>ERZ777011.413-NODE-413-length-66748-cov-7.529156_pt1 | contig 66748 bp, 56 predicted proteins | sample MGYA00374964_ERZ777011 | MGnify/ENA primary metagenome ERZ777011 (study PRJEB29310, sample SAMD00008975) | mouse gut metagenome | study: EMG produced TPA metagenomics assembly of the Metagenome analysis of fecal microbiota from mouse which was promoted...
CGAATGTGATTTAGATAAAGCAGAAATCATAGAAGTTCCCAGATATGTTGTATCTTCATACTACTACAAATGGTCAAAAATTGCAACAACCATATTTAAGGCTATCAAAAGGCAGGAAAATTCTTCCCTGCCTCATTTCATCATATCTATTGAAAATAACCTATATCACCCTCCGCACCGCCAGTATCGGCCTGTACTGTGCGTTGCTGACCTTAATTCCGGTTCTCACACTGCTGGCGTGGACGATCATGCCGCCGCCGATATACATACCCACATGCCCCTCGTAGCAGATGATATCGCCGGGCTGCGCCTCCGCATAGGACACTCCCACTCCGGCTCCCCGAAGCTGCCATGAAGTTCTGGGCACCCTGTAACCGTAATCCGCATATAATCGGAAGATAAAGCCGGAACAGTCCGCACCGTTTGTCAGGCTTGTGCCGCCGGACACATAAGGATTTCCGATAAACTGGCAGGCGTAGTTTGCGATGGATTTTCCCCCGCTGCTGCCGCCTGACTGAGCTACAATAGCCTGCGCCGCCGCAATCGTGTTTGCCGCATTGGGATTCGGCGTACTGTTCGTCTTTGTCCCGCCGCCGTTCTGCTCCGCTAACCGTTTGCGCTCCTCCTCTTTTATCTGCTCTATCTTTTTGGTATCTGCCGCGATCTGTTTCTTGTACTCCGCTGCCCTCTTCTTTGCCTCCGCGATCTCAGCGTCATAGTTGGCGCTCACCGCTTTCTTTTGTGCCAGAATACCGTTGAGATAACTTTGCTGTTCCGCCAGAGAAGCCTTATCGGCCTCCAAAACTTTCCTCTCCTCCAGAAGCGTCTCCCTGTCAGCCTCCAGCTTCGCTTTCAGATCCTCCACCTGTTTCTTGATCTGCTGGTATTCCTCCAGCATGCGCTCATCATAAGCCGAGACTTCCGCTATGAACTCCACCCGGTTTAACAGTTCGCTGAAGCTGCCGCTGGAGAGCAGCATTTCCACATAAGAACTTTCCCCCTGCTCGTAGGTAAAACGGATGCGTTCCTTCATCGCCTCGTACTGACGGCGCTCCTCCGCTTCCGCAGCCTGATACTCTTCCTCGGCCACCGCGATCTCGGCTTCCTTGTCTGCGATCTTCGCTTCCTGCTCCGCGATCTCATCTTCCAGCACACCGATCTCGGTATACAGGTTCACAAGTTCCGCCTCCGTATCGCTGATCTCTTCCTCGATCAAATCCTGTTCATCCTGCAATCCGGAAATCGCCTCGTTCTCATTATTCAGATATCCCTGACTCTCCTCTATCTGCTTCTGCAGCTCCTCAATGGTAACTGCCTGTGCGCTCCGGCTGCTTTCCACAAACAACAGCACGCACAACAGCAGACACAGCACGCTCCTGATTTTTTTCTTCATTCTTTTTCCCGTCTTTATATTTCATTCCTTACAGTTCGCAGTTATTCACCGTTCTCGGGAACGGCAGCACATCGCGGATATTTGACATACCTGTCAGATACATAACGCAGCGCTCAAATCCCAGCCCGAATCCCGCATGACGCACAGACCCGAAACGGCGCAGATCCAAATAAAAATCGTAATCCTCTTTGTTCAGCCCCATCTCTTCCATCCGTCTTTCCAACGTTTCCAGATCGTCTTCCCTCTGGGATCCGCCGATGATCTCTCCGATTCCCGGCACAAGACAGTCCATAGCCGCCACGGTCTTTCCATCCTCATTCAGTTTCATATAAAAAGCCTTGATCTCCTTCGGATAATCTGTCACAAAGACAGGGCGCTTAAATTCTTTTTCGGTCAGATAGCGCTCGTGTTCCGTCTGCAGATCACACCCCCATGAAACTTTATAATCGAACTCATCGTTGTGTTTCTCCAAAATAGCGATCGCCTCTGTGTAGGTCACATGGGCAAAATCAGACTCCGCCACATGGTTGAGCCTCTCGATCAGTCCCTTGTCCACAAAGCTGTTAAAGAAATTCATCTCTTCAGGCGCATGTTCTAACACATAGCGGATCACGTATTTGATCATGGACTCCGCAAGGATCATGTCGTCCTTTAAATCCGCGAAAGCGATCTCCGGCTCGATCATCCAAAACTCCGCCGCATGTCTCGTGGTATTAGAGTTCTCAGCGCGGAACGTAGGCCCGAAAGTGTATACATTCTTAAAGGCAAAGGCGTAAGTCTCCACATTGAGCTGCCCTGAAACAGTAAGATTCGCCGCTTTTCCGAAAAAGTCTTTATCGTAATCAATACTGCCGTCCTCTTTTCTCGGCACATTGTCCATATCCAACGTCGTGACCTGAAACATCTCCCCGGCCCCCTCACAGTCCGAACCGGTTATGATCGGCGTATGCACATAGACAAAGCCCCTCTCCATAAAAAAGGTATGGATCGCGTATGCGATCAGGGAGCGCACTCTGAACACCGCCTGAAAGGTGTTGGTTCTTGCCCGCAGATGAGGGATCGTCCTCAAAAACTCAAAACTGTGGCGTTTTTTCTGAAGCGGGTATTCCGGCGCGGACATTCCCTCCACCGTCACCTCATCCGCCTGTATTTCAAACGGTTGTTTCGCCTCGGGCGTCTCCACCAAAGTTCCCCTTACAACAACAGCCGCCCCTACATTGAGCTTGCTTATCTGTTCAAAATTATCCAGCTTGTCGCTGTATACGATCTGCAGAGGTTCAAAAAAAGTCCCGTCGTTGATCACCAGAAATCCGAAGGTTTTGGAATCTCTGATGTTTCTGATCCAGCCTCCCACTGTGACTGTTTTTCCTGTATAAGCCGCCTTATCTCTGTATAATTGCCGAATGTCGATCAAGTCCATTGTATCATACCTCACTTTCCATATTATTCCCTATAGATATCTTTCAATATATCATACACTTTTTCATACAAAAGATTTACCTGCACTATTTCCCTGCTCAAATTTTCATCCGAGCCTCCTGCTGCCGTATAATCCGCCATCACCGCGTCGATCTCCTCTTCTGACACGGATACCCCTTCCGCTTTGGCAATGGCCTGAACGGCAAGTCCCTCTTTTGCGCAGCGCAGTGCGATGGCATCCATCTCATTATCTATGCTCTCCGCCGGCACCTGATATGCGGACGTCATATATTCTTCAAAAGTTATCCCCACTGCAGCCGCAGCGTTTTCAAACTCGGTCTGCAGATTTTCCCTGTAATCCTTCACTAAAGACACCGGCACCTCTTCATAAGTGCAGCCTGCAATCAGACTTGTTGCAATATAATTCTCCAATTCTCTGTCATACTGCTCCTGAGTCCTTTCCTTCAGCATTTTCTCGGCATCCTCCCGGTAGAGCGCCGCACTCTGGTATCCGCCGTCCACAAGGTTCACATTTTCATCCGTCAGCTCCGACAGAATATAGTTGATCGTCACCGCAAAAACACAATCTTTTCCCGCCACTTCCGCACTCTTGTAATCGTCCGCAAACCGCAGATCAAGTTCCTTCGTCTCTCCCACACTTGCGCCGATCAGTCCCTCCTCAAAACCTTCGATAAAGGAACCTGACCCAATCTCTAAAAGCTGTCCCTGCGCCGTGCCGCCCTGAAAAGCTGTGCCGTCGATCGTCCCCGCGTAATCGATATTCACCACATCGCCGTTCTCGACGGTCCCTGTCAGCTCATGCAGTTCACTCACCTCGTTGATCTTGTAACTCAGATAAGTCTTTACGTACTGTTCGGTCACCTCCACCTTTCGGGGTCTCACCACCTCCAGATTCTTATAGTCAGGGATCGTCACGTACTTTTCCACTTCCGTATCTTTTAAATCCGCGATCGTTACGTTGCTTTTTCCGCAGCCGGTGAGCATACCGACGGCAGCAAGCAGCGCAAGGGCCGCTTTCCATCTCTTATTCATAAATAAATTCTTCCTTTCCGCGCAGCGCCTGTTCCAAAACCACGGATTCTAACGCTGCCCACTATCCTCCCGTACATTTTACCACAACTCGTCCATACTTAAAAGCATTTCCTGAAATTCTCTTTCCGGCTGTTGCAATAGCCGGAAATAAATGCTAAAATATCTTTATTGCGTACAAAAGAATACGCACAAGGAGGAGATTTCATGAATACAGGAACCATTGTACTGATCGTCATACTCGTCATTCTGGTTGCGGTTCTCATCGGCCTTTATTTTCTCGGAAAAAAAGCCCAGAAAAAACAGGAAGAACAACAGCAGCAGATTGAAGCATACAAGCAGAATGTGAGCATGCTTATCATAGATAAGAAACGTATGCGCCTGAAAGAAGCCGGTCTGCCTCAGGCAGTCATCGACCAGACCCCTAAGCTGATGCGCCGCTCGAAACTCCCCATTGTAAAGGCAAAAGTCGGCCCTCAGATCGTCACTCTTGTGGCTGACGAAAAGATATTTGACGATATTCCGGTGAAAAAAGAGGTGAAAGCTGTTGTCAGCGGCATCTACATCACCTCCGTAAGGGGGATGCACGGAAAAACCGTTGTACAGAACACAAAAAAGAAGAGCAAATTCAAACAGCTTCTTGAGAAAGCGCAGGAGAAGGCCGGCGCCGGTCAGGTAAAATAACAGATCCTGTCATAATATTACAGTATTTCTATTTCCAGTCTGCAGTCCGCTTGTTTTTCCCCTTGTATGAGGAGGGTGTAAAGAAGCTGCAGGCTGGTTTTTTTCTGCTCTTTTTTCAGTGTGATCCTTTTTGTATCCGCGCCGATCTGCAGCATCCCGCAAGGTGTCCCGTACTCAGACACTTCCCGCTTTCCCTGCTCAAAGGTCATTTTCCATGAAACCGCCCCGGACTTTTTCAAACTCACTCTAAGGGGCTCCTCCTCGATCTTCAACAGGTTTTTTACGGTCATTTCAGGCATGGAAGCCGTATTTTCCTGCAGTTCCTCCACAATTTCTTCATAAAGCACATAGAGGGCTCTCTCCTTCTCAGAAAGCCGCCCTCTGCTTTTCGTCTCAAATATCTGTGTCTCTCCGTCTATGCCCCTTTGTTCCGACGTCACACAAACCGTACATTCCCTGCTGTTTTCTTTTATCATAAGCTTAATATTCCTCGATATGAATAACTTTTGCAGACAGGATTCCGTACTTCAGAATGGAATTGGCAAAAATCTGAAAACGCTCCGCCGCATCGCTGACAAAAAAGCGGTGCATATTCGTACCAAGCCCCGGCGCCTTTTCATTCAGGATGTCGTGATCCTCCAGCAGTGTTTTTAACTCTCTTGCGGTCTCATAGGCAGGATTCACCAGCCGAACGCCGTCCCCCACGATCCGCTGTATCGTCTTGCGGATCATCGGATAATGGGTGCAGCCAAGTATCAACGTATCGATCCCGACGTCGATGAGATCCGTCAGATAGCGTCTGGCGATCTCCTCCGTCACCGGATCTTCCCACAATCCTTCTTCCACAAGGTTAACAAACAACGGACACTCTTTTCCGATCACTTCCATATCCGGATTGAGCTGCCTTATATATGTAGTGTATGTCTCGCTGCCGATGGTTCCTCTGGTACCGATAACGCCTATCCTGCCGTTGCCTGTAGCCTCCACCGCCATCTTTGCCCCGGGCTTCACTACACCGATCACAGGTACGTCCGCCGCAGCCTCTATCTCTTCCAATGCGTAGGCGCTTGCCGTATTACATGCCACTACAATAGCCTTGACCTGCTGGGTCTTTAAAAAACGGACAATCTGAAGCGCATATTTCGTGACGGTTTCTTTTGTTTTGTTTCCGTAAGGCACTCTCGCCGTATCGCCAAAATAGATCACCTTTTCGTTCGGGATCTGATACATGATTTCCTTTGCCACCGTCAGTCCGCCTACGCCGGAGTCAAACACGCCCACCGGCGCTTCCTTCTTATTGTCCATTGTTCCGATAGTTCCTTTCTCTCACTTCATCTTTCTGCCCATTCCAGAATACTGATCTTTACTTCAATCTGTTCCTGTTTCGCCGTGCCGATCCTGTAGTAGAGATTTTCCTCTTCTCTCTCTTCCTCTGTCACTTCCTGCCCGTCCGCCCAAAACAGTTTCACACAATCGTCCGTAAAAAGATATTGGGGAAATGCAACGCCCCAAAAACCAAGCGCAAGCAGCATCCCCACAAAAGACATCCCGATAAGTATCCGCTCCCGTTTCAGTGTCTCCCAAAAATCCTGCCATTCTTTTATCATATCAGCCTGCTCCTTTTTCTCTTTTTCAGGAGTATGGCCGTTTCTTTCCCAGCTTAATCATTTTAAGCAGTTTTAATCTCTTATAAGAAGTTTAATCCATTCCGGCGCGCAGTTGGTGAAGGATCGCTTTTTCCTGATGGTCGATATGTTCTCCGGCAAGCCTCGATGCCGCCTCCCTATCGCCATTCGCAATGCTCTCACAGAGCGCCCGGTGCTCTTTTGCAAGAGTTTCGTACTGACTGTCGTCCTTCAGATATTTCACACGGTAACGGTACATCTGCTCTGCAAGATTCTCGAGCATCTGGCGCAGCGTCACATTTCCTGTAGCTTCTATAATAATGTTATGCAGCGCCACATCTTTCTGTGCGATTTCCCGCAGATCTCCGCTTTTCGCCGCCTCCTCAAACTCCGCGCAGGCATTTTTTAACTCCTCTTTTCTTTCCTCGTCGATTCTCCCGCAGGCAAGTTCCGCGCTGAGCATATCAAGCACTCTCCGCACTTCCAGCACATCTTTCAGGTTCTTCTCATTGATCTGTGCGACGATAGCCCCCCGCCTCGGCGCCATAATCACAAGCCCCTCCAGTTCCAGTTTCCGGATGGCCTCCCTGATCGGCGTGCGGCTCACACCCAGCTTGTCCGCCAGACGAATTTCCGGCAGTCTTTCTCCGGCTTTTAATTCCTCCAGCAGAATTGCCCGGCGCAGCTTCTTAAAAACCACATCCCGAAGCGGCAGAAACTCTTCCGCTTTCGCTCCCATCTCCTGATATGACATTCTGTTGTCCTCTCTTTGCCCACACTTCTGTTATGCATGAAATCCCGAAAAAAATACTTCCGCATCCGGATTTTCCTTCCGTACGCGCTCCATCGCCCTCTCCGCGTCTTCCCTTTCCCTGAATATCCCAAACACGGTAGGACCGCTGCCGCTCATGAGAGCCTGCAAAGCTCCCTCCTCTTTCATCGATTCCTCGATCTTCCCGATCACCGGATATTCTTTTCCGGTCACGCTCTCCAACACATTTTCCAGTTTCCCGCAAAGCCTCTCCAGATCTCCGGTTTCTATACTCTGCACTATACCGTCTATATCCGGGTGACGTTTCAATTCATCCAGCCGCAAACTTTCGTACACATATTTTGTGGAGACGTTGATATTCGGTTTCGCCAAAAGCAAAGTACAAGCCGGCGGCTTCGGAAGCGCCGTCAGCACCTCGCCGATCCCCTCGGAGAGCGCGCAGCCTCCCATCAGGCAGTAAGGCACATCCGCACCCAGTTTTACACCTATCTTTTGCAGTTCCTCAAAGGACGCACCAAGCCCGAACAGCTCGTTCATTCCCTTCAATACCGCCGCGCAGTCCGCAGAACCGCCTGCCATGCCGGCCGCCACAGGAATACGCTTTTCCAGCATGATCTCCACACCGCTAGGCAGGGAAAACTGCTCTTTCATCAAACTTGCCGCTTTGTAAGCAAGATTCCTCTCATCGCAGGGCAGTCCGGGTTTATCTGTTTTCAGCACGATCCTATCCTCCGACAACCGCCGCATTGTCACCGTATCTGCCAGCTCCACCGACTGCATGATCATTCTCACCTGATGATAACCGTTCTCCAGCCGGCGCACCACATCAAGTCCCAGATTGATCTTCCCATAAGCTTTTAAAATCAGTTTCCGATTCATATCTTACGTTCCTGTATCTTTCAAAGATTGTACTTTATTATATACAATTTGAGCCCCAGCGTCAACTTTTCTCAAGCCGCTTTCCTGAAAAATCCGGCGCACCGCAGACGGCGCGCCCTTTCTCTATCGTATGATCAGCATTTTATCTCCCGCCTTTATCTCCTCTCTGGAAAGATGGTTCATTTCCCGAAGACTCTCCAGCGAAACCATGTACTTTTTCCCGATATCCCAAAGACTGTCGCCAGATTTTACGACATATCCGACCATGCCCGGAGTCCTTTTATATTTTTCCGCATCCGGCTCGCACAGTTCGATCTCCTGAATCACATCCTCTTTGGCCCGTTTGAAAGCCGCCATCTCAAAACCTAAGATACCTTTCACCTCCCAGACTTCTCCTGCCCCGGAGACCGCCAGGTTTTCAAGACTTATCTTTACATCCGAAAAATCCGCCGCCGTCATATCCGAAGTCTCAAGCAGATATTTGAACGGAATCCCCGCATGCAGCCTGTGGAACTTCCCGCTGCCCTCATCTGACAGCAAAAAGTCGGCTTCCACTGCTCCTAAAACTTCCATTCCCTCTTCAATCTGTTTGATCCCCTCTTTCTGGATCGCCGCCTGATAGTGCAAAAGCTTTGCCGATGCCGGTACTCCCTCCGCCTGAATTTCCTCTGAAATCCTGTATTTTCCCGTGCATCTGGAAAACATCGTCCGATAATCCGTCTCCAGCCGCCGCAATTTTACTTCTTTCTGCAAACCGTAACAATCAGCCAAAATTTCAATCTTTTCTTCCCTGTATAACTTCATATACAGATCCAGCACTATTTCCAGAGAAATCCCCCGTCTCTCCCCGTCAAAATCATCCTGCACCTCGATATCCTGCTGGCTGATCTGATAACGGATATCCGCCACCAGCTCTTCGCTGCAGCCCTGACATTCCACAGAGCCTGATATGGGCATTGTCGCGCTAAACACCTGCACGCCGCCTTCCTCGTTCTGAGGCGTATAAAGGAAAAATGCTCTGAGTTCCCCCTTTACCAGAATCTTTTCATCCACAGCCCTGAATTCCAGACCGGATACTTCAATATCCTCCCAAACCAGACCGCCGATATTCGGATAGTTCTGGGGCAGCTCCATCTCCTCTCTGATCCGGAAGATATCTTTCTTCAACACCGCAATGCCTGCCGTATCCAACGTCTTTTTCCGACACTCGATCCCCGTATATGCGGCTGTGCCCGCAAATTCTACCGGCACCTGTTCTTCGTAAAGTTCTTCCACAAACAGTTCAAAGCAGGCTACAGCCTGAATGCCCAGCTTCCGCGAATTGATCATGCCGATGGTCATATCGTCCAACTCCCATCTGGCCTGCACCAGTTCCTCCACACCGAGGCCGTCCATGTGCACCTGCTCTTCAAAAGGAATGCTGCCCTCCACGGAACAGATCTCCTGCTCTTCATCCGACTGATAAAGCACTTTGTAATGCAGCTTGCCTCGCATCGTCACATGACCGGCCGAGGGTTTCAGCTCCTCCAGCCTGATATACCCTTTTTGACCCAGAATGCGGGAAATATCCGGCTTGTTATCCTGCAGATTTCTGTCATCCTCCAGCGCGATCTGGGTCCCTGCCTTAAACTTCATGCGGTCCATATAAATCTTTTTCTTCTCCAGCTCCATCTTTTCTATAAAAACCTCCCATCCTTTCCCTGTTATGCTTTTCCTACTATACATAACTATGAAAAGGACGCAGGGTTTATTCCTCTACCTGACCGATGAGATCTGTAATATCTTCCACATGATGCCTCTCCATATAACCTTCTATGCCTTCTATGATCTCCGCTGTGGCGTAAGGGTTGATAAAATTAGCAGCCCCCACTGCCACCGCGCTTGCCCCCGCTAAAATAAACTCTAACGCATCCGCTGCCGTGAGTATCCCCCCCATTCCGATCACAGGGATCTTCACCGCCCTAGACGCCTGATAGACCATCCGCACCGCCACCGGCTTTATCGCCGGACCGGAAAGCCCTCCGGTTTTATTAGCCAGCACGAATTTCCGCTTTTCCACATCGATCTTCATACCGGTAAGCGTATTGATCAACGAGATGCAGTCTGCGCCGCCCGCCTCCGCAGCCTTTGCCATCTCCCCGATGTCCGTCACATTTGGACTGAGTTTCATGATAACAGGCTGCCCTGCTTCCCGTTTGACCGCCCGGGTGATCTCATAGAGAGCCTCTGTCTTTTGCCCGAAAGCAATGGCTCCCTCCTTCACATTCGGGCAGGATACGTTGATCTCCAGCATATCTACCGAAACGTCTCTGCAGCGCTCCACGACTTTCAGATAATCCTCCACGGTCTTTCCGCAGACATTGACGATGATCTTTGTGTCAAAACGCTGCAAAAAAGGAATATCTCTCTCCAAAAACACGTCGATTCCGGGGTTTTGCAGCCCGATAGCGTTCAGCATGCCGCCGTAGGTTTCCGCTACTCTGGGTGTCGGATTGCCGGGCCACGGCACATTTGCGACACCCTTTGTGACCACCGCCCCCAGACGGTTTAAATCTACAAACTCACTGTACTCCATCCCCGATCCGAAAGTGCCGGAAGCCGTCATCACCGGATTTTTAAAGGTAACACCTGCTATTGTTACTTCTGTATTTCTTTTCATTTTATCTTCTTTCCTTTCATGAAAGATCCACATTAGGTAATTGTGTTTCACAATTACCTAAATGTCCACATCCTCCGCCGGAAATACCGGCCCGTCTGTGCAGATCCGCGCATTGTTCACATGGGAATGAGCATCCTTGCGCACTGTTTTACACACGCATCCCAGACAGGCTCCCACACCGCAGGCCATCCTCTCCTCCAGAGATATCCACGCGGGAATCTGTCTCTTTGCCGCGTATTCTTTGATGGCCCGCAGCATCGGCAGCGGCCCGCAGGCATAGATCAGATCTGCTTCCAGCTCATTTTCGCGCACCGCATCGAGAACATTTCCCTTTGTTCCCCTGCTGCCATCCTCCGTTGCGATAAACACCCTGCCATATTTTTCCAGATCTTCCTTCAGAAACAGCTGCCCGTTCCGGTATCCCGCGACAATATACTTTTCGCCTTCCCCCAGCTCTTTCGCCAGCTCTAAAAGCGGCGGAATGCCTATGCCGCCGCCAAGCAGAAGCGCTCTCTTTCCTTTTGCCGGATCCAGAGGATAACCATTGCCGAGTATCCCCAGTATTTCCGCCGTATCGCCTTCTTTGTAGGTGGAAAACTCCCTCGTTCCCTCCCCCGCGATCCGGTAGACGATTCGCAGTGCCTCTCTTTCCGCGTCTCTCTCGCAGATACTGATAGGTCTCGGCAAAAGCGCAGCCCTGTTTTTCGGATAGAGCGTAAGGAAGCGCCCCGCCCCCGGATCCTTTGCCAGATCCGTGGCAAGCCACATTTCATAGACGTCCTCCGCCAGTCTGGCCGTTGATAACACCTGTACTGTTTCTTTCTTTTTTACTGCCATTCGCTGTTTTTCTCCTTTTGTACCGTTTTTCAGTCCTCCGGACCGGCCGTGCTCATATTTTTAATGTAGGCTATCTTCCCCCCACAGATCGTATATTCGATCTCCGATTTGCATGTCCGCCCCGCAAACGGCGTGTTGCACGCTTTCGAGAAAAATTTCCAGAAAGTCTGATCGCAGTCCGGATCAAATATCACCATATCCGCCGGGCCTCCCTCCGCCAGATACCCGGCGTCCAACCCGTAGAGTTTCGCCGGATTCCATGTCATCTTTAAGAGCAGTTCCTGCATGGTAAGTTTCTCTTTTTTTACCAGTTCCGTGATTCCCAAGGCCAGCGCCGTCTCAAGACCTATAATGCCGCTGGGCGCTTCCGTGAAAGATCTGCTCTTTTCCTCCTTTGTATGGGGCGCGTGATCTGTAGCGATCAGATCGATGGCGCCGTCCTGCAGTCCCTCTATGATCGCCGTCTTATCCGCTTCCGTGCGCAGCGGCGGATTCATCTTGGCAAGTGTCCCATACTGCAATACGGCTTCCTCCGTCAGCGTAAAATGATGGGGCGTCGCTTCCGCATGAACGTCCGCTCCCTCGCTTTTTGCCTGCCGCACCAATTCCACGCCCTCCTTAGTGCTGATGTGCTGTATATTCACGCAGGCCCCAGTCTCCGCAGCCAGACGAATATCCCTTCTGATCAGACTGATCTCCGCCTCCCTGTCCGCGCCCGCAAGCCCAAGCTTTTCCGCAATCTCTCCCGCGTTGACGCCGCTCTCCCTTATATAAGTCTGGTCCTCCTCATGGAAACTCACAGGCACTCCCAATTCCCTGCATCTCTCCATTGTCTTACGCACAAGTTCTGCGTCGGCTAACGGCTTTCCGTCATCCGTAAATCCTACCGCACCGGCTTCCTTTAAAGCCGCCAAATCCGTCAGCTCTCCGCCCGCCAGATCCTTTGTGACCGCGCCGCAGGCATAGATACGGATCGGCGCATCTTTTCCCTTTTCCAACATATAACGCAGGATATCCGTCTGATCTGCGGCCGGTTTTGTATTCGCCATCATGATGACGCTTGTAAATCCTCCCGCCGCCGCGGCCGCCGCTCCGCTCAAAATATCTTCCTTTTCCGGAAAGCCCGGATCTCTGAAGTGCACATGCACATCCACAAGCCCAGGCGCCACAATATATCCTTCCGCATCGATGGTCTGTATCTCATGGCGCGGAAGTTTCTTAAAGTCCTCCCTCTCCGCCAGATTTTCGCCGATCCGCAGGATCCTGTCGCCCGCAGTCAGGATGTCGCAGATGCGCTGTGTTCCCGTTTTCGGATCCATACACAAACCGTTCTTTATATAGAGCATAGCTTCCTAAACCCTTTCTCTCATATTTCCTCAAATTTTGCTTGTCTCCGTCAGCCATTTTATAGTAAACTATATTATATGCCAAAAATGGATATCACTTATAGTTTACTATTATATGGCAAAGTATTTCAATCAAAAAATGTTAGAATATGAGGTTTTTTATGCGTACAATTGTTGTTGCCCTGTTTATTACTCTGTTTCTCATATTGACTATACCGGTTATGTTCGTGGAATGGGTAATCGGAAAGTTTAATCAGGATTTAAAAGATCGGAGTTCCCTGCGGATCGTCCAGTGGGCTTTCCGCTGCGTAATATTTCTCTGCGGAACTAAAATGACTGTGATCGGGGAAGAGAACGTCCCAAAAGGCGAACCGGTTCTCTATATCGGAAACCACAGGAGCCTTTTTGATACGGTAGTCACCTACGCCAGAACCCCCGGGCTCTGCGGCTATATCGCGAAGAAGGAAATGCTCAAAGTGCCGCTACTCACAATCTGGATGCGGTATCTGCACTGCATTTTCCTTGACAGAGATGATATCAGAGCCGGACTCAAGATGGTGTTAAACGCCATCGATCAGGTAAAACACGGCGTCTCTATCTGCATTTTTCCGGAGGGAACCCGCAACGACGGCTCCGTTGATTTTCTGCCCTTCCGCAACGGCTGCTTAAAGATAGCCGAAAAAACAAACTGCGCCATTGTTCCTATGGCGCTGAACAACACTGCGGACATCTTTGAACTGCACAAACCCTGGATCCGCAGAACCCATGTTGTGTTAGAATACTGCAAGCCTGTCTACCCGCAGGACTTTTCCAAAGAAGACCGCAAAAAACTGGGAGATATCATAGAGCAGACCGTCAAAGACACTTACTACAAAAATCAGGGATTAGTATAGTTTCAGTTTCTCCACAATCTCTGCAAAACCCATGCCGTGGGATGCTTTCACCAGCACAGTATCCCCCGGCTTTATGATTTCTCCTAACGCTGACAGCAGTTCTTCTTTTCCTGCATAGTGCCGTACTTCACTTTTCCCGGAAAGAGCTGAACGCAGTTCCCTCTCAGCTTCCTTCGCCATCTTTTCCGAGAGTTTTCCCACACAGAGGATCCTGTCGATGGCTCGCTTTGCCGCGTAACGCCCCACCTCCCCGTGAAGACTTTCCTCGTTTTCACCCAATTCAAACATATCGCCCAAAATAGCAATTTTTCTCGTATCAGCCTCCGCCAGCAGATCCAGAGCCGCACACATGGAGACAGGATTCGCATTATAGCAATCGTCGAGTATCACCAGATCCTTCCCTTTTATCAGATTGCTCCGGCCGGCGGTCGGCCGCACTGCTGCGATACCAGCTTTTATCTCCTCCGTCGAAAGCCCCATCGCTTCTCCCACTGCCGCCGCTGCCAGCGCGTTGTACACCATATGTTCTCCGGGCAGGGGAATCTTTGCCTGAAAGTCTCCCGTCGGCATATGGATCTTTGCTTCTGTACCGAACAGGCCTTTAGAGTGGATATCGGCCGCATAATAATCGTTATCCGTGCTTTTCCCAAACATAACAACCGTTTCTTTATCTGTTTTTTTTATGGTGGATAGCATATCGTCATCACCGTTCAATATAACGGTTCCGTCTTCTGCGGAAAAATCAAAAATTTCCGATTTTGCTTTCAGTATTCCGGCTCTGGATCCCAACGCTTCCAGATGACAATCACCGATGTTGGTCATCACCACGATATCCGGCGCCGCCATGCGGCTTAACCGATGCATCTCCCCAAAGTGATTGATTCCCATCTCGACCACCGCCGCCTCATGCTCCTCGCGAATGCGAAATAGGGTCAAAGGCACACCCAGCTCGTTGTTATAATTTCCACAGGTTTTCAGCACGTTGTACTTCTCGCCCAGCACAGCGGCAATAAACTCCTTTGTGCTGGTCTTCCCTACGCTTCCGGTTATTCCCACAACCGGAATGGAGAGTTCCCTTCTGTAGAAAGCCGCTATATCCTGCATGGCCTTCGGCACATCCTCCACCAGAATATAAGCCCCGCACTGTATCTCCGGCTCCCGCTCGCAGACCGCGCAGGCAGCTCCCTTCTCCATCACCTGCTGAATAAAATCGTGACCGTCCGCCCGTTCTCCCTTGATCGCAAAAAAGAGGAAATCCCTTTCCACCTGACGGGAATCCATCACGGCTCCCGCTATCTCCAGATCCTCTCTTCCTCCCACGAGCCGTCCTCCGCAGGAAGCCGCGATATTTTTCAACGTCATATTCTTCATGCTGTTCTTACCTTCTCTCTCATTTCCATCATACGTCTCCCCTGCTTTCTCAGACAGGGATTTTGCCGCATCATCCTTATGCCCGCAGCGCCGATTCTATAATTTTTTCACAGAGCTCCCCGTAAGATACCCCTTCGGCCGCCGCCTCCTGCGGCAGGAGTGAGGTGGGTGTCATCCCGGGCAGCGTATTTGCCTCCAGACAGAATATCTCCCCTTCTTCGCTCATCATAAAATCCATCCGGGCGTAATTTTTTAACCGCAGGATCCGAAAAACTTTTTCCGCCAGCCTTTTCATTTCCTCTGTCTTCTCAAGGGATATTTCTGCCGGACAAGTTTCCACCGTGCTGCCCGCCTGATACTTGTTTTTATAATCGTAAAATCCCTGCTTCGGCGCAATCTCGATGACGGGAAGAGCTCTGCCTTCCATCACGCCAACGGAAAATTCTCTGCCTTTTATGTAACGTTCCACGATCACTTCCTCATCGTAGAGGAAAGCATCCCGCAGCGCCGCTTCATACTCCCCTTCCTCTCTCACTATATAAACCCCCACGCTGGAACCGCCGTTACAGGCTTTTACCACAAGGGGCAGCGGCATCTCTCCGCCGTCTTCCGTACAGATCATGCCCTCTTCCTTCCACTTTTTCAGGCAGACCTCCATATTTCCTTTTTTCAGGCGAATCCCGCGGGGAGTCGGAATCCTGTAAACGGCAAACAACTCTTTTGCCAGTCCTTTATCCATACAGAGAGCGGAACTTACATAATCCGTTCCGGTATAACAAATTCCCATCAGGTCAAAGCAAGCCTGTATCCGGCCGTTTTCCCCATTCTCTCCGTGCAGCCCCATAAACACCACATCTGCCGCCTGACAGATCGATATCACATTCGGCCCGAAGAAATTCTTCTTCCAGTCCGGACGAAGAGCTTTGATCTGCTCGATATCCGGGCTTTCCTCCGAAACATGTTTTGTCTCCTCCGCCCAGTTTATCTCTTTATCAAAAATTTCTACAACATCGGTCCCCTCATAGCCTAAAAAAACATCCAGCAAAACCGCCTGATGTCCCCGCTCTTTTAGGCACTTATAAATCAGGCTTCCCGAACTCAAGGATACGTCCCTCTCTGTGCTGATACCCCCTGCCAATACTACTATCTTCATGCGCTCTCCTCTTCCATAGATTCTTCTATAATTTTTCTCTCCGCCTCCACAACGCCAAACAAAAACAAAAGCTTTGCCGCCTCCACGTTGTCCGGCTCCTCCAGCAGTAAGGCGGATTGCCCGTTCCTGCCCATCAAATAGTGCAGATGGCTCTCGATCACCGTCACATACTCATGATTCATAATCGCATAATTTGTCAGCGCCAACGCTGTCATATTCCATAAAATAGCATCCGTCTCGTTTTCTTTTACTAAAAACTGTTCCGTTTTCCCTTCTGCAGCAGTCCTCTCCGCGTCTTTCATCAGACCGCTCATGATCTGACCGCACAGTTCATGATCCACCTCTCGTCTGGTTGACAGATAGGTGACTTTCCCTATCAGCAGATAGAGATCCTCCTTCCGACTGGCCATAAGCTCACTGTTCTGTAACATATAATTATGATAAGCCCGCTCATTTGATGCGCGATAAAGTTCAGAAGCGGCGTAAATCCTCTCTGTGGCCACACTTTCCGCATCCAGACTTCTGCTACGCTCTTCATTCTCCAGATATCGCCATGCCTTCGACGCCGCTTTCAAGCAAATATTCGCATAGTCCCAATCATATTCCTGATACAAATAGCCGTATTTCGCCATAGTCCCCGCATACACGGCGGTGGCCTCAGGGCTGATCTCCGGCTGCTCCTGCCCGTCCTGTCCAGCCGCAGCCGTGGTTTTCGCCTCTTTGTATACGCCTCCCGTCTTTTCATCCTGCAAAGATAAAAGAATATCCGTCTCCGAACGGAGCATACCGAAAAACCTTTTCCCGTTTATCCCTGTCCCATCTCCACCGGCATCGGCGCTCTCCCATATTTTCACCAAAAGCGCCGGATACATCTCGTAGGTCATCAGAAGATAACTTAGCGTTTCACAGATATCCACGGTCTGCCGCACAGTCTCTTCCCCGCTCTGGGCTTCCTCTATGAGTCGCCCCAGTTCCATCGCCTTTTCCAGATATACCGAATCCCCGATAGGGATATAATAGGAACACCCTATCTTATCGCATCTTATATAATAGATCCCCTCTTCCCTCACTTCCGTGAACGTGCCATAGCCCGTAACAATACCGTCTTCCCCCTGTTCTCTTCTGCGTATCTTCCCCTCGTAGACGCATCTTCCGGAATCCCTCTCGATCACCTGAAAATCCTCCGGCAGTTCTCTTCCCTGAAAGACTGCTGTCTTTACGCTGTAGGGCAGATAGCCCAGATGGTCTGTCTGGATTCCCGGCCTTTCCTCCGCTCTCTCGTACGAAAAATCCGGCTCAAGCCCCAGCGTTTCGGGCATCAGTTCCTGTTCTCCCGAGCCTCCGTTCCTGCCTCCCGCAAAAGGAAAGGGCATGGCACAGCCCGACAGAAGCAAAGATGCCGCCACTGTCACCGCAAGTACGGATATATACTTTTTGTGTCTCAAAGCGTATCGTTTCATATATACTATAATAAAAAAAGAATCCTGTTTTTGCAAGATTCTTTTTTATAACATATATTTTATTCCATTGAAGGTCCGGTATTCTTTCTATCCTATCGGATTCACAGGGGTACCGTCTTTCGTCAGTTTCAGATACAGATTGCATCCTTCTTCCGTAAAATACCTTGTAGGCTCCGCCACCTGTGCAAAAATCTCTCCTTCTGCCACATAGGCTCCTTCGGAGACTGTCACCTCCTTCAACTGCCCGTAGGTCAGTTCATAACCGTTGCCAAGGGTCATCACGACTGTCTGGCCTGTCATCGGATCGTTATAGATCCTGCTCACCATACCGGGCGCCGCCGCCTTGATAGATGCCCCCTGCGTCGCTTCGATCACCAGAGCCGGATTACATTTATACTGTTTGAGCGTCGGGAAGTAAACAGATTTGTCTGCGCTGTAATTGATCAAAACATTTCCCACAAGCGGCATAACCAGAGAATCCGCCTCGCTGAATGTGAGTTCCGGCTGTATCTGCGCTGCCACTGCTTCGGAAGAAGCCTCCTGCACCTCGTCGTCCGACTGCAGTTCCACCACAGCTTCCTTTACTTCCTGCTTCGCAGCATCCTCCTCCGCTTCAACTTCCGCACCGTCCTTTGTATCTTCCTCTCCGAGCCCCAGATCTAACAGGTCCCCTTTCAGGCGGATCGCTTCCTCCCTCTCATCCACGGGTTCTGTGCCCGTTCCGGCAATCTCCGATCCATTGTAATTGTTCTGTACTGTAGTAGATCCCGCCTCTGTGGAGGCCGGGTCATAGTCAAGGTCGCTGTCCGTCACCGGAATATCTTCCGCTTCCACTTTCAGGGAATTACTCTCCTCCAGAGAACTGAAGTCGATCGTATAGCCTCCGTCCGGCTCTTTATTGCCGTTTCGTACATAGACCCCCGTTACTGTCAGGGCTGAAAGCACCAGTGCCGTAGATGCGATCATGACCAACTTTTCTTTTCTCTGACTGCTTTTACCGCTACGCTTCTTCATTCTATTTTCCTCCAAACCACATAATAAACTAAAATTGATGCTATGCCCATAGTTTTTCCATAGCTGTCTGTTTTATGCAGATCTGGAAGAAAAATTATTTTCTCCGCTGTTTTATGTCGCCAGATCTAAATGCTGCATGCTGCCGGCGCGTCCGTCCTCGTAAAGGAACATTCCCGTACTGCGGGTGGCCGCAACCGGCGTTCCATCTTTGCCGTACTGGGTATAATAGGTAGGCATCTTGTTTAAGCAGATCGCCCCCACCCCTTTTTCTCCGAGGCTGTAAAGCTGCGGGCCATCTTCGGTCTGCACCCATATTTTCAGATGTTTCCAGATGGCGTCGTTTTCGTCGATCCAGCCGTTTCCGTCCTCGTCATACTTTGCCAGATCCGCAAAGCCGTCCCCGGACGCTGTGCCAAACAGTTCGCTGCCGTCGTTTATCTTGCCGTCGCCGTTTTTGTCAAGCGCCAGATAACCGCTGCCGGTATTCAATTTATGGATATTTTCCTCCACGCCGTCGGCATCCAGATCAAAATAAAATGTCTGATCCGACACCGTTGCCGGGGAAGAGTCCAGATTGATCACAAGGGGATCACAGAAATTCACCGCCCGCTGCACATCATAACTTTCTTTATAATATGCCTCAAACCTGCTGCTCATATGTACGTTCAAATTGAAATCAATGGTTCTTCCATCCGCCGTCACAACCTGTCCTTTTGTCTGAAAAGACGCGCTCTGTTCCTGCATAAAATAAGTTTCCTTCTCGTAATGCAGCGTTTCAAAGCCCCATGAAGAAGACATGCTGTCTTCCCCAAAAGAAGGTATTTTTCTCGCATGTTCCCCAAAAAGCATATCGAGCAGGAAAAATACGCTGCGCCGCCGCATTTTGGCGGTCACATCCTCCTCCTCGCCGGCTTCCTTGCCTCTTACATTTTTACTGTTCAATGTCATGGAACGAAAGCTGCCGCCCATACGCGTCATAGTTAGTCCTTCCATGATTTTCACCTGTTTAACTTCCCTTTTTTTCGTCTGTGATGCCATCTGATAATGGCTGTTTTGGATTTTCATTCCGTACTACATCCCCTTCCTTCATAATATCAGGAATTTGCGGCAAGCACTCTCCTCCATGAACCGTTCTTACACAAAAATGCCACGGCCGGTGCACAATTTTAATTTGTATACCTTCCGTGGCATCTTTTCCCATCCTGTACTAACTATATCGGATGTTTTCAGCAAATATTTAGAGTTTCAAAAATTAAACCCTGTTATAATTTATCAGACAGCCCTTCAAAATGATCTGTCTTTCCTCGTCGGTCAATTCTCCCAAAGTGAGAGTGAATTCCTTTAACGTACCTGATTCTGCATCTACCTGATAAGCTTTTATCACTTCGATCTTTTCCTCCACCGCTTTTCTGATTCCCGGTATAAACAGATAGTCAAGATTCCCGAATGGCAGTTCTCCCTCCTCTATCAGGAAGGGCAGCATACCCCAGTTGATCAAGTTGGAGCGGTAGCGCTTTGTCGCATACTCATTGGCGATATTCGCCCATCCTCCGAGCACTTTCTGGCAGGAGGCCGCCTGCTCTCTGGCGGAACCGTCCCCGGGCTTCACCGCAAATATCACCGAACCGAAACCGGTATTCTCATGACTTGCATCGGCGAACGTCTTTTTCACCGCATTCATCACAGGCTTCACGTCAGGATGCGCCTGACAGGGATGCTCCCCTGCCATTCTGGCCGTCTCCGCCCTCTGGATATCTTTCGCCCTGCCCACATACTCCGGATCTTTTCTGGACAGCGTAAATTCTGCCAGCCCCAGCGGATTGGAACGGTAGGAAGAAGTTTCTCCGGATGGAATCAGTTCGTCCGTGGTAGTCACCGGATCGTGGATCTCCGCCGCCACCCGCAGCACCAGATTTTCCGGCAGCGCTCCCATCTTCGGCCAGTCCTTGATATTCGGCCCGAACTGGATCTCCACGGATTCATCCGCCACACCTTTAGAGTCAAATACTCTGTTGGCGTAAATGTTGCTGTCGAAATGATATTTGTATGTTCCGATCTCGCCGTCAAAATCCGTAGCTGCAGTCAGCACGCCTTTGTTGGCCGCCGTAGCCGCGATGGAACGGGCATCCATGAGAGCCACCGATGCGATCTGACCGTTTTGCAGTTTGGAGCCTTCCCTGTTGGGGAAGTTTCTGGTGGAATGTCTGATACTGAAGGCGTTGTTGGCCGGGGTATCTCCCGCGCCGAAACAAGGGCCGCAGAAAGCCGTCTTCAGCACTGCGCCTGTCTCCAGAATATCAGCCGCTTTTCCGTTCCTGATCAGTTCCATATAGACCGGCATGGAGGCCGGGTACACACTCAGGGTAAATCCTTCCGCCCCCGTATAATGCCCTTTCAAGATATCCGCCGCCGCACAGATATTCTCAAAACCGCCGCCTGCACAACCGGCGATGATCCCCTGATCCACCATCAATCTGCCGTTTTTCACTTTATTTTTGAGGGTAAACTCAACCGCACCGTCGAGACTTACCGCCGCGCGTTTCTCCACATCCTCCAAAACATCCATTAAATTTGCATTTAATTCTTCGATAGTGTAGGTGTTGCTGGGATGGAAAGGCATCGCGATCATCGGTCTGACTTTGCCAAGATCCACTGTGACCGCACCGTCGTAGTAAACCGCTTTTCCCGGTCTTAACTCTCTATAGTCTTCTTTTCTGCCGTGGATATCGTACCACTCCTCCACCTTCTCATCCGTCTCCCAGATCGAGGAAAGGCAGGTCGTCTCCGTTGTCATCACATCAATGCCGATTCTGAAATCTGCGCTCAGCGAAGCCACTCCGGGGCCCACAAACTCCATCACTTTATTTTTCACATAACCGTTCTTAAACACCGCGCCGATAATTGCAAGAGCCACGTCCTGAGGCCCTACACCCTTCACCGGTTCTCCGGTCAGGTAGACTGCCACCACATCCGGCCTGCCTATATCGTAGGTCTGATTTAAGAGCTGTTTTACCAGTTCCGGGCCGCCCTCACCCATAGCCATCGTGCCAAGCGCGCCGTATCTCGTGTGGGAATCCGATCCTAGGATCATCTTGCCGACCCCCGCAAGCATCTCTCTCGCATACTGATGGATCACCGCCTGATGAGGAGGCACATACACGCCGCCGTACCGCTTCGCGCAGGTCAGTCCGAACATGTGATCGTCTTCATTGATCGTACCGCCCACCGCACAGAGGGAATTGTGGCAGTTTGTCAGCACATAGGGCATCGGAAAACGCTCTAACCCTGACGCTCTTGCCGTCTGAATGATCCCCACAAAGGTAATATCATGGCTTGTCAGTTTGTCAAACCGAATTTTCAGCTTCTCCATGGAATCCGACGTGTTATGGCTCTTCAAAATCCCATAAGCCATCGTCTCTTTCGCCGCTTCCTCTCTGGAGATATCCATTCCCGTCTTCTGTTTTACTTCCATAGCCGCTTCATGACTGTCAGGAATCAGCTCTTTTCCGTTGATCAGCCATGCGCCGCTGTTTAATACTTTTATCATAGGACCGTTCCTCCCGCTTATTTGCTCTTTTATTATAGGGGTTATTGTTCTTTGCCTATTATATAGGAATCCGCCGCCTTTTGCAATAAAAGGCTAAGAACACCGCTCCCTTTAATACAGTTTATCCACCACAGCCCTTGATGTTTTCTTGTTATTCTCCATGGAGAGTTGTTTATTGCGTGAATAATACTCTTGGAACAGCACGTCGATAATGTAAAGCTGGCTCATCTTCGTACCCATAGCTCCCCCGTCCAAAGGCCCTTCGTTGGAACCGCACAATAATTGAACGTCCGTATAGTTTGTCAAAGGAGATTTGATGAAGCGGGTGATGCAGACTACCTTCGCCCCTGATTTTTTGGCGATCCTAGCCACATACACGTTGTCTTTGGTGGCTCCCGAGTAGGAGATGATAAAAATCAAATCCTCCGGCCCCGCCATAGAAGCCGTCATGGCCTGCATATGAGGGTCCTCCATACAATTTACTTTGCCGCAAATCCGCAGGAATTTATTTCTGGCTTCCTTGGCGGTCAAAAGAGAATCGCCAATCCCAAAAAAGTAAATGGTTTTTGCCTCTTCCATCATTTGAACGGTTTTTGTCACCGCCTCTTTATCGATCAGCATTCTGGTCTCTTTTAAGACGCTGACATAATTTTGAAGAATCTTATCCAAAATAAATTCCAGAGAATCCACTTTAAGATTCTCCATTTCCCTGATTCCGGAATCCTCCGGCATCGCTCCGAGGGATAATTTCATCTTAAAATCCTGATACCCTTTTGCCCCTACGCTCCTGCAGAATCTATACACACTTGCATCCGCTACGCCGCAGGATTCCGCCAGATCGGTAATCGACATAAACAAAACCCGGTCCACATTCCTGATTAGAAAATCGGCTATTTTTTTCTCCGTTTTGGTAAGTTGATTATAATTTAACTGGATATCTCTAAGTAAACTAGAAGTATTCATACGCTATATCCGTTCCTTTTTCAGGTTATATATCAAATTAACAATATTTCTTCACGGCTTCCGCAATCATGTCTGCAATTTCTTTACAGATAGCCCGATCTCCCTCCGCCAGCTCTGCCAAAGGAGCTTTTACGCCGCCGACATCAGGGCCGCCCTGAAGACGGATAATCTCCTTGATCGCCGCATACATATTGCCATGGGTGGAACACATTTTATAGATAATTCTGCAGGCTTCATTCTGAACTTCTCTCGCTTCCTCCATTTTCCCCTGAGAAAAGAGATCAAAAATTTTCAGATACAGTTCCGGCATCGCCCCGTAAGTGCCGCCGATACCTCCTGCAGCTCCCATGGCCAGACCTGAAATCAACTGTTCATCCGGTCCGTTAAATACGATCACACCCTCATCCCTGAAAAGTTGTATATCCTGCACCGGCATGGAAGAGTTTTTCACGCCGATCACTCTGGGATTTTTCTTCATTTCCCGCAGCAGATTAATTGTCAGGGAAACCCCTGCCAACTGAGGTATATTATAAATAATAAAATCTGTATTGGGCGCTGCCGCTGAAATATCATTCCAATATTTTGCGATGGCATGATCCGGCAGATGGAAATAAATAGGAGGAATGGAGGCAATAGCGTCTACTCCCAGTTTTTCCGCATGAGTCGCCAGTTCCTGACTGTCTTCCGTATTATTGCAGGCAACGTGCGCAATAATAACCAGTTTGTCCTTTGCAATCTCCATCACTGCTTCCAGTGTTTTCTTTCTGTCTTCCTTACTCTGATAAATACATTCTCCTGAGGAACCTCCCACATAAAGTCCCTGAACCCCCTTATCCATCAGATATTGAGTAAGTTTCTTTACTCTGTCCGGTGAAACCTTTCCATCTTCATCATAACATGCATACAATGCCGGGAAAATCCCCCTATATTTTTTTATATCCATTTTTCTATCATCCTTTCCATGCACAAAATCTGCAGACTCCTAAACAATCTGCAGATTTTGTAAAATTGCCGGCTGTGCTCAGCCCTTCACCGCTCCCATTGTGATACCCTGTGTAAAGTATTTCTGGAAAATCAGGAATACAATGATAATAGGAACCGACGCCAACGCCGCACCTGCCATTAACATACCCATATCTACAGACGTCTCTGCCTGTAAAGTTGCAATTCCCAGAGGCATCGTATAATTTGTATTACTGCTCACCATAACTAACTGGAGGAAATAATCATTCCATGAATTGATAAAAGTAAAAATTGCCAGAGCCCCTACGCCCGGTTTCACCATCGGGAAAACGATGGTGACAAAGGTGTTCCATTCTCCGGCGCCGTCAATCCGGGCCGCCTCCAGAATTTCTCCCGGAATGCTTTCCGAAAACTGTTTCATCAGGAATACGCCGAAAGGCCATCCTACCGTCGGGAATATGATCGCCCAAATGGTATTGTACAGACCAATGGCAGACATTTCCTTCAACAGCGGAATCAATACTACCTGCTTGGGAAGAGCCATTGCGCAGATAATCAACCCGAATAAAATACTGCGTCCACGGAAACGTTTCTTCGCCAGAGCATAACCTGCCATCGTAGCGGTAAGACAGGTGAGAAGCAGCGCCGACACCGCCATGAAAATCGTATTTAGAAGCCATCTAAACACTGCCGGAACCGTAGGGCCGAGAGAAAGCACCACTCCCTCTCCGTTGGAACTAAAATGTTTACTGAAGGGCAGACCAATCTGCCACAAAGGCGCCGTACGCTTCTTCATCAGGTTTTCAAAGTTCGTCATTACCCATTCGCTTGGCCACCAGACCGGCTTCTGAGCATATATATCGGCAGCAGGTTTGAACGCGCCGGTAACAATCCAATAGAGAGGGAACAAAAAGAGGATTGCCAGAATCACCAGTATAACCAGTGAAATAATTTTATAAACTTTACCATTTCCTGTTTTGTTTTCCATCGCTTCACCTCCCCTACTTCTCTTTTGCCAGCCACATCTGGAGTCCGGACAATACCCCGATGAATATAGCAAGTATTACGCCCATTGCATTGGCATAGCCAAAATGTCCGGATTGCTCGGTCAGTTTAAAGGCTGTGTAATAGATGTAGTACATTACCGTCTGTGTCCCTGAACCGCCCTGAGTCAACAACTGAATCAGCGCAAAACACTGGAAAGAGTTGATGGTGGTAATTACCAATATGTATAAAGTAGTCGGCATAATCTGAGGCCATTTAATTTTCCAGAATACCTGCATCTCCGTAGCGCCGTCCACCTGAGCCGCTTCCACCAAAGACGCATCGACGTTTCCAAGAGCAGATACATACAGAACAATCGGCTGCCCCACCGAAGTGGTAAACAGGATCAGAATAATACACCAAAGGGCATATTTTTCATCTCCCAGCCAGTTAATGTTTTTCTCGATTGTTCCTGTCGCTTTCAACACAGTATTTAAAATACCTGTGTAATTATCGAAAATCCATTTCCACACTACTGTTACCGCCACGGATCCGGTAACTACCGGCAAATAGAAAACACATCTGAAAGCGGAAAGAACCGGCATTTTTAATTTGTAAATAGCGGAAGATACCCACAAAGAAAAAGCCGTCACAGTAGGTACGCTCACAAATACAATGACAAAGGTATTCCTCAAAGCTTCCAGAAACACCTTATCCTTCGTCAGTTTGATAAAATTTGTAAGCCCCACAAAATTGCTGCCGCCCTGCGCGTGCATGTTGGAATCCGTCAGACTCAGACAAATACAGATAACCATCGGAATCAAAACAAAGCCTGCAAAAAAAATCAGACTGGGCAGCATGAAGCCATATCCGGCAATATCCTCCCTGCGCTGCAAGGCACGACTTCTTTTTTGAGAAACTTGATTACTCACGAAAATCCAGCCCCCTTTCCCCACATTTGATTAAATATTGTTTTCGTTCTGTTCATTTAAAATGCCCCTCCCACTCCCTGTGGAAGGGGCGCATGCTCTGACTGATCCATTTCCTCAGAGCACATTTTCTATTAAATTAGTTGGACGCTGCCGCGTTCGCTTCGCCCTCATACTGTGTGAGCGCTTCCGTTACATCCATGCCGGAACCAATCTGCTGAAGCATTGTCCACCATGCTGTACGCTGTCCTGCCCAGCCTGCCGTAACCTGATAGTAATCGCCCAGCTGAGGCATAAGAACCTGATATTCATCCATGATCTCGTTATCCGCCCAGATAGCAGATAAGTCTGTTCCTTCTGCCGAAGAACGAACTGCAAAATAGTTAGCTGCTTTTACCGCATCAACAGTTGCCGCAGAGTCAGCCATGTATTTGATGAACTGTTTTGATGCCTCAATACGAGCCGCGTCTTTGTTGTCAAAGATACCGAATCCCCAGATACCGCCCTGAAGCTTAGATTCTCCCGTTTCGGAGGGGAAGCTCATAAATACGATTTCTTCGCCGGTAACAGTAAGGCCCGAGCCTGTTCCTGCGCCGTTAGGATCCAACTGCTGAGCGATATTCCAGCAGAATGCCATTTTCAGAACACCCTGATAGAATTTTGCAATTTCATCGCCGCCTGCCAAAGATGCGTCGAACGCAATACCGTCCATGCTCTTTAACTGCTCCAGAGCTTTCACATTTTCAGGGGAGTTCCATGTGTAAGCAGTATGAGCCGCATCCGTGTAAGAACCGCCGTAGAGGTTATTTACCAGTGCGCGGGTACCCTGATCACCGCCTTGTCCTGCACAGTAAACAGCGCCAACCGTATCATTATAATGAGCGTAAAGCGCATCCACCGCTTTAATAAAATCATCCGTCGTCCATGTATGTGTTTCCAGATCGAGATACTGGTCAGCGCCCGCTTCTTTGAACGCATCCAGATTAACCGCCATACAATGAGCTGTCATAACCAAAGGATACTCATACACCGCACCGTCAGGAGCCGTGCAGGCTGTCATAGGCGCCGCCTGAATCTCTTTTTTATCGGTGTCGTCCAGCATATCCGACAGATCGACCATGTAGCCGTTTGCACCCCAGTTTGCAACCAGACGCTCAGGTCCTTCCATGATAAGATCCGGAGCCTGATTAGCCGTAATTGCCGTATTAACCTTGTCATCGCCGTCAGCATAAGCTAAAAACTCTACGTTTACGGCAATACCTGTCTCTGCCGTGAAACCATCCGTAAGTTCCTTAACCGTGGCCTCATCTCCCCATTTTCCGATGGGATAAGTCCAGAGAGTAATTTCGGAAGCTGCCCCCCCAGCTTCTGAAGTAACTTCTTCCGGAGTCTCCGCAGGCTCCTCATTCACTTCTTCCCTCACTTCCTCCGCCGGCTCTTCCGCTGGCGCACTGTTGTTGCCGCACGCAACTGCAGAGAGCGCCATTACTCCAACCAGAAGTAACGCTAATAACTTTTTCATTCCTTTCTTCTCCTTTCAAGTATGTAATCAATTACTAGGTACTTCAAATTTTACCTTCTCGCACCGCCTCTGTCAACACAAAAATAAAATTTTTTTCATTTTCTATATTTGCGCGAATATTTTTTCATTTTTATTGATTCCCCAAAAACCACATGCTATAATATGAAAAGCAGTTGTAACCTATAGTTAATATGATGCGAAAGAAAGGACAAGAATTATGAGAGTGACTTTAGCGGAAATACTCAAGGCAACCAAAGGGTCTATCATCGTATCCTGTCAGGCCCTGCCAAATGAACCTATGTACTGTGAAGAAATGTCCATTATGCCATTTTTTGCCAACGCCGCCAAACAGGCGGGCAGCAAATGCATCCGTACCAGCAGCATCCGGGATGTGGTAGAGATCAAAAAAGCCACCGGTCTTCCTGTCATCGGTCTGGTAAAGCGCGTCGTAGAAGGCTACGCTTCCTATATCACTCCGACCATGACAGAAATCGACGATCTGGTCAATGCAGACTCGGATATCGTCGCTTTGGACTGCACCATGAGAGAGCGCGGGGACGGCACCACAATCAACGAATTTATCGCACAGATCAAGGAAAAATATCCGGATATTGTGTTGATGGCGGATGTCTCCACCTTTGAAGAAGGCGTCAATGCGGCTAAGTGCGGCGTCAATCTGGTAGGCACCACGTTAAGCGGGTATACGGACTACTCTCCAAAAACAGACGGACCTGACTTTGAACTGGTACGGAAATTAGTCTCCGAACTTGACACCCCTGTCATCGCCGAGGGCAAGATCCATACGCCCGAAGCTGCAAAAAAAATGCTTTCTCTCGGCGCTCATGCCGTAGTGGTGGGAGGAGCGATTACCAGACCTCTGGAAATAGCGCAGCGTTTTTATAAAGGAATCGAATAGGAGGTTTTTTCATGATTTATGATAAAATGTCCAATATGAACCTGTATAAAGGGATACACAAAAATCTGGATACCGCCATTGACTTCATCACGTCCCACGATCTGAGCAAACTGCCTCTGGGCAAAACCGTTGTCGATCAGGACAATGTTTTTATTAACGTGATGGAAACCTCCGCTTTCCCCATTGAGGAAAGGCAATATGAGTTCCATAAAAACCACATGGACATTCAGATGGATCTGGAGGGCGTCGAGAGAGTGGATACCGGAGACTGTGCGGGGGCTCAATATATGAACTATAATGAAGAAGGGGATGTGGGCAGCGCCGCTGCCGCCGATCTGAGCTCCTGCCTGATCGGAAAAGACAATTTCATCATCTGTATGGCGGGCGAACCCCACAAGCCAAACATCGCCGTAAGCGACGACCGGTTCTTAAAGAAGGCTGTCTGCAAAGTGCGCATTTAACACCCTGCAGCGCTGCACCTTAACAGGAGAAATAAGATATGAACAATCTTGTATTTGACATCGGAGGCACTTCGATTAAATACGGCGTCTGTGAGAACGACACCCTGACCGATATAAAAGAGATACCCACTCAGGCCGAAAAAGGGGGCCCCTATATACTGGAAACGATCGTTTCCCTGATTCGTTCCCGGACTGATTATGACGCCATCGGCATCAGTACCGCCGGACAGGTACACGCAAAAGAAGGCTATATTATTTACGCCAATCAAAATATCCCAGACTATACGGGTACCCGCTACAAAGATACTCTGGAAGATATGTTTCATGTTCCCGTGGCCGTGGAGAACGATGTAAATGCGGCCGCTCTGGGGGAAGCCATCTACGGCGCCGGCAGAGACTATGAGCAGTTTCTGATGCTGACCTACGGCACCGGCGTAGGAGGCGCTGTCATAGAAAACAAAGAAGTCTTCCACGGTTCCAGTTATTCCGCCAGCGAATTCGGCGCTATCATCACCCACAGCGACGTCCGTCTCGGAGGAAATGATTTCTTCGACGGCTGCTACGAAAAATACGCTTCCACCACCGGTCTGGTACGGATGATGAAAGAATACCGCCCGGAACTGGACACAGGCAGAAAAATATTTGATCATCTTACGGATCATACCGTTATGCAGATTATTGACCGATGGGTAGATGAGATTATGTTTGGGCTTTCCACGCTGACCCATATCTATAATCCCCCCTGCATCATCCTCGGGGGAGGTATTATGGCGCAGCCTATAATCCTGCAAAAAATCGCAGAAAAAAAGAGCCGCTTTATTATGCCCAGTTTTGCTCATGTCCATATTACCGCCGCCGCCCTCGGCAATTCCGCCGGGGTTTTGGGCGCAAATTATTTGGCGACACAGTTGATTACAAAATGAATAACACGCCGGTATGTTCTGCACACCGGCGTGCCGCTTTCTTCTGTTCCATCTTTATTATCCCTGCAGCAGTTCCGGAATTCTCTCCGCCAGAAACTTTGCAAAGGCGTTGTGAGCATCTAAACTCAGATGCATAAAATCGTAAGGATTCATCTCCACCCCCGCAATTTGTCCGGCATCCAGATAATGACAGCCCACATTCTTTGCGGCCTGCTCATACAGAGGGCCGAGAGCGCGGCTCTTCTCCACGCAGTGTTCGCCCATTTCTCCGTAAACATCCGTATTCTGATAACCCGGTTCAATCGCCGGAGGCGCAATCAGTAAAATATTAGGATTATTGTCCCTAAATGCCTGTCTGGAATCCATGGCTTTCTGTACCAGCCTTTCCATACCCTTTGCCACATTCTCAGGCGTACTGGAAAAACGCTGTTTCACATCATTCGTTCCCAGCATAATAAGCAGCAGATCAACCGGCTTATGAGTCATCAGGCAGGGATAGAGATACTTAAACCCGCACAGCCCTTCAAACAACGGATCTTCAAAGCAGGCCGTTCTTCCCTCCAACCCTTCTTCCGCCACATGGTAACCTTCACCCAAAAACTTCGCCAAAAGGCAGGTCCATCTTTCTGTTTCCGTAAAACGATCCATGGTTTTCGCATTGTATCCATAGGTATTGGAATCTCCAAAACATAGGATTTTTTTGATATAATCTTTACTCATTGCCCCGCCTTTCAGACCGCATATTTTCAAACCGTTTCTCACCGTGTTGCCTATTTATTCTTTTTGGACGGCAATACCACTTTATCCAGATGCCATATCTCATCCACATACTGCTGAATGGTTCTGTCCGACGTAAATTTGCCGGAACATGCCACGTTCATGATCGCTTTCCTCGCCCAGCCTGCGCTGTCTCTGTAAGCCTCTTCCACTTTTTTCTGTGCCGCCGCATAGGCCTTGAAATCCTTCAGGATAAAATAAGTATCCGCTTTGCTTGTGGACTGTGTATTTAACAGGGAGTTATACAGGGACCGGAACAATTCCGGATCTCTGGGAGAATAAGTCCCGTTAATCAGCTGCATCAGCACTCTTCTGATGTCCTGATCGTTGTTGAATATCTCCATCGGATTATAGCCGCCGTAGTTTTCATAGCGGATGACTTCCTCAGAACTCAGGCCGAAGATAAACGCATTCTCCTCGCCCACTTCTTCCACGATCTCCACATTCGCGCCATCCATCGTTCCGATTGTTAAAGCGCCATTTAACATAAATTTCATGTTTCCTGTACCGGAAGCTTCTTTGCTCGCCGTAGATATCTGCTCGGAGACATCCGACGCCGCAAAAATCATCTCCGCATTGGAAACACGGTAATCTTCGATAAACACCACTTTTAGCTTTCCTTTTATGGATTCATCGTTGTTGACCACATCTGCCACCGCATTGATCAGCTTGATCGTCAGCTTCGCGTTTTTATAGCCCGCTGCCGCCTTTGCACCGAAGATAAACGTTCTCGGATAAAATTCCATGTCCGGATGATCCTTGATCTCATTGTACAAGTACATCACATGCAGAATATTGAGAAGCTGTCTCTTATACTCGTGCAGTCTCTTCACCTGTACGTCAAAGATAGATCGGGGATCCACTTCCACACCGTTGTGCTCCAGTATATAGTTCGCCAGACGCACTTTGTTCTGGTACTTGATATTCATAAATTCCTGCTGGGACTTGTAATCATCGGCATATACTTTGAGCCCCGCAATCTTCGGCAGATCCGTGATCCAGTCCGCGCCCACATGGTTGGTCACCCAGCTTGCAAGCAGAGGATTGCCGTGCAGCAAAAATCTACGCTGCGTGATGCCGTTTGTCTTGTTGTTGAACTTCTCGGGCATCATTTCGTAAAAGTCTTTCAACTCCTGATTTTTCAGGATTTCCGTGTGCAGTCTTGCCACGCCGTTCACCGAGTAGCCTGCCGCGATAGCCAGATGCGCCATCTTCACCTGTCCGTCATAGAGGATTGCCATCTTACGCACTTTCTCATGGTTGCCCGGATACATCTGCTCGATCCTCGCCACAAACCTTCTGTTGATCTCCTCGATGATCTGATAGATACGCGGAAGGAGTCTTGAGAACAGCTCAATCGGCCATTTTTCAAGGGCTTCCGACATAATCGTGTGGTTTGTGTAAGCACAGGTCTTCGTGGTCACTTCCCAAGCCTCATCCCAAGTCAGGAAATATTCATCCATCAGCACACGCATCAGTTCGGCCACCGCCACTGTGGGATGAGTATCGTTGAGCTGGAAAGTTGCCTTCTCATGGAACTTTCTGATATCGTCATGCTTTCTCATGTACTTCGCCACAGCTTCCTGCACGGAAGCGGAGATGAAGAAATACTGCTGTTTCAAACGGAGTTCTTTTCCCGCATAATGATTGTCATTGGGATAGAGCACCTCCACGATATTGCGGGCTAGGTTCTGCTGCTCCACTGCCTTCTGATAGTCGCCTTTGTCAAAAGAATCCAGCTGGAAGCACTCCACCGGCTCCGCATCCCAGATGCGCAAAGTATTCACAATGCCGTTTCCATAGCCCACGATCGGCATATCGTAGGGGATCGCCTTGACAGACTGATAGCCCTCCTGACGGAAGTTGCTTCTTCCGGTCTCATCCACATAAACATTTACATAACCGCCGAATTTTATCTCTTTTGCGTATTCCGGCCTTCTCAGCTCAAAGGGATTGCCATACTCCAGCCAGTTGTCGGGAACCTCAACCTGAAACCCGTCCCTGATCTGCTGTTTAAACATACCGTAATGATACCGGATGCCACAGCCGTAAGCCGCATAGCCAAGAGTAGACAGTGAATCCAGGAAACATGCTGCCAGACGGCCAAGCCCTCCGTTGCCGAGCGCAGCATCGGGTTCCTGATCCTCGATCACATTGAGATCTACGCCCAATTCCTCCAACGCTTCCGCCACCGTGACATAAGCCTGCAGGTTGATGATATTGTTGCCCAGCGCACGCCCCATCAAAAACTCCATGGACATGTAATAGACCATCTTCGGATCCTGTTTTTCATACTCTTTCTGGGTTTCCATCCAGTAATCTACCACCGCATCTTTGATGGCGTAGGAAACGGCTTGGAATATCTGCTGCGGCGTTGCCTCTTCCAGCGTCTTTCTATATAATGTTTTTACATTGTACAGCACACTTCTCTTAAAAAGCTCTTTGTCAAAGCTCAATTTTTTCTGCTGTGATTTCAATACCATAACTCCCTCCCTTTTTGGTGCTCCTCACTTCATTTCAATAACTTTTACCTTATCAGTATAATCGCTTTCCTTCAAAAAGGAAATATACAAAACATACAATTTATCGTATTTGTCATTATCGTTTCCGGACGCCGATCTTCACGGCTTCACCGTTCACTTTCCACTCTTTCGCATCCGCTAACGCCTCGTCATAGATTATCTCATCAGCTAACACCTTCTCGGAGATTGCCGCAGCATTTTTCTGCACGATCGAAGCAATTTTCTCATTTCCGGTCACGGAGACTTCTATGTGATCCATCACCTCAAACCCGGCCTCTTTCCGCATGGTCTGAATCTTGCTGATCACCTCGGCGGAGAATCCCTCCTCCAACAGCTCCGGTGTCAGATTAGTATCGAGCACTACGGTTACAGCCTTGTCAGACTGAGCCACAAATCCCTCTTTCTGAGCGGTTTCGATCAGCAGATCCTCCTCTCCGAGAGAAATCTCTACACCGTCCACCTCAAAGTTTAGCGTACCGCCCTCTTTAAAGGAAGTCACGGCCGCCATAGCGGAAAGGCCGTCAATATTTGACAGATAAGTCCTGATGCCGCCAAGCTGCTTGCCGTATTTCGGGCCAACCGTGCGAAGCTGGGGTTTGAAGCTGTAACTCGTATAGGAAGAAACGTCTTCCGCAAAAACCACCTTTTTCACATTCAGTTCCTCTCTGACGATCTCCTGATAGAAATCAGTCAGCGTATTCTCCGCCTTGACGATCATCTCCCCAATGGGCTGGCGGTTCTTGATGTTTGCCTCGTTCCTCGCCGCTCTGCCAAGCACCACGATATGCAGCACTTCTTCCATATAACTTTCCAGTTCTCTGTCAATAAACTCCGTCTTCACAGCCGGGAAATCGCACAGATGAATGCTCTCCGGCGCGTTTTTGTCGATACTGCAGACTAAATTCCTGTAGATCTCTTCCGTCATAAACGGCACAAGAGGCGCCGCGCACTTACTGATCTCCACAAGCGCTGTGTAGAGCGTCATGTAAGCGTTTATCTTATCCTGCTCCATGCCCTTTGCCCAGAAACGTTCCCTGCTTCTGCGGACATACCAGTTGCTCATCTCATCCACGAAATTGTCCAGCACTCTCGCCGCCTCGGGGATCCTGTAGTTATCCAGATGGTCATCCACCTGACCGATGGCCGTATTCAGTTTGGACAACAGCCACTTATCCATCACAGACAGTTTCTCGTAGTCCAACGTATATTTTGTCGCATCAAATCCGTCAATATTTGCATACAGCACAAAGAACGCGTAGGTGTTCCAGAGGGTGCCGAGGAATTTTCTCTGCCCCTCCTGCACTGCTTTCCCGTGGAATCTGTTGGGCAGCCACGGTGCAGAATTGATGTAGAAATACCAGCGGATCGCATCCCCGCCGTAAGTCTCAAGAGCCTCAAAAGGATCGATAGCATTCCCTTTGCTCTTGCTCATTTTCTGTCCGTTCTCATCCTGTATATGACCAAGCACGATCACGTTTTCAAAAGGCGACTTATTGAACAACAGTGTGGACTCCGCCATCAAAGAATAGAACCACCCTCTTGTCTGATCCACCGCCTCGGAGATAAACTGCGCCGGGAACTGTGCCTCGAACAGCTCCTTATTCTCAAAGGGATAATGATGCTGCGCAAAAGGCATGGCGCCGGAATCAAACCAGCAGTCTATCACTTCCGGCACACGCTTCATCGTCCCGCCGCACTCAGGACAGGTACAGGTGATCTCATCGATATAGGGCCTGTGCAGTTCCACATCCTTCGCCTTCGGATTGCCGGAAAGCTTTGAGAGCTCTTCCCTCGAACCGATGGCCTCCTGATGTCCGCATCCTCCGCACTCCCAGATATTCAGCGGCGTGCCCCAGTAACGGTTTCTGGAGACTCCCCAGTCCTGAATGTTCTCCAACCAGTTGCCGAACCTTCCCTCGCCGATGGAAGGCGGGATCCAGTTCACCGTTTTATTGTTTCTCACAAGATCGTCCCGAACCGCGGTCATCTTGATAAACCATGATTCCCTTGCATAGTAGATGAGCGGCGTATCGCATCGCCAGCAGAAGGGATAGTCGTGCTCAAACTTAGGTGCGGAGAAAAGTTTTCCTTCCTTATCCAAATCAACCAGAATATCCTTGTCCGCATCTTTCACAAACTTGCCGGCGTAGGGCGTCTCTTTCGTCATATTTCCCTGCCCGTCCACAAACTGTACAAAAGGCAGATCGTACTTGCGGCCCACATTAGCGTCATCTTCACCGAAGGCCGGCGCGATATGCACGATGCCCGTGCCGTCAGACATTGTGACATAGCTGTCACATGTTATATAGAAGCCTTTTTTATGCTGCTTTTCAGCGGATTCTCCCGCGCAGGCAAAGAGCGGTTCATACTCTTTATGCTCCAAATCTTTTCCGCTGTAAGTCTCAAGCACTTCATAGGCGGGTTTTCCCTCTTCCGCCAGAGCCCCCAGCACAGTGTCAAGCAGTTCTTTCGCCATATAGTAGATGCGGCCGTCGGCAGCCTTCACCTTGCAGTAGCTATCCTTAGGGTTCACACACAGCGCCACGTTGGAAGGCAGCGTCCACGGCGTGGTGGTCCATGCCAGAAAATAGGTGTTTTCCTCGCCCACCGTCTTAAAGCGCACCACCGCGGAACGCTCTTTCACCGCTTTATAGCCCTGCGCCACCTCGTGGGAAGACAGGGGCGTGCCGCATCTCGGACAGTAGGGTACAATCTTAAAGCCCTTATACAGAAGCTTTTTATCCCAGATCTGTTTCAGCGCCCACCACTCGGACTCGATAAAATTATCATAGTATGTCACGTAAGGGTCATCCATGTCCGCCCAGAAACCGACCGTGCCGGAAAAATCCTCCCACATGCCTTTGTACTGCCAGACAGATTCCTTACATTTCTCGATAAACGGCGCAAGACCATACTGCTCGATCTGCTCCTTTCCATCCAGCCCCAACTCTTTTTCCACTTCCAGTTCCACCGGCAGACCGTGGGTATCCCAGCCCGCTTTCCTCGGCACCATATAGCCTTTCATGGCTCTGTAGCGCGGAATCATGTCCTTGATCGCGCGGGTCAATACATGCCCGATATGGGGCTTGCCGTTCGCTGTAGGCGGACCGTCATAAAACGTATAGGTGGGACCGTCCTTTCTGATGTCCATGGACTTCTGGAAAATATCGTTTTCTTTCCAGAACCGGCAGATTTCCTTCTCTCTGTCTACAAAGTTCAGATTCGTGTCGACTTTCTGATACATGGCTTCTCCCTTTCCTTTTATCTGACAAATGCCTGCGGCCTTTTGCCGCAAACATTTTTGGCTTATTTCCTATATTTATTTAACATTTCCAGTTTAAAGGGATGGAGAATAAATGTCAAGAATTTATTGAAGCGAAAGGCGCTGTCTCCGAAATGAAATATAAAGAATAAAGCTATAATCCGAAACTCTTGCTGAGCCTCCAGGAGCAGTGGCTGCAGGTCTCGCACCGCCCGGCCTGAACCTCCCGCAAAAACAGCTCCGACTTTTGAGATAAAAAGATATCTTCCCACCCCGCCTGCCGTATATTTCCCGGCGTAAAATCGTAGAAATCCGTGCAGTAGAGCAGGTCCCCGTTCCATGCGATATGAATATGCCTGCACGGGGAAAAGCATTTTTTCCGATGGTCTCCCTCGAGATGGGGCAGAAAGCTGACCGGAAAAGGAGCAGACAATTTTTTTAACTGCTCCTCCACACACGACCTCTGCTCTTTCATCTTCCGCGCTTCCTCCTCCCCCCATTTCCAACTGTCAATATATGGAGCCTCCCTGTGGAACACTTCCCGCATCCATTTTTTGTATCTGTCGATCTCCGCCTGCGTCATGCCTATCTGCTGCTGCAAAATCACCTGATCGGGCCTTAATACGGAGAGGGCATCCACCAGCTCCCGAATCGCCCCCTCCGTCTGCTTTGTCAATACACTCATCACAGTGATCTGACAGGAATCCAGCTTCTCCCTCCCACTGCGTACTTTCTCAAAAACACCTTCGCCCCGAATTTTGTCATGCACCTCCGGCGGGCCGTCCACGGAAATATATATTTTCCGAAAGCACCTGTCACACACCTGTGCATGCCTCTCAAGCAGGGTTCCGTTGGTGATAAGCCCCAGCGCGAATCCCTGTTCATATAGGTACTGGGCCGCCTCGTCAAAAAATTCGCAGCACAAAGGTTCTCCGCCCCAGAGGATCACGGACGGTTTCTTTGCGGCATCCCGAAACGTTTCCGCCAACTGCTCCATAAATCCAAACCACTCTTCTCTGGTAAGCGGTGTCCCCGCCGCCTGCGAGAAAAACCCCTCCTGCCCCCACTGCCCGCAGAAATAGCAGCGCAAATTACAACTTTTCGTAATCTGAAGATGCACCAGTTCGAGCTGCCGCTTAAATTCCATCCGTTCTCCTCCCAAGTTATTATTCCTCTCCAAAATATTGCATACTCATCAACTGTCTGTCAATAGCCTGTATCTGTGTCCTCATCAATCTCGGTGAATAGATTGCTCTCTTCTCCTCGATCCCGCAGCGTTTCATTGCCTTTTCCAGAGACTCGTTAGCCTGATACAGCGCTTCCAGAGACTCCCTGACATTAAAGCGCCCCGGCGACGTAGGCTGCGGCGGCCATCTTGAATCGGAAACCCATGCGTCCGTCACACAGCGCATGGCGTCCGTCAGTTCCGGACACTCTTCCCTTTCTCCCGCCTCCTCTTTTACCGCCCGGATCCCGCGCAGGATCGACAGGCATGCAGGATCCATGATTCTGGCATACTCCGTATTATTCCACGCTTTGGCCGTACCGCCATGCCAGGCCACTCCGTTCTCAATACACAAAATCCTATCGTTCGGAATCAGTTCCTTTGCATCCCGCAGCACTTCTCGGGGCAGAGCAAGCTCGTACCCGCTCTCTTTCGCCATATCCAGTATCTTGGAAAATCTTTCGATACTTCCCGGCTCCTCCTCAAAAAATCTGGCCTGATTAAACTGTTTGACATAAAAGTAGGCGGAACTCCCTATGTACTCCGCATCCTCCGCATAAGGCATGATAAAGCTTCCCGTAGCCGCCACCCGGTCACGCCACCTGCCAAGCATCTCCAGAATCTCCTTTTCTTCCACAGGTTTCTCCCTCACGCCCTCTGTAGCTCCCATCAGATACCACAACAGGATATTAGCCATGCAGTCTGAGCGGAACAGCATTTTAAGGCCGTTTGGCGCCACGGAAGGATTTGTTAAGAAGCGCAGGTATTCCGGTTTGTCCTTGATATATTCTTCAATGCGGAACAACTCATTTTTGTTGCTGTGTCCCTCCACATCGTAGGCAAGACCTGTAGCCTGTCGAATTTCATCGTAAGACAGGAAAAAGGAGTCCGCGTCCATCACAAGAGACTCAAAACCTGCTTCCTTATACACATCGGGGATATAAGACGCCCAGCCGCATTCCGGATTCCATCCCGTCACAGGTCTGACGCCTGTGTATTTCTCCCACACGTCCAGCGCATGTTTCAGAGAATCCAAACATACTTCCGGCGGAATATTTGCCGGCATAAAATGTATGTAGGGAGAGGATACCGGTTCCACCAGTCCCTCCGCTATCAGCCTTTTAAGCTTTGCCAAAACTTCCGGCGCCTTAACAGCTATCTCGTCCAACGTTTTGCCGCTGCACTCGAAGGCCATCTTACAGGAGCGGCTTTCAATCAGGTCGAACAGTTTTTCATAACAGTTTTTTATCACCCAATGCCTTTTGGATGGATGCAGTTGGGAATACTGTATGTTGGCGTGGGGCATAAAAATTATTTTTTCAGTCATGCTTGACTCCTCCGATCATCGACTCCAGTCGAATAATATTTTAAAAACATCCGCGCCCTTCTCTGCCTGATAGGCGTAGGCTTCCCTGCATTTTGTCACCGGCCATACCTCCACCGGAAGCTTTGAAGTATCAAACTTCCCTTCGCTCATCCATGCAAGGATCTGTTCTTTGCATCCCCCCGCAAGAGCGCAGGACATTGTGAGCGTACAGTGCTTTACAAACCACCGGTGATAGTGATCCATAATAATGCGCTCCGGATAATCCCCCTGCAGATGGATATGGGCCGGAATGTCCGACAAATTCCATCCCGTCTCCTTTACATACCGATGCAGAATCCCCGGTACCTTCGGATTGCCGGAACACTCCATCACCTTATCCGCCATCTTTCCGCCCGTATATTCCGCGATCTTTCTCTCCGCCTCGAAGGGCGCCACACAGTGATCCACATAATGCGAGGCGATCTCTCTGCGAAAACCGTTTTCCTCCACCGCGATCAGTTGAATATCCGGGTGGAGTATCCGCAGGATCTGCATCGCGGATATTCCCACCATACCCGCTCCCACCACAACGATAGTCTCACCCTTCTCCACGGACAGCCTTTTGACCCCTTTCAGCGCAACACAGGGAAGATATGCCAACACCGCATCCTGATCAGACACATTGTCCGGGATCTTCACCATATAGTCAAATGTATCGTTGGCAGTGGAGGAATCTTTCACCGTATACTCCGAACCGCCGCCCCATGCCGCGCAGACATTTTTGTACTTTCTGCATTCATTGATCATGACACGGTCGCCCACTTTCAGACGTCCGTCGCTCTTTTCCCCTGCCGCCGCCACGGTTCCGGCCGTCTCATACCCCGGAACCAACGGATACCAGCACTGTTCCGGGTGCTGCAGCCCTTTGTATGTCTTCATATCCGTGCCGGTGGAAATAGCGCTGAAGGAAGTCTTTGCCACATACGCATCCTCCAGCGGCTCTGTCAGTTCTATTTCTCTCAGCCGCACCTCGTAAGGTCTCTCCATGACGATCGCACGGCTTTTTCTATATTCTTTAATATCCATTTTCCGCTCCTTTTCTCTTTTTCATCCATTTCTAAACGTTCTGTCATTCCGTAAACTTCTCCAGAAACTCCACCGACCGTCTGCATCCCTCCTCCACATCTTCCGTCTTTTCATATTCCATCAGTACCGGTCCTTCAAACCTCTCAAAACCTTTCAGCGCAGCCGCCCAATCCATCCCTGTGTCCCCGCAGGCCGCAGGCTTCAAATGCCCCCTCTCATTTACCGCAAATTCCTTACAGTGGATACAACTGATGCGCCCCCGCAAAAGTTCGAGATTCTTTTCCGGTTCTTTCACACCGGCCGCATACAGATTAGCCGGGTCATAGACAAAACGCAGCGAGCTATCCGCCTCCGCCAGAAGCCTTTTCAAGCAGTCATAGTCCGTGGTCACACTTGCAAAATGCTCTACCCCGTCGGAATGCTCCAAAACACCCCCGTGAGTTTCCACACAAAGCACTACTCCCACGCCCTTCGCGCACTCTGCCGCCTCATTCAGCGCATTTATCATCCGCTCCCATCTTATGTCTGTCACCTCGCCGTAAGGAGAAAAACCGGCAAATATCCTGAGATATCGCACTCCCATCTTCCCGCAGGCGGCGATCACTTTCTTGACTTTCTCCACATTCTCCCGCACCTGCAATTCCTCCGCCAGCGTAAAGTCATTGCCGGTTGCCGCGCAAAAAAGCCTGATCCCGTAAGACTCATACAACCTTCTCACCTCTGCCAGCTGTTCTTCATCCGCATCCGCAGGCAGATCCCCCGGAGCATTTTCGATATCCAGCTCATGGATCCCAAGTCCAAGCCTTCGCACACAGGCCAACTGTTCTTTAAGCTCCCTCTCCCGAAACCCCCATGATGCCGTCCCAAACATATTCCGCTTCATAATTTTCCCTGCTCCTTTTTATCCGGCGTTTTTTTAACCCTTTACCGCCCCTGTGATCAATCCCTGTATCAGATATTTCTGAAAACACAGATACACCAGAATGATCGGTACGCTGACGATCATAGCCCCCGCAAAGGCCAAAACATAGTTTGTCTGGAGCTGACCGTTGACCACCGAGTACAGCCCCACGATAATGGTTCTGTTCTCTATCTTATCGATCACCGTAAAGGCCAGCACAAACTCATTCCACACCCACATGAACTGATATAAGAGCACCGTCGCGACCGCCGGTTTTGCAAGCGGAAGCGCTATCCGCGCAAACAGAGTTATCTCCCCGGCGCCGTCCATCTCCCCCGATTCATACAGCTCTTTCGGTATACCGGCGAAAAATCCCTGCATGACAAAGGCCGCAAAAGGAAGTCCCCCGGCAGTGTATGTGAGGATCAGCCCCATATGGCTTCCGCCGAGCCCCAGACGTTTCAGCAGTATCACAATAGGGAAAATGATCATCGCCGCAGAGATCGTCTGCCCGATCAGAAGGTACAACAGCACGGCTTTCCCAAGCTTCCCTTGATATCTGGAGAGCGCAAAGGCAATCATCGCAGAAAGCGCCAGCATGAGAAAGACCGCCGTCACCGTGATGACAACGCTGTTTTTGGCGAACTGTCCGAAATTTCCTCTCTCCCAAGCTTCAAGGTAATTGGACCACTGCAGCTCTTCCGGAAAATTCCACGGACTTCTGATCATCTCTTTTTTGGTCTTTAAAGAGGAGATAAGCACCCATATCACCGGAACCAGAGTTGTCAGAAACAGGAGCAGTGCCATGACAAACAATACCGTTTTTGATACTATCTTTTTCATATCCGTCCCCTATTCCTTTCTGCTCTGAAAATATAGCTGCACTCCCGTGCAGAGCATGGCAAACAAGATCAACGTCGTGGTGATCGCCATGCCGTAGCCGGCATTTGAATTGGTAAAAGTCGTCTTATAACCATAGGTCAGTATCATTTCCGTATTATAATATCCCGGGCCTCCGTTGGTCATGGCATAGATCAAATCGAACACTCTGAACACATCGATAAAGATCAAAATGTATACGATGGTCGTGATCCTGTTTATAGACGGAAGTATCACATTCCTTATGACCTGCATTCTTCCGGCTCCGTCCAACACCGCAGCCTCCGTAAGATCTTTCGACACCGACTGCAGCCCCGCCATAAACAGCACAAAATATGTGGGCACCATCTTCCATACCGCCGCCGCCGTCACCGCGTACAGCGCTGTATCCGAATTTGTCAGCCACCCTGTTCCGAAATTCCCCAGTCCGATCGCTTCCAGTATCTTATTCACTAATCCGTAGGAGGGGTTATACATCCACTTCCACAGCATCACTACCACGATAGAGGGCAAAATCGCCGGAAGATAGGCCACCGTCCTAAAAAGCGCCTTTTTTCTTGTAAAGTTTTCAATCATATAGGCGACAATAAAAGCCAACACCGGCACAAGCAGTATAGTGATCAGCCCATAGAGCAGATTATTTCTGATCGTTATCTTTAAAATGGAATCCGAAAACAGATTCTTGTAATTTTTCAATCCGATGAACGAACTCTCCGACAGCTTTGTCATTCCGGTCCAATCCGTAAAACTGATTCCGGCCGACATAACGATCGGCACCATCCAAAACAACGTATAAACGACCAATGCCGGCAGGGAAAACGCCATGAAACGAATTACCGCTCTCTTCTTTCTCTTACTCTTTGCCTTGTTCATCCCGAAACCTTTCTCTGTTCCTTTCACTTAACGCACCATTCGAAAGTCTTTCTGTTAAGCAGAAAGACCGGATGTACCCGGTCTTTCCTCATCAATCAGACGTCATCACTATTTCTGTGAACACTCTTCTTCCCATACCGCCTGCACATTATCCAAAACTTCCTGCGCTGACACTTTTCCTTGAATCATTTCCTGAATGCCTTTGTTCATGTTGTCCAATACCTTAGCGGAAACCATATCAAGTAAATAGAAAGAATCTGCCGTCCCTGCGCCTTCTAACTGCTTAGATGCCGTGGTCAGCGCCGGATGGGTAAGTCCCGCATTCCATGCATCCACATTGACGATTTTTCCGAGATCCTCCACATCGCTCTTTTGTACTTTCTCTCCGAACAGGAAAGCCAATGCCGCTTCTGCTGCCTCTCTGTCCGCCACGTTCGCCGGAATACACCACATACTTCCCCATGTGACGGAAACGCTCGTCTTCGGATCATCCGTAAAGTTCATCTTCTCTATCACATCGTAAGCAAAGTCATCATCTTTCACCGCATCTATAGCGGACGCCATTCCTGTGTGGGCTGTGTACATCGCCGCATTTCCCATGGTGAATTCCGCAATGGCGTCATCGTCGGTATAGTCCGCGCTGGATCGATCGATCACATTGCTGTCAGCCAGATCCTTGATCACTTCCAGAGACTCCACCATAGACGAATCATTGTACTTCGCCTCGCCGTTATAACACTTCACCAAATAATCAGCTCCTACTTTCTGTGCCTGCACCTTCGCCAGCAGATCGCTTGCACACCAGTTGGTTGCTCCTGTGACGATGGCCTTATAGCCGTTGTCATTCAAAGTCTTTGACACTGCTTTCAATTCTTCAATGTTTGTCGGCACATCCAGTTCCAATTCCTCAAAGATCGCTGTGTTGTAGAATATGCAGCTTGTGTTTGCAAAATCAGGGATACCGTACACACCGCCCTCTTCATTGTTTAACGGACCTGCCCATGCCAGTGCGCCTTTGTTGTAATCCCAGCCCTGTCCTTCGATAAAAGGAGTCAGTTCCTGAAGCTGTCCGTTGGCGGAATACTCGTTGAATGTAGTCTTCATAAGCTGTACTACGCCTGCCGGATCATCACCCATCAATTCCGTCTTCACTTTGTCGTCATATCCCTCGGAACCATAAAATTCCAGCTTTATGGTTACCGGATTGGATGTATCCGCATTGTATTCCTCGACCAACGCCGGCCAGTTTTCGATCTGGCTTTCCGCCCATTTGATCAATACGCGCACTTCCGGACGCTCTCCTGTCGTTTCCGCTTCCTGCCCTTCCTCCACGGACTCCTCCGGCGCCGCATCTGTCTGTTCCGGCTGCGGCGCAGCCTCCTCCGTGCTCTTTCCGCATCCCGCAAGCAGCGCTCCCGTCAATGTCATAGCCATCAGTATGCTTATCCACTTTGAATACTTTTTCATGTTACGCCTCCTTCACATTATTTTCCGCAACAAATCTTCTTTTTTTGCACAGCCAAAAAACTTTACAACATTTCAACATTTATCCATGTTTTTATTGATTATTCCTACAATAATGATATAATTATTGTAAAAACAATACAATTTTCTCCCATAAAAGTACTTTTATTTGACTTTATTATATACATTGAGCAAATGTATTTATATCGTCTTTGTCGTTATAAATAAGTGATTTGTTGCATAAATAACATCATATCACAGAAAAAACAGAATGGAAATCCCAAAATTATGGAAACCAAAACAGGCAATATCTCCGTAGAAAATATGACCTACAAGGATCCCCGAAGGAATATCATTGAAATTTTCCACAACAGTTCCCACCATCTTTCGGCTCCGCTCTTTCTGCTCTATGCCGGCCAGGAACAGTGTCTTCCCTCCCACCATTTCGGCCCTGCCATGCGCGGACACTATCTGCTTCACTTTATCACGCAGGGCAAGGGGCGTTTCCGTGTCAATAACCACACCTACGAGCTCTCCGCAGACCACGTGTTTTTGATCAGGCCCGGAGAGTCCACCTATTACATAGCCGACCATGAGCAGCCCTGGCACTACATATGGTTCGCCTTCGACGGAACGGAATCCGAAAATATACTCAAAAACTGCGGTTTGTGGGACGGCGCCCCTTACCGTCGCTATATTCCTGACGATTCCTTGTTTCTGTACCTGAACGAGCTTATAGAAGGTATGCAGAATACACAGTACAGCGATTACAAGCTGTTGGGATACCTGTATCTCATTTTCGGCTATCTCACCAACAACAAAAGCGATGATACCGCAGCCGCAAAAAGCGACTATCTGAATTCGGCCCTGCTCTATATTAACGACCATTACTCCGACAACATTTCCGTGCAGGACATATCGGATCACGTCGGTATAGACCGCACTTATCTGTACCGTCTATTTATGAAGGAACTGTCGCTCTCCCCCAAACAGTACCTCACACAGTACCGCCTGAAAGCCGCCTCGGATCTTCTCAACACAACCAGACTGCCAATCTCCGAGATTGCCGCCGGCTGCGGTTTCAGCGACACCTCCTCCTTCGGAAAGTTTTTTAGGGATTTTACCGGTTTTACGCCGAGACAGTACCGCAATATAGACGGCGTCGGGAATCTGTCTTGGAAACCTGCCGATCCGTAATTTTTCTTGTTATTTTCTCCTGACAGGTGTAAAATTGGGACTATTCAGGGACTTTCATTTATGGTCTCACCCAAAAGGAGGGCTTTCATGGACAGGCAGAATCTGACATTACTCACCGATCTATATGAACTCACCATGATGCAGGGATATTTCCGCAACATGGACAGAAATGAAACCGTTATTTTTGACGCATTTTACCGCAGCAATCCAAACGGCGGCGGCTATGCTGTTTTCGCAGGGCTAGAGCAGTTGATCCAATATATCAAAGAACTGCACTTTGCCCCTCAGGATATCGAGTATCTGGAAAGTCTTCATATATTCGACAAAGATTTTTTAGACTATCTTGCGGATTTCCGCTTTTCAGGCAGCATATACGCTATTCCGGAGGGAACTGTTATTTTTCCCAGAGAGCCGGTTGTAAAAGTCATTGCGCCGATCATGGAAGCGCAGCTTGTGGAAACCGCCATCTTAAATATCATCAACCACCAGTCTCTGATTGCCACCAAAGCATCCAGAGTATGTTTCGCGGCAAGAGGAGACGGCATTATGGAATTCGGCCTGCGCCGCGCTCAGGGACCGGATGCCGGCACCTACGGTGCAAGGGCGGCTGTGATCGGCGGCTGTATCGGCACTTCCAATGTTCTCTGCGGACAGCTTTTCGATGTACCTGTAAAGGGTACCCACGCCCACAGTTGGATCATGAGTTTCCCCGACGAGTACACCGCTTTTAAGACCTATGCGGAAATGTACCCCTCCGCATGCATTCTTCTGGTGGATACTTACGATACGTTAAAATCCGGCGTTCCAAACGCCATTCGCGTCTTTCAGGAAATGCGGGATGCGGGTGTAAAATTGACCGGCTACGGCATCCGGTTAGACAGCGGCGATCTGGCCTACCTCTCCAAAAAGGCCAGAAAGATGTTAGACGCGGCAGGTTTTCAGGATGCGGTGATCTCCGCTTCAAATGATTTGGACGAATACCTGATCGACTCCTTAAAAGCGCAGGGCGCAGCCATCACTTCATGGGGCGTTGGCACAAACCTGATCACCAGCAAAGACTGGCCCGCATTCGGCGGCGTCTATAAGCTTGCCGCCATCATGGACAAAAACGGACAATTTATTCCAAAGATCAAGCTTTCCGAGAATTCCGAGAAGGTGACAAATCCCGGCAACAAGACGATCTACCGCGTCTACGACACGGAGACCGGCAAGATAAAAGCCGACCTGATCTGTCTTGCAGATGAAAAGTTCTCCGCGGATGAGCCCTTGCTCCTCTTTGACCCGTTGGAGCCTTGGAAAAAAACGAAATTAAATCCGGGCACATACACTCTGCGTGAAATTCCGGTTCCCGTTTTCCTGAATGGGGAATGTGTCTATGAGTCCCCCAAAGTGATGGATATCAGAGACTACTGCCAAAAAGAACTCGCAACTCTCTGGGATGAGACAAGAAGACTGGTCAACCCTCAGAAAGTTTACGTAGATCTGTCGGATAAACTGTATCACATGAAGATCGATCTGTTGGAGGAGATGAGCTCAAAATAGCGGGCGCTCTCAAAAGCTCTTTGCAGACAGAACTATCTCATTTATGCCAACTGATTGCTGCTATCGCGAAAATCGGCGCTTCTCTTCTCCCTGTTACGGGATAGAGAAACGCCGTGTCTGTTTTTGAAATAATCATCCTTTTTACTGTTCCATCTGCCGCCCCAGAAAACCCGCTGCAGACAGGATCAGTTTCTGTTCCACTTCCCCCATCTTGCCTTTTTCCGCGTTGTTTAAAAGCATGACTGCCCCGATCACATCGCCTTCACTGATAATCGGACTGATAGCCTCCTGTCTGAACTCCTCCGCGTTATCCTGTGTCACCGGGATAAAATCTCTCTCCCCCTTAGTGCTGACAACACTCTCCCTGTTATTCACTTTGCTCTCCAGTTCCCTGCTGACATATTTCCCCACTGAATTTTTCATACCGCCCGCCGCCGCGATAATCTGGTCCCTGTCCGCAATCATAGCCACATGCCCGGAGACCTGTGCCAGACTTTCCGCATACTGTTTCGCAAAAGTGGACATCTCTCCGATGGGCGAATACTTTTTCAGAATGATCTCACCCTCCCTGTCGGTAAAAATTTCCAGTGGGTCCGACTCCCTGATCCTAAGCGTCCGTCTGATCTCCTTAGGGATCACCACTCTGCCCAAATCATCTATTCTCCGCACAATTCCTGTCGCTTTCATAAATAAAGTTCCTCCATTTACATTTTCTTCTAACGTTTCCATGTTAGTATCTGTAAATGGAGGAACTTCTATACCAGACTTCTTTCAGAATTTCTAACCTTTTCCTGATGAAGAGAATTTTACCGTACTTCCTTCTCAAAATCCGCCGCGCCGTGTTTGCAAAGCGGGCACACATAGTCCGCCGGCAATTCTTCGCCCTCATACACATAACCGCATATCTTGCAGACCCACACAGTCTTTCCCGCCGTCTCCTTAGGTGCTTGCGGCTTCGGCTTGATATTGTTCTGATAGTAAACATAGGTGACGGAAGGCACATCGGAAAGCACCTCGGCTGCCACTACATCCGCAATAAACTGGGTATGGGTGCCCAGATCGATCTCCTGCACCACTTTTCCCGAAAGATAGGAGTTTACGCCGTCAGTCACATAATAAAGTCCGTTTTCACTGCGCTCTTTTGCGCTGTAATCCGCAAATTTGTCCACGTTTTTTCCGCTCTGAAAGCCAAAATGCTTAAAGGTGTCAAAGGACGCATCCTCCGACAGCACCGAAACATTGAACATCCCGGTCGCCTTTACCATATCGTGCGTCTTATTCTGCTTATTTACCGTAATGGATATCCGGTTTGGCGTACTTGTCACCTGCATCACCGTATTGATAATACATCCGTTGTCAAATCCATCCTCTTTTGCCGTCAAAACAAACAGCCCGTAGCTGAGCTTAAACATCACGTTCTGATCCATCTCTGTTTCCTCCGTTTTTTATTTATCTTTTCCGAAACGATTCGTCTTATTCAGTATAAAATACATCACTGTTTGGGTCCGAGATTTCCCTCTTTATAATGCTTCCTGCAAAGCGCCACATACTTATCGTTTGCCCCAAGACAAATCTGCTCGCCGCTTCGGATGATTTCGTTGTTCTCGTTCAATCTGGTATTGCAGGACGCGCCCTGCCCACACCAGCATACTGTCTTTAACTCTTCGATCACATCCGCCCAAGCTAAAAGCCATATCGAACCTTCGAAAGGCTGCCTTCTGAAATCCGTCCGCAGACCATAACAGATCACCGGGATGTTTAAGTCGTCCACCACATGCACAAATCGTTCGATATCGGACTTCTTGCAAAACTGCACCTCGTCAACGATCACGCAGTCATAGCTTTTGATCTCCTCGTCACTCATCTCTGCGAACTCTTCCACAAAACGGCATTCCTTCGATAGGCCCATCCGGCTTTTGATCACCTTTTCCCCGTCCCTGTTGTCCAGTTTCGGTTTCAGTAAAAGCGCCCGCTTTCCCCTCTCAAAATAATTGTACTCTACCATCAGCGCATTGGCTGTCTTTGAGCTGCCCATCGCGCCGTGTCTGAAATATAATTTTGCCATTATTCCGTTCTTTCTTCTTTATCTCGCTTTTTTATACTGCTCCATTATCTTGCTCCCTTATCATAAGGAACGCCCTCCGCCTTCGGCGCATGGGAATTCTTTGATGTAAACGCCAGAATGATCATGGACGCGATAAAGGGCATCATTCTATAAATATTATTGGACCATCCAAGCCCCGCAAGCGCAGTGGAGTCCGCAATATTCGCCAGAGACCGGAATATGGCAAAGAACACCGCCGCTCCTGCGATATGGAACGGTTTCCACTGTCCGAAGATCATTACGGCAAGAGCAAGGAAACCCGCACCGGCTACACCGACCTCAAAGTTCCATGTCGTGACAGAAGGAACAATATATGCAAATCCGCCGATGCCGCCCAGCGCTCCGGAAATAATCACCCCGATATACCTCCACTGGTAAACATTGATACCTACGGAATCCGCCGCCTGCGGATGCTCGCCGCAGGCCCGCAGTCTGAGTCCCCATTTTGTTTTAAACAAGAAGATGTAACTGCATACCAACAGAATAATACCGATAAAAAGAAAGATATTGACCGTGAAGGGGCCTATCCTGTAAATAAAAGCGGTATTACTGTAACTCAATTTTGCAGAAGCTGCACCGTTGCCGGAACTGGAAGAATTATTGAAAGCTTTGACCATAACGATCGCTATAGCAGTTGAAAGCATATTCAGAGCCGTACCGCCGATGGTCTGATCAGCCTTTAACGTAATCGCGGAAAAACCCAGAAGCAGTGAATACACCATGCCGGCCGCCATACTCGCCAAAATGGATACCCCCACCAATGCCGGCGCCGGCATATCTCCGCACAGAGCCAACACAAATACACCGGCAAGTCCCCCGATCGCCATGATACCCTCCAAAGCGATATTGATGACGCCGCTTCGCTCCGAAAACATACCGCCCAATGCTACCAACATCAGAACTACTGCATATAATAATGTAAATTTAATCAGAAGAAACATTATTTTTCATCCCCCTTTCCGGTGGTCTTATTTTCAGCCCCTTCCCGAACTTTCTTTTTTGTAAGCAAATTCAGGATGATCCCTTTAAACAATGTCACGAATGCACACAGATAAATAATAACCGCCACAATCAGATCCGCAATTTCAGGCTGATAATATTTAGTAGGCAGATATGCTCCGCCGACAGAAACATGGGCCACGAAAAGCGCAGCGAAAATAACTCCCAACGGATTGCTCATAGCCAGAAGCGCTATCGGAATACCATTAAAACCGATGGCCGGAAGCGCCGTAGCCACCTGAGGGTTCCATTCAGACCCTCCCGAAAGAAAGTAAAGGCCTGCGCCGGCTCCCGCAAGAGCCCCTGCAATCGTCATGGAAAGTACAATGCTTCGTTTTTCGTTGATGCCCCCGTACTTTGCCGCATCCCTGTTCAATCCGCATGCTTTCAGCTCATAGCCGAAAGTAGTCTTGTTCAGAATGATATACATCACAACCGCAAATGCGATGGCAATAAAAATTGCTATCGTTGTGGAATTTGTTTTAAAGATCGTATTCAGTCCGCCATTCGGGATGAGCGACTCAGGAGAAACGGAACTCAGTTTATAAGTGCGGGTGGTCTTCTGATCATACATTCCGGGGATACCGGTGTACATCAGTTCATTGACAAGATAAAGCCCCACCCAGTTAAACATGATCGCCGAGATCACCTCATTCACATTGTAGTAAGCCTTAAATATACCGGGCAGCGCTCCCCAGATCGCCCCGCATGCCATAGAAACCAAAAGGCAAACATACCAAGGCAAATGTAAAACAATAGCACAAAAGAGCGCCCCGAATATTCCTACAGTATACTGCCCGGCAGCACCGATATTGAACAGACCTGTCTTAAAAGCAAAAGCCACAGAAAGACCGGTCATAATAAGCGGCGCAGTCTGGGTGATTTCACTCCCCAGTCCCTTCGGCATCAGATAAAATCCGCCCTTGATTATCCGTCCAAATCCATCCAAGGCATTTTCTGCGTTGATGCAGTATAAAATGATCAATCCCACCAAAAGGCCGATCACAATACATACAACAGATGCCACTATGGACAGGATACCATCTTTTGTCTTTTCCTTCATATTCTTTTACCCCTCTATCCTTCCATAAATTTATACTTCCGCAGGGACAGGATCTCTCTTTGCCCCGGCCATATACAGTCCCAGTTCTTCCACAGTTATCTTCTTCGGATCCAACTGTCCCACGAGTTCTCCCTCATACATCACAAGAATGCGGTCGGAAACATCCATAACCTCGTCCAATTCCAGCGAAACCAAAAGCACTGCCTTTCCCTGATCCCTTTGCGCCACAAGCTGTTTATGGATAAACTCAATAGCGCCCACATCAAGACCTCTGGTAGGCTGTACCGCTACCAAAAGATCAGGATCCTTATCAATTTCTCTGGCAATGATTGCTTTCTGCTGATTGCCCCCTGACATACTTCTGGCGATCGTGATCGATCCCTGCCCGCTCCTCACGTCATACTCCTCGATCAGACGATCCGAATATTCTCTTATTGCCTTCGACTTGATAAATCCTGCACTCTGGAATTCCGGCTGCCAATATCTTTGCAATACCATATTCTGTTCCAGAGAGTAGTCGAGCACAAGCCCGTGTTTGTGACGGTCTTCCGGGATATGGCTCATACCGCACTTGGAACGTTCGCGGATAGAGGCTTTAGCAATATCTCTGCCGTTAAAGATCAACCGTCCGGCGGTGATCTTCTCCAATCCGGTGAGTCCCTGTACAAATTCCGACTGACCGTTTCCGTCAATGCCTGCGATACAGACGATCTCACCCTTGCGCACATTGAAAGAAATGTCTTTCACGGCATTGTTGTCGTGAGCTTTGCTCGGTACAGTCATATGCTCTACTTTCAAAACGGTTTCCCCGGGCTTTGCCTGCTCTTTTTCCACAGAAAAATTCACATTTCTGCCCACCATCATTCGGGAGAGTTCTTCCTTGCTCGTTTTATCGATGTCCACCGTGCCGATATAACGCCCCTTTTGCAGGATGGTACAACGATCGGCCACCTCCATGATCTCATTCAGCTTATGAGTGATAAATAGGATGGATTTACCCTCTTGTGCAAGGTTTTTCATGATCTTCATCAATTCGCTTATCTCCTGCGGCGTAAGCACGGCCGTAGGCTCGTCGAAAATCAGCACCTCATTATCCCTGTACAACATTTTTAAAATTTCGGTACGCTGCTGCATACCTACGGTGATATCCGAAATCAGCGCATCCGGATCCACCTTGAGACCATATTTATCACTCAGCTGCAGAACTTTTTCCCTTGCCCCCCTCTTTTCCAGAAAAAGCCCTTTTGAAGGTTCCACCCCCAAAATAATGTTATCCAAAACAGAAAAACATTCCACCAGCTTAAAATGCTGGTGCACCATACCAATATTCAGATCGTTTGCATCATTAGGCGTATTGATCTTAACTTCCTTTCCATTTTTCTTAATGGTACCGGAAGTCGGCTGGTAAAGTCCGAAAAGAATACTCATAAGCGTGGACTTTCCGGCCCCGTTTTCCCCAAGCAAGGCATGTATCTCACCCTTTTTCAACTGCAGGGTGATGTTGTCATTCGCCCTGATGCCCGGGAATTCTTTTGTGATGTTCAACATCTCGATTATGTAGTTGTTCTCCATATACCCGCATCCCTTCTTCTTTATTGTATATCATTTTAAGTATACCATCTTTTCTTCTATAAAAAAGCATATTTTTCTATTTTTTTAAAAAAGAGGGGCTGTCGCTCAGCGCAGCAGCCCCTCGGGATAACTATTTTTTCGTATTATTCTATTCGATGTAATCAACTGTTGTATGAGCGCCAACTGTAGGTGCTGTCTCCGTGTCAGCAGAAATGGAAATGGAACCATCCTTAATACCGGAAAGAACTGTCTCATACTCATCCTTTGTGAATGTCTCGAATCCCCATGAATCATCCTCAGTAGGTAATCCAAGGTAATCGCCCTGTGTCAGGCCAAGCTGTGCTGCTGTACCGCCAATGGAAGCGAAATTGCCGCCAAAGTAAGCATCCAGTGCATACGTAACAGCGCTGCCAAGTCCCTTCATAGCGGAAGTCACACAACGATCTCCGATCGTAGGACGCTGGTCTACGTCAACACCGATCACTTTTCCGTCATGCTCTTCTGCAGCATCAACTGCGGATGTATAAATACCGCCGCCGCATGCAAATACAACTTCTGTACCAGCGGAATACCAACCTTCCATACGAGCTGTAATGGTATCATCGCCGTAGAACTGGCCGCCATAGTAATATTTTACATTTACGTCAACGCCCATTTCTTCTGCTGCCGCATTGATTCCCTGCACATAACCAAATCCGTAACGGATAACTGCCGGAACTGCAATACCGCCGAGGAAGCCAAGATCTGTGTAACCGTCTTTTACAGCGGCATAACCTGCCAGATAACCTGCCTGCTCTTCCTGGAAGCTGCATACATAAACGTTGCTGCCAAGAGGAACCTGTTCGCCGGAAAGGCTTACAACATCGCCTTCCGTAACGTCAACTGCGATAAAGCTGACTTCCGGATAGAGATCCTGTTCCTCTGCAATAGCAGGACCAAACAGATAGCCCGGCATTACGATTACGGTAGCGCCTTCAGCGATCGCAAGATCGATAGCGTTGATTCTCTCTTCGTCCGTATCCTCCGCCGGCTTATAATATTCATATTCAATACCATTGGTATCGCCGTAAGCCACCACGGTCTCCCATGTGATCTGGTTAAAAGATTCGTCTGTGATATCGCCGGAGTCGGTGATCATAGCGATCTTTCCTTCTACGCTTACAGTCGCATCTGCAGCAGGTTCTTCAGTTGTCCCTTCTTCCGCAGGTGCTTCCTCCTCAGCAGGAGCCTCTGTTTCAGCAGGTGCAGCAGGCTCTTCTGCATTGTTTCCGCATGCTGTCATGGCAACCGCCATTGCGCATACAAGAAGAATCGAAAGTAATTTCTTCTTCATAATGTGTTTCCTCCTATTTTGTATGGCTCCGCCTGTTGCAGGCGGAATATCTATTTGTATTTCCTATACAGTATAAGTGATTCTCTCCTGTTTTTCAAGGCCAAGTTTTATTTTCCCGAAAATCATCGTTTTATTTCAACAAAATCACCGCAGTGTTTTCCCTATTCTTCCATATATTCCTTGTAATCATATTCCGATGCAAACAATATATATCTGTCTTCCACCCAGCCCATATAACCCGTTGATGTTGTAAATCCTTTCATGCTCTCTTCCTCCGTTCCGGTACAACAGCCGCATGTCCCACTGCCCCTGACCGTTTTCCTTTTTTATAAAGACCTTTTGATAAAGAGAGCATAACAAAAGAGGTGTACCATAATTCGTACACCTCTAATGGACCGTATATTTTATACGACAAAACAACAAAATCAATGAGTTTTGCAATCACCTATCTTTTTATTTCACCCTGCTATAGGAGATACCTTTCCATTTCCTCCAGCGCACTTTCCGTCAGCACAAGCAGATTCTCTTCATCCCGCTCCACCATGCCGCACTTTTTGTAGCACAGATCAAAATAGGGCGTTCCTTTAGAGGAAAAGCGCAGTCCCGTCGTGGTGTTCTTGATCAGTCCGTCGATTCCCTCCACCTTGATCTTTGCGTCCGGCTTCATTGTAAACTTCAAAACCTCGCTTTTTCCCTTTACTTCGGTAACATAAAGCCTGTGGGCCTGCATCCGGATCATCGCCACCCGCAGCAGATTGTCCACGGATTTCGGTATCTCCCCGAACCTGTCGAGAAGTTCCTCCTTCATATCCTCGCACTCCGCCTGCGTCTCGATACCCGCCACCCGCTTATAGATATCCAGTTTCTGGCGCTCGTTCATAATATAGGAAGGCGGAATATAGGCGTCCACATCCAACTCTACCGCCGTACCGAAGGACTCCTGCGTATCCTCCCCTTTTAACTGCCGCACCGCATCATTTAACATCTTGCAGTAGAGATCGTACCCCACAGCCGCCATATGGCCGTGCTGTTTCTTTCCGAGAAGATTTCCCGCGCCGCGGATCTCAAGATCCCGCATGGCGATCTTAAAGCCGCTGCCCAAATCCGTAAATTCACGGATCGCCGCCAGCCTTTTTTCCGCCACCTCCCGCAGCACCTTATCTCTTTTGTACATCAAAAAAGCATATGCGTTCCGGTTGCTCCGCCCTACCCGGCCGCGGAGCTGATAGAGCTGGGACAACCCCATATTGTCGGAATCGTGAATGATGATCGTGTTGGCGTTCGGAATGTCGATCCCCGTCTCAATTATAGTAGTGGAGATCAGCACATCTATCTCTCCGCCTATAAAGTCGAACATGATCCTCTCCAATTCCCCCTCTTTCATCTGCCCGTGGGCAAAAGCCACGTTCGCCTCCGGCACAAGAGCCTGCACCGCCGCTGCGACATCTGCGATATTATTTACTCTGTTGTATAAATAATACACTTGTCCTCCTCTGGACAATTCCCGCACAATAGCTTCTCTGACCATCTCCTCATTATATTCGCACACAAAAGTCTGCACAGGCATTCTGTCCCCCGGCGCTTCCTCCAACACGCTCATATCCCGGATGCCGATCAGACTCATGTGCAGCGTTCTCGGAATGGGCGTCGCCGTCAAAGTCAGAACATCCACCGACTCCCGCAGCTTTTTGATCTTCTCCTTGTGCCCGACGCCAAAGCGCTGCTCCTCATCGATGACCAAAAGCCCCAGATCTTTAAATCCCACATCCGCAGAAAGCATCCTGTGGGTACCGATCACAATATCCACCGCTCCTTTTTTCAAATCCTGTATGGTCTTTTTCTGCTCCGCCGCGCTGCGGAATCTAGACAGAAGGGATATCTGCACCGGATAATCTTTCATACGCTGTACAAACGTATTGTAGTGCTGCTGTGCAAGGATCGTCGTCGGCACCAGAAAGGCCACCTGCTTGTTCTCCTGTACCGCCTTGAAAGCAGCCCGGATCGCAATCTCCGTCTTACCGTAGCCCACGTCGCCGCAGATCAGTCTGTCCATGATCCTTTTGCTCTCCATATCCGCTTTCGCCGCCGCAATGGCCTCGTTCTGATCCTCTGTCTCCTCAAAGGGAAACAGTTCTTCAAACTCCTGCTGCCAGATCGTATCCGGCCCAAACTGATAACCTGCACGGCTCTGTCTCGCCGCATACAGCTCCACCAGATCCTGCGCCACTTCCTCCACCGCCGTCTTCGTTTTAGCTCTCGTCTTGTTCCACTCCTGAGTGCCCAGTTTATTCAGCTTCGGTTTTTTCGCATCCGCGGAGGCATACTTCTGGATCACCCCCAGATTCGTCGCCAGCACATACAGATTTCCTCCGCCGGCGTATTCGATCTTCATATAATCTTTCACCACATGCTCCATCTCCACCTTCTCGATGCCTCTGTAGATGCCCATGCCGTGATTTTCATGCACCACAAAATCGCCCACCTTCAGGTCGGCAAAATCCTGTATCTTCTGGCCTTCATATTTCTTTATTTTTCGTTTTTTCTTCTTTTCCGCCCCGAAAATATCGCTCTCCGAGATGACCACAAATTTTAAAAGCGGATACTCAAACCCTTTGAGCACTCTTCCGTAAAACGTCATGATCTCGCCGGGCTGTATCTCCCGCTCCGGATCCTCTGTATAGAAAGCCGTCAGCCCGTACGCATTCAGATCCTCCGCCAACCGCTTCGCTCTGGTTCTGGAACCGGACAGCAACAGTACCCTGTAACCGCTTTTTTTGTATCTGCGCAGGTCCTTCACCAGCGTCTCAAAACTGTTATTGTAGGGAGAGACGCTCTTAGCCGAAAAATCATATTTCTTTTCCGGCTTCATAAAAGGGTTTTTCATGTCCAGAGAGGCAATGGTCACCACCGGATAGTCTGACATCCGCGCCGCCGTCTCCGCCTTACCGTACAAAAGCGTCATCTGTCCGGGCAAAAGATAACCTTTCTCCAATCTGTGGGCCATACTTTCCCGAAATTCCAGCTCCACCGCCTCCGCGTGCTCGCCGATACGCGCGGGCTCATCCATAAAAATACAGGTTTCACCCTTGTCAAAACCGCCGAGAAAAGATCCAAGACCGTCGTAAAAATACCGCACATAGGACTCCAGATTGACTTTTGTCTCAAGCTCCAGCACTTCCTCCCGCAGCTCCTCAATCTGCCTGTGAAGCCTTGCCGCCTCCTCGATCTTTCCCTGTCCTCTCAGCGCTTCCTCCTGCTTATTTGCTTCCAGCGATATGAGCCGCATCCCTCTGGCTCTCTCATCCTTTGTCAGGATCATCTCCGTAGCCGGATAGATATCCACCGCACTCAGGTTTTCGATGGACCGCTGGCTCAACACATCAAAGCTGCGAATGGAATCCACATCTTCTCCCCACAGCTCCACCCGGTAAGGATTTTCCTCTGTCAAGTCAAAAATGTCCAAAATGCCGCCGCGGATCGCAAACTGCCCCGGCGCCTCCACCTGATACGCCTTTTCGTACCCAAGCTCCGTCAGTTTCTCCGCCAGCTCCCTTTCTTTAATTTGACCGGAACTGCTGATATGCACAATATCTCTCTTCACCCGTTCAAGAGGAATCTGCGGTTCCATCAGGGCGTCAAGGGTTGTCACAATGGTCATCGGCACTTTTTCAAGCATGCGCCTGAGTACTTTCCAGCGCTCCGTCACAAGCTGATTTCCGTGGATGTCCGCCTGAAAGAAAATCAAATCTTTAGCCGGATACATGCAGACATTCCGATCGTAAAATTTATAATCTTCGTATATCTCCCGCATACGCTGATCACTGTAGGTAATGATCAGCTTATATCGAAAGCTCTCGCCCAGCCCGAATATCATATGAAGCTTCTGGGAATCCACACAGCCGGAAAGTCCCAGACAAACAGACTGTCCCTTATTCAATTTTTGCTGTATTTCCTCAAACTCCCCCAGCTCCCGCAAGGGTGCTCTCAGTGTTTTCATCCTGCTTTCCTTCCTCTCTGTGGGAAACCTGCTTCTTCTTGTTAAAGACGTTCATCGCCTTTTCCGCGCCGTCCGTCACCATGATTCCGACAGCCGCCGCCGCATCTTTTATGCTCCGATCCACTTTTTCCCGCTCTTCCTTCGGGAATCGCGCCAACACATAATCTGCCAGATCCCACTCTTTCGGCTTTTCTCCGACGCCCATCCGAATCCGCATAAAATTCTCCGTGCCCAGATGTTTTATGATATTTTTCAGTCCGTTATGTCCCCCGGCGCTCCCTTTTTTCCGTATTCTGATCCCTCCGAGCTCTAAAGAAATATCATCCGATATCACGATCAGTTCCTCCCCCGGATCGATCTTATAATAATCTGTGATTTCTCTGACGCTCTCACCGCTCAAGTTCATATACGTCTGAGGCTTCACAAGCAGCACCCTCTGCCCTTCAATTACGCCCTTCCCAAACAGCGCTTTAAAACCTCTCTCCTTCACTGCTATACTATATTTCTCCGCGATCTCGTCTATCACCTCAAAGCCGATATTATGCCTTGTATTTTCATATTTTTTTTCCGGATTACCCAGCCCGACAATACAATACACTTTCCCTTCTCCCCTTTCCCACTCGTCTTTCCTATTTTTCCAAAAACCAAGCATCCTCATTCTATCAAACCCTCCCTCATTTCACAAGCAAAATCTCCGGACACACAAAGAAAGCCGCAGTTTGGCGGCTTTCTTTTCCAATTCATCTGTAGTGGATCTTTCTTATGTCATTTCCTTTTGGATTTATTCTGTCATTTCTTCAAAGTCTGGCTCCAGCAGTGCTCTCTCATATCCTTCTAAGATAATGGATTGGATCTTTTCTCTTGTGTCTGCGTTAATAGGGTGTGCGACATCTCTATATTCGCCGTCCGCTGATTTTTTGCTCGGCATAGCGATGAACAACCCCTTCTCGCCCTCGATAATCTTGATGTCGTGAATCGCAAATTCGTTGTCCAGCGTGATGGAGACTATTGCTCTCATCCGCCCTTCTTTTGTGATCTTTCGTACTCTTACATCTGTTATCTGCATAGCCTCGACCCCTTTTCTTATTTGTGACGCCGCTATGGGGACCGCTTTGTCACAGGACCTTATCTACATGACATATCTGTCGTTCCTTTCCACCACTATTTTTATTCCGTCTTCTCCTTTGTAGTATGAATTTGCTTTCATCGTGCCCCTGCTCTCCACGATGCAGTTCTCAATGTAGGTATTATCACCGATATATACATCATTGAGAATAATGGAATTTTTGATACAACAGTTATTGCCAATGTATGCTTCTTTAAATACAATGGAATTTTCCACCGTTCCATTGACAATACAGCCGCTTGCTATCAGGCTGTTTTTGATTCTCACGCCCACGTTGTACTTTGCGGGCGGCTGGTCGTCTACTTTCGAGTAGATATCCGGATATTCTCTAAAGAAATAATTTCTGATATCCGATTTTAAGAAGTCCATGTTTGTGTTGAAATAATCTTCTACGCTCGCAATATTACGCCAGTAGTCTTTAATTTTATAACCGTATATATGCTTCATTCCTTTGTAGCGTATCAGAATATCTCTTACGAAGTCATACCGTTCTTCCGCAACGCTGCGCTCAATCAAATCGATGAGCTGCCGCCTTCTGATGACATAAATTCCGCAGGAGATCGTATTGGATTTTGCCAGCAGCGGTTTTTCCTCAAAATCCTCGATCCGGCTTTCTTCATTCATCTTCACCGTGCCGTAGCGCTCGAAGTTTGTGTCCTCCGGCATGTCCTTACATACCACTGTGATATCTGCCTTCTTACTAATATGATATTCTAAAAGTTTGTTAAAGTCAATCTTATATACACAATCTGCGGAAGCAATGATCACATACGGTTCGTGGCTGTTCTTCAAAAAGCTGATATTCTGGTTGATCGCATCCGCCGTTCCCCTGTACCAGAATCCGTTGTCTGCCGTGATCGTCGGCGTAAAAACGAACAGTCCTCCCTGCTTTCTGCCGAAGTCCCACCATTTAGAAGAACTCAGGTGTTCATTCAGGCTCCCTGCATTATACTGTGTAAATACTCCCACTTTCTGAATACGGGAATTTGCCATGCTGCTCAGCGCAAAGTCGATGGCCCTGTAGCTGCCCGCTATCGGCATAGCGCCCACCGCTCTCTTCTCCGACAACGGTCCAAGCTTATGGTTCGTACCGCCCGCTAAAATAATTCCTATCGCTCTCATATATGAATCGTACTCCTTTCCCGCACTATTATTCGCCTGCTTTGATCATTGTCCTTCCGCTTGGAAGATACAGATCCGGATAATCTTCTTTCACCGTCACACCGCCGATACAGACATTCTTTCCGATCGTTACATCGTCCGGGATAACACTCTTCTCACCGACAGTACACAAACCATGATTATAGATGTGGGGATCCGTCTCGTTGTCTTTCTCCTCACCGATACCCATCTTCACGCGGTCTCCGATCTTCACATTCTCAGCGATGATCACTTTGTTCAGCTCTCCGCTGTGACCGATCTTCGTGTCATTCATAATGATGGAGTCGCGCACCACCGTTCCGGCGCCGACCACCACATTGCAGCCGATCACCGAATTGTACACCTTGCCATAGATCTCCGTTCCCTCGCCGATAATGCTGCGCTCTACTTCGCTGTCCTCCGAAAAATACTGCGGGGGCAGAGCGTCGGATTTCGTGTATATTTTCCAGTACTCTTCATACAGATTGAATTCCGGCACGATATCGATAAGTTCCATGTTCGCTTCCCAGTAAGAATGCAGCGTTCCGACATCCTTCCAGTAACCGTTGAACTCGTAAGCGTACAGCGGATAATCGTTGTCCTTGCAGTAAGGAATCACATGCTTGCCAAAATCGAGATGAGGCTGATCGGAATTTTTCATCAGAGCTTCCCGCAAAGTCTTCCAATTAAATATGTAAATACCCATAGATGCGAGATTGCTGCGGGGCTTTGCCGGTTTCTCTTCGAAATCAACGATCCGCTTATCTTCATCCGTGATCATGATACCAAAACGACTCGCCTCCTCCCAGGGCACAGGCATAACCGCGATCGTCACTCCCGCATTGTTTCTCTTGTGAAAGTCAAGCATCGCCTCATAATCCATTTTGTAAATGTGGTCGCCGGAAAGTATCAGTACATATTCCGGATTATAGCTGTCCATATATTCGATATTCTGGAAGATCGCATTCGCAGTACCTGTGTACCACTCCGTGCTTTCAATTTTCTCATAGGGCGGAAGTACGGTCACACCGCCGATATTTCTGTCCAGATCCCAGGGGATACCGATTCCGATATGGGTATTCAGTCTCAGCGGCTGGTACTGCGTCAGTACGCCTACCGTATCCACACCGGAATTGATGCAGTTACTCAGAGGGAAATCAATAATCCTGTACTTTCCGCCAAACGCAACCGCGGGTTTTGCAACTTTCGAGGTCAGAATACCCAGCCGGCTTCCCTGACCACCTGCCAAAAGCATGGCAATCATTTCTTTTTTAATCATAGCATCACCTCAATATTTTTACAAAATGTTGAATTTCTCTTTTTCAGTATAGCACAAGCTTGTCAAAAAGTGAATAATAAATCTTAAAAATCCTTTTCTATTTTGTAGATATTATTCATTATTTTTTCAATTTTCCTTTTGTTTTTTATATTTTTTACATACTTTTGCAATTTTTTGTCTTTTTCTTTTCTTTTTCGCCTTGATAGTGTACACTTTCGAGGGTAAAATATATACTGTATATTAAGAAAGCAAACATGAGGTATCGCTATGTATCAGATTCATTTCGACAAACCAATACATATTCACTTTATCGGCATCGGCGGCATCAGCATGAGCGGGCTTGCAGAAATCCTGCTGTCGGAAGGCTTTCCTGTCTCGGGTTCCGACAATAAGCCTTCTCCTCTGACAGAAATGCTGACAGAAAAGGGAGCTGTTATCAAATACGGCCAGAGAAAAGAAAATATAACGAATGATATCGATCTGGTTGTCTACACCAGCGCCATTCATCCCGACAACCCCGAATTTCTCGCCGTTCAGGAAAAAGGGCTTCCGTCCCTCACCAGAGCCGAGCTGCTCGGTCAGATGATGCGCCAGTACAAAACTCCCATCGCCGTCAGCGGCACCCACGGCAAAACTACTACCACCGCCATGATCTCCGATATCTTGCTGCAGGCGGGAACGGATCCCACTCTCTCCATCGGCGGAATCTTAAAATCCATCGGCGGCAACTACCGGGTGGGCGGCTCCGAGTATTTTGTCACCGAGGCCTGCGAATATACCAACAGCTTTTTGAGCTTTTTCCCGAAGATCGGCATAATTCTGAATGTACAGGAAGATCATCTCGATTTCTTCAAAGATCTCGCAGATATCCGAAATTCCTTCCATTCTTTTGCCAAACTCCTGCCGGAGGACGGATGTCTGATCATAAACGGCGAAATTGAAAATTACGAGGGGCTCACGGAGGGGACGGCCTGTCCTGTCGTAACCTTCGGCATGGGCAGTGAATTTGATTATTATCCCACAGACATTTCCTATGACGGCACAGGAAAACTCTCTTTCACCTGCCACGGTCCTGGCGGTTTCACGCTGCCTGTGACTCTCGGCATGCCCGGAGACCACAACATTTCCAACGCGCTCTCCGCCATCGCACTCTCCCACAGACTGAATCTTGCGGGCAGCGCGGTATGTGAGGCTCTCTCCCTTTTTAAAGGCACCGACAGGCGCTTTGACTACAAGGGACAGATCGCCGGCGTCACTGTGATCGACGACTACGCCCATCACCCAACTGAGATAAAGGCAACCCTTCAAATGGTGTCCCACTATCCCCACAAGAGACTCTGGTGCGTATTCCAGCCCCACACCTACAGCCGCACAAAATCCTTTTTATCGGAATTTGCACAGGTTTTATCCGGTGCACAGCACGTAGTGTTAGCGGACATTTTTGCTGCCAGAGAGACGGATACGTTGGGAATCTCCTCAAGGGATCTGCAGCGGGAGATAACTTCTCTGGGCGGGGACTGCCATTATTTTTCCACTTTTGACGAGATTGAAAATTTTCTTTTGGAAAATTGCACAGCGGGTGACCTGTTGATAACTATGGGTGCCGGAGATGTCCATAAAATTGGGGAAAATCTTCTCGGCATATAGTTTTTCCACATATCCACAATTTTTTCTCCGAAAATACGGTTGAAAATTTGTGGATATTTTGTTTTTATTTTTATTTTTTTGAATTGTCCGTTTTTGCTATTTTTATTGTAGGTTTTTACCCCTTTATCGTAAAAACTTCCCCCGTTTTATCCACAGTTTCCACACTATCCACATAATCGCCGTCAAACGCCCTGAGAAAACCGCTCCTTTTGATTTAGCCATTTTGTCTATATCTTTTCTCAGGCTGTCATGCTATAATCAATCCAGTTTTGGAAATAGAAGATCAGGGGATAGTGAAAAATGAACAGCTTGACAGTTTCTCAGGGGGGGCACGTCGGGATGACTATGCTTTCCAACCGTTTCATTGACGAATACATGAGCGATGCCAATGACGCGCAGTTGAAAGTTTATCTCTATTTACTCAGATGTGCCGGTTCCGCACAGGCTACCGGTATTTCGACGATTGCTGACCATTTTAATTTTACGGAAAAAGATATCATGCGCGCTTTGCAGTATTGGGATAAAAAACATATTATTTCTTTATTGTATGACGATGCAAAAAAACTGGCGGGCATCCGGCTCGAAAATCTTGATGCCAAAGTTTCTGCGGAAATCGTATCCATGCCGACTTTCAAAGCGTCTGTTGATACTCCCGCCCCCGTATATGACAAGAGTGTCATTACTTTGGATCAAATCCGCGCTTTTAAGCAGAAAGAGCAGACCGCAGAACTTGTTTTTGTTGCAGAACAGTATTTGGGCAAACCGCTCAGCACAGAAAACATCCGTTCCCTCATCTTTATGGAAGACCACCTAAACTTCAGCACAGATCTGATCGATTACCTGATTCAGTACTGTGTGGACAGAGGGAAAAGAGACTTCCGCTACATTGAAAAAGTCGCCATAAGCTGGGCCGAGGCCGGTATTGCTACGCCGGAAGAGGCTGCTTTGCGCGCCACAAAATATGACAAGGATATCTACACCGTGATGAACGCTCTGGGCAGAACAGGCTCTCCCACCAAAAAGGAGGCTTCCTATATCCACAAGTGGCTTCACGAGTACGGGTTTTCGCTGGACATCATTCTGGTAGCCTGTGAGAGATGCGCCGTCGCCACGGACAAGCACCGCCTTGAGTACACTGACGGTATTTTGTCTAGCTGGCGGGAAAACGGTGTGCATTCCATGCAGGATATACAGGATGCGGACGCAGCTTTCCAGAAAAAGAAAACGACGAAAGCTGCCCATTCCTCTTCCTCCGCGAATCCTTTCCACCAGTTCCCGCAGAATCAGTACGACTACGACGAACTTCTGCAGAAAGTAAAAATCAATTAGGAGAAAAAATTTGGCTCTGACAAACGCGCAATATGAAACGATCATTCACGAATATGAGGAAAGACAGACGAAAAACCGCCACAAACTGGAGGCTCGCCTGCAGGAGATCCGAAGCTCCCACCCGGAGTATGCTGCACTGGAAGACGCTGTCTCCTCCTTATCCGTCTCCTATACCCGCCGTCTCATCGACGGGGAAGCCGGCGCAAAGCAAGAGCTTTCCGACTCCCTGCGGGAACTGCGCCAAAAAAGGGTGGATTTTCTTACGGAAAACGGCTATCCCGCCGACTATCTGGCACCCGTCTATGACTGTCCCGACTGTCTTGACACAGGTTATATCGGCCAGAAAAAGTGCCACTGCTTTGAGCGCAGGATCATCGAACTGCTCTACCATCAGAGTAATCTTTCCGGCACTCTCTCCAAAGAAAATTTTGACACGTTGTCCTACGAATGGTTCTCCGGATCCGCACTCTCCGATTACAAAAAGGCTGTGAACGTTTGTAAGGAGTTTGTATCCTCTTTTGACACCTGCCACAAGAACCTTTTGTTTATGGGTACCGTAGGCACCGGCAAGACGTTCCTCTCCAACTGTGTCGCCAAAGCTTTGATCGACACCTCCCATTCCGTGATTTATTTCCGTTCCGCCGAACTGTTTGACACCTTCGCCGGATATGTTTTCGGCAAAGATAAAAGCGCTCTTGAACATTTCTTAAACGACCTGTACCGCTGTGATCTGATTATTGTTGATGACCTCGGCACGGAGCTGGAAAGCTCCTTTGTGACCTCCTACTTCTTCACCTTTCTAAACGAAAGGGAGCAGCTTGGAAAATCCACACTGATCACCACCAATCTCGGTTTAAAAGAATTGCACCAAAAATACAGTGACCGAATCTGTTCCCGGATCATCGGCAATTTTGAGATATGCCTGTTAACCGGTCCCGATATCCGGATCCGCAAGAAAACCTAGAGAGCATAAATTTTATATTTACCCTATTTTAAAGAAAGGACTCCACATGACAAAAAAAGAAGAAAAGCGAAATCTGGAAAACATTCCCGTAGGCTCCCTCGGGGTCATCGCCTTAAAGGGCTGCAAGACACTTGGCGAAAAAATAGACTATTACCTCGTCAAGTGGCGGGCCGAACGCGAGAGCGAACATAAGGACAGCCTTGCTTTTGCCGGCTATCAGCGTGATACCTACCTGTTAAGCGTTGATATCCCGCGCTTTGGTTCCGGTGAAGCCAAAGGCATCATCCGTGAATCCGTCAGGGGCGACGACCTCTATATCATGGTGGACGTCTGCAATTACAGTATGACCTACTGCCTCTGCGGTCAGGAAAACCATATGTCACCCGACGACCATTATCAGAATCTGAAAAGAATTATCTCGGCGGTTGGAGGCAAAGCCAGACGAATCACCGTCATCATGCCTTTTCTCTACGAGAGCAGACAGCATAAGCGGACAGGCAGAGAGTCCCTCGACTGTGCCCTCGCGCTGCAGGAACTCGTCAGTATGGGCGTTGACAACATCATCACCTTTGATGCCCATGATGCCAGAGTGCAAAATGCCATCCCTCTGCATGGCTTTGAGACGATACAGCCCGCCTACCAGTTTATCAAAGGGCTGTTACGCAATATAAAAGGACTCTCTCTCGATGCAGACCACATGATGATCATCAGTCCCGACGAGGGCGGAATGTCACGGGCTATCTATATGGCGAATGTGCTGGGACTCGATATCGGCATGTTCTATAAGAGACGGGATTACACCCGCATCGAAAACGGCAGAAATCCTATCATAGCCCATGAATTTTTAGGTTCCAGCGTGGAAGGCAAAGATATGATCATCATCGACGACATGATCTCCTCCGGAGAATCAGCCATCGAAGTGGCAAAGGCCTTAAAAGCCCGCAAGGCAAACCGAATTTTCATCTGCTCTACATTCGGCCTGTTCACCAACGGACTGGCTCGTTTCGACACCGCTTACGAGGAGGGCGTTATCGACCGCGTCCTGACGACAAACCTGATCTACCAAACGCCGGAACTGTTGGAGCGGGAGTGGTATATCAACTGTGACATGAGCAAATATATCGCTTATATCATTGATACTTTAAACCACGACTCTTCCATCAGCGATCTGCTCGATCCCAGCGAAAGGATCCAGCAGGTCATAAGCAAATATAAGGCAGATGAAATGTAGGACGAACATTCGCAGAAAGATGCATCAGTTATTTACACATTTTAAGAAAAATTTTAAGGCAGTACTTGCAAAATTTTGCAGGTACTGCTAAAATAGAAATTGTGCAAGAAAGATGCAGGCGTAGTTCATCGGTAGAATACAAGCTTCCCAAGCTTGGGAGGGGGGTT
>ERZ777011.414-NODE-414-length-66593-cov-7.260768_pt1 | contig 66593 bp, 67 predicted proteins | sample MGYA00374964_ERZ777011 | MGnify/ENA primary metagenome ERZ777011 (study PRJEB29310, sample SAMD00008975) | mouse gut metagenome | study: EMG produced TPA metagenomics assembly of the Metagenome analysis of fecal microbiota from mouse which was promoted...
AAGAAAAAAGAAAACAATCAAAAAAAATAAGTTATTATTAAAAATTACAATTTATACAACAAATGATATTGCTTTAAAATGAAATAAACGATATAATAAATATATCAAATACAAAGGGATTTGTTTCTTAAAAAGTGTGCATAACCCCTTTTGTGAACGCTCCATTGAGAGAATTACTCACACCTTCGTGTGAGTTTTATATTATACATTTATCCTATATCACTCGTTGATATGGGATTTTTTCATGTTTGAAGGGAGGATTTACAAATGAAAATAACCATAGAACCTTTAGAATTCCCTTTAAGTGTTAAAGAAAAATTTATGAAAATACCTAAATATCAAAACTACATATTGAATTTGTAAATGGGAAAAATATTCATTTTGATAAAACTAACCTTTCAATCAATGAGCCACACAAAGTTATTATTAGTAATGATTCATCTTGTATAATCTTATTATCTTATCCAAATGATAATAATTTATATTTGAATGATAATTTAGAAATTATTACTCTTGAATCAATAAAATTTTTGATTTTAAAAATGTTGTAAAAAAATAAATTTTTTGAAATTTTATTTTTCCATTTATTTATAGGGGTTTGCGAGCAAAAAATAATTTTTGATGTCCGTTTACTTTCCGGTTAAAATGTGGTATTATGGTAATATACAAAAGTTCTAGGCAATCGTATATTTTATGTATTTTTGTAGTTCTTAACACAAGGAAATTCTCTTGTGTTTTTTTGTCGTTCAAAGAAAGGAGAAGAAAAAATATGAACGGAGAAAAGAAGAAATTTGTTGTAGCGATTTATCCTCGTGTTTCAACCGAGAATCAAAGTAGGTATTCCTTAATTTATCTTTTATGGTGGATAATTTTAATTTTGCTTTTTATGCTTTTCTAACTTTAGTAGTTCCTTCTTTGATTATTTTTAGTGTAACTTTATAAAATTGATTATACAAAATAGCAAGTATAATATAAAGAAAAACATATAGAAACCACATTTAAATCACCTAATAATATTATACACTATTAATCATTTGTTTTAATATTTTCCTCTACTGCTATTTAACTTTTTACATAATGAAATGGGTCTTACCTTAAATTAAATATGTCCATTAATTCTTCTAAATGTTTTTCTCCTTTTTCAATCATACTTTTTAAAAAAGGTGTTTGTTCATACGTATATCTTTTTATTCTTAATGCCATTTTCGAAATAATATAACGCAATCTCATCAATTCAAACATTTCATCAAAATTATCATATTTTGGTACTTCATTAAAATATCCCTTTAAAAAAGGTTTTATTCTTTCTGGATCAAAGAATGTTGACCAACATGCAATTTCTTGTATTGGGTGCCCACCAACACATTCATCCCAGTCAATAATTCCTGTTATTTTATTACTATCAGTGAGTAAGTTCCAATCAGCAAAATCATTATGAATTAGAACTGATATATCTGAATTGAGTAATTCATTATCATTAAATAATGTTTTCATTTTATCTGCTATTTCTTTTGTTAAAATATTGTATGTAACTAATCTTTCAAGATTTTCTTCTAATCCAGCATTTATAGAATCTTTTAGTGATTTGTGTACTCCTTTTAAATTACCATTCTTAGCTTGTTCGTTATCAAAAGGACCAAATCCATTAACTTTTATTTTATGAAGTCTTGCCATCGTTTTTCCCATTTCAATAACAAGTTGTTCCTCCATTTCAGGATGTTCTTTTAAATAAAATTGTACTGTATTACCATTTAACTTTTCTATAATTTGATAAGATATATCACTTTCATTTTCTAATTCATGAATTAAGTAAGTTTTATATGCAGGAAGTTCATTTTCTAATGCAATTTGAGATGCTAGACTTTCAGCATAAAAATAACCATTTCTAACTCCTTTTGGATGACATCTTATAATAACTTCTTTACCACTTTCTAAAACTCCAACTCTTATTGAATTAACATTACCTAAACTTGTTTGAGCATTTTCATCAAATGGTTTAATATATACTAACTTATCATTCTTTAATTCTGTATTAATCTTACTTAGCAATTCTTCATTAGTGATTGCTGCATGTCTATCTTTCCATATCATAGCAGTTTCTTCTGAGCTTACTTTTCTATCAGTTTGCCAATAAAAACATTCAGATCTATCACTGATTCTTTGATTAATTTCTTTTAAATCCATTTTTTCTCCTTTTCTTTATATTTATCATTTTTTATTTAAAAATCTCTCATTATATTTTATCATTTATAAATTCATAGTCAACAATCTATAGCTTTATTGTAAAATAACTTCGTTATATAGTAAAACAAATGTATATACAAGTATTAGAAGGAAGCAATAGTATCAGTAAAGTATTAGTAAAAAATTATTATGAACTTCTTTATAAAATAAATGAAAATAAAAAAGAACATCAAGAATCTTTAAAAGAATTAAATGAAAAAAATGTTAACTGGATAAAAAAAGAAAGTGCTTAGATTGCTTGGTATGATATTTTAGAGAATTATCAAAACAAAGGATTTGGTAAATATTTATTAGAAAAAACAATTAATATGGATGAAACTAAGATAAATTCAATAATTGAAATGTATAATAATATATTTAAAGAAATAAGCAGTTAATAAACTGTTTTTTTTAATTTTAAAAATATTTTTTTCCTCTTTCATAATGAGCTTCCATACTTTTTATTAAATTTGAAGTACTAACGTCCATATTAACCGCAGGAAAAGTATTAAAATTCTCGTAATAATTAACTGTTCTCGCAAAAACATCATTAATATATTCGGAATACAAAGGCCAAGATTCTCCAAACATCATATTCAATTTAGCTATATCATTGTTTATAGCACAAGCAGAAAATACACTTTCATATTTATCTAAAAAGTCCCCTATTAAAGGATATATAAATTCATATGTAGAAACACCATCAACTTTATAATCCTTTGGATTATCATATAAAAATATTCCTCTTTCATGCAATATTTTAGTAAATTTAGCAGCAAGCTTTTGCGTTCTTATTTCATTTACTATCTTATTTGTTTTAGTTTCATCATGAATAGATATTCCAACATAATTCATATAGCTTTCAATTATATGAATAAGTTCGTGTATAATACTATAGTCTAAACCCTTCAGATTTCTATTAATAAGATATATCAAAGGAATTTTAACATATCTATAATAAACTAACTCTGAGCCTCTATTCACCGTTATAGAAACAGCAGATGCACTTCGCGCTAAACCAATTGGATTTAAAAATTCTGGTTTAACATCAATTCCAATTATACTTTTTATGCCTGAATTCATGTTTTGCCCATATTCAGAATTTTTTATAATTAAGTTCCTATAATTCTCTTTAAGTTTTTTTCTATACTCAATCACTTTATTTATAGAAGCATTAGAAAAAGAATCAAGATTAACTCCAAGATTGCTTAAAACTCTATTAAATTCTTCCTGTTTTTTCAAAATACTAATTTTATCATTTTCCGAAACAAAATCATCATTTAAAAATTTTAGACTTTGTTTGCTAAATCCATCTATTAAACTCTTAGAAAATGTTTTATCCGTAAATAAAGACAAAAAAGACTCTTTATCCAATCTTCCTAGCTCTCTATTTTGTATCCTAAATACTTCTACTAAAAAATTAAACATCAAATCATAATTTATGTTTCTTGCTTCATTCATTACACTTTCAAAATCATTGTATTGCTTCTCAATCAAGCCCCTTTCGGCATTACTTATATTATTTGAATGACTTTTTAAATAATAATAGTTATCTACAGGGGTGCTAGATAAATCAACAGGGACATCATCTGTTCTTGAATAAATTAAATCACGATATTCATGCCCATAATAATCTACAAACAAATCGAATAAGATTTCTCTATATTCATTATAATTTTTAGCAATATTTATAATACTATCCATATTTTACCTCAACAAAAATAGATTTCCATATATTATAACAAAGATAATAAAAAAAAGAAGCCCTACCAAGAGCTTCCTCCACCGCCTCCAGAGCCTCCACCAGAGAATCCGCCTCCAGAAAATCCGCCACCAATGGATGACGAACTTGTATCAACTTCTCGTTCACAAGTAGAACTCATAGTGGATAATAAGAAACGATCAAGATGATTTACGACAAATGGACTATTTGAGTCGTACCAATCTGGCTCTTGCATCGTAATACTTTCAAACTTCTTAATCCATTTATTTGATAAACCAAAAACATAAGTAAATGGTAAAATATTATAAAAATATGTTGGATCTTCATTTACTAAAGCCTCTAATTTTTCCTTTTCAGCTGTTTCTAAGAAATTTCTAAATCCTTTAACTTTACCATACATCTCGGTACCAAATGGTGTCCTTTTAGCCATATATCTAACAAAACAACAAGAAGATAAACTAACGATAAAACCAAACACAACAGCAACAAACATTAATGCATTACCCATCATTGCATAATAAATTGGTAAATCTCTAATTATAATTGAAAAAATAAACAAAATAAGCAAACAAACAAATACACGTAAATACATTGGTATATTTATATACAAAAATATGGCCTCTAAAGTAAACACTAATCCACATACCATAAGAGAAGCCAACACTTCATCAAAAGTACCATAATTCATTGAAGGGATAAGTACAGTTACTAAAACAGATAACATAACTAATAAAACCGAATATACTTGTAACGATGATGCTTTTTTATCATAAACTAAAGCTTTATTTTTTATATTATTAATATTCATTTTTACTTTTTCAATAGTTTTATAAAATTTATTATATAAATCATCTTTCGTAACGGAATTCTTGGAAGCAAATAATCCTTCCATAAATATTCTTTCACTAGGTTTATCACCATCATAATCTTTTAATTTCTCAATAGTATACTTATTTCCATGTGTATCAGTTTCCGTAATTTTTAAGTATCCTTTATTAGCCAAATAAATAAGTAAAGAATTAGCATCATTTGTTGTAACATTATTTTTATAATAGAAAGCAACTTCTGCACTATTTAAATTATTAGGTGGATAAAATTCAACAGTTTCAATGATTTCATCATCTCTTCCATGTTTATGCCACCAAGACGCTGTTATAAATAAAACTAGAAATGGAACAATAATAATTAAAGGAAAAGTGATTGGTAAAGGAATACCTGCATTCTTAAAATAACCTTCCGGTAATTCACATCTTACTGTCAAAGCCTCCTTCGGATTTAGTATTCCATTAAAAGAACCAGTAATTTTGTTACCTTCAACACTAAACTGAACTTTATTTGTACCAACTCTGCCATACTTTCCGCTAGAAAATCCAAGTTTACTTGCATCAAACTCAGATGGCATATTAATTGTAAAAGTTACATTACTAATTGAAGTATCCCATTCATCACCAATAATATTATAATATAATTCATCGGCATCCTTTAAAGGATCTTTACCTAAATTATATTTATAAGATATTTTATAATCTACAAGACCAGTTAAAGTCTTATCTGCATCCCCTATTTTAATTACTTGATAACCTGAAGATTTACTAACCTTATAGTTAGCATTAACATTTAAATCTGTTAATTTAACACTGTTAAGAGAAGATGATCCATCGACTCTTTTAACTTTATTTTTTAAAGGTATTCTTCTTACAATACCATGCTTTGATGAAATAAAGTTTGCTTTTATATTTTCTGTTATTACAAATGTATTATTTTCTTGTACATCGATATTTACATCATAGGCATCAATCTTATAACCATCATAGACACCTGTTTCAACTGCTCCAACATTCATAATAGATAAATAAAAAACAAATAGAAAACCTATAACAACAAATAATTTCTTTATATTCATAAAATCATCCTAACTTACTATAATAATTATATCACACAAAAAAGAATCTTACATTTAATATCAGATTCTTGTTAGTTATTTCTTAATAATTACTCTTTTTACTTCCTGTTTATCAATAAGACAACTAGTAAAATCATCAACATTAATAATACCCCTGCACCTTTTAACAGAACTATTAGTCAAATGGCACATCTTTACATCCCAAATTACAAAAGTGATGTTCCAAGACGCATACAGTATCTTTATCCTCTCTGTTAAAAAGTAAAGTCATTTCAACTATTTTTCCTTCATTACTTTTAAATATTGACTTTAAAGAACCGGCAGTTTGATCTTTAAAAAGGCCAATATAAAAGGAAAAGGCTAAAAACTTATATCCTGCATATCACAATAACGATATAAGTAAGGAAGAATTAAATAATTTAGGAATTATTCGTGTAAATAATTGGAAAGAAATAGAAAATTTACTTTTAAATAAATAAAACAGAGCTTAAAATCTCTGTTTTTCTATTTAAGAAACTATTATATCATTATCCAAATATACTGTCAGTTAACTTATATGTTGTTATTATTTTTTAAAAAGTTCCTCCATTAACATTTAATATTATAACTCTGATTCTAAAAAAAGAAGAACTATAATTTCTTCCCTAAAGTTTTAACTCCATCATCACGCATTTTATAATAATCTAATACATCAATCATAAAATTTCTAATTGTAATCTCATTAATAATATAGGACATGCCTTTTCTTACTTTAATAAGTAAAATCACGAATACTGACTTATTTGACATTAATAAACAAAAATATTAAAATATCTAACTAGAAAAAAGGGGATATTATGGACAATATTATAAATGAAGTAAAAGATATAACAAACAAGCCCTATCAAAGATATGAAAGATTAGATCAAATATTAACGGAAATAAAAATTTTAGCACCAACATACTTTGATGGAATATGCATGTCTGATGAATACAAAGATAAAGTGCGAGATATAGATAATACAATAATTAGGTTTCCTGTTGAATATATATGTGACACATCTCCTCAATTTCGTGATATTCGTAATGTTAATAATAATATTACTAAAAGCAAAAGAAGAGATACATTTAAAATAGAAGATTACCTAGATTATGTTGTCTATTATGCTAGAAAAAAATTAATTGGTAATCGAAACTTAAGAAAAAACTTTAATACATTTGATTTAATTAATACATGTTATGAGGTATCTTCTTTTGTAAAAGAAGGAGCGGAAAAGTGTGACTTAGAATGTCATATTATTAGAATTGAACCAGGTTTTGATAGTGACGCTCAACTACTAAACGGAATGGGATACCACTACTTTAATATTATTAAATATCAAGATAAATACTATTTAGTTGATGTAAGTTATTCGCAATTTTTTACTAAACGACTTACTAATTTTTCCAGAATGGGAGTACCTTTTATCATCCCACCAATGACAGGTTCTTATATGGTTTTAGATAATTACCGCAATAAAGTCGCAACAATTATAAATAAATTTGGTTGGATAGAATTAACCGATGAAGTAATAAAAGCTTACTTTGATGGTTTTGCTCTATCTTATCGTAATGCCCTTTATTATGAAGGCAAAAGACTACTATATAAAACTAAATATACTGCTAAAGATTATAAGAACTTCTTGATTGGCGAAGATTCCCAAGTTCATTATGAAGGAACAAGAGTTTTAGGATATCAAAGAGAACCAATTAAAAATCCTTATCGAAATTATTCCAAACGAAAATAGACAAAAGTCTATTTTTTTAATGCATAATCAACAATTGTATCAATATGAGCTTGAGTTGTATCAAATAAAGGGACATTAACATCTCCATCTTTTATTAGCATCTCAATTTCTGTACAACCTAATATAACTCCTTCAATATGTTCTTCTCCAATCATCCTATTTATAATATTAATATAAGCTTTCTTCGATTCCTCTATTATTTCACCTTTACAAAGTTCATCAAATATAACTTTATCAATTAAATCAATATCATCTCTTTCTTTAGGCACAATTGCATTGATACCATTTTTCTTAAGCCTATTAATTATAAAATCTTCTTGCATAGTATACTTAGTACCTAAAAGTAAAACATTAGTTGCATCTTTTTCGTGACACTTCAAAGAAACGGCATCTGCAATATGAATAAGTGGTACGTTTATACTGCTCTCAATAATATCAGCAACCTTATGTATCGTGTTAGTTGCAATAACAATCGCATCTGCTCCAGCATTTTCTAACGTTTTAGCAATCTCTTTAAGGATAATTCCAATTTCTTCCCACTTTCCAGCTAACATTCTCTTTCTTATATCTTGAAAGTTAACATTATAAATAAGTAACTTTGCGCAGTTTAAATCTCCTAGCTTTTCATTTATTTGTTTATTAATTCTTTCGTAATAATGCATACTAGATTCATAACTCATGCCACCTATTATACCAATTGTTTTCATTTCATCCTCTTTTCTTTTTTATTATCATATCTTAGCATTTAATTATGAATAATTTAAGAAAAATATATAAATAATAATACTAGGTGATAATATGCCAAATATTCATAGTAGTATAAACTTTGCTCTAGTTAATATACCTATAGTTATGAATCCAATAATAAAGAACAATGATACATCATTTAACCAACTACATGAAAAATGTGGAAATCGAATTAACTATATAAAATACTGTTCAAAATGTAAAACTAAGATTAAAGAAGAAGAAATTATTAAAGGATATGAATATGAAAGAGATAAATATATAACATTTAGTCATGATGAATTAAATAAACTCAAACCAGAAAATGAAAAAACAATCGATATAATATCTTTTATTCCCCTTTCTGAAATTGATCCAATCTACTTCGAGAAAAGTTATGATTTAGATGCTGAAGGTAAAGGTAAAGCTTACTATCTTTTTTCTGAAGCATTAAAAAAAACCAAACTAGTTGCTTTAGCCAAAACTGTTATTGGTAACAAATTTTATTATTGTATATTAAGGTTTACCAAAAAAAATATAATTCTAACAACTTTATTCTTTGATGAAGAAGTAAATACCCATGAAGATGATATAAACAGTAATATAACGGAAAAAGAGCTTAAACTAGCTATCGACCTAATTTCCTCTCTTAAAGGTAAATTTGAACCTGCTAAATATAAAGACGAATATCAAGACAATATTAAAAATGCAATTAATGACAAAATTGAAGGAAAAGAAATAAAAACAAAAAATAAAAAAACAAAAAAACAAATAGACAACTTAATGGAAGCTTTAGAAAAGAGTTTAAAGAAAAAATGAATATATGGTCCAATCGCACATGGAAACCCATGCTTTTAATAGAAATAGACAAACCTTTTAATGATCCAGATTACTATTTTGAAATTAAATTTGACGGCATAAGAGCCAAGTGTTTTGTTACAAAAAATGAAATTCAAATATTAAGTCGAAATAATCAAGATTTAACCTCATACTTTCCTGAATTAAAAGATTTAACTAAACTTGTTAATGATAAAGTTATCTTTGATGGTGAATTAGTAGCATTTAATAATTTAAAACCTTCATTTAAAGATATCATGATGCGAATTCGTATAAAAAATAAAACAAGAATTGCAACTGAAGCTTCAAATAACCCAATTGTCTTTGTCGCCTTTGATATCCTTTATAAAAATAAAGACCTAACTACTTTACCTCTAAAAAAGAGAAAAGAAATATTAAACAAATATCCTGATACAGAAGTTTTTACTAAAACTAAATATATTGAAAGTGATGGCGTTAGATTATTCAAAGAAATAAAAAAATTAAACCTAGAAGGAATTGTTGCTAAAAAGATCGAAAGTCCCTACCATATAAATAAAAGAACTAATGATTTCATTAAAATAAAAAATTTACACATTGATGACTTTTATATTGGCGGATTCGAATACAAAAAAAATGATATTATCTCTTTAGCTTTAGGAGAAATAAGAGAAAATAAATTCAACTATGTTGGTAAAGTAGCAATTAGTAAAAAGAAAAGTATTTATAAAGATATAATTAATACGAGAGAAAGTAAAAAAAACTATTTTTCTAATTTTAGTGAGGAAATACATTATCTAAAACCTACAATTAAAATACGTATTGAATACTTAGAAAAAACCAAAAGTGGAATGTTAAGACATCCTAAGTATAAAGACTTTTAGAAAGGAGTAATCATGTTAGAAGATTATAATAAAAAAAGAGATTTCAATAAAACTAAAGAACCAAAGGGTATCAAAAAAAAGTCTACATCAAAGAAACTAAAATTTATAATTCAGCATCACCTTGCAACTAAAGATCATTATGATTTTCGTTTAGAGTACAATGGTGTTTTAGTTAGTTTTGCTGTTCCTAAAGGTCCTTCATTTAAAACAACTGATAAAAGACTCGCTGTAAAAGTCGAAGATCATCCCTTAAGCTATGCAAATTTTGAAGGAACAATCCCTCAAGGTGAATATGGTGCTGGCACTGTTATGCTATTTGATGTGGGTACTTGGGAACCTTACAAGAATAAATCAGTTGACTTTAAAAAGGGACCAGTTAAATTTACTTTGAATGGAAGTAGATTTAAAGGCAAATGGGCTTTAATCAAATTTAAAGATAATAATTGGTTACTTATCAAAGAGAAAGATCAATTCGTAAGTAATACCAAAATAGAAAAATATAAAACAAGCATTAAAACAGGAAGAACCATGCAAGAAATAAAAGATAACATTACTCCAATAGATAATTCAATTGAATTAACAAATCCCAAAAAAATAATATTCAAAAAAGAAGGTATTACTAAAGAAGATATATTTAACTACTATAAATCAATAGGTGATAAAATGATGCCTTTTTTAGATAATAGACTTATAAGCACTGTAAGATGTCCAAATGGTAATTTAAAAGAAACTTTTTATATGAAACATTTAAATACTGATTCTAAAGATATTGGAAAGAAAAAAATTACAGGTAAAAATAATGAAGAAAGTTATTACTATTATATAAAAAATATTAACGGTTTACTATCTGAAGTTCAAATGAATAGTTATGAATATCATATTTGGGGTTCTAAACAAAATAGTATTAAAAAGCCAGATATATTAGTCTTTGACTTAGATCCTGATGAAAATTTATCACTAAAAAATGTAAGAGCTTGCGTTAAAGACTTAAAAAGTATCCTTGATAAATTACATTTAAAATCTTACTTAAAAACAAGTGGTGGTAAAGGATACCATGTTTATGTTCCTCTGAAGAGAACGTCTTGGAAAGAATGTGAAAAGATTGCCTCTAGCATTTCTGATCTTATGGTTCTAAATAATCCTGACAAATATACCACCAATATGCGAAAGAATAAAAGAGAAAAGAAAATTTTTATTGATTATTTCCGCAATAAAGAAGGAGCCACTAGTGTTGCACCCTATTCTCTTAGATTAAAAAGTGGCGCTTCCATATCATGCCCAATTAAATGGAGTGAACTTGATACTATAAAACCAAAAGATATAACTATCAAAAATATTAGTACACGTCTAAAAAGAAAAAATCCTTGGGCGGATTTCTTCAACTAAACTATCTTAACATTTCATATGGGGTGCTATACCTATTTACATAGGAATAGTAATCCCTTTTTATTTCTTCAAAGGAGACTAAACTTCGATATTCATGTAGCATTAAACCACAATATAAATCTGGTCTATATCTTTTTACTATATCTTGCCAAAATTCACGTTCTTCTGGGGCCGTTATATCACTAAAATCAAAATCAAGCTTTTCCTTAAAGATACCTAAGTAGTGCCACAAAAATGGATTCATCGTAAATCTTAAAGTTGCGTTCATCATAAATTCAAATATATTTAATTTACGAAGTCGTGCTTCTTTTACTAAAGATTCTACATAAATATGCAAGCGAATTCTATCTCCTACTTCCGTATGATAATCTTGGCGTTCTATGGGATAAACGCAAAAGTCAAAACCGTATTTTTGCATTACTGCATCTACTCTCTTTTCTGGCATACCCTCCCACATTAACCAATTTTCTGTCGATATATTTTCAATCGTAAACCCAAGTTTAAGAGCTAAAGCTTCAGCATAGCCATCTTTATATAAACCTTCATACGCGACTATATTAACTTGAGGATTTTTTTCTTTTACAATATCTGCTTCATGCAAGGGGCATATTATATAACACCCCGTTAAATCAACATAATCCTTAAATTCAACATCATCACCAGAGAAGAATTCAATTTCCTTAAATACATCTTTACTCCCTGGAACAATCACAGCATACTTTCTTCCGCTAAAACCAAAGTTTCGATGTTCCCTACCATCTATTGCTTCCGAATTCATCAAAAAATGAACTGTATCATCCGTATAAGGAAGTTCTAAACAAATTTTTACATTATCAACAAAATTACTTACCTTGTATGTGGCACCACTTGAAGCCGATGAATATACTCGGTTATTCTTTGGCATATAATCTGTCTTATGAATAAAAACAAACTCATCTTCACTTGTATAAACTTTATCATTACAATAAGCTTTTTTGTATTGTTCAAGTCCTTTTAAATCATCATTTGTTAATATTTTAACTGAATCAATTACCATAGTTCCCCCTTCTTTTGGCTTTTTATTATAGCAATTTACATATAATTAGTCAAAAAAAGTTATAACTCTTTATACATCTAAAGTTATAACTTCTATATCTTTTTTTGAAAGTTCTTCTTCAATTTTTTTCTGCATATTCTTAGCATTTATAAAATCAACTTGTCGCTTTTCAAATTACTTATCATTAATTACTCCATTAATTAAATTTAAGTCTGATGGAATAATCCATTTTACATTAGCCATCTTAAATAAAGTAAGCGGTATAATCGCACCTGCTCTAGCACCATCCATCCATTTAGGATTACCTGGCATCAATTCATATAATTCATTAATAGATATTTCATCAAATACACGTTTAGTTCCTCTTATATAATCATCTAAACTAACCATATACTTATGATTATTGTCGATAAACAAAGTATTTTCAACTAAATTAAAATTAGTTAAAAGTTCAAATCTTTCTTCTCCACCAGTGAATATCGCAGCATCATAATCTGCATCTATTTCTAATGAACTTAATTTTTCTTCGGTAAATGCTTCTATTTCTTCAACTGTATTTCCTGAATACTCTTCATTTATTTTATCAAAATTATTTAAAATATCAGCAACGCCGACATTAACTGTTTTAGTGTCTGTTAGTTTATCTCCAATAAATGTTACAAGTTCAGTTGTTTTACCACCCATATTAATGATTAAAACTTTTTTACCGTTATAGTCATGTTCCATAGCTTTACCTAAATAATAAGCTTCTATTCCATGGCTTATAATATTAAAATGTAAATCAAACCTATCATTAAAAAATCTAACCATTTCTTGTTTTTTTAAATCACTTAAATTTCTAAAAATACCTGTAACAAAAATATGTGTATTATCATATTTTAAACCATATTTGGTTTGGATATTATCAAAATACTCTAGCATCTCATTCATATTTTCATCACTTATACCAGTATCTTCACTAAATCCATTTTTAAAATAAATAGAATGTTCCTCCAATAAAACTAATGCCTCTTCATACTTATATACTTTAATAGTTGAAGATCCTAAATCTATATAATAATTCATACTCTACTCCTCTACATATTTAAGTAAATCACCAAATTCTTGATAACCTGATTCACTGTTTAGGTGTCCGCCACCTGGATAAACTATAATATTATCAGTAATACTTTCTGCAAACTCTTTTTCAACATCCATCTTTACATAAGGATCATTATCCGAATACATACAAATTATATCCTTACAATAATTTTTAATATCATTTAAATTATCTAAATACATTGATTCATTAACAGCATCATAATCATCATCTATTCCTAAATAATTATTAAATCCACAAACATATACAAGTCTTTTAACTTTTAATTTTTTCTCAATTAAATATTTAGAAATAAATACAGGACCAATTGAATGAGCAAATATAATTGTATTTTCATTTAATAAACCACATTCTACATATCCGTCCATTATTTTCTTCCACGAATCATAACTTTGATAGCCAACTCCCGAAGGTAAATCAGGCGTATAAACGCTTCTATCTAGACTTTCTAACTTTCCTCTTAAATAAGGTATCCAATTGGAAAAAGGACTACTAAAACTGCCATGTATTATAAAATAATTACTCATATCATCACCTAAAAGTATTATATCAAAAAAAAGACATCTAATAAAGAGATATCTTAATTATATTAGTGTTTCCAAAACAGATCCCTAACACGCACTTAGAACATATATTTAAAGATTTCTATAACAGGGCAGACCCCATAGGAACTGTAAACGTTGACGGGGAACAAGTCATAGTAGCCATTTGATTTCAGAGTCCACGTGAGCAAGAGTCCCCGAAGAAGTCTAGTACGTTGTTGAGTATTTGTATGATAGGGCTGATAAACAAGACCATCTGAATCACATCCAACTGCTTCTAATTTTTCTTGTGCTATTGCAAGTCCAAAGGCATTATCAAGTTCATATCTAAAATAAGTGTTAGATACATATTTGTGGCTAGTTTATGATGATTCTAAACGCCTATGCCATAATTATATTTACTTTCTTCATCACTTTTTAATGAAAAAGAGCGATGATTTTATTTACCAAATATTCTAACATACTAACAAGAAAAAAGATACACTAAAGTATATACTTATAATCACTCATTTTATCTATTACTGCATCAATTTCCTTATATTTAGGAGTCTTCATAATTTCCCTAACAGACATTGCTAAATTATCATCATAAATTTTATCATGTTTATGAATAAATTCACATTCCTTTAATCTCTGTTTCTTCATTAATTCTTTTAATTTTATATTATTATTTAATATATAATACATTTGTGGTGGCATAAAATTAGGAATAGATTTTCTAATACTTTCAAGACTTAAAGGACTCTCAAATAATCTAAGGGACTTAATAGGAATAGCACAAACATCTCTTGCATTAATATAATCTATTACTCTTCTTCTTGTATCATTTGTATATTCATCAACTGTTTTATCTAGCCTTATCGGAACACCTAATTCCATAATACCTATAACTTTTCTTTTATTACCACTCAAATATAAATAAGCACATACCTCTTCATTACAAAATCTCTTCCGATACTCATATTTTTTTAATCCATAAAGAATTGGCTTAAAATACTCAGGTTTAAAACTCAAAAAAATTTCTTTCATAAAAACCTCACAAACTTATTATATATAATTTACCCATTAAACACAATAATATGAGGTTAATTAAAAACTTAAGAAATAATTCTAATTTCTTGAATTATAATCAAAATCCCATAAGCTTAATTTACCATTAATGCTAATTGGTTCAATCACTTCGGGATTTTCCATTTTAAAACCATAACCAACCCAGTCTTTATCTTTAATTACCCTTGAGTAAACAAGTTCATTTTCGCATTTTAATACATCACGCATTTCATCATCTATAAAAACACAGTCAACTAAATTTACTTGAAAAGGTGTACTTTATGATAATTTTTGATAAACTAACGAAAACAGATAAAATAAAACATATTATATGTGATATAGATGGCACTATCACAAGATGGATTAATGTCGAACTTTTTTTAATAAAATCATGTGAACAAATTGGTTTACCCTATAAAGGAGAATATCTAAATCTTTTATTTGAAGCTATAAGAAGGAACGGACTTCACTCTATCGTAACTGGCTCTTTTAATGAAACAGAATATGCCAAATTTTTAAGTAGATTTAAAACCAAATGGCTTAACAGGCGAAGAATTAAAAAATAAAATGTTTGAACTAGAAGCTAGTGAAACGTTCATTAACTCTGATGTAAAAGAAACCTTAGATAAACTAAAAGAAGAATACCAGTTATATTGCTATACCAATTTGTTTTATAATCAAGCACTAAAAAAACTTGAATACCATGATTTATTAAAATATTTTACTAAAGTTTATTCAGTGAAAACACCTATCTTAAATTTTCTAAAGTGGGATTTAATTATATTCTTAATAGTATTAATGCTAAGCCACAGGAAGTTATTATGATTGGAGAATCAAAAACCGATATTATCCCCGCAAAAAAAGCTTCTATTAATACTATCTACATTAACTATAACATTGACCCACATAGTATTAAAGAAAATGAAGCTTATTTAATCAATAAAGCTGATGCTAGTATAACAGAATTTTCTGACATACCTCGCATTCTATCAAAGAAAAATTAATTATGTTATAATTGAATTAGCAAAGGAGTTAGATTATGGAAAAAGCAATCTTTAATAATGGGTTCTTTGAATTTTTAGAAACAGAAGAAGAACATATAATAAATAATAATAAAACAACTATAAAAAGACAAATGGTTAGAAGACCTCCAGGAATAAGAGCATTAATTATAAATAAAGAAGACAAGAAAAAAATCCTTTTATCCAAAGAATTTAGATATGAACTTGATAAATGGGATTATCGTCTCCCTGGCGGTAAAGTTTTTGATTCACTTGATGATTATAAAGCATCTATTACTAAAGGCGATGTTCAAGAACATGTTGATAAAACCGTAAAAAAAGAAGTTTTAGAAGAAATAGGTTTAATTGTAAAATCACAGAAATTATTAAAAATATCCCATGCTGGAGCTGGCGTTATTTGGGACCTTTTCTACTATGTAATAGATGACTATGAAATATCCGATACTGGTTCTCAGTTAGAGGAAAATGAATTTGTTGACGGGTACGTATTTAAATCTTATGATGAAATAATTAACATGTGTAAAAATCATGAGATAAATGAAGATCGAACAGTTGGAGTACTTTTAAGTTATATTTTAGATTGCAATTAATAGTCTTTTATTTTAAGCCAAGTATTCATTCCTTTTTTAGTAACTTTAAAGGGTTTAATTTTAACAATTTTTTTTATGAAAATTAAAGTAGCATATTTGCTATCTTTTTTTAACTTCCAAAAATCATCATCTACAAATAGCTCCCTTGAAAAATCTCTTTTTATATTTCAATTGGATAGTTTGTTAAGTCAAAAAAATATACTTCCTTTATTTTAAAATAAGCAACCACATCCCCACCAGACTTTTTTACAAAGACAATACTTGATGGATGAATACTATTCCAAGGTAAACATTTCTTTTTACTAAATCTCGATTCTATCTTTTTTTTACCATCCAACATATAAGTTAGATATGGTTCCGTAAATACTCCTAAGTGTAACTCGCTTCTTTTAATAAGTTCAAGTTCTTGTGTTGGAACTTTTTTTATTCCCTCAATTATTTCTTCATACATATAACTTACCTTCTAACCTTTATAACATCATCAATTTCTAAAGCACCAATTAACATAGTAGAATTTGGATCATGATTAGCCACGTTCACTAATACTCTCCTTTCATCATAATTAGCATAACAATATTTACAAAAATGCTTACATGTATTATATACTCCAATATCAACCATCTCAACACATTCACATTTATTTTCTTTTCGAGCTTTCCATTTTTTATAATCTTTACCCGTTAGTCTTTTAGCAAGTTCTTTAGACATACACTCGCCCTTAATAAAACCATACTCCACTAATGTTTCATTTTCAAAACAAGTTTGCACAGTCATTCCATGCTTTAAGGCTTCTTTGCTAAAAAACTCACCGATTTCCTTATAATCATCAGAAGTAAAATCATGATATTTTAAAATGTTCATATTATTTCTAACATTTTTATAATCATCAATAAAAGATACAATTATATGTTTAACATAACCATCAAGTAAATCAGTAAGACGAGCAAAGCTTTTCTTATGATATTCTAGATCATATTTTGCACTTAAAAATATGGGATCATATCTTACATAAACATTTTCCTTACCAATTATATCTGATATTTCTTTTACTGCCTCAATTATTTTTTGCTTATCATCAACATTTGGTTCAATATCCTTACTATAAGGAGTAATAGTTACATGAAAAAGAATTGGTTTGTTGATAATCTTAAGTTTATCAACAAAATTAATGGGATTTTTCGTACAAAAAAGAATGACATCAACATCAGTAAAATAAATTCGACTCACTAACTTTCTATTAAAAGGATTGCGAACATCAACAAACCCATCTTCCCATCTTTTCATAAACCATTCTGAATAAAAGGCAATTACATCACATCTTCCACTAACAAAAAGAATCATAATATCTCACCCTTTTATTATTATAAATGAGTCTATTATGATTTGTAAATTATTTATTTTCTTCAAAAATTAATAGTTTTGAATATTTCCATGCTAAGTTCCTTAAAACTAATTTGTTTATGTAATTTTCAGTAACTTCTCCATTTGCAACACCATTCTTTATTTGCTTAAAAGCATTTTCATAATCTGTAACAATTAACATATCATTTCCAGCCAATAAAGCATTAACATATCTATTGCTAATATTTTTTGTTGCACCCATATCTAAATCATCAGTCATAATAACGCCTGTAAATCCAAGATTTGATCTCAAGATATTATGAACAGCACTTGATAAACTTGATGGCTCTTCTTCTATTTTTGTAAATGTATTATGACTTACAAGTACAGCCTCTGCACCTGCTTCAATCCCTGCCTTAAATGGTAAAATATTATTATTCATTATTTCTTGTAACTCAGTATCATCTAGTGATTCTGAATTATGTGTATCTTTATTATCTCCATAACCTGGGAAATGTTTTAAGACATAAGATACATCACTGCCTTTGGATCCATAAATAACTGTATCTGCATATTTACTTGTTATATCTACTCCATAACCTATAGTTCTATCATATATATAAGAGTTAGTATCTGTAGACATATCAACAACTGGAGCAAGATTAACATTTAAATGAAGTGAACTTAGTAATTTATTTTTATTTTTAACATCTTCAAGTATCGCATCTAATCCGCCTGCATCATATATTTCTTTAGGACTTTTAAACGGAGTAGCTGCTAAATTAGGATTAGTACTAACACGGTTTACTCTTCCGCCTTCCTCATCAACTGCTGTGATTAGAGGAATACTTGCTGTCTTATTAAGAGAATCTATCATATTTAAAACTTCATCTTTTGTTTTATCTTTAAAATCTTTTTCAAAGAAGAGATACCCAGCAACATTATAATTATTAGCATCTTTTTCAGGATATCTAATTAATAATAATTGTCCAATTTTTTGATCTAATGACATCTTTGAAAGTGTATTATATGCTTGTGTATAAAACTTTGAAAATATCCCATTATCAGTCCATTTACTTAAGTCCTCAACTTCTCCATTAACTAACTTTACAGAAGAAACAATATTTACGCCTTCATTACTCATATTCTTATTTAAAACACCAGTATACTCTAGAATAGCTCGGTCTCCTACACTCAAATCTTCATCGCTTTTTAGTCTATAGATAAAATCATCAACATCTTTAAATACCAATATATCATCTTGTTTTGATATGACTGTACCTTCAAGTTTCCCATATTTAGTTTTTTCCATCTTATTTATCTTTATAACAATGATAATTAAAAATAAAATAATGGCTATTGCTCCTAGAATTGGAATTATCTTTTTCATCATCAATCACCTAGTTAATATTATTCTCATACTTTATTAATAGAACTAGATTTATTACTATCTATAATAAAAGATAGATTATAAAATCTATCTTCTATTCTGATTCAGCTTTTGTCTATAATCCTCTATTCTCGCATTATGATTTTTCATAATTTCACTAAACTCCGCATTTTTAACTCTAAAGTTTACATTTACTCGTGATCTATTAGTGTTAGTTACATAGAATCCATCACGACTCATCGTTGGATGATCTTTTATACATGCATACTCACTAACAGCAAAATTCTCACTTGGTAAAAAAGATTCTAGAAGAAGACCTGATATTTCTCTTGTTAGAATATCTGCATAAACAGAAGATATTCCCATGTCATAGCCTCGCTCAAAAACTTTTTTTCCCTCCTTAGTTATCTCCATATCGACAACTAATCTATTGTTAGAACTAGCAAATTCCATAACACCATAAATGGTATCTTCATCCATCATAAATTGTTCTAAATATTCAACCATTACTTTGGCTTTTTCTTTAGCTACTATTTCAGCTTGTTCTCTTTTCATCTAAAACACTATCTCCCGTTTCATAATTTATTTTTACACCATCTTGAACATTATAAATATATATATTAAATTTAATACCACTACCATTATCTTCAATAGATTTTGCTTCCATTTGTATTCCACTTACAAGCAAATTATTACCTTGGTAAACTGGCGTTACACGATATAAAACGTGATTCCCTGTTTCCTTAATATATTTGGAAACTTTATTTTCATAATCTAACATAATTCCTGTATTAGCATTTCTTGTACAAGTAATTAGATTTTTTTCATTAGCATTTTCTCCTGTCAATTGATAACCTATTAAATGACACCTATTATATAAATACTTGCCACTTATAAAATCATACTTAACTGTATGCCATCCACTTGGTTTAATTGAACCAATTTCTCCTCTTTCCTCGGTAGGCATTAAATCAAGACCAATTAGAGACATTGCAACACCAGCACGACCTAAAGAATCCAAATCACTATAAAACTCATAAGTTCGCAAAACAAAGTCCTCCTCTAAAAAATATGGTTCATTATTATTAATTACAACATATTTATTAACCCCATCATAAGGACTAATATTTAAAATGGATTCAGCATACTTAACATTACTATCTGGACTTACGCCACTTGTCTTGTCAATATATCCATTATAAATGAGTGTGGCAAGACCAATTAATACTACAAAAGTAATACTAGCACTTTTCTTTTTCATTCTAATAAGAATCTACACTTTCAACTTCATAAGCAGTAACATTTTTAGCATATTCTCCACAATAACTAATAGTTTGTTTCCACTTATCATATTTACTTATATTTTCAATATATAAAGTTTCTGTACCAACAACATATCCTTCTTTATCCAAAAAAGAATAATTAACATTTATCGTATCAGTTGATAGAATATTGCTCTTATACTTTTCTTTATCAAATAACTCTACTTTTGTTGATAAAACAAAACATTTTTCTTTGCTGTTATAGTTAGTATCTTCTACTTGTACTCGCATACCTACTTTAGGTAATTCAATTGTTTTTTCATCAATACTTTTGAATTCTGTTGACTCAATTGAGGCAAAAATTATAAAAGCAAAAAATAATATAGGCAAAATCAGATAAATGAAAGCTACAACAATTATAAGAGCAATAATTCCCTTTCTATTTTTCTTCTGTGGTTTAATTTCCGCTACTTCATTAGTTTTCTCTTCCTTTGACATAAAACACCTCTTATTTATATTTTAAATTTATTTTTTATAAAATACAAGTAAAGTGTAAAGAATACTTTAATAATCACGCAATAATGCTAATTTGTATGATATACTTAAAATAGGTGATAAGATGAAAAATAAAGTTATAATTATTGGCTGTGGTAATGTTGGAATGTCTTACGCATATGCATTAGTAAACCAAACAACATACGTTGATGAATTAGTTTTAATCGACATTAATAAAGAAAGAATTATAGGTGAAGTTGCTGATTTAAATCATTGTCTTCCCTACTGCCCATCAAAAATAAATATTAAAGTTGGTTCTTATGAGGATTGTAATAACGCACGAATAGTCGTTATTGCAGCTGGTGCAAATCAAGCCCCTGGTGAAACGAGAATGGACCTTATTCATAAAAATAGTTCCATATTTAAGGAAATTGTTGAAAATGTCATGAGCAATAATTTTAAAGGTATATTTTTAGTAGCTACTAACCCACTTGATGTGATGACCTATTTAACTCTAAAATACTCAGGATTACCAAATAATCAGGTAATTGGTTCTGGAACTACCCTTGATACTGCAAGATTAAAATATATGATAAGTGAAGAAGTTAATATTTGTCCTAAAAATATTGAAGCATATGTTATTGGAGAACATGGAGATTCGGAATTCGTTCCATGGAGCAATGCAACAATAGGTCTTACAAATATTAAGAGTTTCCTAACTGAAGAAAAAATGGCCAATATTGAAAAAAAGGTTCGAGAATCGGCTTATGAAATAATAAAAAGAAAAGGCGCAACTTATTATGGTATAGGAGCGTCCTTAGTTCGAATAACTAATGCAATTCTTGAAGATAAAAATATAATTCTTTCTGTTTCTTCTTACGATAGTGAAAACAAAATTTGCATATCAACTCCAGCAATAGTTGGTTCCTCTGGTATACAAAAAAAAATATTCATTCCACTTAACGAAGAAGAGACTAAAAAATTAACTAACTCTATTAATGTCATAAAAGATGCCATCAATAGTATCAACTAAAAAATAGCAGACAAACTGCTATTTTCTTTTCTTTATTTTTAAACTCTCTAACATTTCACAAAGTTTATCATATTCTATGAAGCCTAAATAACTTTTCATTATTTTCTTATTTTTTATAAAGAGCAACATTGGCGTATAACCAAAATCATCCATTATACTTTCATCTTCATTTGTATCTAATTGTTTTAAAAGTGTAAAACTATTCTTGTCTTTTATATTACCACTTTCATCTACTATATCTTCTAAACTTATATAATTAGTTTGAAAATCATAATTCTCTTGAGCACTTCTCAAGACTGGTAATATTTGTTTAGAAAAATTGCAATTCTTTCGCCCAATCATAACAACATATATTTTATCTTTAGAAAAATCATTAATATCTTCTGCTTCAATTAGATTAAAAGCACTTAAGTCATAACTTGACGATGTTGGTGCCTCTATTGATGTATCCTTATTATCCTTTTTAGCACTTATTAAAACTACTCCAAGTAGTAAAACAATTATTCCAATAACAACAAATATACTTAATCCATTTTTCTTATCCATAATTCCACCTACAACTATATTATAATTAATTATTTAATAATTCAACTGTTTTTTACTTCATATATCTAATTATAAAACTCGTTCCCTTACCTAATTCACTTTTAACTTTAATTCTTCCATTATCTGCATCAACTATCTCCTTAGCTAAAGAAAGACCTATACCAAAACCATTATCATTGTCATTTAACTTATAAAATCTTTTAAATATATTTTTAATGTTCTTTTTATCTATGCCACAACCAAAATCTTTTAAAATAACTTCCGTATATAAATCAGTTGAATCAATATTTATTAAAACAATTCCATTTTCATATGAGTGTTCAATCGAATTTTTAATAATATTAGTTAAGGCCTCTACTTCCCATTTAAAGTCTAACTTTATTGTATCACTTTTTTCATATTCAAACTTTATCTCAATATTTTTTAAATCAGCCAACAAAGAAACATTTTTAATAGATTCTTCAATTACTTTATTAATACTAAGACATTCCTTTTTTAACTTTACTGTATTAGTATCAAACAAAGATAATTTCAAAATATTATATACTAGAAAATTGATATTAACTAATTCTCTTTTTATATCCATAATAAAATCTTTTCTAATATCATCTGACATATTCTCATCATCAATTATATTATCAAGCATAATACCAATAGATGTTAATGGGGTTTTTAATTGATGAGAGACATCAGATAAAGAATCTTTCAATTTCTGTTTATCACTTAAAGAATTTACAGCACTTTCTTTTAGCATAACCATAGTTTTATAGATTTCATTTTGTAAAATAGATAAATACCCTTCTTTATTAGAAATCAAATCTAATTTATAATTTTTTTTATTAATCTCTTCGACATAATAAATTAATCTTTTAATATTTTTATTATTATTGTATATATAAATATTAATAATTAATATTATTAATAAACTACTTATTACTAAAATAATTAAATCTGTAATATACATTCTATTTAATATTCTTTTGCTAGATAAACTGGCAACATCATCATATATGTCTATGCCATAATATCCAAGTAACTTATCATCATATTGATCTTCCTTATTTAATTCTTCAATAAATTCTTCAAGGGATACATTAGGATATTTTTCCTTTACTATAGTAAAAAGTTTTGTTACAACAATATTATAATTTGTATTATAAGCATCAATATATTTTTTTGTATTAAAAAGTATTATAAAAACAACACCTATTAAGATAAAGATTACTAATGTATTTATTTTTTTTTCTATTCATAATCTATACGGTAACCAATTCCTTTAAGAGTCCTAATTATATCGGTTCCTAACTTTTCTCTAATTCTTTTCATGTAAACTGTAATCGTGTTATCATAAACATCATTACCAGTCCATTCCCAAATATGTTCACACAAATTTTCTCTTGTAACAACTTTATTAATATTTATAAATAATAATTGTAATATTTTTAACTCTAAACTTGAAAACTTTATTTCTTCGTTGCCTTTTAAAACTACGAGCCTATCCATATCAAATGTTATATCTGAAATCTTGACTATATTACTTTTCTTATCATTCAATATTCTTTTTATTCTAGCTAGTAACTCTCTTGTCGAAAAAGGTTTAGTTATATAATCAAGAGCTCCCATTTCAAAGGCATTAACAATGTCATCCTCAGAATCTTTTGCTGTTAAAAAAATAGTTTTAATATCTTTTAGTTCTTCTTTATAGAATGTAAATCCATCTCCATCAGGTAAAGAAACATCAAGAATAATTAAGTCAATTTTTTTATTTATTTTTTTTCTTGCATCTTGAATAGAATTAGCAGTTAAAACTTGATAATTTTCTTTTTCTAAGGCATAAATTAAACCTTTAACTATTTTTTCATTATCTTCTACAAGTAATATCATAATACCCTCCGTTAGTACTTATATTATATCATAATTAAAGGGGATTATTTATCCCCGCTTATTAAATGTTATCATTTCTTATTGTTTCAATCGTATTCTGTTTAGCTATTTTATTAATTGAGAATTTCATAATTATTGAAATTAGGACAAAAACAGCTATGACAGAAATAATTATTGCTCCAATTGGTAAACTATAAGCAAAATCTAAATCACCGCCAACTAAGGCTTTATAAATAAGATACGAAAGTAAAACACCAATCGGAATACCTATTATTAATGACTTAAAACCATAGAAAACACTCTCTAGCCTAATCATTCTATTAAATTCGCGTTTAGTCATACCAACACTTTTAAGTGTTGCAAATTCACGAGCTCGCAATTCAACACTTGTCGTAATGGTATTAAATATATTCGTAATTCCAATAAGAGCAATTACAGTAATAAAACCATATAAGAATATTGCTACCAATAGATAAAGAGATTTACTCTGTTTAGCTTCTTTATCATAGTTTGTTACATGATAATCATCTACACTAACTAATAACTCGTCTAGTTTATCTTGAAATGCATCAGCTTTTTCGACATCCAAATACATATTGATATAGCCATTTGTCGTTTTATATTTCTTTAATAACTCATCACTTACAATTATATATATTTGCGAAGAATAAACGTTTTCATTACCTAAAGGACGAGCATTGACAAGACCACCTATTTCTAAGCTTGAGTCCTTCCAACATTTATCAGAATCATCTTCTTTACATTCATAATCATAATAAAGTCCCTCAATCTCATCGCCAATAGCATAATCAAAGATATCGACATCAACCTTCTTTGATGTCTTTTTCTTCTCATCATAAGAATAAAGATATGTATTATTAATTATAATAGCTTTGTCTTTAACATTTTCATAATCTAGACCATTTTTCGAAACAAATTTTTTAAATTGATAATCACTGATGGATTCTAATATACCACTTATTCCACCATCTTCGTTCATCTGTTGATTTATATATTCTTCACTTTCATATTTTAAATAATCTTTAGTAAAATGAGGATTTTTAATTATATAACCAACTGAATCAACGATAGAATAATCTTTTATCCCATCTAAAGCTAGTATCTCACTCAAAATTTTCTCTGTTTCCTTAAGACTACCAGCATCAAATGAGATATCTATATTATGATCTATATGTTTATAACTCATATCTACTGCTTTAAAGGCTAGATTCATAAATGAATAAAGTGATATAAATACCGAAACACAGACAACGATAGATATAACTGTTGTGCGATATTTTTTGTTATTTCTCTTTAAGTTTTTATATGAAACGTCTCCACCAATACCAAATAACTTCTTTATTATTTTGGGAGACTTAATTTTTTTATTATTTATTTTTATTTCTTCACTATTTCTTATAGCTACAATTGGAGAAATTTTACTAGCCTTTCTAGCACTTCTTATAGCAGAAAAGTATATTGTGATTGAACTTAAAATTAAAGATAGTAATAAAGCATAAATAGATACCTTAAAAGATAGACTAAGTCCAAGAGCCTCACCAACTAAGAAACCTGCCACTTTAATAAGTATAAATGATGCCAGTATACCCGATAGAATTCCAATTGGAATAGCAATTATACCAAGTACAAATGCTTCATATAAAACATTCCTCTTTATTTGTTTTCTTGTTGCCCCAACACTAGCAAGCATTCCATATTGACGCACTTTTTCTGTAATAGATATATCAAAACTATTTTTTATGCAATAGATTGATGTAGCCATTATAATCGCAAAAACAATTGCTGTCACTGTATAAAGTGCCTTCATGCTTGAATCATTAAAATCTTGATACTCCATACTAATTAAATATGAATTAATAGAATCAACTTCAAAGCGAGCTTTTTTCATTTCTTTTTCAAATATTGACCGTTTCTCTAAGCATTCTTCTTCACTTTCATAATTCATCCCCGTCATACCATCTTTAAATATTTTAGCATCTACTCCTAGCATTGAAGCTATAGTTTTATAATAGTCTTTCAAATATTTATTATGGTATCTAACATACGCAGTATATAAGGAACTATCCGTATCATTAAGATAAGTAATAAAAGTATAACCTGGCGCAACATAAGGTTCAGAATTATAACCTGGTCTTTCAATAACTCCAACTACTTTATATTCTTTATTAAAACTATCTACAAGTTTTTCTTCGCCCTCTTGATAAGGATTAGATTGATCTAGTTTATTAGCATCACTCGTTGCACGATAACCTATACTAAGATTTACTGTATCTCCTATATTAAGTTCTACACGTCCATTAGTTTTTAAATGTCTTGGTATAACTACTTCCGTATCATTTTCTGGTAGTCTACCTGCAATTAGATTTTCTTTTACTAATTTAGATAAGGACTCGTTATCATAGGCTCTAACAAATACGTAAGGTTTATCTTCATTTTTTATTCCTTCTAACAAGGAATAACCTATATCTTTTGTAAAATAAACATTTTCTACATATCTATTATTCTTTATCTTTTCAACATCTCCACTTAGTACATGACTAAAGGATACATGATAATCTCCTGATCTTTTCTTTTCATAAGTCATAAGTGAATATTTAAAACTTACAACTAAACTTGCTAAAGCTGTAATTAAAGCAACAGACAAAATAATACCAATTACAGTCACTATTGTTCTTTTTTTATTTAATATTAAGTTCTTTTTAGTCAATTTATTAAGTAGGTTCATTTTAATCCTCCTTAACAATATGTCCATCTTCTATTTTTATTATACGATCAGCACAAGCTGCTATATCTAAATTATGCGTAATCATAATAATAGTTTGATGATATTTTTTATTTGATAATTTAAGTAAATCAACAATTTCATCACTTGCTTTAGAATCCAGATTACCTGTTGGTTCATCAGCAAGAATTATAGCTGGTTTAGTAATCATTGCACGACCAATAGATGTTCTTTGTTGTTGACCGCCCGATAATTGGTTAGGCAAATGTTTCTTACGATCGCTTAAATTTAATGAATCAAGTAACTCATCTAAATCTTTTTCACTTACTTTTCTTCCATCTAATTCCATTGGTAAAGTAATATTTTCAGAAACATTTAGTATAGGTATTAAATTATAAAATTGATAAATTAGACCAACTTGCCTTCTTCTAAAAATAGCAAGTTTATCATCATTCATTTTATATATGTCATTGCCATCTATATATACTTTTCCACTTGTTGGTCTATCAACTCCACCTATTAAATGTAAAAGAGTTGACTTACCCGAACCTGAAGCTCCAACGATTGCCACAAACTCACCCTTTTTTACTGAGAAAGTTACATTATCTAGTGCAACTACTTCTGCATCGCCCTTTCCATATACTTTCGTTAAATTTTCAACTTTTAATAAATCCATAGTATCCTCCTTTGAACACCCCCATTATAGCCAATTAAAGTGACATCTAAGTGACAAATTAATTATTTATTTCTAATTAACTAATTTTTCTAATATATTCTTTATTCTTTTTACCTGTACCTAATGCAGCTATAGGTGTATTAGTCAAATCTTCAAGCCAATTTAAATATTCACGGCAATATCTATCAATAACTTGTTCCTCATAATTTCCCACCATGCCTTCATATGCTAAATTTAGATGTTGAAAAAAGTTAAGATACAAATTATCAGGATCATTTAATCTAACACTACTTTTTAATTTCTTTATATCCAAATCAAATATTTTTCTTTCCATTTTAGTAACAGATGTCATTTCGGATAAATCTCTTAAAAGAGGATTTTTCAAATCACTTAAATCAACTATTTCAGACGTATATTCATGTATACCCCTACTTTTATATATGAGTCTTTCCATTTCTAATGCATCAATCAAAGTTATATCATCTAAACTAATACTAGCAAATTTACTTCCAAATATTTGAAGTAAAACTTGTTTAGATGAGTTATTTAAAAGTTTTTCTTTAACATCATCAGTTAAAGAATTATCAAAAAGATAAAAATCATCATCAGTTGGATAAAAGCCACATTTTGCAGCTAAGTTAATCTGGGACCAAGTTAATTTACTTGCTCCTCCATATGCACCAGTGTAGACATATGATCCTTCCTGGGTTACATCATTTATCCTAATCGGAAAAGGCCTAATTACCATGATAGATTTCTTTAGCCTTCTAGGCGAAACTCCTGCTTCAGACAGCATATTTGATACAGATATATTTCTTGAAGTAACAAACGGATGTTCTCCACTAAAGTTTAATGAAAGACCAGTACCCTGAGCTCCTTCAAATAAAACATATTCATCTTTATTATTTAAGTGATGATAAAGCATATCAAGCCAAGAATCATTATCTAAAACTATGGCATTTTTATACCCTTTAAAAAACTCCAAATTAGGGTCTCTTATTATTTTATCTTGATTACAGGCGGCACAACCATGATAAGTTGAACCGCTTTTAATAATCCTTTTCTCCCTTTCCTTATGTTCATCAGTTACTAAAGGAACAAGTTCATGAACATATATTTTTCTATCAGCAAGCAAAGTTTCATGTTCATCGTATTCTTGCCTAAATATGTCCATATCAATAACAGAGGAAGGACCAATAAATAATTCCACTTCTTTATTAACTACACCAACTGGAATATTCCGAAATAGATAAGTTTGCCCCTCTTCATCAACAAAAGTATGTCCTGCATTAGGCATAGAATTAGTTACACTAGCACGCACATTAATTTGCTTATTCGTTGCAATTTCTCCACATACTTTGGCTTTACCGCAAGATCCAGCTTCACCATCTATAACACAAATAACATTATTATTAACCATAACCCACCTCAAAAGTCATCTAACTTTTAAATTTATACCATCTGATAATTTAATATCATTACTCTCATCAACAGAATAAATAAAACCTTTATCAAGCATAATTTTTTCTATAGAACCTATCTTTATATTCCTTGTATCATTTCCCTGATTTACAAGTAAAACAAGTTTATCTGGCAAAGATAATAAACCTTTAAAAAGTCTTCCATCAATTACTTCAGTATCCCCATATTTATCAGTATAGTAAAGCACTAAATCTCCCATTACATTAGGCATTATTGAAGCCGTATTTACTCCTCTTTCCAGACTACTATCCAAAGCATCAGTTATTACATATTCATCCCTAGCAAACCATAATTCGGGGAATGAATATTCCGCTTGCTCTTCAAAACTTTTATCAGCATCTTCTAAAAAAGTTACTTCAACATATTTTAAATTATGTTGTTCTAAATAAGAAATCATATCTTCCTTACTTGCTTTAGAACCTTTCATTACCATAATAAAAGTATCACTTTCTTCATTATAAAGAAATAAATTAAATAAGCGATTCGTTACATTATTAGAACCAATCATCAGCTCACATGCAACTTTATCATATATAATGCTTAGACCGCCCTTAATTTGTTCAAGTGCAGTTTGTATTTCTGTTTCATCTTCTTGTACTGCCCATACATCTAAATTACTTTTCATAAACTCTCCCATATTTTTTTATTTTGCTCAATTGTTTCAGTTAAATTCTTTCCTATTTTAAAATTAAATTTTGCATTAGTTATATAAATATTTTCAAAAGTAAAATCTTCATTTGTAAGTTTTAAAAATTTAATTAAATTCTTTTTCGCTAAACTCTTTTCCGAATTAATTAAATCATCCCAACTTTCACCAGAGATATACATGTCATATAATTTTTTAATATCAAAAAAAGGTCCCAGTCTTGTCCAATAATCATTATTTCACTATCTAAATGATTTAACCAATCTGTCCAAATAGAAGGAATATTAAAAGGCATATTAGAATCATAAAAATTTATTAATGATTTGTCTTTCAAATTTAAATAATATTCGTACTTAGCAATTGATTTAACAAGATTTTTAAATTCCTCCCTTTTCATCTAAAACACTTTCATCCAACTTGATAAATCCTCCTCTGCTCCATAACCATAAAGGTGTATGAATATCAATTGGCTTATACTTGGTCCCTTTAAATAATTTCTTCCAAGCCGCAATAACCAATTCTTGAACATTACTAGAATTTAAATCATCATCACTTATTAATCCAAGTCTATGTGTTGCTTTTATTACATGAGTGTCAGGTGCAACAGTTAAATTTTCGGGATTTGTGTATAAAGTATCCGTATATTGCATAATTACGTACATCCAATAATTAACAAGTTTTGTTCCACTCAAATAAGGAAATTCCTTCTTATGCTTTAAAATAAAGTTTCTTATTTTATCTACATCATTTTCATTTTCCAAAAATAGTTTTCTGATATCGCCATCAAATAAATCAACAAAAGTCTGACATAACTTTATCCAAATTTCTGTTTGTTTATTCTTTTGCAATGCAACTTTATACTTAGTTAAAGCTTCTTGTACATTATCAAAACTTGCATCTATTACCGCATAAGGATTAAAAACAAAAGATGTATCTTTATCTAGAGCTGTTTTCTTTGCACCCTCCCATAAAGTATAGGAGTTTCTTTGATAATTAAGTGCCATAGGCAAAGTAAAATAAAGATAGTTTTCTAAAGATGCTTCATCATAATGGGGATTTTCATCTTCTGGCATTACTTTCCCACCTAAAATCCCTTTTTTATACATAATCATTAAAATCTCACATTTCTTTATAATATCATCCATATTTCCACCGACTTTCTTAAAAATATTATAACATAAAAAAGCAGACTAATTAAGTCTACTTATAATCCCTTTGTGCTGTTAGGTAAAGTTCCTAATACTAAATCTTGAGAGCAAATAAAATCCATTAGTTCTTTATAGGTTACACCATCAGGTATATTCATCATTTCATAAAGTCTTGAATTTTTATCTACTTTATCAGCATAGTAGTCCATAAATTCTTTATAAGATGAAAATTCATATATTCCCTCATTTGAACTTGGTGGAAATTCAAAATAATAAACTTTATCTTTTATATTGTCATAAAATAAAACAAAAATATGTGATAAAAAAGTTTTATCTTGATCAGTTGACACATTTGCAAATATCGAACCTTCATAACCAATTTTTCTCAATGTAGTAATAACAAATTTTGAATACTCAATTTCTGTTCCAAAAGATAAGTTCAATACTTCATTTACAGAAGCAACATGATACCTACGAGCAAAACCTTCATTACTTTTATTCTTTTCATTTTTTTCATCAAGCCAAGCGTACATAAAATTAGCATCCATATAATCTAATATATCTTGAGGAGTTTTAATGTACTTATAAGAAGCAGCTGACATTCTTAACCCAAGTTTATTTCCCAAATAATTAACTGTTCTAACAACTAAAAAATTTTCCACTTTCTTACGATACTCAGGATCTTTAAGCATAAGTTCCATGTTATATCTTGATTTTAATGGTGTATTATTTTTCTCCAAGTTTTTACGCACAACTGGGGAATCATAATAATTAAATCTATTACCTATAATTTCATAATCATCTTTATTTGCTTCATTGTCAATCACTTTTGTTTCAAGCAAATAGTTAACCATAAAATAACTCATTAAATAACCTGAGTAACGAGGATAGCCAATTGTATATCTGCCATTACCAGCCTTATTTAAATAAGCGATTTTAGGTATTTCTTTATATTTACTTAAAATCTTTCTTAAAAAAGCACTTTTACATTTACTTTGGCTATTTTGAAGAACATTTCTTTCACCCGATAAAGTCTGAGCTATTCCTTCATCTAGCCAAACTGGACGATCAAACACGTCCTTGTAAATAGAAGAATAAATTATATGTGAATATTGATGTATTATTTTATTAACTATCTTATTTAGATTATCTATACTTAAATTATCATCAACCAAAACACCAATACCTTTATTGGAAAAAGAACCTTGAGCGTATTCTTCATACACTTTATAAGTTTTATTAGCTTCATCTTTTAAATCAAACAAGGTATCAAATAATGAAACTTTAACTGGTCGATATTCATTGACACCAAAAAAATTCTTTACATTTTGGGCCTTCTCAGTTAACAACTCAAGTAAAGTTTCTAAAAATGGTTCATACTCATCTTTAGCTTGTATAGTAAAAATTTCATTACTTATGCTTGCCATACAAATTCACCTATTCTAATTATAACAAATAATAAGCAATAAATCTCATATTATTTTAAATTTAGTAATCTATTTACTGCTTTTTTAAATTTTTGCTTAGTTTTCTTTATCTTGTGTAGACGTAAGTCTTCTAAAAAGATTTCATAAAGTTTCATAAAGTCATTGTACAAATCAACAAAAGTCGCAGAAGTTATAACACCTTTTTCACAATAATCGTAGATTCTTTTAAAAGTAAAATCTTGAAGTTCCTTAGCTACTTTAGCAAACCCTTTTGTATTAATAACGCCATCATCAATATATGTCTTACATAATTCATCAATCCTAATTTGAAGAGCAATATAAGCACCAGACCAATTATACTTGTCATATTCATCCATCACAGCAATAGGATTTCTTATTGATTCTGTCACAAAAATATTATTTTTAGAACACTTCCCGCCATCTGATATCAAAGTAGAATCGAGAATACCTTTACCTGCATTATAGTTTTCCTCTAACCAATTATTATTTGCTAAACTAAAAGCGGCAACAAACATCTGATGAAAAGTTAGTAAGTTATCAAATGGTGAAGTCTTTTGCTTATCCCCTACTCCTTTTTTAAAAACATCATCAATTATAAAATTCGAATCATTTCTTTTCTTTATTACAGCTAGTGCAAGTAGCCTTGTTAGATTATCAATCATCATAGAACCCGAAGTTGCAATTCCTTGTTCAATTTCTGATTTTAAAAATCCTGCATAATTAGATACCTCAACTGTGCCTTGTTTTAAGAATAGTTTCCTTTTAAAGTGCGATCCATAGCTTTTACAAAAATAAACCATTAATATATGCCAAATCACATCAGAAAAAAGTTTCTCAATAAATTCTATATCTCCCGTATATCCAGTCGTTCCATACACCATCGCTTGCGTATTTTCAGAAATATAATCAACATAGCCATAAACACGTTCATTAATAATTTCATCAAATTCATTCCAATCATAAATACGAACTTCACCAATTCCATCCAATATTTTTGATGCAAAAAGATCTATTGCAAACTTATCAGATTTACCAATTAACATGGCAATATTATCTTTTAATATTTGATTAAATAAAGCTATATCTTCTTCCTTGCTACTCTTAATTTTTCCCATTATTAAAATCCCCCTAAAAATGTTTCTATATTATAACACATTTTTTATAATTGTGCTTGAATCCATTTAATATCTTCAATTGCTTTGTCTATATTAAAAAAACCATTACCAACAGGATAATAAACTGAATAAAAAGAAAACTCTTCCCCATTTATCTCCCTTACAAACTTATTTTTGCGTACTTGTGAAACACTTATCTTTTCTCCCAACATAATTGAGCTCACTTGATTACCAAATAAAATAATGACTTTAGGTTTTATTAAATTAAACTCATATTCCAAATATTTTTTATATTCTAAAAACACCGCATCATCTAAAGGCCTTGCATCAACTTGCGTACATTTACCTAAATTAGTTATAAAAAACTTATGCTTTTTAACGTTATCATAAACTAAATTAGCAAAATCATAATCCCAGTCTTTTCCTTTTTTTTCGCGGATAGAATCAAATAATTCTTTATCTAATAAACCTAAATTATAAAAAAGGGTCCATATATTTTTTGTACCAATCCAAGGATGCTTAGGACCTTCCCAACTTTTCTCAGCAGCAATATTTCGCATGGTTGGATTCATAAAAACAAAACAAATATCAGGATTATTAGTACATCCACCGTTATAGATTGAATCTAAGTTTTTATCTCCATACTTTTTTTGCAATTTATCATATACTTTATATAATTCTTCCATGTTTTTATACTTCATAATATCTCCTTAATAAAATGCACATCTAATATAACACAAAATAAATTCTTACACAATAAAAGGAACCAATGGTTCCTCATTTATCTTCTTTGTCTTTTCGGAGGTTTTATTTCTTCTGCATAAACTGAAACAATGTATTCTAAATCTCCTGGACCATATTCAGTTAAATATTTTATTAAATAATCTGTGGTAAACTCTTTACCCGTTATTTCTTTCGATTCCTCATGCAAGACAAATGTAGAATCAGACCTATATATATTAAATAAATCATAATACTCGAAATAATCTAACACTGTATAATTAGTACCTTCAACTAATGAATCTAATATTGTTGTATCATCTACATATCCAGAATATTTATACTTATAACTGTCTCTTAAAACATTTTTGATTGATTGAATTGGCAAAGAATAATTAAGGCGCGGAACAAACTTAGTTTCTTCTCCTTCCGCTTGCTTACTCTTATTTGGCTTAATTTCTTTTCGATTATCTACACGTTCTATTCCTAAATTATCCAAATGCTTATCAGCTGCTGCGAGTAAACGTGACATTACATCAGCCTCTAGAACATTTAATTCTCCAGTTTTCTTTTCTGGATCTTCAATAGGTCCTTCTTCTTCATCTTTTTTTGCCTGTTTTGTTGTTAAAACATTAGAATTTTTCTTCGTTCCATCTTGATTATATTCATTAAGATTCCTCAATATTGCAAGTAATTCAGTCATTTCTTCCTGTTTTCCTGAATAATTAGCCATGCCAAAATGTGCAGCAATTTTCGCGATATAGTCATCATTTGTTAGAAATCCACCTGTTTCAAGAGCCATTTTTATATCATTTCCACTATAAGCAACACTTCTTAAATCAGGTATTAAAACTTCATCCTCTGTAAGATAATCTAGGCAATAACCTTCATCTGCACGAGGTGTCTCTTCTAGAATTTTTTCATTTCTTAAAGCTTCATTAACATCATTAACAACATCTGTTAACACTTCAGTTCTTCCGCTAGCAAATGCTTCTGCAACAATAGTAGCGTTTTCCTGTTGTTCTTCCGATTGTTCTAGAGGAGTATCACTCTCTTTACCGCTTGGAGATTCTTTTTCTTTCATCTCCTTAGCACGCCTAGCTTCATTTTCTTCTGCTCTAATTATTGCTGCTATGGCAAAATCAATAGCATTTGATGTCCTTTTTAAATCATCAGATGTTTGAATATCTTTTGTCGATTCTAAAGAATCTTTTGATTCATCAAGATTTCTTTCCATTTCTAGTATTTCTTGATACTCTTGTAAAGCATCATTGTATTGTCCAACACTTTCTGGAGATTCACCACTTAAAACACGTTTAAAGGAATCTTCTAAATTCGCTGCTTCTGCAACATTTACAATATTTTCATCCTCTTGAACCGCTCTTTCTCCATTAAGAATTCTTAAAGCATGATCCATGTCTTGTTCATTTTCATATCCTGTTGGGAAATTTTTAATATTTGTTTCGCCAAGTACTGACTCAAGATATTTTTTACGTTCTTCGATTTTTTTTCTTGCCGCTTTTTGCGCTTTTGCAACTTCATCTTTCACTCTTTGCTCTGATAAACTTGGATCATATTCTTTGTTTTGAGCTGCAATATAATCAGCTTCAGCTTGTTTAGCTAAATCATCCAGTCTATTTTCCTCTGGGTAAACGCCTGGAACATAACTCATAACTTCTATAGGAGTTTCTATTGATTCAGCTTGTTCCTGTCTATCCTTAATCATTTCCTGGATATCCATCTCTTTTCCAAAAATCTCTTCAACAGAAAGATTAACGCTTTCAAATCTTAAACAATCAGCAAGATTAATACCATAATTAGTGGCCATATTTTTAGTTTCTTCAACAATGTTTGAAATAACTTCATCATAATCTTTTTCTAATATATTAGAAAGGACTTTTCTAATAGCGACATATTTATTCTTAAAATTTGCTAAATAATCACGAGCTAACATACCATCTTCCATTAATACATCATTCGTTTCAATATAAGAAGAAACTACACTAACTATTGCATCATAAATGGCATTACAAATAGTTGATGTACTTGTTTTACCATTCTCTAAAACTTGCTCATATCCATACCAAGTTCCCACAATATCGTAAATCGGTAAAATAGCTTGAGTTTTTCTAATAAACTCAATACTCATACCATCCAAAAAACTAATCATTTTATCTAAATCTTTTGTTTTACATTTTAATTTAATTGGAGCATTATACCCAGCACATATAAAACGAGTTGCTGGAGTAACAATTCTAAAATCATTTAAACCTTGTCTACGCATTTCTTGATATAAATATCTAACAGAAGAAATAAAATCAGCTGGCAAAACTTTAATAATAAACTCATGTTCCATTGATAAGTAGTCAGCATCTTCTCTTACTCCTGAAGCATCATAAACAACTGTATCATTTTTTTGAATTTGACCATTAATCTTACGAAAAAATACTTCACCCATTTGGATTTGCTTATCTTCGGGCAATTCCATATACTTATCTTTGCCATTACTAAAGTCAAAACACATATTTAGCATTAGTTCATTAACAAAGTCATCGTTTTCTAAAACATCAACCTTACCTTCACTTAACTTATCTAAATCCATACAAGCCATTAATGACTTATTCTCGTTATAGAATGGTAAAGAAGAAGCTAAATAATTAGCCACAACAAAAGTAACTATGTCAAGGCCATCTTCAACGCTAAAAGTTACTCTCGTATTATTCCTAAATTTATTTAATTTCATAATATCACCATTCCACATAATAACTACAATTACCTTATTATAAAGATATTATAACATTAAAATAGCAACAAATAAATAAAAAAGAGTTTAATTATACACTCTTTTATTTAAATCTAAGCCTAGTAATTGTAACTTAATGGTTATCTGTTTAATTTCATTATCTTTTAAACCAAGTTCTTTAAGCTTTTTCCGATTCAACACCCATAAATTTTCGATTGTAACTATGTCATTTATATGAAGTAAATTAACTATTGTTTTATCTAAATCCAATATTTCTATATTTTTTTCTACATATATGTTTTTCTTTAGCATAGTTACACCGTCCCCAAAATTAATTTCAAAAATATTATAACACATTTTTAAAAATATCGTAAGAAAAAAGGCAAGAAAAATTTCAAGCCTTCTTACATGTAATCTATCTTATTCGTAGTTCACCAAAATCTGATTGATCAAATATTGCTCTTTTAGAAACCGCATTATAAGCATTTTCTAAAGTAACGGCCGTATTTTTCACTATCGCAGCAGAACTATCCACTAATGCTTCAAGTCCACCATTCTTTCCTATTTTAGTTATCTGTGTTAAATTTGCAGGACTAATAGATTTAGAATCCATTAAAGCTTTTAAAGCATAAGCGGCAAATAAAGGTGTTACCTCGCCCTTAACTTTATTATTAACTATATCTAGCATATGCTTAGTTTCATCGGGATACTTGCTAACTAATTCCTTGCCATATTCACTTAAATTTTCATACGACCCTGCAAGTAAATCTTTTTTTCTAAAACGTTGACTTTCTAAAGTTCTAACTTCTTCTTCGATTTTTTTCTTAACATCAGTTATATCAAAACTTTTTGCACGCATAGACACTTTTACGTAATCAACAACTCTTTGTTCAACAGAGGCATCAATGTTAGCAGTAGTTGAGACATATTGGTTAGCTATTGGTGTTAATCCCACATCATTCATCTGAGACATAATTAAACCAAAAGATTCCTTAACTCTCTCAATTTTTTCTAACTCCGCTTCATCTTTTTCAATAACTGACTCTAAAGTTGAAATCTGTTTAATATTTTTCAAACTAGTTAAAACATTTCTGTTTAAATCAGCTAATTTTAGTTTATTTCGTGACAATCTTTCACGAACAATTATTTCTTTATCATTATCATCTGTTCCAATGACAATAATTGATTCCATAAATCTTCTAAATAAAACTTCATTATCTTTAATAAGATCTAAATACCTTAAGTATTCCTGATCATCTCTTATTTTTTCTTCATTTTCAACTACATAATGTTTTATTCTATTAAAATGTCTAGTTAAATCCTGTGCTAAATTTGGTATTTGTTTTAAATCAAATATAACATCTACAGCTGTTTTTGCCTTGTCTTTAATCACAAATGTTTTTGCATAATCAACATCAGCTTGATCCAACACACCTGAACAAACTGCAGTTATTTGGTTAGAACTACTTAAATTATTGTTCATAAAATTAACATAATGATCAAAATTACGTTTCTCAATCGCATCTTTTATTTCAGCATACCTATTATAAGTAACTGTTATTGCCCTAAGTTTAATCTTCTCAAAATCAGTTAATTCACCACTTTCAACTACCTTAGCTTGTAGTTGATCAATAGTGGCACCCAATTTTTCCAATTTAACATTTATGTTAGGTATAATACTTCTAATCGTTTCATCATGATCATAACACTGCTCTAAAATTTTAAATTCACATATGTAATTTAAAGTTTTTAATAAATCAAGCAGTATTTGTTTATCCTTAGGAGAAATACCGCTAACACCCATACTTTTAAGAGACGTAAACAATTCTCGATAACTATCAAGACTAGTCATCCAAATCAGCTCCTTCATCCAAATCAAGTATTACATCACTTTCGTTTTCTAAAGAGGCAATTATACCATCAAGTTCTTCAACAACATCAAAGAAACCACTTATTTCATTTGTTTCATCCATATGCGTCACCTATTATAATTCTATCATATCAAAGTATCTAAAAAAAGAAAAAACCATTAACTTTACATTAACGGTTTATAGCAGTCTTGAACAATATTATCCAATTTAGTTAAAATGCTATCAATTAAATTATTTTTTACATCACTAGTAGAAGAATATTCAATAACTATTGTTTTTAAAGCACTAGCTGATTCTCTATCTAACATCCTGTTATTGATTAAAGATAATAAATAAGCATATTCATTATTATCAAATAATGCATATACAAGCATTCTTACAAACATAAAATCATTTAAATAGTTAAATAAATCACTAAAATGCACATAGCCATAAGAAAATATCTTCATTATTAACTCTTTTACTACAAGTTTAGGCATATCCTCTGTATTACATGACAAGCAATCAATATTATTACAAATATATTCAACAATAACCGAAACATCATTAAATAATGAATAATCTACATGATGTTTTACTGAAAACATATCTTTAAGAATTAATGCCAATTCAAACAAGTTTTCATCACGAGCAGAATTAATTTGTTTAAAAAGGCTAATAATTATATCAGCATAAATAGAATCTGCGACTACTTTCTTCTCTACAGCAACAAGTAATAAGGAACAAAAACATTTACGATCTAAAAAAAGACGATAAATAGGCGTATTTAATACATAATCACTACATCCTACAAATTCACCTAAATAATTTGTAAAAACAGAGTTGCTAACATCCGAATTTAATATAGCATCTAAATTGCCAGAAATAGACAAATTAATATCTATATTACCGTTATTTATAGCTGATTTTAATAACATTAAATCAACATCTGCTATATTATCGCTTGAAACAATGTGTTTTAGATTAACTAGTGCATCAAAATCCATTTTTACCCCTTCTTTGTGCAGCATATTATATTATCCTTTTGTCAATTTGTCAAAGAAAACATTTACTTTATCCTAAAATAATAATATAATCTTAATATAGGAGGGATATGTAAATGGAAGAAATTACAAATCTTATTCAAGAAGCTAAAAACACTATTGATGAATTTGAACGATATATCTTTAAAAATCATATAGAAAAATATATTACTGTTAAAGAATTCGCAAGACAAATGTATTCTAGAATTAGTTACGCAGAATCACAAATTAGATTGCAATCAGTAGATGAAGATACAAAAAGTAAACTAGAAAGTATTATTAATGACTCAAATAGCATCAAAGAAGCTTTTCAAAAAGGTAATAACATAGAAATAATTATTAATGACGGACATTATACAACTCAAGAAGTTAGTAATCAAACTATACCAACAAAATTTGATGAATTTAAGCCAATTGAATCATCAGCAGTAAAGATAACTGATTATGATCCAGAAAGAGACGGATTATCAATAACAGAAGAAATGGCAACACCAGAAATCATAGAAGTGCCTGAACCTGCTGTTGAAATGCCAAAAGTAGATCAATTGATTGAAACGGCAAATAATACACCAAATTTCGAAGAGGCTTTAGATGTCGCAGCAATAGATGCTTTCTTAAATGAGAGTGGCATTAAAGAAAATATTGGTATGCAGGAAGAAACACCTACTGCATCACAATTAAAATTATAATAAAAGGATTTATCCAAAAGATAAGTCCTTTTATTTTTGCATACGTTCAAGCATTTTTATTTCATTTAAATATAATTCATATGTTTGTTTATTCTTTTTCGCTATCACTTGTAAAATCATACCTGTAATCCAAAGTAGCACTGCAACTGTAATCAAAAAACAAGCAAATATTAAACTTGGAAATTTTAAGACAACACCTAATTTAAAATAATCAGCAAAGGGAGGAATACCAATAATGATACCACCTATTAAAACAAGTAATGCAAATATATTAAAAAACAACGCTGGTCGATATTCCTTAAATAAAGCGCCAATTGTCTTTAATACTTTTATCCCATCAGTTACTGTATTTAATTTAGAAACAGAACCTTCCGGTCTATCTCGATATTGTACAGGTACTTCAACAAGCATAAAATTCTTATCAACTGCATGAATAGTCATCTCTGTTTCTATTTCAAATCCTTTTGATAAAACAGGAAAACCCTTAACAAAATCACGAGAAAATGCTCGATATCCCGTCATAATATCTTTAACATTATTCTTAAATATAAAATTTATTAATTTTCTAACTAAAACATTCCCAAAATTGTGAAACATTCTTTTATTTTCTTGAAAATATGTACTAGATAGTCTGTCCCCAATAACCATGTCCGCTTTTCCTTCTAGTACTAAATCACACATCTCTCTTGCAGATTCAGCAGGATAAGTATCATCTCCATCAATCATTAAGTAACAATCAGCATTGATGTCTCTAAACATACTTCTAATAACATTTCCTTTACCTTGACGATATTCATATCTAACCTCTGCTCCCGCTTTCTTTGCAAGAACATCAGTTCCATCATTAGAATTATTATCATAAACATAAATAGTCGCTTCTGGTAACGCTTTCTTATAATCTTTAACAACCTTTTCGATTGTTTTTGCTTCATTATAACAAGGTATTAAAACAGCAATACTACTTTTTTTCATTCTTATCACCTCTTATATAATCTAATAATAACACACTTAAGACAGGAAGTACAAAAATATATGGCATTGTATACCTAAAATATGTATTAGCTGGACCTATTATACAAAAAAGAATAGACACAAATAAAGGTATTAAACAAATTAAATATTTCTTATTCTTAGAATTAAATAAATAAACGCTTAGAATTAAAACAAACCATGTATTAAGTGCTATATTAGATACTGCCCCAACAATTGGAATATAAGGAAAAAAGTTTGCATATCCATCAATAAATCCTCTTAAAAAAGATAACTTATTATAATGATAATCTACTAAATTATTTTCTGTAACACGACCATTATATTTAGCATATATGTACCAATTATGTTGATCAGGATAATAAAAACCATAAGTATTATTTAAAGTAGCATCAATATAAACATCAGGATACTTAACAAATCCCTTACCCCAAACTTTAAAATATTCTTTTAATTCATTAGAATTAGTATATTTATTAAATTCATTTTTAACCGGATCTGCTAAATCTGGATTATATCTTGTAGCTAAATTTTCATAATTTAATATATAATCAATTATTTCTTTATCTTTATCCTTATAAAAATCTGGATGTTCTTTTACTAACCTAGCAGTCTGCTGAAAAGGTACACTAAGCATCTCTCTTTTGGATCCATCACTTATTCCAAGATAAGGAATAAGTATATTATCAAAGGCATAAATTGAAACAAAAAAAGCCATAAAACAAATTAATAATTTCATTATATTTTTCCTCGTATAAAAAATTAAAACAACAAAAGTTAACATAACAACATATATTCCATTATGTCTAAATAAAGAAAGAAATAAAATAACAAAGTAAAGACTAATTAAATAAGGGTAACTTAATCTCTTATCTTGATAATTTTTAACAATATCAAAAATCTTTAAAACAAATAAAATCATAAACGCTGTATACAATGTATCTTTTACCGCCGATACTGAATAAATTAAATACATGGGAACTATTAAATACATTAATAAAACAATAAATCTATTTTTACTTTTAATATCATTGCTTGCCATAAATTTAATCGTATACGCAAGTACACTTGCATAAATAATTGATTGTATAAAAGTATAAATAAATAAACCAAAATTATCATTTATAATAAACCTACCTAAGGTTATAGAAAATCCTAACATGAATGTCTGTAAAATCGGATGATGCGCTGTCATAAAGACATTTGGATCTCTTTGTATAACCCAATCAATATATTTAGTGTGCTCATTAAAATACATCTTGATTTGAAAAGAAGGATCAGGTGATAAAACAATTGGATAGAATGCTATCATATATATACCAAGAACTATAAAAATCGTAATAAAAGATGTTCTAAAAGGATATTTTTGGAAAAAATCTAAGTACTTTCTTAAATATTTATTTTTAAACTTTATATCTTTATTTTTAAAATTTCCAATTAAATCATCTAATATAGAAAATAAATGATTAAACAAATATATATACCCAATAAATTTAGCTAAACTTAAAAGTATAGTAGCAATATTTAAAAAAATAAGTTTATAACTACCATAAGTACTATAGCTCTCCCCTATTAACATGAATAAAGAGAATAAAACACTTAAGGATTTTTTAGCCTTAGTAATTTTATGAAAACTCTTATGGTTAAAGAAATAATAGGCAATACCAGTAAATATTGATAAAGCAAAAAATTTAGTTTCATATAAAACTGTTATTTTTAAACTATTTAAATCACTTAATAAATTTATATCAAGTAATAAACAAACACCTATTAAAATAGAAAATAGAAATATACTTACCTTTTTTTTCATTGTCTCAAATCCATTCTATAAGAATAGTATACTATCAAAAGATACATAAGACAATTAGCCAATTTGCAAAAAACTTAAAAATATGATATTATCATACACATGAAAAGGGGATAGTTATGGAATTTTATAAAGTAAATAATATTAATGATTTTTTAAAAGAAGGCAGAACAAATGCCAGTGAATTACTTGGACTAAAAGGAACAATAGAAAGCTATATAAAAAATTTCTTTGGCCCAGCAATAGATTTAAAATTAGATATGAATCTTAACATCATTGTTCAAGGAGATTATAAAGCTATTTTCTTCGATCAAACAGCTTTACTTAATCCACTTGCAAAATTATTAGATGTTGATACATCGGCAATTAATCCTGAGGGTTTTGCTTCAATTTTGCGCGTTAGAATCCAAAATAAATTAAATGAACTAAAAATTATAAAAAGTGAGGGAGAACTTGTAGTTAATTTCCCAACTATTAGAAGTATATATGCTAATAAAAAAGATCACATTGAAAAATCTGTTCAAATTGAAAAATCTTGCAATAGTATTAAGCCATCAAATCAAGCCGATTTAATAAAAGGAAAAAAACTACACGAATTAGGTATATCTAGAACTGAACATGCAAGTAACTTAATTGAAGCGCACACGTTTAGTTTACAATCATTTATGATTGCATACTATGCTGATATTGAAAGAATAGAAAGATACATTGAATACTTAGCAGCTAATGTAAGTCAAGCAATGATGCCAATAACGACAATGCAATCACTTGATGAAAATAAGATCAATGCATACATTAATAATTTAAGGACTACACAAAAGAAAAAAGAACTTTAAAAAGCTTAATACCGAGTTTTGAAGTTTGAGAGAACAAAAAGAGGTTGTTAAAATATAACCTCTTTTTTGTTAGATTAGATCTTTATAAACTTTCTCAATTTTCTTTAATTCGTCATACTCTTCCTTAGATGCACTCCTTTTTTTCATAGACTTCTTAATATCAGTAATTCTCTTAGTATAATTAATTGAAGTTTCTTCGTTACTTAACCACGCAATTTATTTAATATATCTAAAACTTCATTATGCTCTTGCTCAGTCATTTTATATTTATCTACATATTTAAGAATTTCTGCTTCCATCTAACATAACCTCATTTATCTATCACTACTATGTCATAGAGTTAAAAAAAATCATACATTTCCAATTTTCTTCTTTTAATTACTTCTTCATTTGCAGTAATAATAGCTTTGGCATGACAACCATATAAATCATCAATTAAAAATCCTTCATCCTCTCTAAATATTTGAGCATATTTAGATTTATCATAATAAACATCTTCACTCATATTGTTAGATCCTCCTAAATAGCCAAAAACTAAAATCCCAGCATCACTCAAATGTGGCTTTAATTCGTTTAAGATATATTCTTTAAATCTTTCTAATCTAATTCTAAGGCGTTTTTGTGGTAAAAATGTGCTAGTAAACTCAAAGATATTTGATAAATACATAAAGTAATATTCATCCGATAAAGACTCGGCTAAATCCACGATATCTTTATCAATAAACTTAATTTGTAAGTTTTCTGTGTCTTCTAACGCCCTACTTAAAACTTTTTGATTATGCGCTCCTAAATAAGACTCATTATTAGAAACAGTTCTATTTTGATTTGGAAAATGAATGAAACTATCGTACTGTTGATATAAAATAGATGAAACATTATTCGTAATTTTAAGGCCTTTCTTTTTCATATAATCATATAAACATTCAAAATAATATAAAGATTCAGGTCTTAAAAAGTTTTTACATTCCCTAAATAAATCATATTCTAAAATTTCATCACCATAGCTATCACCCATAAAGAATCTTTTAAATAAATCTCCTCTTTCTTCACCTAAATGAGCTTTAAAAAAAGCAAGTTTTAAATCAGCAATATATTTTGCCAAAGCATTAACATCAAAACATGTAATATCTCGAGAACCCTTTACTACTAAATCAAGTAAACTATCACCACTTCCTGTTACAGTCAAAACTCTTTTATCTTCAATAAATTTACAATAACTAGAAAAAAGATTTGCCGAATCCTCCGTATTAAATGAATAAACTGGTGTAATTCCCTTAAAATTCTTTACCTCACTGTAATCTTTATTTAATAATTTTATAGATTTTTCTATGTCATTTTGTACACTCATAATAAAAATCCCCAAACTAAAGAGTATTTTAAATCTAAAACTATTTTTTATCAACAAATTTCTTTTTAAAATAACCATTAAAAGCAACTTTTGCATCATTTACAACAATAAAAGAATTCTTATCTAAAGATTTTACTAAATTAATACATTCCCTATATCTTTTCTTGCTTATACTTAAATATAAAATACTTTTATTATCGATTGTTTTAAGAACTGAAACACCAAAATTAGCACTTCTTATCTTTAAAACATCACTTGCACTTATTTTTGATGAAATAACTTGAACATTATAAATTCCATCAACAAATAACTCATTAAGGAGTGTTCCAAGATATGTTCCTGTCGCATATCCTAAAGAATAAAAAATCGCGATTAGAATACTACTATCATAACTTACTAAAGCAGCTCTAGCTGCATAAAACCATACAAATACTTCAATAAAAGCTATTGAAGATGATACTATTTTATTACCTTTAACGACAAACATTGTTCTTAAAGTACCTAAACTAACATCAATAATTCTTGATACAAATATTTTAAAGCAAACTAGTACCATAATATCACCATTATTAGTATGTACCATATAATAAAAAATACATATAATATTATGAAAGTGCGTTTTTTTAACGAACATTCAAAGAACAAAAATGGAGGTTACTTATGTTATTTGAATTTATTTCAGATGTTTCGGACAATAATAATTCGCAAATATTTGATTTAACAGAGGGTTTCACTAAAGGCAATATGTTTGCAAACCTTTATGAACCATACAAAAATTACACACCAAAAGAGATTAAACCTAAGACAGAAAGACAAGCTTTATTAGATAAAATATATAAATTATGTTTTGCTTTAAATGATTTAAATCTATATCTTGATCTTTATCCAGATGATACTGCTGCTTACGAACTCTTTAAAAAATATTCTTTAATGTACAATAAATGCTGTGAAGAATACGGAAGAATGTATCAAGTGCTAGAGTTAACTAATGATACAAACGGAAAATATACATGGTTAAATAATCCATGGCCATGGGAGGATAGTTATAATGTTTAAATATGATAAAAAATTACCTTATCCAATTGACATAAAAAGAAAAGATCTAAAAATGGCTAAAGCTATATTAACTCAATTCGGTGGAGCTAATTCTGAGCTTGCCGCTGCTTTAAGATACTTTTCTCAGAAATTTACTATGCCAGATAAACATGGAGAAGCACTTTTAAATGATATAGCAACTGAAGAACTTGGTCATTTAGAAATGATTGCTACAATGGTAAAAAAACTAACAGAAGGTGCAACAATTGAAGAGATTAAGAATGCTGGTATAGAGGATTACTACAGTGAACATGGAGTAAGCATATACCCTGTTAATGCATCAGGCTCTCCTTTTACTATTACATATGTCGCAGTAACTGGAGATGTTATAGCTGATTTAAGTGAAGATATGGCCGCTGAACAAAAGGCCCGTGCAATATATGAACATTTAATAGATTTAGCTGATGATGAAGATGTAATAGAGCCACTTCTTTTCTTAAGACAAAGAGAAATTGTTCACTTTAATAGATTTAAAGAATTATACGATCACTACAAAAAAATGGGCTACTAAAAGCCCTTTTTTATTGACTGACTTTATACTTTAACGAATAATGTCAAACAAAAAGGAAACTAAAATATGGAAAATATTTATATATTCGCAGTAGAAAAACTGATACTGATTTAATCGATAAAATTGCTTATAAAATTAATAAAACAGCAAAAATATTTACCAGAAAAGTTATTATCTTATTCTCTAAATTACGCCAAGCAAAAACACTAGATAAAATCTCTAGTGTTTTTATAGCTATTTACTAAAGATAACCTCTTTATTTTAATAAATCTTTCTTGTTTTCTTTTTCACGATAAAGTAGCCAACAAATGTAATAAAAATCAATCCTAAAACAGCACTTACAATATAAATTATATAGTTGTTTTTATCTTCTTTTTTATCAATTTTAATTACATTATTCTCTCCTTCACCACTTGTATTTTCTGTTTTATAGACAACAAGATATTTTCCTAAACCTGTACTTTCAAAGACAGCCTCATTATTAGAATTTATTTTTGTACTTAGTTTAACTAAGTTACCATCTTCCATTACAAGATAAACAGCATCTAAAGCTTTATTAGAACTCAATTTAATTGATTGTTCTATTTTTTCATTAGATAAATCAATTTTTTCATTATTATTGGATTTTAATGACAATTCGTATAATTCACTGTCATCTCCGTAACGGTCCTTTAAATCTTCACTAATTACTAATTTATTTGATTCGATTGATACATCGTCATACTTAGATAATATTGAATCAGGAATCTTTATATGTGCAGTTCCATTTGAGACTTCTTGATAGTTACCTTTGGAATCATCAGACACTTTTTTAGTTGTTGTAGTCTTAACTGTTGTAACCTTTATTGGTTTATTACTACTTGGTTTTGTAGTTGTAGTATTTCCATTACTTGGTTTATCAGCTGGAACAGTTGGAGATGGTGTATTTTCATTTTGATTATCGCCCTCACCAATACTCGGTTTATCTTCAGGTTTTTCTTCTGGTTTTTCGGGTGTCTCTGGTTTTTCAGGTTCTTCTGGTTTTTCTTCAGGTCCCTCAGGCAAATCTGGCTCTCCTGAATTATCCTTCTTTGTTATCCAAGAAACACTTACTGTTACTGTTCCTTTATTTCCTGCTCTATCAATAAATTCAAATGTGAATTCACCATTTTCAGTAAATACATGCGTGAACTTTCCATCATTATTTGTTACAGTTACTTCTTCACTTGCATGTAAAGTTGCTGTTACAGGCTCCTCGGTTTCATCTTCCGTACTATATTCAATTGTGCCTGTTGGAGCTTCTTTATCTATCCACTTTACCGACACAGTTTTAGATCCTACATTCCCCACCTTATCAGCAAATTCAAACGTAAAATCACCATTTTCTGTAAATACATGCGTGAACTTTCCATCATTGTTTGTTACAGTCACTTCTTCATTTGGAATAAGTGTTACTTCAACTTCTCCATTTGTCCAATTTTGAGTATTATAATTGAACTCTGCTGTTGGAGCCTCTTTATCTATCCAGTCTACCTTAACTGGAATAACACCTAAATTACCATTTTGATCCATATATTGAAATTCAAATACTTTACTTTCAGTAAATGTATACTCATTCTTAGCATTATTATTAAATATTCTATATCCTTCTTCAAGTTTCAAAGTAGCCACTACATCTTTATTAGTTGGTTCTGTTATTGAATAAACAATTTCATATTTCGGTAGCCTTGCAATCCAATTAACAATTGAAGTTGCTCTTCCTTCATTCCCTGCTTTATCAATAAACTCAAACGTAAATTCTCCATTTTCGGTAAATACATGAGTGAACTTCCCATTGTTATTTGTTACAGTTACTTCTTCACTTGGAACAAGTGTAACTTCTACTGAACCATCAGTTAAAGTTGTTGTGCTATATTCAAATTCAGCTGTTGGAGCTTCCTTATCTATCCAATCAACTGTAATTGTTTCTTTACCAATATTTCCAAGATCGTCTTGAAACTCTAATAAAACAATCTCATTTTGTGCAAATGTTATAGTTTTACTTTTATCTACTGGGTTTTCAGCAATTTGTACATCATTAGAAAGAATAGTTACTTCCTTGTCAAATGAAAGTGTTGCAACAACATCTTCATTAGTTAGTTCTGTTTTACTAAAGGAAACTTCTACTGTTGGAACACTCTTATCTATCCAATTAACTGTGGCTGTTGCTGTTCCTTTTAAACCATTACTATCTTTAAACTCAAATATAAATTCTCCATTTTCGGTAAATGTGTGAGTCTTTTTACCATCATTATTTGTAACTGTAATCGGTCTATTTTCATCTACTAACTCAGCAATAACATTCTTATTTGTTCTTCCCGTAATATTATAGCTTACCTCAGCAGTTGGAGTTTCACTCGCTGATGGATTTTCATATAAATTAATTACTGATATAGAGAAGAAATTTTCATAAGGCTGCATATCATAAACTTCTGTACATTCTATCTTTACATATTGTGCAAGTTTAGCTTCTGGAAAAGTAATCTTCTTAGCTCCATTACTCTTTACTATATTATTTTGCGATACTGCTAATTCCCAATTAGTTCCATCTAAACTAACATAAACATTTATCTTTTTCGCATGTCCTGAAATATATGTTCCTACAACAATTGCATTTGCTTCAGGGGTATAATCAATCTCAGATACATATCTAGGTTTATCAACTATTTTTACAACAACATTTGAAACGGGATATGTTCCACTAAATACTGCTCCAGGTTTACTACGCCACGTTGTAGTAGTATTTCCATCCAAAATATTTTTTACATCGCCTTTTCCTGTCGAAGACGCTGATACTGCTTCCAAATTACTTCTTGAAATATATCTATTAGTTAAAGAAGAAGCATTCATTGTATACGTATAATGTACGGGATCACTTGTCGTATTAGTGCCTGATGCTTTTAATCGAAGATAAACAACAACATCTCCCTTTAAGTTTGGACTACCCTCACTAAATGAAGTCCACTCTGAAGAAGTTGGATCAAGTGTCCATTCCATTTGATCATTTGTTCCGCTTAAACGATTTTCTAAATCATCCACAGAAATAAGATGTGTTGGAAAAACACCTTTGTTTATATCTATGGTATATATATTGGCATCTGTTAAAGGTAAACCATTTATATGAATTTTTATATCATCAGTTGCATTTACTAAAGATAACTCCTCGTCCGATAATTGAGTAGAATGTTCATAAACTTGAGTCCACTTATTACCACCATCTAAACTATAACGCCAAGTAACTTGTGCACTTTGAAATTGTTTAGATAAAACAATCTTTCCAGCATTAGTTCCATCAAATGAGAAAGTAGCAACACGATTATCTACAACACCTAAAATAGCATTTGCAATTACCGAAACCTCGTTTGAGTAAATCGTATCAGAAGCTGTTGCTTTTACTGCGTTACGTAATGTTTTATCTTTTAACATCATTAATTGAGTTTTATATTCTGGAGAAGTAACCTTTGTCCCAATTCTTGTTACCATATCATACATTGGAAGTGGATGATATGCATAAACCTTTGCAACATCTTTTGCTAAATCAATTAAATCAGATTCCTTTTTACTATCATCTGTAATATATAAATTAATTAGTCCAATCCAAGCATCTAAATTTATTTCTTCCTCTTTTAATGCATCAAGATAGATTTTTTCTAATTTTTTTCTATCATTCTTATAAACATCTTCTAACATTAAAATTAATTGTGCTCTTTCATACTTATCATATTCATTTTGAGCTTCTTGAGCAAGTAATCTATACGAACCGGTTTTAATAACACCAGTAGAATACCTGCTACCCCAACCATTTACTGCTCTACCATCTGTTGCAGCCCAAGCAGTAGCAGCAACATTATAAGATAACTGCCATGCTAATTTGCCACCACCAGCATTTTTTAAATAGATATAGGCAGCATGTCCAGGCTGACCAACAACATAAGAAGGAGTCCCCCAAACACCATACAAATTAGCTGCTGTTTTAGATAAACCACCACAAACTGAGCCTTCTTCAAAAACGATCCATAATTTAGGTTTTCCAGAACGGTAGGTAATATTATATTTAGATAATTCATACTTCTCATCCCACTTAGCATAGTTTGCTTGACTATAATACTGCGGTCTATAGTAACCATAATTAAAAGTATAATTAATATACTTAAAGGGATTAAAACGTTCATTTTCCTCTTTCTTGCTAGAATAATTATGAAGCCACATTATTTCTTCATCATCTATATTATTACTCATTACTCCACGCATTTCATCAATTGTATAACTTTCAAACATAGAATCTGATGCAAGTTGATGATTTAAATGCATTTGTTTATATATATCATAACGAACAACTGCATCAGAAAGTTGATTACCACCTATCCATAAACCAATGTTAGATGAGTGTGTTAAAGATAAAGCAAGCATCATTTTAAGATATACATCTTTATATTTATTTCCTTGAGATGTTTGATTTTCATTACTCAAATCTTCTTTATAAGTATGATATAAATCACTTAAAACTTGTAATGACCTTTCATAAGTTCCATTAGGTCTTCCTCCGACAGTCCACAAACGAAGTGCTTCTTCATTATTTATAAACCAATTTAAAGTTTCATAATTTTTTTGATTAGCTTCCAAAAAAGAACGAAGTTGATATTGACCAACATTTTTAATAAAATTTCTTTGCAAAACAACTAACTTTAAATCTCCTGTAACTGGTCCAGATTTATAATTATCTTTAATTATTTGATCAAACTCTTCAACGGGCATCATAACATTTTCAGAGTAATCTTCTTTTACTAATTTTGCATCTCCCCAAACTGCATGATCTTGTCCATTAGAGCCATTATCGAAAGCATAAAGTCTAATATAATTTGCATCTCTTATATCAATCTTTGCATACTGAGCGTTACTAGAACCCATTAAAGCATTTGGATTTTCCTCTGTACGTAATGTCCAATCGTTTCCATCTTTGGAAGTATAAATATAAAATTTGACACCATTGCCACCAGTTGAAGTAGTATTAAGACCATAATAAGTTATAAAATAAGCATAATCTTTATAATCACTTATATCATACTCCATTGTCGATGTAGCATGTGCCCAAATCCCTTTTTTTACCGTAACAGAGGCATTATTAATTCGAAGAACTAATGGAGTATTCGAATTAGTTTTATCTAATCCAAGAGTTCCCCAACCTATTTGAGCTTTTTGATAAGGTATATCTGATAAATAAACAACATCATTAAGCTGACTCACATTATAAGAAAGAACCTCGCCTCTTTCAATACTTATTGTTTTACTCGTATTAGCAAAAGTAAAATATAGTGAAGTACAAGTATAAACAGTAAAAACAAAAAATAAAACCCATAAGGCTCTTTTTATAGGCTTCTTTAACTTATAATTTTTTTTCATAGACATTTCTCCTCAACTTCAACAATTATCAGTAAATAATGACAAAATCTCTCTCAAGAAATATAATCGTTTACAAAAAATAATGAGAATAATGCCATCATATCTTGCAACCCAATGTTATCATATCAACTTTAATTTAATCAACACACTTACTATTTAGTTTACACCTATTTAACTGTGTTATTCTAAAACACAACGATAACTTCTTATTCTCTAAATATTTATTGCAAAAGAATACATCTAATAAATCTTATTAAAGAAACTAAAAAATAATATTAAAAAAACACTAATTTTAATTCTAGTGTTTTCTTATTTTCAAATTATCTGCTTTCTTTTTTTGTAAATACAAGTAATTTACTTAAAATATAATTAGCTATAGTTACAACTATCTGACTAAATACCTTGCCTACTATATCGCTTAACCCCATAATTGAAACAATTACTAACATTATTAGCATATCCATAATCAAACTTGCTATTCTTGAACCAATAAATTTTGATAACTCACCAAATATATTTTTATTCTTACTTTTAAAAACAAAAATACGATTTGTAACATAAGCAAACGCAACAGCGAATATCCAAGAAATTATGTTAGCTATTTGAAGTTCTAATTCTTTTTCCGGGTTTAAAATAGTACGTGTCGCAATAAAATATGTAACCAAACTAACAACAGTTGTGAGAAGACCAACTATTAAATAATTCCATATTTCTGGATTTTTATAATAAATTCCCCATCCCCAATTCCAAAATTTAACAAATGGGTTTTTATCATGTCCTTTTATAATTAACTTTTTTTCCATAATCTACCTCAAAAGCATTGTATCAAAAATAAAATAAGTTGTCTATCTTTACATACCACAAACAAATTATTATATTCTAACCCTAACAATAATGTTAGAATATAATAAAGGTAGGTAATAAAATGAAAAGAAAAATAATAGGAATTATCCTTGCAATAATATTATTCACTCCAAATTCAGTTTTTGCGGCTGCAGCATTATTAAGAATTGAAGATGTTGTAGATTCTTTTAATAAATCAAAAATGGTAAGTTCATTTGATGGACTATTAGGAACAAAAACACAAATGAAATTAAATAAAACAAATCAGACTCTAGATGTTACAATGGGTACTGATGAAGAATTTATATCAAATTCATTAAAGTACACAAATAGTTACATTGAATTAGATAATAGAAACTTAACTCCAACAGCAGAAAATATAGGAAAAGGTCTTCTAGAATCTGTACAAGTTTTAGGAATAATTGATGCTTTATTTAGTTTAAGCGGATATGAAAATAAAACTTTAAAAGAAGATGCAAAACCAACTGATTTTAATAAATATGGTTTAATTTTAGAAACAGAGATATTAGAACAACACGAAGAAAATAATGGAATAACTATAGATGGATCTATTGAGTATTTAAAATATTTTAAAATATCTTTAGATAAATACCTAATAGAAAACCTTGTTAAAGAATATGGTACAGATATTGAAGAATTTAAAAATCCTTTTCTAAACGATTTAAAACCAAAATTAAATGTTAAATCTACTTCTACTAATACAGTAACTTTAGGAATCGAATTTGAAGATGAATTATTAAGTTCTACATATCCAGTTTATGCCGATATCTATCGTGCAACTAGCATAGATGGAGAATATATCAAAATTAATTCAGAAAAGATTGATTACGCTAAAGAAGATGTAACATTTACAGACACAAACCTAGAAAGTGGAAAGACTTATTACTACAAAGCTATAATGGATGAAGACAAAGAATTATCAAGTAACATACTAACTGTAGAAACAATAAAAGCAGTCCCTCAAACTGTTGAAAATCCAAAAACAGGATTAACTTCACCGTTCATCTTGCTTCCAATAACTCTTCTATTTGGAAATCTTTATTTTCTAATAAAAAAGAAAAACTTATTTAAGAATATTTAAAAATATACTAAATGTATATTTTTTTATTGCTATTCTTAATTCTTTTTAATTTTTTAACTAATTATATTTTTTATATCTTTTTCAATATTTTCATAAGGATGAAGAATTTGCTAAAGATTATTTTTTTATATTTCATTACTCTCCCTCAATTATAAAGTAATTTAATCTTTTTTTAAGCATATTTTATAATAGGTGATAAGATGAAAAGTGTTGTTATAAATGCATCAGGTGGCGGCTCCGATATTGGAGTATCTGGAAATGGCTTGGTCGAAAAAAATATATCTTTAGAAATATCCAACATTATAAAAAATATTCTTGAATCGAAGGGTATTGATGTCTATATGTTAAGAGATAAAGATGAAACAATATCCTATGATGATAGAATAAAAGATTTAAAAAAGAAATATCCAAACAGTAAAGATGTTATTGTCTTATCTAATACACTAAACTCTGGCGGTGGCTCAGGAACAGAAATAATATACGCTTTAAATAACAAAGACACACTTGCTAATAAAATAAATAAAAATCTTGAATATTTTAATAATTCCAAATATTATCAGTTAAGATTACCAAGTGATACGACAAAAGATTACTACTATTTAACTCGTAACACCCCAGGATATGAAACTATCATTGTAAGATATGGATATGCTGATAATGCAAAAGATGCAAATATTATAAAAAATAATATAGAAGAATTGGCGTCAAGTGTAGCCGATGCTATACTTGATTATATTGGTATTATTGGCGGGGACAATATTTATATTGTTAAATCAGGAGACACTTTATATAGTTTAGCTAAGAAATTTAATACTACTGTTGACGAAATAAAAAAACTTAATAATTTATCTAATAATAGTTTGAGTCTTAATCAAAGTTTAAAAATACCAAATGCTACTACAGAAAAAGAGCCATCTACAAGCTATGATACGTATAAAGTAGTAAAAGGAGATACTCTATATGGTATTGCTAAGAAATTTAATACTACTGTTGATGAAATAAAAAAACTTAATAACCTTGGTTCTTCTAGTTTAAGTATTAACCAGTTATTAAAAATACCAAATACTACTAGTAAAACTTATACCATAGTAAAAGGAGATACTTTGTATGGTATTGCTAAGAAATTTAATACAACCGTTGATGCGATAAAAAAACTTAACAACTTAAGTTCTAATACCTTAAGTATCGGAAAAACTATTATAATTCCTTAAAAATAATATATATGTACCTAAAAAATAATCTATGATAAAATATAGATGAGGTTGGTACTTATGAACAATGAAAAACAAAGAATAATTGATGAAAAAAGGAAAACTACTGTTGATAATCCAGAATTCAATATTGCCTGGGAAGGACAGCCTGCTGGTTTTTTAGGAACAATTCTAACAACATTACATCTAAATTTTACAAAATATCAAATAAGTAAAGATGAACTAATAATTACTAAGGGTTTCTTTAGTCGACATACGGATACAGTTGAGCTGTATCTTTTGAAAGATCCCGATATGAAAGAAACTTTATGGCAAAGAATGTTTAATGTTGGAACAATTTCCGTTAAAGTTGACAGCCACTCCAATTCTTATCAAGCTGGTAGAATTATCGAAATAAAAAATATAAAACAGTGTAGTGAAGTAAGAAAACTACTTCGAGATTATATTGAAGCCGATGTTGTAGAAAGAGGAATTAATTATTTTGATAAAGTTTAACTAAGATAAACAAAGGTTTATCTTTTTTTGTTAATAAATAAGAACATTTCAACATATAGATTTATTAGTAAAAGAAAAAAGGGTGATAAAACTTGAATGGCTTAACTGATGAAGAAGTAGTTGAATCAAGAAAAAAGTATGGTAGTAACAATGTCGATTTAAAAAATGAAAATAAGTTTATTAAATTATTTTTTGATGCTTTAGGTGATCCTATCATAAAAATAATGCTTATCGCCTTAGCAATAAGATTTATTCTTATGTTCCGTGATGCTGATTGGTATGAGACTTTAGGTATGTTAATATCAATTCTTTTATCATCACTAATCTCATCTTTAAGTGAATATGGATCAAATAAAGCTTTTGCAAGACTACAAAGTGAATATGAAAACATAATGGTAAGAGTAAAGAGAAATAATGAACTTACAACAGTAAAATGTGATGATTTAGTTGTTGGAGATATTGTTTACTTAGAATCAGGAGAAATGACTCCTGCTGATGGTGTTATTATTGAAGGTGCTGTAGGGGTAGATGAAGCCAGCATTAATGGAGAAGCAAAAGAAGTTAGGAAAGAAAAAAATGCTAAACTATTTAAAGGTAGTGTAATCTTAAGTGATAAATGTATTATGCGAATTAAAAACGTTGGAGTAAACACTATTTATGGAAATATCGCAAAAGAATTAAATGAAAAAGTACCCGATTCACCTATGAAAATCCGCCTAAGAAAACTTGCTAAAATAGTATCTAGAATAGGATATATAGGTGCAATACTTGCATCTCTTTCCTACATTTTCAATGTTTTATTTATAAGTAATAATTTTGATTTAGCTGTTATATCAGAAATACTAAAAAATCCAATAGAAGTTTTTGATATTATTATTCATACTGTTACTTTAGCAGTAACTATAATAATTGTTTGTGTTCCAGAAGGACTGCCGATGATGCTTGCTTTAGTTTTATCTTCTAACATGAAAAGAATGCTAAAAAATAATGTCTTAGTTAGAAAACCCGTTGGTATTGAAACTAGTGGCTCAATCAGTGTTTTATTAACTGATAAGACTGGAACTTTAACAAAAGGAAAATTAAGTGTAATAGGTATAGTTGATGCAAATGACAATCACTATAATAATCTATCCGAAATGAACTCATTTATTCGTGAGAGATTTAGTGAGTCCTTACTATACAACAATGACTCTTATTTTGAAGGAAATAAGATAACATCAGGTAACTCAACAGATAAAGCTATACTTTCTTTTATCGGAAAAAGAGAAAAGACTTTATCAATCACAGAGAAAACAAATTTTAATTCCACAATCAAATATTCCTATGTAAAATTAAGTAACGGAAGTGAGTACTACAAAGGGGCAAGCGAAGTTCTACTTGATAAGTGTCGTTTCTATATAGATAAAAATGGCGACAAAAAATACTTAACAGATAAGAAAAAAATACAAAATATAATCACTAACTATACCAAAAGAGGCATAAGAGTTATTTGTGATGTCTATAATAATGCATTACTCGGTTTTATACTAATTCGCGATGATATAAGAAGTGAAGCAAATGATGCCATTAAAGAAATTAAGGAAGCAGGAATTGACATTATAATGATTACAGGGGATGATGTGAATACTGCTACTAGTATTGCCCAAGAATTAAATATGCTTGATAATGATTCTCTTGTATTAACGCATGATGATTTAGAAAAAATTGATGATGATTTTATTGTTCGAAATTATAAAAAAATTAAAGTTATCGCAAGAGCTCTCCCTAAAGACAAAAGCCGTATATCATCAGTACTTGAAAAAAGTAACATTGTTGTTGGAATGACAGGAGATGGTGTAAATGATGCACCAGCCTTAAAAAAAGCCAATGTTGGTTTTGCTATGGGATCTGGAACAGAAGTTGCCAAATATGCCGCTGATATTGTAATTCTTGATGACAATATATCCTCTATTTCTAGTGCTATACTTTATGGAAGAACTATTTTTAAATCTATCAGGAAATTTATTATATTCCAACTCACTATGAATATCTGTGCTTTGTTCTTATCCCTTGTTGGTCCTTTTATTGGGGTTACAACACCAGTAACGGTTATGCAAATGCTTTGGATTAATATGATTATGGATACATTTGCTGGACTAGCTTATTCTTATGAAGCTCCACTTAAAAGATATATGAAAGAAAAACCTATAAAAAAAGATGAAAATGTTTTGAATAGATATATGTATTTAACTATAATCGTGGTAGGTTTATATTCAACTATTTTACTTGTATTGTTCCTAAAACTTAATGTTTTCAAACTATTTGTACGAAGTGAAACTAAATATTATATGACAGCTTTCTTCTCATTATTTATATTCTTAAGTATTTTTAATGCTTTCAATGCTCGTACAACCAGAATTAATATTTTATCCGGTCTTCTTAAAAATAAAGTATTCATGGTTATCATTGGAGGTATATTCTTAGCCCAAATATATCTAATTTATTTTGGGGGAAATTTATTTAGAACTTATGGTTTATTACCTAACGAATTTATATTTATTCTTCTTCTAGGCTTAAGTGTTATTCCCTTCGATATTTTAAAAAAAATAATATTAAGACAAAACGTATTTAAATAAACGAAAAACTCATCATATATTTTAGATGAGTTTTCTTATTAATTATTAACTTTTTCTTCAATTCGTAAAAGTTGATTATATTTACCAATTCTTTCACTTCTACTCATTGAGCCTGTCTTAATCTGTCCTAAATTAAGTCCAACAACTAAGTCAGCTATAGTCGTATCTTCTGTTTCACCTGATCTATGAGATAAAACAGTCTTATACCCATACGCTTTAGCTAAACCAATAGTTTCTAAAGTTTCCGTTATTGTTCCAATTTGATTAACTTTTAAAAGTATTGCGTTTGCAGCCCCCATATCAATACCTTTTTGTAAGTACTTCTTATTAGTAACGAATAAATCATCACCAACAATTTGTATTTTATCTCCAATTTCTTCCGTAAATTTCTTAAATCCTTCCCAATCGTTTTCATCAAAAGGATCTTCTATTGATATAATTGGATATTTGCTTATTAAGTCTTTATAAAAATCTATCAGTTCAGCAGTTGAATATTCTTGTCCATTCGACCATTTTAAACAATACTTTTTCTTTTCTTCATCATAAAACTCTGAAGCTGCAACATCTATTCCAAGTGATACTTCATTTCCTGGGTTATACCCCGCTCTTTTAATAGCTTCAACTATAAGTTCAAATCCTTCTTCATTACTCTGTAAGTTAGGAGAAAATCCCCCTTCATCTCCTACTCCTGTCGAATAGCCTTTTTCATTTAAGACTTTCTTAAGTGAATGAAAAACTTCGGCACCAATTCTTACTCTTTCATGCATTGAGTCCGCTTGTGGCATAATCATAAACTCTTGAAAATCAACATTATTATCGGCATGAGCTCCACCATTTATTATATTAATCATTGGTCTTGGTGTAACTTTCCCATTACCAATATATTGAAATAATTCTTTCGAAGAGTTTAAGGACGCAGCTTTTAAAACAGCCATTGATACACCTAAAATGGCATTCGCACCTAACTTAGACTTATTTTCAGTTCCATCAAGTTCAATCATTTTGTAATCAATTTCTTTTTGCTTTTCAACATCATATCCAACTAGAGCATCTCTTAAAGTCGTATTAACATTATTAACAGCAGTTAAAACTCCCTTGCCATTATAACGCGAACCTCCATCTCGAAGTTCAATTGCTTCTCTTTCACCAGTTGATGCCCCGCTTGGAACAGAAGCTCGCCCTACTATTCCATTTTCCAAAATACAATCTACTTCTACAGTCGGGTTTCCCCTTGAATCCAATATTTCTCTTGCTTTAATATCTTTTATTTTCATATTCGAATCCTCCTAATTTATTATAACATTTATACTGATAATTAAACATATTAAGAGTCTTTATTTACAGAAAAAAAGTTTGGATTGACCAAACTTATCTTATTTGTTTTTTAGATTCTTCATATTGTTCTTTTAATTCTGTATCAAAAATATTTAAATCATTTTTCTCTCTTAGTTCTACAAATGCTTTATAGTAAAGCGACTCATCAGATTTTTGTTTACTTTTAACCAATGTTTTAGTCATTTCTTCTTCTATATCAGCAAGTTCTGGTTTTTCTTTTGCATCGACAACATATATTAACACATTTCCAAGAGTATCATCTTTAAATATATCTGACATTTTTCCCGATTTTGTTGAAGCTATTTTATTTAATATATTTTGTGTAAACGTATCAAGATCTGTATATTTAACTGATTCATAAGATTGTGATGATACATTAGTGTAATCGGCCTTAATCTCTGAAAATGATTTTTTATCTTCTAATCTTTTACGAACACCCTCTAAGTCTGTTTTATTTTCATCATCTACCGAAAAAAGATAAATTGACTTTTCTCCAAAAACACTATTCTTATAAAATTCATTCTTCTCTTTTTTAGTAACTGTACTTTCTACATATTCATCATACCATAGATTATAATAGAATGTTCTTTCTATCTCTTTTTCAAACTCGCTTTCATCTTTATAGCCATTAGATAATAAGAACTGTTCTTTTGTCGTTCCATAATATTCTTCATACGATGAATAAACTGCCTTTTTTTGCTCTTCTACGTAGTCTTTTACTTCTTCTTCTTTATTTGGATAATAATCTTTTAAAAGAGCCATATCAATCATTCCAAATAAAGTCACATTCCCACTTTCAAGTTTTAACTCTTTAAATAAATCATCAGCTGTAAACTTATGATTTTTTACCTCCACTAAAACTTCTTCCCCATTTTCAAGTTTTACAATTCTTTTAGGGAAAAATAGCGTCATAACTAAGGCACCTAAAACTGCTGCAACAAATGCAGTAATTATTAATTTTTTATTAGTACTTAAAATATTTACTAAACTACTTATTCTTTTTTTCATACCATCTACCTCCTAAATTAATTATAAAATAGTTTTTCTATTTTTTAAAGAGAAAAAATTAGTTATATTATGTTATCGGGCATGTAGTTTCTTCAAAATCATTTGCCTTTTCTTTGTATTCTTTTAACTTTTCATCTAAGTATTCAAAGTAATTATTTGTAATAATGCTACTGCTTAATGTAACATGTTCATCAATTAAATCATTAATTTCTTTTATTTCACCTTGGGTATATTCATCAGATGAATAATACTTTATTTTCATTTTGGAAGCATCATAAAAAGCTTTTTCATTTTTCCAAGAGCCATCGGCAAATACTGCTAACGACCTATATTCATCACTAAACATATCTGTCCCTAAATAGAGTCTTGGATCATAATTTAAATTAAATAAATTAGCTAAAGTTGGTAAGAGATTTAAATACGTTGTATAACCACTAAAAGTATAAGGATTCATTTCACTATTGTATATGACTAAAGGTACTCTTTCAGCATTCATCTCTTTTGCCGTGTCATATTCAAGTACTTTATTTAAATTCTTTGTACTTATTCCATAAGGATAATGGTCTCCATAAAGGACTATCACAGTATCATCAAGTATTCCTCTACTCTCTAAACCTTCAAGTAATACACCTAATCCATCATCAAGTATCTTTAGTTTAGACATATATCTTCTAACATCGCTTGGATAATTAGTATTTTTTGTTAAATCATAATATTTATCTCCTTGAATCGAATTAGTAGAATAAGGCTGATGCGATGAAACAGTTGTAAGCCAAGTCATAAAGTTCTCACCATCACTTGTTTTCCTATCAAGAATATTTAAAAACGACTTCATAAAATCATCATCATTACTCCAATTTCTGTATTCATTGGAATATTTAATACCTAAATCTTCTACACCAAAATATTCTCCACTCCCCATATTCTTATGAATTGTGCCTCTTGGATAATAGGCTTCTGTATAGTTATGAGCTGAAAATGTCGTATATTTTGTTTTAGTGTTATTATTAAATAAGTTAAACATACTCTCACTATAAGTATTTTCTTTGTACTTGCTAGCTGTACAAGTATTATAAATTGAATAAAGTGAAGTAAGGCCACTAAACTCATTATTCATAGTTGCACACGAATTTCTAGGTGAATAATTGTTTTCAAAATACCAACCATTACTTAACATTTTATAAAAATTTGGATAATATTCTGGATTAATAAAAATATCATTTACTGATTCCATCATGATAACTATTAAATTCTTACCTTCAAACATTCCAGTATACTCATTTTTATCTGTACTTCTATTATTAATCAAATACTGATTGATATAATTTAATGTCTCATCTTCTTCTTCGTTAATTAACAAATTCCAAGCATTATCATCAAATACTCGTGAATTTATACTAACTTGTTTCTTTTCTTCACTTCTAACTACGTATTCTTCTTTCATATCTATAGGGAATAATATAGCCTTTACATCTAATATAACAAATCCAATGGTACCATATTGATCTATTACGATTGATGGATTACTAGCAGTTAAGAATAACTCTTTATTAGATATAGATTGAAAAGCATTTTGAAAGATGGGTGTCACAATTGTAAGATAATATACATATCCCGAAAGAACTAAAAATAATAAACAATAGAGAATAGTTACTATTGATTTAACTGTATTAACGATTACATTTATCTTTTTATCTATAAATATGTAGTATAAAATAATTAAAACCAAAGGAATAAAAACAATTAAAAAAATTGGTTTAAAACTTAAGAAGAAATCTTTAATATATGAGGTTACCGCCCCAAATTGACTAGATGTCTTAAAACTCATGTAAACACCTAAAAAATTATGAAATCCCGCTTGCAAAAATGAGTATATGGAAAATATAGTAACAATACCTATATTTATAAATTTAGTAACGTTTCTTTTAAGCAAACTTGTTATACAACTTATTATAATTGTAATAAAAATAAGCCCTAATAAAATTCTTAATATTGCAAAACTAACTAAAGTTGAATTTGCAATAACTCTTGATAACACTTCAATTGAAAATAAAGAACAAAGTAAAATCAAAAAATTATAAATAATATCTTTCTTAACTAGCTTAATCATTTACTACACTCCTAACAGTGAATTATGATAACATATTCTAGAATATTATAAAATAGTTTAATTGAAATTTCATGAAAATTTCATAAAAAAAGAGGGCTATACCCTATCTTAACCATATAAAATCATCAAAAAAATCCAAATAAAGTATAAAACATAGAAAAACATCTTACTTATAAAACCAACAAGTGCTGCTATACCATAAGCCTTAGAAGTTTTTGTCTTTTTATCTTTATATATAACAAACAAAACAACTCCCAAAATAGGTACTAGAAAAGATGCAATTACAAGTAAAACATTTACACTATCTTCATTTGAATTAACCACAGTCACATTTTCACTAGCTACTCTTGAGCCACAATATGGACAAAATTTACTATTACTATTTAGTTTTTTTCCACAATCACCACAATACATACAATAACACCCACTTACTAACAGTATTCTATCATAAAAGAGGTTTTAAGAAAAGTTTAACTAAATAATTTAAGACTTTAAAAAAAAACAATTATTTGGTATTATAAATATATAGAATAAAGAGTGATGAAAATGTTTGGAAAAATTATAAAATTATCAGGAAATAAAATAATTGTTGAAAATGCATCAGGATTGGCTGATACAAACTATATTGGTTATCATGTCGTATTTGCTGAAACTGATCACAAAATAGTTGGAGAAATTGTCGCAATTGACTCAAAGATAATTGAAATTCAATTAATTGGTGAAATAAGTGCTGATGGTATATTTTCAAATGGTGTACTAAAAAAACCAGGAGTTAAAACAATTGCCAGAATTATTTATAAATCAGAACTAGAAGCGATATTAGGTAATCAAAATTACCTAGATAGAAAAAATCTTTTATTTGGATCATCACCTACTTACAAAGATTATGTTGTTACAAGTGATATTACAGGCTTCTTTGCCAATCACTTTGCAATATTAGGTAATTCAGGTTCTGGTAAATCTTGTGGTGTAGCAAGAATCTTACAAAACATTTTTTACACTTCTACAAATGATATACCAGCTTCTGCTCATATCTGTTTATTTGATGTTTATGGAGAATATTATCAAACATTTGAGGAGATGGACAAATTCCCAAAATTACATTTTAAAAGATATACAACCCAGTTAGAATTTGGTAATGCCGAATTATTAACCATTCCTGCTTATCTCCTAGGCGTAGATGATTTAGCAATTCTTTTAGGAGCAACAGACCCAGGACAAATACCCGTATTACAAAAAACTATTGATTTAGTTAAAATATTCGCATCTCAGGATCCTAAAGCTGAAAATTATAAAAATAATATAATTGCTAATTGCATTTTAGAAATACTTTCAAGCGGTAAAACATCAAATATAATAAGAGATCAAATTATATCTGTTTTAACATCATATAATACCCCTTCTTTAAATTTAGAAACACTAATTCATCAACCTGGGTACGATAGAACAGTCAGACAGTGTTTAAATATTGATGATCAAGGAAAATTAAATTCAATTAATATGGTAGTTAGTTTCTTCCAAGCTTTTGCAAAAATGAAGATAGAACAAATTAAATTAGATGCCGAAACTCCTTATACAATGAATGACTTATACTATGCCCTAGAATTTGCTCTTATTAATGAAGGTTCACTAATTAGTGAAACAGTATTTGATAGAAATAATATATTAAAATCACGTTTAGCATCCATTATTAATTCAGAAAAAATCAACTATTTTGGTTTTAAACAATATATATCTAAAAATGACTTTATTGAAGAATTCTTCTTAACTGGACCAAATGGTGAACCTGTTCAATTAGTTGATGTTAACTTATCCTTTATTGAAGATAAATTTGCTAAATGTTTAGTTAAAATATTTACAAAGCTATTCTTTGATTATACTACAAGTTTAGAAAAACGTGGTTCTTTCCCAATACATGTATTGCTTGAAGAAGCCCATAGATATGTTCAAAACGATACAGATACCCACGTAATTGGCTATAATGTCTTTGACAGAATTACTAAAGAAGGACGTAAATACGGTATGATTTTAGGATTTATTACTCAAAGGCCAAATGAACTATCTAAAACAGCCTTATCTCAATGTTCAAACTTTGTTGTGTTTAGATTATTCTATCCAGATGATTTAGAAATAGTTAAAGGTATATCTTCAAATGTTACAGATGATACTATTGAAAAAATAAAAACTCTACATCCAGGTATGGGATTAGTATTTGGTACGGCTTTTAAAATACCCCTTTTAGTAAAATTCTCATTACCTAATCCATTACCAATATCAACAAGTTTAAAAATAGAAGATATTTGGTATCAATAGGAGTTATACATGAAAAGATTATTTAAAGAACACAGTCCTTATCTGTTAATATTATGTTTAGCTGAAATAATAATATCTATAGTATCAATTGAAGCATTTGTTTACTCAGATTCACTAACTTACAGTGATTCTCTTATATATAATGCCATAGGTATTGAAACACTCTTAGAAAGTCTTTATTCATCAACTTGGTGGGCTTTAATACTTTTTACTTTAGGATTCATTACAATATGTTCAATAACTTCTATAGTGTTTAAAAAACTAGAGTATCTATTCATGGGAATACTTGGTTGGGGATTAATGCTTATACTTGCTATTAATATAGGAAACCCTATAAAAGATATATTGTTTGTTATTGCTTTATTTGTCCCTATCTTAGGTATAAACATAATTGCTTACAGAACAGAAAAAGTAAAATTAACTCATAAGAAAAAATAATAATACAAAAAACCTGATTCAATTCAAAGAATCAGGTTTAATCATTTATACACAAGTGTACCTGATAGATATAACTTATCTGCTCGCGTAAAAAGATT
>ERZ777011.415-NODE-415-length-66380-cov-13.941063_pt1 | contig 66380 bp, 53 predicted proteins | sample MGYA00374964_ERZ777011 | MGnify/ENA primary metagenome ERZ777011 (study PRJEB29310, sample SAMD00008975) | mouse gut metagenome | study: EMG produced TPA metagenomics assembly of the Metagenome analysis of fecal microbiota from mouse which was promoted...
CCCAGACCCGCGAGCACATCCTTCTCGCCCGTCAGGTGAACGTTCCCCGTATCGTGGTGTTCCTCAACAAATGCGACATGGTCGACGACGAAGAAATCCTCGAACTCGTCGAAATGGAAATGCGCGAACTTCTCTCTTCCTACGAATACGATGGCGACAACACTCCCATCATCCGCGGCTCCGCTCTGGGCGCGCTCAATGGCGAACCCCAGTGGGAAGAAAAAGTTGTTGAACTCATGGATGCTGTCGACAACTGGATTCCCCTGCCTCCCCGCGACGTCGACAAACCCTTCCTGATGCCCGTCGAAGACGTGTTCTCGATTACCGGTCGTGGTACTGTAGCTACCGGCCGTATCGAAACCGGCGTGGTTAAAGTAGGCGACGAAGTTCAGATTATGGGTCTTGGCGCAGACATGAAGTCGGTTGTTACCGGTGTGGAAATGTTCCGCAAGCTGCTCGACCAGGGCGAAGCTGGTGACAACGTAGGCCTCCTCCTCCGTGGTATCGACAAGAAAGATATCAAGCGTGGTATGGTTATCTGCCACCCCGGAGTCGTTAAGCCTCACAACCGCTTCAAAGCTTCTGTCTATATCCTCAAGAAAGAGGAAGGCGGTCGTCACACACCTTTCCACAACCACTATCGTCCCCAGTTCTACATCCGCACACTCGACGTGACCGGTGAAATCACCCTCCCCGAAGGCGTAGAAATGGTAATGCCCGGCGACCACGTGGAAATCATCGTCGACCTGATCAACCCCGTAGCCTGCGACCAGGGCCTGCGTTTCGCAATCCGCGAAGGTGGCCGCACTGTTGGTTCCGGTCAGATTACCGAAATCCTCGACTGATACGCGGTTGACACCGCAATAAAATAAAGATGCCGGGCGCTGGCTGCGCCGGAGTCCGGCATCTTACATACGGGAATAGCTCAGTCGGTAGAGCACTGGTCTCCAAAACCAGGTGTCGGGAGTTCGAGCCTCTCTTCCCGTGCAAAAATAAATCAAATGAAACTCAAACTACTTACGAATATTCAGGAAGCCTACGACGAACTCCGTTATAAGACTTCCTGGCCTTCTAAAGCCCAATTAGTGAAATCGGCCATCATCGTGATGATTGCTTCCGCCATTATCGCCCTGATAATACTCGTCATGGATCAGGTGGTCGATCGCTTTATGCACTTCCTTTACAGCTTGTAAGCAGTTTCACACCACAAAGTGGCATCGTCAATGGCTGAAAGTAAAAAAGGCTGGTACGTTCTGCGTGCCATCTCAGGCAAAGAGGCCCAAGTCAAGGAAATCATCGAGGGATCGATGAAGCGTACCGACTTGGGCAACTATGTGTTCCAGGTGTTGATTCCCACCGAAAAGGTGATGACCCTGCGCAACGGCAAGAAAGTGATCAAGGAAAAGAACCTCTACAGCGGCTACGTGTTCATCGAAGCCGACCTCACTGGAGAGGTTATCCATGAACTGACCAATACCACCAACGTTATCGACTTCCTCCGCGGACGCGAGAAGAACTCCAAGCCCGAAAGGCTTCGTGAAGCGGAAGTGATGCGTATGCTCGGTGCCGCCGACGAACTCGCCGACCCCGAAGGAAATGCGATTGTCGACTTCATTGTCGGTGAGAGCGTGAAGGTGACCGACGGTCCGTTCAAGGGATTCCCCGGAGTTGTCGAGGAGGTGAACAACGAAAAGCGCAAGCTCAAAGTGGCTGTGCGTATTTTCGACCGCAAGACACCGCTGGAGCTGGATTATTCGCAAGTGGAACGCGAAGCCTGAGAAGAGCGGCAAGCGGGGTTACGACCGCCCATAACATCTTCGAAAGCATTAGCATAATAATCAATTAAGTTTTACACCAATGGCTAAAGAAATTGCTGGACAAATCAAGTTGCAGATCAAAGGTGGTGCTGCCAATCCTTCGCCTCCTGTAGGCCCCGCTCTGGGTTCGAAGGGTATCAACATCATGGAATTTTGCAAGCAATTCAATGCCCGCACCCAGGATAAGGCCGGTAAGATACTGCCTGTCGTTATCACTTACTACACCGACAAGAGCTTCGATTTCGTCGTTAAGACTCCCCCGGTTGCAGTACAGCTCAAGGAGGTTGCCAAAGTGAAGGCAGGTTCCAAGGAACCCAACCGAACCAAAGTGGCCGAAATCAGCTGGGAGCAAGTGCGCGCTATTGCTGAAGACAAAATGCCTGATCTCAACTGCTTCACCATAGAATCTGCTATGAGAATGGTTGCCGGTACAGCCAGAAGCATGGGTATCACAGTCAAGGGAGAGTTCCCCGCAAACCTCTAATACTTCACTTGATATGAGTAAACTTACCAAAAATCAGAAGTTAGCTTTATCAAAGCTTGAAGCCGGCCGCGCCTATACTCTCGAAGAAGCATGCGCTCTGGTGAAAGAAATGACTTTCACCAAGTTCGATGCATCCCTGGACATCGACGTCCGCCTGGGTGTCGATCCCCGCAAAGCGAACCAGATGGTTCGCGGCGTGGTAACCCTGCCCCATGGCACAGGCAAGCAAGTTCGCGTTCTGGTTCTTTGCTCCGCCGACGCCGAAGCAGCTGCCAAAGCTGCAGGTGCCGATTACGTGGGACTGGACGAATATATCGAAAAAATCAAAGGTGGCTGGACCGACGTCGACGTTATCATCACCCAGCCCGCTATCATGGGTAAAATCGGTGCCCTGGGCCGTATTCTCGGTCCCCGCGGCCTGATGCCTAACCCCAAGAGCGGCACTGTGACCAACGACGTTGCAAAAGCTGTGGAAGAAGTCAAGAAAGGCAAAATCGACTTCAAAGTCGACAAGAACGGTATCGTTCACTCCTCGATTGGCAAGGTTTCCTTCAACCCCGCGCAGATGAGCGACAACGCCCGTGAGTTCATCAACACACTCATCAAGCTGAAACCCGCAACTGCAAAAGGCACCTATATCAAGAGCATTTATCTTTCGAGCACCATGAGCCCCGGCGTTAAAGTCGAGACTAAGAGTGTCGATGCCTAACCATAACAACACCCGACACAATGAAAAAGGAAGATAAAGGAAGAATTATCCAAGAAATCGCCGAGACCATCAAGGCATACAACGGTTTCTACCTTGTGGAGACTGCCGGACTGAATGCCGAGAAGACTTCGGAGTTGCGTCGCGCATGCTTCAACGCCGACATCAAGCTCATGGTAGTGAAGAACACTCTTCTTCACAAAGCCCTCGAGAGCCTTGATGGCGACTACAGCGAACTCTATCCCGCTCTTAAGGAGTCGACTTCGCTTATGTGCACGAACGTGGGCAATGCCCCCGCAAAACTCCTGAAGGACTTCGTGAAGAAAGGCGACACACTGCCCCTGCTCAAGGGTGCATACGTGGAAGAGACCGTTTACCTCGGCGCCGACCAGCTCGACGCTCTGGCTGCAATCAAGAGCAAGAACGAGCTCATCGCCGACGTTGTGGCACTGCTCCAGTCGCCCGCGAAGAATGTGGTTTCCGCTCTGCAGTCGGCAGGTGGCAAGCTCCACGGTATTCTCGAGACACTCTCGCAGAAAGAAAACTAATTTCCCCGAATAACAAACAAACAAAAATATACAAAAATGGCAGATTTAAAAGCTTTTGCTGAACAACTTGTAAATCTCTCCGTAAAAGAAGTCAACGAACTCGCCCAGATCCTCAAGGACGAATATGGCATCGAGCCCGCTGCAGCAGCAGTAGCCGTAGCTGCCGGTCCCGCCGCTGGTCCCGCTGTAGAAGAGAAGACCTCCTTCGACGTCGTTCTCAAGAACGCAGGTGCTGAAAAGCTGAAAGTGGTTAAGCTGGTGAAAGAACTCACCGGTCTGGGCCTCAAAGAAGCTAAAGAGCTCGTCGACGGCGCTCCCTCCAACCTCAAAGAAGGCGTTGCCAAGGCCGATGCAGAAGCCCTCAAGGCTCAGCTCGAAGAAGTTGGCGCCGAAGTGGAACTCAAATAGTATCCCTGATATTCAGGCACGTAGGTTAAGAATCCCCCAGCCAGGGGCTTCTTAACCTTTTGTGCTCATAATTATTCCGCGGTTGCTTTGTGGCAACTGTCGACACATCAAGGAGCTGCGGGCGCAAGCCGCGCCGGCGGTACCATTCCTCCCGATCCGGATTCTGATTCGGGTCAGAACTGTCAAAGGCAGAATCCCAGTCCACAACGGGCTAAACGGACTGCACGCCAAAGAAGCTGCATCGCAGCTGATGAAGTGGCTGCGCGCAATATCAGGCATATGAGGCTGAAAGCCATGCCAGGTCACACCCGACATCGTCGCGCAATTCCGGCAGTGCATGTCTAAAACAAAACAACACGGCTCCAAACACATATCATATAGATGTCAGTTACGATAGATAAACCCCGTATAAACTTTGCTTCGGTAAAGAATCCCCTTCCTTACCCTGACTTTCTCGAGGTTCAGCTAAAGTCGTTCAAGGACTTCCTCCAGCTGGATACGCCTCCCGAAAAGCGCACCAACGAGGGACTCTACAAAGTATTTGCGGAAAATTTCCCGATTTCCGATACACGCAACAACTTTATCCTCGAGTTTCTGGACTACTATATCGACCCTCCCCGCTATACCATCGAGGAGTGTCTGGAGCGTGGACTCACCTACAGTGTGCCTCTGAAAGCCAATCTAAAGCTCAGCTGCACCGACCCCGACAACGAGGGCTTCGACCCTGATATCCAGCCTGTATACCTGGGTCAGATTCCATATATGACCGAAAAAGGCACCTTTGTCATCAACGGTGCCGAACGTGTTGTTGTGAGTCAGCTGCACCGTTCGCCCGGTGTGTTCTTCGGACAGAGCACCCATGCAAACGGTACCAAGCTGTATTCGGCGCGTATCATCCCCTTCCGCGGAAGCTGGATCGAGTTCGCAACCGACATCAACAACGTGATGTATGCCTACATCGACCGTAAGAAGAAGTTGCCCGTAACTACTCTGTTGCGTGCCATCGGTCTGGAAAGCGACAAGGACATCATCGAGATTTTCGGACTTGCCGAGGAGATCAAGGTCAACAAGACTAATCTCAAGAAAGCAATCGGCCGCAAGCTGGCAGCACGTGTGCTCAAGACATGGACCGAGGACTTTGTGGACGAGGATACCGGTGAAGTTGTGACTATCGAGCGCAACGAGGTGGTTATCGACCGCGAGACCGAACTCACCGAAGAGCATGTCGAGCAGATTCTGAATTCTGACGTGAATTCCATTCTGCTCCACAAAGAGGATGCCAACACCAGCGACTACTCCATAATCTTCAACACCCTTCAGAAGGATGGCACCAACTCCGAGAAGGAAGCTATCCAGCACATCTACAGACAGCTGCGCAACGCGGAGCCGCCGGACGATGCAAGTGCCCGAGAGGTTATCAACAACCTGTTCTTCTCCGAGAAGCGCTACGACCTCGGCGAAGTGGGCCGCTACCGCATCAACCGCAAGCTTGATCTGACAACCGATATGGATGTGCGTGTGCTCACCCGCGAGGACATCATCGCCATTATCCGCTACCTCATCGAGCTTATCAACACCCGCGCCGATGTCGACGACATCGACCACCTGAGCAACCGCCGCGTACGCACTGTCGGCGAGCAGCTCTACAACCAGTTCGGTGTAGGTCTTTCGCGCATGGCCCGCACTATCCGCGAGAGAATGAACGTCCGCGACAGCGAAAAGTTCACCGCTCTCGACCTTATTAACGCCAAGACCATCTCGAGCGTTATCAACACGTTCTTCGGCACCAATGCTCTGTCGCAGTTCATGGACCAGACCAACCCTCTGGCCGAAATAACCCACAAGCGCCGTATGAGTGCCCTTGGCCCCGGCGGTCTTTCCCGCGAACGTGCCGGTTTCGAGGTGCGCGACGTGCACTATACACACTATGGCCGTCTGTGCCCCATCGAGACTCCCGAAGGACCGAACATCGGTCTTATCAGTTCGCTGTGCGTGTATGCCAAGATTAACGACCTGGGCTTCATCGAGACTCCCTACCGCAAGGTGACTGACTCCCGCGTGAATCTCGACAACGACGATGTGGTATATCTCACCGCTGAAATCGAGGAGGGCAAGACCATCGCCCAGGGCAACGCTCCTCTCAATCCCGACGGTTCCTTTATCCGCAAGACCGTGAAAGCCCGCCGGGATGCCGATTTCCCCGTTGTTCCGCCGGAAGATGTGGAGCTTATGGACGTTTCGCCCACACAGATCGCATCCATCGCGGCATCGCTGATTCCCTTCCTTGAACACGACGACGCCAACCGCGCGCTCATGGGATCGAACATGATGCGCCAGGCAGTTCCGCTGATGCGTTCCGAGAGTCCTATCGTCGGTACCGGCATCGAGGCACAGCTCGCCCGCGACAGCCGTACACAGATTATGGCCGAAGGCGAGGGTACCGTTGAGTTTGTGGATGCAACCACAATCCGTATCAACTACGACCGCACCGAGGAAGAGGAATTCGTATCGTTCGAAAGCTCGGTCAAGGAATACCGTATTCCCAAGTTCCGCAAAACCAACCAGAGCACGACAATCGACCTTCGCCCCATCTGCGTGAAGGGACAGCGTGTGAAGGCCGGCGATATCCTCACCGAGGGTTACGCCACCGAGAATGGCGAGCTGGCTCTGGGACGCAACCTCAAGGTGGCTTTCATGCCCTGGCAGGGATACAACTACGAGGATGCCATCGTGCTCAACGAGCGCGTGGTGCGCGACGATATCCTCACATCGGTGCATGTCGACGAGTACTCCCTCGAAGTGCGCGAGACAAAGCGTGGCATGGAAGAGCTCACTTCCGACATTCCCAACGTAAGCGAGGACGCTACCAAGGACCTCGACGAGCGCGGCATTATCCGCATCGGCGCGCATGTCGTTCCCGGCGACATCATGATAGGTAAAATCACCCCCAAGGGTGAAAGCGACCCCACTCCCGAGGAAAAACTGCTGCGTGCCATCTTCGGCGACAAGGCCGGCGATGTGAAGGATGCCTCGCTGAAGGCGTCGCCTTCGCTGAAGGGCGTTGTCATCGGCACCAACCTTTTCTCGCGTGCCGCTAAGAAAAAGAAAACCAAGAGCGCGCAGGCTCTGCTGCCAAAGATCGATGCCGACTATGAAGCCCGTCAGAACGAGCTTCGCGACATTCTGGTGAACAAGCTGCTTGTGCTCACCGAAGGAAAGACCGCACGTGGCCTGTACGACTTCCTGGGAATGGAAATCGTGCCCAAGGGTGCCAAGTTCACCGCCGCTACACTGGCGAAGATCAACTACGACACCCTCGACCTTTCCAACTGGACCAGCGACGCCCACAAGAACGAGCTTATCCGCGCCACCATCGTGAACTACCTGCGCAAGAGCAAGGAGATTGATGCCGAGATGCGCCGCAAGAAGTTCGACATCTCCATCGGCGACGAGCTTCCCTCCGGCATCATGCAGATCGCCAAGGTCTACATTGCCAAGAAGCGCAAGATCAGCGTGGGCGACAAGATGGCCGGCCGCCACGGTAACAAGGGTATCGTGAGCCGTATCGTGCGCCAGGAAGATATGCCGTTCCTCGACGACGGCACTCCTGTCGATATTGTCCTCAATCCTCTGGGTGTGCCTTCGCGAATGAACCTCGGACAGGTGTTCGAAACCGTGCTCGGTTGGGCCGGCCGCGAACTCGGCGAGAAATTCGCCACTCCGATTTTCGACGGAGCCTCCATGGACGACCTCAACGAATGGACCGACAAGGCCGGTCTGCCCCGCTACGGCAAGACCTACCTCTACGACGGCGGCACCGGCGAACGCTTCGACCAGCCTGCCACCGTGGGTGTGATCTACATGCTCAAGCTCGGCCACATGGTGGAAGACAAGATGCATGCACGCTCCATCGGCCCGTACTCGCTCATCACCCAGCAGCCTCTGGGCGGTAAGGCGCAGTTCGGTGGTCAGCGCTTCGGTGAAATGGAAGTGTGGGCGCTGGAAGCTTTCGGCGCAGCCCACATACTCCAGGAAATTCTCACCATCAAGAGCGACGATGTCAACGGACGCAGCAAGGCCTACGAGGCCATTGTCAAGGGCGATCCCATGCCCACCCCCGGCATCCCCGAATCCCTCAACGTGCTGCTGCACGAACTCCGCGGCCTGGGTCTCAGCATAAAACTCGAAAACTGAGCCGCTTCGTCATTCTTCCTTAACTAAAGACACACCCCATTCCATATATGGCTTTTAGAAAAGAAAACAAACCCAAGAACGTCTTCTCGAAGATCAGCATCGGACTGGCTTCGCCCGAGGAAATCCTCGAGAAGAGCAGCGGCGAGGTGCTTAAGCCTGAAACCATAAACTACCGTACCTACAAGCCCGAGCGCGACGGTCTGTTCTGCGAGCGCATCTTCGGCCCGGTGAAGGACTACGAGTGCCATTGCGGCAAGTACAAGCGCATCCGCTACAAAGGTATCGTGTGCGACCGCTGCTCCGTTGAAGTGACAGAAAAGAAAGTGCGCCGCGAGCGCATGGGTCACATTCGCCTTGTTGTGCCGGTGGCTCATATCTGGTACTTCCGTTCGCTTCCCAATAAGATAGGCTACCTGCTGGGTCTGCCCTCCAAGAAGCTCGATGCCGTGATTTATTACGAGCGCTATGTCGTGATCAATCCCGGTGTGGCCGAGGGAGTGGAAAAGATGCAGCTCCTCTCCGAGGAGGAATACTTCGATGTGCTCGACAGCCTGCCCGCAGGAAACCAGAGCCTCGAGGACGGACACCCCGACAAGTTCGTGGCCAAGATGGGCGCCGAAGCTGTGTACGACCTTCTCAAGGATATCGACCTTGACTCTCTGAGCTACCAGCTCCGTCACCAGGCCAACCAGGAAGGCTCGCAGCAGCGCAAGACCGAGGCGCTCAAGCGCCTCCAGGTAGTCGAGGCTTTCCGTGCCTCGCGCCAGCGCAACCGTCCTGAATGGATGATTCTGCAGGCTGTGCCCGTTACTCCTCCCGAGCTGCGCCCCCTGGTGCCCCTCGATGGCGGCCGCTTCGCCACTTCCGATCTCAACGACCTCTACCGTCGCGTGATTATCCGCAACAACCGCCTCAAACGCCTGATAGAAATCAAGGCTCCCGAGGTGATTCTGCGAAACGAGAAGCGCATGCTCCAGGAGGCCGTCGACTCGCTGCTGGACAACTCTCGCAAAAGCTCGGCGGTGAAGAGCGATGCCAACCGTCCGCTGAAGTCTCTTTCCGACAGCCTCAAGGGCAAGCAGGGCCGTTTCCGCCAGAACCTGCTTGGTAAGCGTGTGGACTATTCGGCGCGTTCGGTTATCGTGGTAGGTCCCGAACTCAAGATGCACGAGTGCGGTCTGCCCAAGAACATGGCGGCAGAACTCTACAAGCCTTTCATCATCCGCAAGCTCATCGAGCGCGGCATCGTGAAGACTGTGAAGAGCGCCAAAAAAATTGTCGACCGCAAGGAACCCGTGGTATGGGACATTCTGGAATACGTGATGAAAGGCCATCCCGTGCTCCTCAACCGAGCCCCGACCCTTCACCGACTGGGTATCCAGGCTTTCCAGCCCAAGCTCATCGAAGGCAAGGCCATCCAGCTCCACCCCCTGGCATGTACGGCGTTCAATGCCGACTTCGACGGTGACCAGATGGCCGTGCACCTTCCCCTGGGCAACGAGGCCATTCTGGAAGCGCAGATGCTCATGCTCGGTGCCCACAACATCCTCAACCCCGCCAACGGCGCTCCCATCACCGTTCCTTCGCAGGACATGGTGCTCGGTCTGTACTACATCACCAAGCTCCGCAAGGGCGACAAAGGCGAGGGCCACGTGTTCTACGGTCCCGAAGAAGCCGAAATAGCATACAACGAAGGCAAAATCACCCTTCACGCGCCCATCAGCGTGATGGTCGACGATGTCGACGCTCAGGGTAACCCCGTGCGCCACCTCGTTGAGCAGACATCTGTGGGCCGTGTGCTTGTGAACCAGTATGTGCCTTCCGAGATAGGATACATAAACACCATTCTCTCCAAGAAGAGCCTCCGCGACATCATTGCCCGCGTGATCAAGAAATGCGGTATTCCCCGCTCGGCCAAGTTCCTTGACGATATCAAGAACCTCGGCTACCGCATGGCATTCCAGGGAGGTCTGTCGTTCAACCTCGGCGACGTGCTCATTCCGCCGGAAAAAGAGCAGATTGTGGCCGACGGCTACCGCCAGGTGGAAGAGGTTATGGATAACTTCCAGAACGGTTTCATCTCCGATAAGGAACGTTATCAGCAGATTATCGACATCTGGACCCAGGTGAACGGCAAACTCACCAAAATCCTCATGGAGCAGATGGCAACCGCCAACCAGGGCTTCAACGCCATCTACATGATGCTCGACTCCGGTGCCCGTGGTTCCAAGGACCAGATTCGCCAGCTGGCCGGTATGCGTGGTCTTATGGCCAAGCCCCAGAAGGCCGGTGCCGAAGGCGGCCAGATTATCGAGAACCCTATTCTTGCGAACTTCAAGGAGGGTCTGAGCGTGCTGGAATACTTCATCTCCACCCACGGTGCCCGAAAGGGTCTTGCCGATACCGCGCTCAAGACCGCCGACGCCGGTTATCTTACCCGCCGTCTGGTCGATGTGGCCCACGACGTGATTATCAACGAAGAGGACTGCGGCACCCTGCGTGGCCTTGTGTGCACAGCCATCAAGAACAACGACGAAGTCGTGGCTTCTCTTGGCGAGCGTATCCTCGGCCGTGTGAGCGTGCACGATATCGTGCATCCCTTGACCGGCGAAATAATCGTGCGTGCCGGTGAGGAAATCAAGGATGACGCCGCCGACATCATCGACGCATCTCCCATCGAGAGTGTGGAAATCCGTTCGGTGCTCACCTGCGAGAGCCGCAAGGGTGTATGCGCCAAGTGCTATGGCCGCAACCTTGCCAACAACCGCATGGTGCAGAAAGGCGAGGCTGTGGGCGTTATCGCCGCGCAGTCGATCGGTGAACCCGGTACACAGCTGACACTGCGTACATTCCACGTCGGTGGTGTGGCTACCAACATTTCCGCAGCTTCCAAGCTGACTTCACGCTACAACGGTCGTCTCGAAATCGACGAGCTCCGTACCGTCGATACCGAAGACGGTCACAAGGTAGTGGTGGGACGTCTGGCAGAAATGCGCATCCTCGACCCCAACACCGGTCTGCCCCTTATGACCGCGCCTATCGTCTACGGTTCCAAACTGTTCTTCGACAACGGTGCCGAGGTTAATCCTGGCGATATAATCTGCGAATGGGACCCCTTCAACGCCGTTATCGTGGCTGAGGTTCCCGGTAAGATGCATTTCGTGGACATGCTCGAGAACATCACCTACCGTGTGGATTCCGAAAGCAACCAGATGGCAGAAGACCGTGTGATTATCGAGAGCCGCGACCGCCAGCATGTTCCCTCCGTGGAAATTCTCGGCAAGGCAGGCGAGGTGCTTGCTACATACTCGCTGCCTGTGGGTGCCCACATCATCCACCGTGAGGGCGACGAAATCAAGAGCGGCGAGACTTTCGCCAAGATTACACGCGCCACCGGCGGCGCCGGTGACATCACCGGTGGTCTGCCCCGTGTTACCGAACTCTTCGAGGCCCGCAATCCGTCGAATCCCGCAATCGTGTCGGAAGTGGATGGTCAGGTCAAGTTCGGCAAGGTAAAACGCGGCAACCGCGAAATCACCATCGTGCCCAAGTTCGGCGATCCCAAGAAATACCTTGTTCCTCTGAGCAAGCAGATTCTTGTTCAGGAGAACGACGTGGTGCGTGCTGGCACAGCTTTGTCCGACGGTGCCATCACTCCCGCCGACATTCTCAATATCATGGGTCCGACGGCCGTTCAGGAGTACATCGTGAACGAGGTGCAGGATGTGTACCGCATGCAGGGTGTGAAAATCAACGACAAGCACTTCGAGGTTATCGTGCGCCAGATGATGCGCAAGGTGCGCATCATCGATGCCGGCGACACCAACTTCCTCGAGGAGCAGATTGTTGACAAGCGCAATTTCGCCGAAGAAAACGACCGCATCTGGGATAAGAAGGTGGTTGTGGACGCCGGCGACAGCGAGAACCTCCAGGAGGGTCAGATTATAGCCTCCCGCCGCCTGCGCGACGAGAACTCGCTGCTCAAGCAGCGCGACCTGCGCCAGGTTGTGGTGCGCGACGCCCAGCCTGCGACCTCCGAACAGATTCTCCAGGGTATTACCCGTGCCGCTCTCCAGACCTCCAGCTTCATCTCGGCAGCTTCCTTCCAGGAAACGACCAAGGTGCTCAACGAGGCCGCCATCCAGGGCAAGAGCGACTCTCTGGAGGGCATGAAGGAGAATGTTATCTGCGGTCATCTAATTCCCGCGGGCACCGGTCTGCGCGAGTATGAGACTCTGGTAGTGGGCAGCAGCGAAGACGATACCGAGATTATGGACACCTACGTGGCCGACGACTTCCGTCCCGCAGAACTTGAACATGTAGAGCTGGTGAACGACTGATAGCGGTCGGCACCACTGAATAATAGGAGGCATCCGGCTTTTTTGCCGGATGCCTTTTTTATACTGTCGCAGCCGATCCGCCACAGGGAGCATGGAATATGCGGACCGGGGCGGCTGCGGCGTATATGGCGTGTCCTGGCAGATAATATTTGCGCCGCTCGGCAGCCTATGTGTGCCTACAAAAAAAATCGACCGCCCCTGGTGGGAGCGGTCGGTTTCTATGCTGTGTGGCTGTGCTGCCTTATTCGGCAACTACTTCGAAGGGGATTTCCACAGTCACTTCCTTGTGGAGGCGTACTGTGGCGTTGTATTTGCCCACTTCTTTCACAGGTTCCTTGATGTCGATGAGTTTGCGGTCCACGTTGTGGCCGAGTTTCTCGAGGGCTTCGGCAATCTGGATGCTGTTCACAGAGCCGAAGATGGTGCCGGTAGCGCTGGTCTTTGCGCCGATGGTGAGCTCAAGGCCGGAGAGCTGAGCTGCGAGAGCTTCGGCGTCGGCTTTGATTTTGGCGAGTTTGTGGGCGCGCTGGCGCTGGTTTTCAGCCAGAACCTTTAGAGCCGAAGGCGAGGCAATTACGGCTTTGCCGGTAGGGATAAGGTAGTTGCGGCCATAGCCGGACTTCACTTCTACAACGTCGTCCTTGTATCCCAGGCCCGAGACGTCTTCTTTGAGGATCAGTTTCATTTCTGTGTCGGGTTTAATGGGTTATTTCATCAGGTCGGTCACGTAGGGCAGCAGAGCCAGGTGGCGGGCACGCTTTACGGCCTGAGCGACACGGCGCTGGAACTTCAGAGAGGTGCCGGTGATGCGGCGGGGAAGAATTTTACCCTGTTCGTTGAGGAATTTCTTCAGGAATTCGGGATCTTTGTAGTCCACGAAGTTGATGCCGAAGCGTTTGAAACGGCAATATTTTTTCTTCTTCACGTCTACGCTCATGGGGGTGAGGTAGCGGATTTCAGAGGGATTCTGTGCCATGGATTAGTCCTCCTTTGCTTCTACGGGTTCTACTTGAGGTTGGGCGGCACGGCGTGCACGGCGTTTTGCTGCGTACTCGGCGGCATGTTTGTCCTGGCGGAAAGTGAGCCAGCGGAGAACTCGCTCGTCGCGGCGGAAGGCGATTTCGAGTTTGCGGATAAGGGTGGGGTCGGACTCGAATTCGATGAGGCTGTAGAAGCCTGTCGATTTCTTGTCGATGGGGTAGGCGAGTTTGCGCAGACCCCATTCCTCAGTGTTCACGATGGTGGCGCCGTTGTCGGTGAGCACCTTGCTGAACTTTTCTACCGCTTCCTTCATCTGAGCGTCAGACAAAACGGGAGTTAAAATGAAAACGGTTTCGTACTGCATCTTTTAGGGATGGTTGGTGATTATGGTTGATTATGCCAATGGGGTTGGCCCCGTCAGCGGCGGCAAAGGTACAAAAAAAACGGCAGCGGGCAAAGTCCGCCACCGTTTTTCTGTCGATTTTATGCAGTGAATCAGTTGGCTTTGGTGAAATTGAGGCCAACTTCGATTTTTGTGGTGCCTTCGATTACGTCGCCCATCGATGCAATCATCGGGGGCAGCATGGGGGCGAACATGCCCATGTCGGGGTCGGATGCGACCATGTCGACCAGCTGCTTAACGAGTTCCTCGTCGCGGAGAAGGGGAAGCACGTTGGTTTTCAGAAGGGGAAGAAGGAGGTCGGTGTCCATGTAGACCGACAGGGCGTTGCCTTCCTGGGCTGTGGCCATGGGCACACCGTTGGAGAGCATGGGGGCTACCTGGGCGAGGATGTTGTTCAGGAGGTTATTTACGTCGAGGGCGCGCGAAGCCGAACGGGAGTCGGCGTCTTCGGCAATCACAGCCTGCGGGTTGATGAATACCAGCATTTTGTTCTTGGCGGGTATAACATACTGCACCATGTTGGGCGAGCTTGTGGCGGGAGTTTCGCCGTCTTCCATGTAGTTTGCCACGATGTTGCCGTCCTCGCGCAGCTCAACGCTTGTGAGAAGTCTGGAAAGCATGTCGGGAACGGTTACGGACATGTCGTTGAGCAGTGGCATCACCATGAGGAGCTTGATGATGTCGCCCACGGGCATGGGGCTTCCGAGGAAGTTGAAGTTTGCGCTGCTTTCCCATACAACGTGGATGGGGTTGGAGTTGATTTCGTAGGTTTCCTCGTCCATGGTGAAGCGGTCGAGGTTCCATGTGCCTGCAAGGCTGATGTCTTTGAGTTTTACTTCATTGAATGCCAGTGCCAGGGAGGTGGTGTTTACTTTGCCGCTGTACTTGTAGGTGCAGTATGTGGCGTCGCCTTCGCCTTCGAATGTGGCGTTGTCTGTACCGGGAGTGAGAGCCACGTTGAGGGTGGTGACGGGGGTGCCGGGGAGAACGCCGGGGCCGGCGATTGTACCGGTGGCGGGTGCATCGGATTTGGCGATGTTGCCAAAGGCGCTCATGTCGAATTCGCTGCTGATGGCGATGGTTGCGGTGTTGCCGCCAGCGGGGGTGTATTGTGCGGTCTTGCCGAGTACGGTGGAACCGTTAAGGCTCATTTCCAGGCCGGTCGCATCGGTGTATGTTGCGGCAGGATAGTCCACGGATGGAGTTTCGGGATCGTCGTTGCTGCATGCTGCGAATGCGAAAATGGCAGCAGGAATCATGCAGGCGCGAATGAAAAATTTGTTCATAATCAGTTGATTGGTTTGACGTTTTTTTGTTCTCTTTCTCTGATTTGCAGGTGCAAATTTGCACAAAATCCGCAATATGTAGCGGATTTTGCGATATCGTGTGTATGTTGAGCAGTGTTGTGCGTGGGTGCTTATGCATGTTTATGCCAGCGCCGCGGCGTATGCCTTTATCCGGCGCAGCATTGCCAGCAGTCCGTTGCTGCGTGTAGGCGAAAGGTGCTCGTCCAGACCTATGTCGTGGATGAAGTGGAGGTCGGCGGTGAGAATTTCCTCAGGAGTATGGTCGGAAAGTACATCGACGAGCATGGCGATGATTCCTTTCACAATCAGGGCGTCGGAATCGGCGGTGAATTTTATGTGTCCTTCGGAGTCTTTTGTGGCATCGAGCCATACGCGGCTCTGGCATCCTTCGATGAGTCTGTCGGGGGTTTTGAGTTTTTCATCGATTGGGCTGTGGGTGTTTCCCATGTCGATGATTACGGCATATCGGTCCATCCAGTCGTCGAGTCCGTCGAACTGTTCGACGAGGTTCTGTTGTGCTTCTTCTATTGTCATGGGCGTTCTTTATATACTACATTGAGAACGGTTTTTCCAACGGCGTCGAGTACATCCGGGTCGATGTTTTCGAGATTGTCGTCGAGGGTGTGCCATGTGTCGGGAAACGAGCCTGTTGATTTGCTGTTGCTTTCGATGATGTCGGTCGTGGGAATTCCGGCGGCGGTGATTACAAGATGGTCGTCGTTGACCGCACCTCCCACTTGCCTGCAGAAGATGTTCTCGTAGCCGAGCTGCATGGCTTCGCTCCACACTTTCACCGTGGGGGTGACAGCGTCGCGCTGCGAGAAGTATTCGTAGTGGAACACGGCATCGCGTCCGCCGACCATATCCAGAAGTATTCCGTATGCAGGCAGGTTGTGATTTCCGTACGGAATCATGTTCTGTGTCCAGTAGCGGCTTCCCAGACACCAGCCGTCGAATCCGGTATCCGATATCGATGTTTCGCCGGGTCCATAGTCTTCGGCATCCACAAAAAGAATGTCGACGCCCACGGTAGGCGCTTTACGGGCGAGGTTGCGGGCTATCTCCATCAGCACTGCGGTGCCGCTGCCACCGTCGTTGGCTCCGGGTATAGGAGTGTTGTGCAGTTCAGGATCGGATTCGCGGTCGGCCCAGGGGCGTGTGTCGTAATGGGCTACCAGCAGTATCCTTTTGGTCTGCGGAAGATTGAAACCGGCGATTATGTTGGTTATCGGCAGAACGGTTCCGTCGAAAGCAGCGACAGTGCCTTTCTGCACAATCACGCTGTCGGCCCATGCACGCATTCTGGTTTCTATCCATGTTGCACAGGAGTCGTGGGAGGCGGTTCCGGGCACACGGGGGCCGAACGCAACCTGCCGGGCTACATAGGAGTAGGCGCTGTCGGCGCTGAACTCACCCATGGGAACTGAGCGCGATACGCCTTGGCGGGAGTCATTGGCCGAACCAGGCGAGCATGCGGCCAGTACAGCTAACATGGCGGCGATAACAGTTGTTCGACATACTCTCATTGCAATAGTTGTTTCAGTTCTGTAGCGGCAAAGTTACAAAAAAGCCACAAGTCGCCAAAATAATTGTGGCGGAATTGTAGTAAAGGGTATCGAATGCTTTCCGAGAGTGGAATTTTGACACTCTCCGCGTCGGGCCACGGTCATGGCCCCGACGCGGAGAGCTTACGTTCCGCCAGTGTTATTTTCCGGCTGTGTTCTGTTTGTATTCTGCGTAATAGCCGTCGAGAATCTGGCGGATTTTCTTGCCGATCACAACATATTCATTGCTTCCGAGATTGGCCTCCGATATGCGGATGCTCCATTCCGGTCCGTTGAAGCCCGAGCCGTTGAGCACCACCACGGCGGTTTCCCTTGCCAGCCTCAGGGTAACGTCCAGAGGATTGTGTGCGCCTGCAAGCCAGGTGGCGAAGTCGGCGCCGTATATTTTCTTTGCCCACACCATGAAATCTATCTCGCTGTAATATCCCACGCGGGTGGGGTCGAAGGGAAGTTCGAAGCCGGTGTTGTCCCACAGTGCCTTGAGGCGCTTCGCAATCATGGCCTGCATTTTGCCTTTGTACACGTTGTCGGTATCCATCAGGCATTTGAGGGCGAAGAGGCTCATCTGCGTCTGCTGTGGCAATGATAGTCCGGCGGTGTGGTTAAGGGCTACGTCGCGGCTGTCGGCTACCATGCGGTCGATGAATTTCAGCGATTGCACGTCGAGGGTCAGCGACGAGTATCGTTTGTCGAGGTCGGCCTTTAGCCCGGGGCTGAGTCTGGCAATCATGGCGTCGAAGATGTTGTCTTTTGCTGCTGCCACCACCGAGAGGCGCCATCCCGTGGCGCCGAAGTACTTGGAGAAGGAATAGACGCTCAGGGTGTTCTGCGGTAGCACATATAGCAGGCTTCTGTAGTCCTTGGCGAACGTGCCGTAGACATCGTCGGAGATGATGAGAAGATTGGGGTTGTCGTTGCGGACTATGTCTACCAGCCGGTCGATGTCGTGGTCGGACAGCCGGTACGACGGCGGGTTGGAGGGATTGATCAGGCATACGAGTTTCACCGCCGGGTCGCGTAGCTTGTCGAGCTCGCTGTCGGGATACTGCCAGTAGTGGTAGCCGTTTTCATCCACCTTGTTGGCGCTCACATTGATGACATCGAAGCTGAAGCGGTCGAGCTTCGGAATCTCGATGTATGGTGTGAACAGCGGCGCCATAAGGGCTATTCTGTCGCCTCTGTTCACCAGATGGTTTGCCTGGATGCTGTCGAACACATAGCACATGCCGGCGGTGCCACCTTCCACGGCGAAGAGATCGAGCTCCTTGCCGCCACCTGGGGCGAGGTTGCCGAGTTCCTGCGCCAGATAGGGGCGTATGGCCATTTCGGTGTATTTGAGGATGCGTGGTGGAGTGGGGTACTGGTCGCCGATTACGCCTTCGGCCCATTCATAGGCGAGTCCGTCGGGGTCGGCGCCGAGTTTTTTCACCATGTAGTCCCAGGCTTTGCGGAGGAATACCGCTCCGGGACGGTCGGCATTGGCGGTGAGGAATTCGGCGAACCGCTCGGCGCAGCCTGTCCTGGAGGGGATTCCTGCGATGCCGGGTTCTTCGTGGCGCACCCTTTTGCACTCATCGATGCCGAAAGAGCCGAGCAGGAAGAATGCTTCGCGAGCATCGGATTCTATCCAGTTGGGGTTGCCGCGTCCGGCGTTGAGGAATGTGGCCGACGATGTTCTGGCGTTTTCTTCGGCCATGGCTATCAGCTCGTTCTTTATCTCGAAGGGGCTAAGCTGTTCGAGCCGTTTTTCGTATTCGCGGCTCAGCGAATTCTTAGGAGTTTCCATTATGAGTGAAGTTGTTTCTTGTTGTTATGGATGCCACAGTCACGAGCATACCAGAGTTATTGCCACACCCATGAGAATCAGCATGGTGTTGCCTATGGCGTAGGTTATGGTGTAGCCCAGGGCCGGCACGTCGGAGTTGATGGCATCCTGTATCGCGCCGAGGGAGGCTGTGGTGGTGCGTGCCCCGGCACAGCATCCCAGGTTGATGGCAGGATGGAATTTGAATATCCTGTTGCCCATCCACACGCCTATGACAAGGGGCAATGTGGTGGAGAGCACGCCGGCGAAGAAGAGCATGAAGCCCACCTCCTTTATGCCGGAGATGAAGGTTGGAGCTGCCGTTATGCCTATTACGGCTATGAACATGTTCAGGCCAAGGTTGTTGAGCAGCCATACCGAGGAATCGGGGATGCGGCCGAAAGTCGGGTGCTTTCCCCGCAGCCAGCCCAGCACAAGGCCTGCGATGAGTGCGCCACCGGAGGTGGACAGGCTCACCGGGATGCCTCCCAGATGGATTGTTATGGCGCCTATTAGAGCGCCGATGAAAATGCCCAGACACAGGAACACAATGTCGGTGGCATTGGTAGGGCGGTCGGCGTAGCCTATTTCCTTAGCGGCGGCGTCCACTTCCTTTTTCAGTCCGGTGATTGTGACAAGGTCGCCTCTCATAAGCCTGGCTTTTGCCAGTACGGGCAAGGATTGTCCTGCCGCCGATATTCTGCTGATGGCCACACCGCGCATAAATGGTCTGGCACGGAGTTCGTCGACGGTGATGTTGTCGCAGCCTTTGGTGGCCACCATCACGGGAATCTGTTCCACGGGGAATTCGAGCAGTTCCGCGTCGGCAATTTCGGCGCCGATCCAGCTTTCGTCCCGGATTACGTACTCGCGGCGTCCGCTGAGCACGACTTCGTCGTCTCTGGCGATTCTGACATCCTGGCCCGGTTCGTCGATGATATTGCCGGCCACTCTCGCCCTTTCCACGAACACGCGTCGCCCGAGGCCGGCTATGTGTTCCTCGATTTCTCTTATGGTGCGGGGTTGGTCGAAGAAGTCGCCTTCGGCCTTATAGGCGCGGAAAACAACCGGGCGCAGAGCGTTGATGTATGCAGGGTCGGATGTCAGTGGACTCTGGTTCATGCTCTTTTCCAGCTCCTGGGTCTGCTGTCGCACTTTCTTTATGCCTCCGAGCATGGCGGGGCCTATGTAGGCCAGAATATATGCCGAGCCTATGGTGCCGAAAATGTAGGTAACGGCATAGCTCACCGGCACGATGTCGAGCCAGTTCTGTTTGTCGGCAGCCGAGGCGGCGAGTGTGCGTATGGTGTCGTCGCCGACGCCGATTACCGCCGACATGGTCTGCGCGCCGGCGAAAAGTCCGGCAGCCTCACCGGGATTGTAGCCGAAGAGCAACGCCACGCCCGCGGTTACGGCGAAGCATAGCACGCACATCACCGCGGCGAATATTACCTGGCGGATGCCTGAGCCGCGCAAGGCACGGAAGAACTGAGGCCCCACACTGTAGCCGATGGCGAACAGGAACATGAGGAAGAAAACGGATTTGATGGGCCCGGGAATGGGGATATCCATCTGTCCGACAAGCACACCAACCAGCAGCACCGATGTGACAGTGCCCAGCGAGAATGTCTTGTACTTGAGTTTCCCAATCAGGAAGCCCAGGCCGACAGTGAGAAAAATGGGGATGGACGGGTTGTTCCGGAAAGTTTCTAAAATCCAATCCATAAGGGTTATAACGAGAAAAAGTGAAACATCGGATTCCGGGGAAGCCCTATGATGGGTATTTCAAGCACCGGAACGCAAGGCTGCGTCTATCTAACAAAGCCTTGGGAAAAGAAGTTGTCCGGAATCCCGTTTTTTGCTAATTTTGCCATTACTATGAGCCGCCGTCACTATCGTCTTGATTTCATTGCCGAGAACACATTCAACCGTGTGTGGAGCCTGCGTATGAGCAGGCCGCGTGTGTTCCTGGCCGCCGGGGCATGCATAGCGGCTGTGGCGGCTCTCATTTTCGTGCTGCTTGCCTATACGCCCCTGCGGCAACTCATGCCTGGGGCTCTCCACGGCGACCTGCGTTCGCGCTATATCGAGACGGCACTCAGGGTGGATTCTCTTGAGAACAAGGTGCGGATACACAGGGCTTATATCGACAATATCGCCACAATAATGCGTGGCGACGACACAGACACTCTTGCATATTCCGACGACATGGCCGCAATCGAGCTGCCTTCCGACGCCGACTCGCTGCTGGCCGCCGGCGAGGCAGAGCGCGATTTTGTGCGCCGCTACAGCGACGAGGAGCGATTCAATCTGTCGGTGCTGGCGCCTATAGCAGCCGAGGGCATGGTGTTCGGCTCGCCTTTGAGCGGTGGCGCTACGGTAGTCGCCGTTCCCGGCGGGATAAGAATGAATCCGGGGCGTGCGGCTGCTGTAACAGCAGTCTACCGCGGCACAATTACGGGGGTTTTCCACCTCGCCGGCGGAGGTTCCTCCATTGTGGTGCAGCACCCTAACGATTTTCTCAGTATCTACAGCGGTCTTGGGCAGGTGTTTGTCGAACCCGGCCAACGCATCGAGGCCGGACAGCGCATCGCCCATACGTCGGCGCGGAGGCCGATGGTGTTCGAACTGTGGCACAACGGTTCGGCGCTCGACCCCAGAGAATATATAGTGTTGTGATTTTCCGCTTTCTCAGCCGTTTCTGGCCTTCGATGATTGTTGTGGCGGTGATAGCTTATGCCACGATTGCCGAGAATCCTCCTGTACCCGACGACATGCCCGTGATTCCGCATATCGACAAGCTGATACATGCCATAATGTTCGGCGGCCTTGCCGGAGCCGTAATGTTCGACATCCGTCGTTCCGGGAAGGTGCTTGCCAAAGGGACTGTTGTGGCAGTATGCCTTGGATGTGCGGTCGCAGGTGCTGCCGATGAGCTGGTGCAGGCATTCCTGACCGTCCGTCGCGCAGGAGATGTCTGGGACTGGGTCGCCGACTGCGTGGGAATTGCCGTGGCGGCATTCATGGCACCATCGGCAATAGGGGCAGTCCTCGCCCGGTGTCGGCGCAAACGGTAATATGTATAGGATTATTCCCCCTCTATAGAGGCCAGAACGGCGGCGAGTTCCTCTTCGGTCGCTGTCAGCCGCTGGCGGCACTCCTTGAGTAGCTGGGCGGCGCGGCGTGTGCGCTCGGCCAGTGTGTCGACGTCGCAGTTGTCGCTGCGCAACTGGGAGAGGATGCGCTCGAGTTCTTCTATGGCCTGGTTGTATGTCTGTTCAGATGATTCCATTGATTGTGCTGGTTACGGGATTGCCTTTTGCGAAAGTTGTTGTTATTGTTGTTCCTGCGGCAAGTAATGCGCTGTCGGTAACGGCGTGGCCGTTTACTCGGGTTATAGAGTAGCCGCGGCGCAAGGTGGCCTCCGGGGCGAGTGCGGCGAGAAGTTCGTCGATTGCCTCGAGCCTTGCCCGCCGGCGTGCTATGCCGTTTTTCACGCTTTCCGCAATCAGTCGTGCTGTGGGTAGGCCGACTTTCTGTCGCTGGCGGTCTATGGCGGCGCGTGCAAGAGCGGGAATCTGCCCGCGGTAGTAGGCGAGCTGCTGCTTGCGCGCCCCCACAAGCTCCACCACCGAAGCCTGCACCGAACGTGCCAGCGAAGCCACGCGTTCAAGTGCCGAGGCCAGCGAGGCCACAAGAAACTCGGCTGCTGCCGTGGGGGTTTTCACCCGCCTGGCGGCCACATAGTCCAGTACTGTTGTGTCGCGGTCGTGGCCTATGCCTACAATCACAGGCAGTGGGAACTGGGCCACATTGGCGGCGAGATCGTAGTTGTCGAAAGCGGCGAGTTCGCTCACTGCACCGCCTCCACGGATTATAGCCACGCAGTCGAACTCGTTTTCGCGGGCCGCGATTTTCTCGAGAGCGTCGATTATACCCTGCACTGTCCGCTCGCCCTGCATGGCCGACTCAAACAGTTCGGTGTGGAAGCGAAGCCCGTAGGCGTTGCCATGCAGATGCCGCACGAAGTCGCCGTAGCCGGCGGCTCCGCGTGCCGAAACCACAGCCACGCGCTGTGGTACGGGACTCCATGGCAGGGTGCGGTTTAGGTCGAACACGCCTTCGGCGCGCAGCCTCATGATTATGGCATTGCGGCGTCTGGCCAGGTCGCCGACAGTATAGTCGGGGTCGATGTCGTTGATCACCAGCGACATTCCGTAGACGGGGTGGTAGTTCACATTCACCTGCACCATCACTTTCATGTCGGAAGCCAGTGCGACTCCCGTTGCCATTAGAAAGCGTTCCCTGAGTCCTGCGTATGTGGAGGCCCAGATTACGGCTCTGGCCTTGGCCAATGGAGTCCCGGTGTCGTTTTTCTGTACAAGCTCCATATAGCAGTGGCCTGCCGAGCACCGGAGGTCGGAAGTCTCGGCGGTTATCCATTGCCGGTTCAGTCCGGGAGCCACGGCCAGGGCGCCGGCGATGCGCCTGTTGAGCTCTACCAGAGAAATCGGTTCGATGTTGCGAATCATTGCTCGCTGACTGTTTTCCAGCTCTTTCCGTTGAAGGAGCGCCGGATTGCCGTTTTCATGAGCGGCAACGATGCCGGAGCATCGCTTTCCACATAGTCGGATGCTGTGGTGTTGGTGAACACGAAATGTCCGCTTTCGGAATCGAAAGATATTTTTGCGAAAAGCATTCTGGGGGGATTGTCGGGGATGCGTCCGTTCTGGAAGAAATCGGCCATGCCCGTGGCGTTTTTCTGTGGCAGCTCCTGCCATGTGCGCGTGCTGAAAAAGCGGATGGAACTGTCGGCCATGGGCACCAGGACGGTTTCTATTACCGCCAGCAGGGTGTCGGAGCGCATAGGAAGCACGGCCACTTCCACCGATGAGGCGGTGCCGGCCTGTGCCAGCAGGCGACGGTCGTCCATTTCCACGATGCGGGTTTTGCCTCCGGTTTCGGTTTCGGACATGGTGGGCAGGCTGTGGGTGCTGTAGTCCACCATATCCATGCGGGTGTTTTTACCCATCAGAGGAAAAATGCCGTCAGGAGCGGCTATGAAGAGTTCGGCCACGGTTCGCGCATGCGTGCCCGCGGCAAACAGAATCGTGAGGACTATTGCCGTAGATATCCGTTTCATTGGTCTTGCGAAGGTTCGCCGTCGCCCTGCAGCAGGGAGTTGTAGCGGCTGCGGTTGTTGATAAGGTCGATTGCGGCGCGGTAGTCGCGGTTCAACGGTGCCACTGAGCGGTAATAGGAGCCGTTTTCGTAGAGGTCGCGGGCTACCAGTCCTTTAAGAATGGCGTTTACCAGCGGGCGCGAGCGGTCCCATTGCTCGCTGTTGAACTCTATTTCCTTGGCAGATGCGGCATCGATCAGAGCCTGTTCCAGAGGCTCGCCTACGGAGAATCCGCTATGGAAGCTGTCGGGAGTGGGGTAGGATTGAAGCAGCGAGGCGCGGTTGGCATCCACATAGTCTATGACCGTGCGGTTGAGCACGCCTTTGGCCACGATGTCGCGGTAGTAGGTGGAATAGTAGGAGGTATCGGCGGGCACGAACACGTCGGGGATTATGCCTCCTCCGCCGTAGACGGGGCGTTCGTTGTTGCGGGTGTGGAAGAGCAGCGAGTCGGGGCGTGCTATGCTGTCGGCGTCCCACAGCTCGCCGGCGCTCAGGCGCAGGAAAACCTCGCGCTGGTAGTCTTCGGAGTGGCCTTTCTCGTAGTGCTTCTGTATGCAGCGGCCGCTGGGAGTGTAGTAACGGGAAACGGTGAGCCGCATCATGGAGCCGTCGGGGAAGGGGAACGGACGCTGGACAAGGCCTTTGCCGAAGGTGCGGCGGCCTACCACCAGACCGCGGTCCCAGTCCTGCATGGCGCCGGTGAAAATCTCCGCGGCGGAAGCGGAGTATTGGTTTGCGATAATCACCAGTGGCAGCTTCTGATATGGCCCGGCAATGCGGGTACGGTACTTGTAAGGAGGTATCGCTCGCCCGTTGGTGCTCACCACCAGGGTGCGGGCAGGCAGGAAGAGTGATGCCAGCTCTACTGCTGCGTCGAGATAGCCTCCGCCGTTGTCGCTGAGGTCGATTACAAGCTGTTTCATTCCCGAGGCCGAAAGTTTTTCCAGGGCATCGGCCACTTCCTGCGCCGTTTCCTCGGCGAAGCGGGTTATACGTATGTAGCCTGTGGTTGGGTCGGCCATGAAAACCTCGTCGACGCTGAAAATGGGAATGTCGTCGCGTACCACGTCGAAGTCGATGAATTCGTCGCCGCGTTTTACCTTAAGGCTCACTTCTGTGCCTTTGGGACCGCGCAGATAGCCCATTACTTTGCGGTTGGTGAGCTTGCGACCGGCTATTACAGTGTCGTTGGCGGCCACGATGCGGTCGCCGGGCAGGATGCCCACACGCTCCGAGGGGCCTCCCGCTGTGGGCTGAATCACATATACGGTGTCGTCGAGCATGTTGAACTGGATGCCTATGCCGCTGAATTTTCCGTCGAGAGGCTGGGTGAACTCGGCGGTTTCGGCAGGTGTGGTGTAGGCCGAATGCGGGTCGAGGGTGCGGAGCATGGCGCGTATGGCCTCGGTGGCGAGGGTGTCGGAGTCCACATTATCGACATAGTAGTTCTGTATTATCGCCTCGGCGCGGCGCAGTTTGTCGTCCGCGTTTTGTGCACAGACAGTCGATGCAAGGGCCAATGCCGCTATTATTGCTATTGTAAATCTTTTCATTCCGGTTTGTATGGTTTTGGGAGGAAAGAGCTTATATCGGCACCGAAGGCCTGCAGTTCGCGTACTGCCGACGAAGATACCGCCGACAGTTCGGGACGGCTGGTCATGAGCACTGTCTCGATGCCGCTGATACGGCGGTTGAGGTCGGCCATGTCGCGTTCATAGTCGAAGTCGCGCACCGAGCGTACGCCGCGCACCAGAGCGCAAGCTCCGCGCGAGCGGGCGAAATCGGCGGTGAGTCCGGAGTATATTTCCACTGAGACCGCCGGGCAGGCAGCATACAGTCCGGCAATCGTGGCGGCTGTCGCTTCGGCTTCCCGGGCGGCGCCTTCCTTGGCTATGTTGACTCCAATGGCCACTATCACGCGGTCGAAAAGCGCCAGAGCCCGTTCCACGATGTCGGCGTGGCCGGCGGTGAATGGCCGGAACGAGCCGGCGAATACGGCAGTACGTTCAGTCGCGGTCGATGTCGGTGTCATCTTCGATAACAAGATTCTCGATAATGAAGTTCTGGCGTTCCGGCGTGTTTTTGCCCATGTAGAATTCGAGCACTTCGGCCATACCGTCGTCCTTGCGCAGGCTCACGCGGTCGGCACGCATGTCGGGGCCTATGAAATGGCGGAATTCGTCGGGCGATATCTCGCCGAGGCCTTTGAAGCGCGTTATCTCCGCATCGGCTCCGAAGCGGTGTATGGCTTCCAGACGTTCGGTGTCGGAGTAGCAGTACACGGTGTCGGGAGGCGTCTGCCGCGCGCTACGTGTATTGCGGGCGGTACGGCCGTTGCGGACACGGAACAGCGGGGTCTGCAGCACATAGACATGGCCCTTCTTGACAAGGTCGGGAAAATACTGCAGGAAGAAAGTGAGCATGAGCAGGCGGATGTGCATGCCGTCGACATCGGCGTCGGTGGCTATTATCACTTTGTTGTAGCGCAGGTTGTCGATACTTTCCTCGATGTTCAGTGCGGCCTGCAGCAGCGAGAACTCCTCGTTGGCATACAGTTCCCTTTTTGAGGCGCCATAGGTGTTCAGGGGCTTGCCGCGCAGCTTGAACACGGCCTGGGTTTCGACGTCGCGTACTTTCTCGATGGTGCCTCCGGCGGAGTCGCCCTCGGTGATGAATATGCTTGATGCCAGTTTCTTTTCCTCGTTTCCGCGGCTGTCGCTCAGATGCACGCGGCAGTCGTTGAGTTTGCGGTTGTACAGGCTGACCTTCTTTGCCGTTTCCCTTGATTTCTTGGCCACGACGGCAATCGCTTTTCGGTCGCGCTCGCTTTCCTGGATTTTACGTAGGACTATTTCCGCGGTGTCGCGGTCGCGGTGCAGGTAGTTGTCGAGCTCCTTTTTCAGGAAATCTCCCACGAATTTTGCCACTGTCGGGCCATCCGGTCCCATCTCCCTGCTGCCGAGGCGGGTTTTCGTCTGGCTTTCGAACACCGGCTCCTGCACTCTTATGGCCACTGCTGCCACCATGCCGTTGCGGATATCGGACGGTTCGAACGAGCGGTTGTAGAAGTCCTTCACAGTGCGTGTCACCGCTTCCTTGAAGGCGCTCAGGTGCGTACCTCCCTGGGTGGTGTGCTGGCCGTTGACAAAGGAATAGAATTCCTCGCCGTACTGGTTGGCATGTGTTATGGCCACTTCGATGTCGTCGCCCTTGAGGTGGATTACCGGGTATAGCGGCTCGGCGCTCATGCTTTCGGCAAGCAGATCCACCAGGCCGTTGCGCGAACTCATCCGTTTTCCGTTGAAGACTATCGACAGGCCGGTATTGAGGAACGTGTAGTTCTTCAGCAGCTGCACAACATATTCCTCGCGGTAGGCGAAGTCGCGGAATATCTCACTGTCGGGTGTGAATGTCACCGAAGTGCCGTTGGGGCGTTCTGTCGGTTCCACGGAACTATCCTCGACAAGTTCGCCACGATGGAAAACCACGCGTTTGCACTGTCCGTCGCGGCAGCTTTCAACGGTGAACGAGGTGCTCAGGGCGTTAACGGCTTTTATGCCCACGCCGTTGAGGCCAACCGACTTCTGGAACGCTTTGGAGTCGTACTTGCCGCCGGTGTTGATTTTCGATGCCACATCCACCACTTTGCCGAGGGGTATGCCGCGGCCGTAGTCGGTCACGGATACCGACCCTCCGGCACTGACAGTGTCGACCCTGACTTCTATCTTTTTGCCGAAGCCCATCATGAATTCATCGATGGAGTTGTCCAGCACTTCTTTCAGCAGCACATAAATGCCATCGTCGGCGGAAGTGCCGTCGCCGAGTTTGCCTATGTACATGCCCGGGCGGAGGCGGATGTGCTGGCGCCAGTCGAGGGTTGTTATGTCGTCCTCGGTGTAGCTTGCCGAGGGCGCATCGTTTTCGGGTTCGGTGTTTTCTATGTCGAAGTTCAGTTCCATTGTCGCTTGTGTGGCTGCGTGTGCGATGCCGTTCTTGCAAATATACGAATTTCCGTCGGAATTATCCGCGGATAAAAAATCCTGCAATCTTTCCAGGCCTCAAAAAAAGCAGAGGGAAGTCGCCTGTGCGGCAGCTTCCCTCCGTAGTGTGTCTATTTCGTTTCCTGAATGTTATTCGGAGCGGCGGCTTTTGCGGCCATAGCCGTATACTGCGGCAGCGCCGAGCTGTTCTTCGATGCGGAGCAGCTGGTTGTACTTGGCCATGCGGTCGGAACGCGAAGCCGAGCCGGTTTTGATCTGTCCGGCGTTGGTGGCAACGGCGATGTCGGCGATGGTGGCGTCTTCGGTTTCGCCGGAGCGGTGCGAGATCACTGCGGTGTAGCCGTTGCGCTGAGCGAGTTCTACGGCGCGGAGTGTTTCGGTGAGCGAGCCGATCTGGTTGACCTTGACAAGGATGGAGTTGGCGCAGCCGAGCTCGATGCCTTTTTCGAGGTATTTCACGTTGGTTACGAACAGGTCGTCGCCAACGAGCTGGCAGCGGTCGCCAATCATGTCGGTGAGGATTTTCCAGCCTTCCCAGTCGCCTTCGGCCATACCGTCTTCGATGGAGTCGATGGGGAATTCGTCGATGAGTTTCTTGAGGAATTCGGCCTGTTCCTTGCTGCTGAGCTTGGGAGCGTCGGCGCCCTGTTTCCAGGTGTAGTCGTAAACGCCGTCTTTGAAGAATTCGGAGGATGCGCAGTCGAGACCGATGGTGATGTCGCGTCCGGGAACGTAGCCTGCTTTCTCGATGGCCTGGATGATTACGTTGAGGGCGTCTTCAGTGCCGTCGAGTGTGGGAGCAAAACCGCCTTCGTCGCCTACGGCGGTGCTCAGGCCACGGGCTTTGAGCACGCTCTTGAGGTTGTGGAACACTTCGGTGCCCATGCGGATGCCTTCGTGGAAAGAGGTTGCGCCGATGGGGCGGATCATGAATTCCTGGAAGCAGATGGGAGCATCGGAGTGTGCGCCGCCGTTGATGATGTTCATCATGGGCACGGGCAGCACGTAGGTGTTGCAGCCGCCGATGTATTTGTAGAGGGGCAGGTCGAGGTAGTTGGCGGCAGCTTTAGCTACGGCCAGGGATACGCCGAGGATGGCGTTGGCGCCAAGATTGCTCTTGGTGTCGGTGCCGTCGAGGGCGAGCATTGCTTCATCGATGGCAATCTGGTCGAGGGCGCTCATGCCCACAAGTGCGGAGGCGATGGGGCCGTTGACGTTGGCTACAGCCTTGAGCACGCCTTTGCCCATGTAGCGGTTTTTGTCGTTGTCGCGGAGCTCGAGGGCTTCGTTGACGCCGGTGGATGCGCCGGAGGGCACGCTGGCACGGCCGAAAGCGCCGGATTCCAGTACTACGTCTACTTCTACGGTGGGGTTGCCACGGGAGTCGAGGACCTCACGACCGATGATTTTTTCGATTTTCATTGCTTGATATGGTTTTATACCTTGGTATATGTGTTGTACGTTTTGCGGCGGCAAATTTAATCAAATTTTTTCGTATCCGGCACACTCTTAGCATTATTTACCACGTTATGCGCCTTGGCGGACATCCCTGAGAGGGAAGCTGGCCGAGGTGTCCCGGAACTGGATGTCCGGAGTGTTGGAATGTATTGCTATCTTTGTGGCATGAAAGCTTTCCTACAGGCGATAGGGCGGGTGATGTACCGCCTGGTGATGCCGCTCCGGCGTCGCCGGCTGAAGAACCGCAGTGTGAGTATTGTTAGCAACGACTGCTGGAGCAGTTTCATGTACCGCTTCTATGGTCTGCCTTTCAATTCGCCTTTTGTGGGGCTGTTCATAATGCCCGACCACTATCTGGCTATGCTCGAAAATCCGGAAGTGCTGGCAACACCGCCGCGGATGACCTCTTCGGCGGAGTCGGTCTATGCCGGCCGGCTGTCCGACCTGCCTCCTTATCCGCTTGGAATCCTTCCGGGAGGCATAGAGATACATTTCCTGCATTATGCCACAGCCGAGGAGGCTCTGGATAAATGGACGCGGCGCATGTCGCGGCTCGACTGGGACAACTGTATAGTGAAGTTCAGCCGCAACAACGGATGCACCGACGGGCATCTCAGGCGCTTCGACGCCCTCCCCTTCCCGCACAAGGTGGCTTTCAGCACAACTCCGTTGCCAGGTGTGCGGTCGGTCGTGGCTGTACCGGAGTTCGCGGGAGACGATCAGCTGGGACGCTATTGGAAACTCGCCGACCTGCACTATGATTTCGGGCGGCATGCCGATGCCATCAGGCAGTCGGAGCGTTGACCGCGTAGATGTTCAGCTTTTGACAATGCGGAAGCATCCTCCGCTGTAGCGGAAAGAAAGTGCTCCCGCGGCCACGAGTTCCGTTACGATTTCTGCCGCCATCCGGCTGTCGGTGCCGAGTGTCAGCGCAAGGTCGCGGATGTCGGCGCTGTTTTCTTCGGCGAGGATGCCCATTGCGCGGGTGTGCCGGTCGGAGAGTATAAGGGCATCGTTGTTTGTCCTCAGCCGCCAGGCTGCGGCCAGCAGGGGGTGTGCGGCTATGTTTTCGTCGGCGACACGATAGTAAGGATGCCAGCGTCCTGAGGCGTCGCGCGCTTCGACCGGTGGCGTGCATGCTTCCACTGTGGCCACGATAATGCGGGTGGATGCGTCGATGCTGTATGCCTGGAAATCGACGCTCAACGGCGGACGGCAATATGCCTGCGCCGCCTGCTCCACTATATAGACGTCTTCCTCGTTGCGGACTCCTGCCAGGTCGCCGTTGTCCTTCACGCCTATCAGCAGGCGTCCGCCGGCGTGGTTGGCAAAGGCGCTGAGCGAGCGGGCTATCTTGCAGGGATCGCTGATAGCGTATTTGAAGTCCTGGCAGAGGTGTTCGCCTTCGGCCACCATTGCACGGACACGTCGGGCGCCCGGGCGGCAAGGAAGATCCTTCATAGGGTTACAGGAGCTTCATCAGCCGGTCAACGGCCTCGAAGGTGCGCCGCGGAGCATCTTCCCAGAAATTGTCGTAGGCGGCCGCGTTGCCCCCGTCGCCCGGAGTGTCGCTGATTACGCGCAGGCACACGAAGGGCACACCTCTCGAACAGCATACCTGAGCCACGGCTGCCGACTCCATGTCCACGGCTACGGCCTGCGGCTGAACGGAAAGCACGCGGGCGAGGGCTTCCGTACCGTCGATGAACACGTCGCCGCTGGCCAGCAGGCCGCCGCTGGCGCCGAGCTGCCGGCGCACATTGTCGCCAAGAGGGCACTCGAAGCGTTCGGGAAATCCTGCGGCCTGCCCGGGAGCAGTGCCGGGGCCGCACCATACGTCGTGGTAGGCCACCGCGTCGGCGAGAAGCACGTCGAGCGGTTTCAGAGGCGGCTCTCCCATTCCGGTTCCTCCTGCTACGCCCGTGTTGACCACAAGCTCAGGATGGAAAATGTCGATGAGGGCCGCGGCGCCGAGTGCGGCGTTCACTTTGCCTATGCCGCATTTGCATACTGTCACAGGATGTCCTCCGAGGAGTCCGGTATAGTATGTCGTATCGCCTATGGCCACTTCGGAAATGTCGGCGAGCAGCGGGAGCAGCAGGCGCAGTTCCTTGTCCATGGCAACGATTATGGCTGTTTTCATTTTGCGGATTGTGTGTGGTTGTGGATGCCGCAGCGGCCGCTGGACTGTAGTTGCCTACAATGCCGGCGGCCGCTGCGTTGAATCGGGATTCTGCTTATTTCTGGAATTTCTTCACAATCACGGTGGCGTTGTGGCCGCCGAATCCGAAGGAATTGGACAGCGCGGCGCGCACTGTGCGCTTCTGGGCCTTGTCGAAAGTGAAGTTCAGGGAATAATCGATTTCCTCGTCGCGGTCTTCGGGGTCGTGGTTGATTGTGGGAGGTACGATGTCCTCTTCCACGGCCTTCACGCTGAAGATTGCTTCCAGCGCGCCGGTTGCACCCAGAAGGTGTCCGGTCATCGACTTTGTGGAGGATATGTTGAGTTTGTGGGCGTTTTCGCCGAACACCTCCACTATGGCTTTCACCTCGGAGATGTCGCCTACGGGGGTGGATGTGCCGTGTACGTTGATGTAGTCGATGTCGTCGGGCTGCATGCCGGCGTCGTCGAGCGCGTTCCTCATGGCCAGGATGGCGCCAAGGCCGTCGGGGTGTGTGGCAGTGAGGTGGTGGGCGTCGGCGGAGAGGCCGCCGCCGGCGACTTCGGCATAGATTTTCGCACCGCGTGCGAGAGCGTGTTCAAGCTCTTCGAGCACCAGCACTGCCGAGCCTTCGCCCATCACGAAGCCGTCGCGGCTTTTGCTGAAGGGGCGGGATGCGGTCTGGGGGCTGTCGTTGCGGGTGGAGAGGGCGTGCATGGAGTTGAAGCCGCCCACGCCTGCGGGATAGATTGCAGCTTCGGCACCGCCGGTGAGAATCACATCGGCTTTGCCAAGACGAATCAGGTTGAAGGCGTCGATTATCGCGTTGTTGCTCGATGCACAAGCCGACACCACGCCGTAGTTGGGGCCGTGGTAGCCGTATTCCATCGAGATGTGACCCGAAGCGATGTCGGCAATCATCTTGGGAATGAAGAACGGGTTGTATTTTGGGCCCTTGTCGGCGTTGAGGGCGTAGTATCCGGCTTCTTCCTCGAAAGTGTGAAGACCACCGATGCCGGCGGCAACAATCACACCCACGCGGTTGCGGTCAAGACCATTGCCTTCGGTTTCCAGAGCGGCGTCGGCCACGGCCTGGCGGGCCGCTACCATGGCATATTGGGCATAGAGGTCGAGCTGGCGTGCTTTGCGACGGTCGAAGTGCTCCTCGGCGTTGAAGTCCTTCACCTCGCAGGCGAAGCGTGTCTTGAACAGGGAGGCGTCGAAATGGGTGATAGGGCCAGCGCCGCTTACACCGTCCTTGGCGTTCTGCCAGGTGGTGGCCACGTCGTTGCCGATGGGGGTGATGGCGCCAAGGCCTGTAACTACGACTCGTTTAAGTTCCATAGTGGGGAGATTTCGTTATATGGGTATCGTCAGGTGCTGCTTATGGCAGGTGGTATATGCAAAAAACCGCCGTTTTTTCAATGATTGAAACTTCCGGCGGCTATACTGTCAGTTTGCTGACTGCTGTTTTGCTTGGCTGGCCGCCGCGCTCTGCTGGCAGATGCCGGCGGGGTTGCTCGCGGTGTGCTTAAGCGTGGGCTTCCAGATAAGCGATGGCGTCGCCTACGGTTTTGATTTTCTCGGCTTCTTCGTCGGGAATTGTTGCTCCAAATTCTTTTTCGAAGTCCATGATCAGCTCCACGGTGTCGAGGGAGTCGGCGCCAAGGTCGGTGATGAAGGATGCCTCTTCAGTTACTTTCTCGGGTTCTACGCCGAGCTTGTCCACTACGATGCTTTTTACGCGATCTGCAATTTCAGACATGACGGTTTGGGGTTTTGATTAGTAAATTCACATTTTGCGGTGCAAAGTAAGTAATTATTCCCCGATTACGGAAATTATTAGCTATTTATTGTTGTCCGAAGGTGTGTCGGCGGTGTGGAATAACGGCCTCACAGATAGCTGCAAGGCGCTTTTGTCTGATTCTGTGAAATAGTGTTAATCGGGCTGTGCCGCCGCGCGTGTGATGTGGTACACATATATTATTTGCGAGTCCGCCGGATTTTTACTACCTTTGCGCGATTTATTGAGAAAATACCAACATTAAGCATTTTATGAATCCTATCAAGAAAACCATCGCACTGCCCGACGGCCGGACTATCACCATCGAGACCGGCAAGCTCGCAAAGCAGGCCGATGGAGCGGTAGAAGTGCGCATGGGCAACACCATGCTCCTCGCAACGGTAGTCACTGCCAAGGAAGCCGGCGAGGGAGTGGACTTCATGCCCCTGCAGGTGGAGTATAAGGAAAAATTCTCCTCCGCCGGCCGCTTTCCAGGCGGTTTCCTCAAGCGCGAAGGACGCGCCAGCGACTACGAAATTCTTACCGCGCGTCTGGTGGACCGTGTGCTCCGCCCCCTGTTCCCCGACAATTACCACGCCGACACATTCGTAAACATCACTCTCTATAGCGCCGACGGTGTCGATGCGCCCGACTGCCTGGCCGGGCTTGCTGCCTCCGCAGCTCTGGCTGTCAGCGATATTCCCTTCAACGGTCCCATCTCCGAAGTGCGCGTTGCACGCGTCGACGGCCAGTTTGTGATCGACCCCACATTCGAACAGCTCCAGAAAGCCGACATGGAACTCATGGTAGGCGCCACCTACGACAACATCATGATGGTCGAGGGTGAGATGAACGAGGTGAGCGAAGCCGAACTCCTCGATGCTCTCCGCACGGCCCACGAAGCCATCAAGGTGCAGTGCAAGGCCCAGATGGAGCTCGCCCAGGAAGTAGGCTCCACCACAAAGCGCGAATATTGCCACGAGACAAACGACGAAGACCTCCGTGCCGATGTCCGCAGCAAGTGCTACGACAAGGCTTACGAAGTGGCCCGCAAGGGTTGCGCCGACAAGCACTGGCGTGCCGAGGCTTTCGAAGCCATCTGCAACGAATATATCGAATCCCTGCCCGAAGAGGAACGCGAAGCCAAGACACCTCTGGTGAAACGCTACTACCACGATGTGGAGAAAGAAGCGATGCGCCGCTGCGTGCTCGACGAAGGCATCCGTCTCGACGGCCGCAAGACCACCGAAATCCGTCCTATCTGGGCGGAAGTGGACTACCTTCCCGGACCTCACGGTTCCGCCGTGTTTACCCGTGGCGAGACCCAGGCTCTGGCAACAGTGACTCTGGGCACCAAGCTCGACGAGAAAATCCTTGACGATGTTCTCAACCAGGGTCGCGAACGTTTCCTCCTCCACTATAACTTCCCTCCCTTCTCCACCGGCGAGGCTCGTCCCGTGCGCGGTGTGGGACGTCGTGAGGTCGGCCACGGAAACCTGGCACATCGTGCGCTCAAGCGCATGTTCCCCGAGAACTTCCCCTATGTGTGCCGCATCGTGAGCGACATCCTCGAGAGCAACGGTTCGTCGTCCATGGCGACCGTATGCGCCGGCACACTGGCCCTGCTCGACGCCGGCGTGAAGATGCGCAAGCCTGTGAGCGGCATCGCCATGGGGCTTATCTCCGATGGCGAGAAGTATGCAGTGCTCAGCGACATCCTCGGCGATGAGGACCACCTCGGCGACATGGACTTCAAGGTGACAGGTACCGCCGACGGTATCACCGCCACCCAGATGGACATCAAGTGCGATGGTCTGAGCTATGAAATTCTCGAACGCGCCCTCAACCAGGCACGCGAAGGCCGACTCCACATCCTGGAGAAAATCCACGAGACCATCGCCGAAGCCCGCGAGGACTACAAGCCCCATGTGCCCCGCATCGTTACCATGCTCATTCCCAAGGAGCTTATCGGTGCTGTGATTGGCCCGGGCGGAAAGGTGATCCAGGGTATCCAGGAAGAAAGCGGTGCAGTGGTGTCGATCGACGAAATCGACGAAGGCGGCTTCATCGAAGTGGCTGCCGCCAACAAGGACTCCATCGACCGCGCTCTGGCAATGATCAACGCCATTGTGGAACTTCCCGAGGAAGGCAAGGTTTATAAAGGCACAGTGCGTTCCATTATGGAATTCGGCGCCTTTGTAGAGTTCATGCCCCACCGCGACGGACTGCTGCACATAAGCGAGATTGCCTGGGAGCGCCTCGACGACATGGAGGCATCCGGCCTCAAGGAAGGCGACCAGGTGGAAGTCAAACTCATCGAAATCGACAAGAAAACGGGCAAGTACCGCCTTTCGATGCGTGCGCTGCAGCCCAAGCCCGAAGGCTATGTGGAACCCGTCCGCGCACCCCGCGGCGAACGTGGCCCCCGTCGCGAAGGCGCGCCCCGAGGCGACCGTGGTCCCCGTCGTGAAGGTGGCGACCGTGGCGAGCGCCGTGGTCCACGTCCTCCCCGCAAAGACTGAGAATAGCTCGTAATAACGCGCATAAACCATAAGACAGCCCGGCCACGCGATGGCCGGGCTGTTTTTTTAGAGATTGCTTGACAATGATTGTTGAACAACCTCTTGTTGTGTCCGTCGGGGCGGAGATGGCGGCGCTTGTCTTTCAATTGACTGCGATGAGGTAAAATCGAGGTTAAATATTGGAGGCTATTGACTTGATTGTGCAAAAATTTGCTTATCTTTGTACGCTTTTGCAGCCTACCTGCCGGATCCCATCATTTACGAGGATGTCGGCGGCGTGCCGCAAGGAGCCTTAACGTGCTATATAATAAACCACAAACATAAAATGGCAACCTTAGAGAAAATCAGAAACAAGTCGGTGCTGCTGTTCGTAATCATCATCGTGGCATTGCTTGCATTCATCCTGGGCGACTTCCTCACATCCGGTCGCACCTATTTCGGCTCGCCCACAACTGTGGCAAAAGCCGGCGATGTCAGCGTCGATTACCAGGCTTATCAGAACCGTATATCCGAGATTTCGGAACAGAACCAGCGCAACGGTCGCAACCTCAGCTCCGATGCAGTGGCTGCCGAAGCTCTCAACAGCCTCATCTCCGAAGGACTCATGAGCCGTGAATACGAGCGTCTGGGAATCACTGTCACCGATGCCGAACTCAACGAAGCCATGTTCGGTGCCAACCAGTCGCCCATGGCAGCCCAGCTGATTGCCAATCTTTCCGGTGCACTCGGCCTTACAACTCCCGATGCCCACGCAGTCTACAACGCAGTGTCCAACCCCGCTGCCTACGATATCACCCAGGACGACGCCCAGCAGATTTCCGCAATGCTGCGCCAGACCGAAACCGAACTCACCAACCAGATGATTGCCCAGAAGTTCGGCCGTCTGGTATCGGGTCTTTTCACCTACAACAAGCTCGATGCCCGCAATACCTACGACAACATCGCCACCACCCGCCGTGTGGCTTATGCCGTGAAGGATGCCTCCGCTGTGGCAAACGATGAAGTAGAATTCTCCGATGCCGACGTTCAGGCTCTCTGGAACAGCCGCCGTCAGGAATACGCTATCGATGAGGAACGCCGCCAGGTCGATTATATCTATGTTCGCATCGAACCCTCGCAGGCCGACCGTGTGGCCGCCGCCAATGCTGTTGAAAACGCCGTCCTCGGTCTTTCGACAACCGAAGGACTCGATGCTGTGGCCGGCGACAGCCGCTTTGTCGTCGAGACAGCATCCGTTCCCCTGGCTCAGATCAGCGACCGTGCACTCAAGCAGTTTGTCGACACCGCGTCGGTAGGCTCCGCAGCCGTTGTCAGCCGCAGCTCCGAGGAATACACCATCGCAAAACTCACCGGCATCACCATGGGTATCGACTCCATCAATGTCAGCATGGCTCAGCTTGCAAATCCTGCCGCTTCGGCCGACAGCATCGTGAGTGCCATCAATGGCGGCAGCACCGTGGCTTCTCTGATGGCTACAGGTGAGGTGCAGGGCCAGGACAGCGTATGGGGCAATCTCCAGGCTCCTGGTATCGAAGAGAAACTGCGCAATGCGCTCACCGACGCCACTGTCGGCCGTGCTTTCGCTTTCACCGACACAGTAGCCGGAAATCCTGTTACCGTTATATATAAGGTGAACCGTCGCCATGCTCCTGTCAAGTTCTACGACTTTGCCGTGGCTACATATACCGTGGATCCCTCGCAGGAAACCATTACCGACCTCAGCGACCGCCTGCGCACATATGTGAGCGCCAACAGCTCCGCATCCGAATTCAGCGCCAACTCTTCCGAGTCCGGCTATCCCATGCTGTCCGACGAAGTGGGTAACTCCTCGGTACGCATCGGCAACGCAGACGACAGCCGCCGCTTTGTGAAATGGGTAATGGAAGCCCGCGAAGGCCAGGTTAGCCCCGTGTTCCAGGACGACAAGCAGACTTATCTCATCGCCTTGGCAGTAAGCGACATCTACGACGACTACCGTCCCTACAACAGCCCCCGCGTTTATCCTCAGCTTCAGGCCGAGGCACTCGAGGCCAAGAAAGCCGACAAGCTCATGGAGAAATACAACGGTCGCGGCACCGACCTGGCAAGCTATGCACAGGCAATGGAGACCGAAATCGCCGAAGGCGATGTGAACGTGAACAGTCCCGTCCTGCTTAACCTCGGCATTGGCGAGAATGAAATCGCCGGCGCTATCGCAGGCACAGCCCAGGGTAAGTTCGCAGGCCCCATCAAAGGCAACCATGGTATAATGGTGTTCGAGGTGCGCGAGGTAAACACAGCCAACCGTCCGTTCACCGAAGATGAGTATGGCCAGCTCTTCCTGCGCAACTACACTCCGCTCCGCAACCCGCAGCTGCTTCTGCTGGGCAAAAATAAAGTGGATAACCGCTCGCTCAACTTCGTGAGCAATCCCGCCGAATAACTTTGCACTTATTATATAGCTGAAGCGCCCCGGAACATTTGCTCCGGGGCGTTTCCATTATCAGGCGTTGTTGCACTTTTCGATGTAGCGCCGGTGTCCGGCCTCGAAGAACACCGCGACATTGCTGAAGTCGACATCGGCATCCACTGTGATGTCCTCCATATTGAGGTCGACTTCCTGGTAGAGAGCGGTAACGGTTTTCAGCAGGTCGCGCACGCGCATCTCTTCGGTGTAGGAAGTGGTGCCGCCTACACGCCGCTTCACATTCTCGAGTCCGCGTCCTGCACGACTCATTTCATGGGCGAGCCTGAGAGTGCGATGCTCCAGCGAGTAGTCGGCCATGAGCAGAAGGGCGTCGTAGTAGAGGTGTGAGGCGCGCAGCAGGTAGCCGGTTTCCAGACAGATGTCGGCGGCGTCCATGAGTATGCGTCCGGCGCGGCCTGCATTGCGGCAGGCGGCCGCCTCGCGACGGGCGTTTTTGTCGATTTCATCGGCAGCGGGAGATGTGAGTTGCCGGAAGTGTCCCTTGCGTGTGCAAGATGCTACCAGCACATAGGAATTCTTGATTTCCATAATCTTTCCTTTTTTTCATTAAGTCAAACTTCTGTTCTGCGGCTGTGGCCCTGCATTTGCTGTCGGACTGTGAAAAAAAGAAGACACAATCCACCCTTTGAAGCTCCCGGCAGGGGAGCCGCAGACGGTTGATTGTGTCGATTATGGTTTTCTGGCGGTCGAAATTCCGCGGCGTATTGTCAAGGCATATGCAAAGATACTCAAATTCCGCATTTTTTCTCAGCTGATAATAAAAAAATCAGCGAAGCTGCCGCTCCGGCGAAAAATAATTGCTATTTTTGCAGAGTCGAAAGTGAAGGTAATCCTCCGGGCGACATTGCTTAAGGTGCATTGCCTTTGACCGCCGCGATAGCGGTATAGTGCGCACCAAATAGCCTCCGGCATCATATTTCCACACTTGCGACCTCCAACTCCACGATTATTCCCGTTTCGAATCACGCAGGCAACTACCGACGGTTTCATTTCCGCCGGATGTATATTAGGGTCATCTGTCTTTAACAGGCGCGCTAAAAATCTTGCAGGCATCTTTTTTGAGATGAAAGCGTTTTAAGGGAAGACAAGGAAGCCCTCTCCATTCTCTCCTCTTGTATTTTTACATCTTTTCCTGTTTAAAGCGCTATAGCACACACGTGGCGGACTCCATGCCCGGAGTCGTTTTATTTGAAAATTCCCATACAAGCATGTATAACATATCAGAACTTAATGCCATGCCCGACGAACAGCTGAAATCGGTTGCAGAAGGACTTGGCCTGAAAAAAATAGATTTGTCAAGACGCGACGAACTTATGTTCCGCGTTCTCGACCAGCAGGCGGTGGCCGAAGCCGCCGTGCCTGCGCGTGGTCGCCGCAAAGCCGACTCCGGCGAGGAGGAAGCTGCGGATAAATTGCCCCGCAAACGCGGACGAAAGAAAAAAGAGACCGTAGACGACGGTGACAAGGCTCCCGCCATGCAGGTGGAAGAAGCACCTGCTGCCGCCGGCGATGCACCCAGGGCCGATTCGGCTCCCGCGGAAAATGCCCCCGCGGTGGTAGAGAAAAAACGCCGCGGACGTCCTCCAAAGAAGAAAGTGGCCGAAGAGCCGCAGGCAGAGGCTGTCAAGGCTCCTGTGGCTACCGACAATGACACTGCCGTAATTTCCAATGATTCCACGACGGATGCCGAAAAAGCGGACAAGGCAACAGCGGACACCGGCGCTGAAACTCCCGCGCAGCCCGAAGCTGTTTCCGCAAACAATACGGAAGAACCGTCGTCGGCCGAAGCGCCTGCCGCACGCGAAAACGGCGAACCGCGCAAACGCGACTTCTCGCCGCGCAACGACAGCAGTCTCGGCGAATTTTTTCCCCGCAGCCATGGTCGCAAGTTCGTGCCCCGCTCGCAGCGCGAACAGAACCATCCTAATCAGCAGAATCAGCAGAACCAACCGCAGCAGCGCCAGCAGGCTCATATCCACCAGCAGCATAATACACCTCAGCCCGGAGGAACAATACAGCTCACGGAGCCTAACCAGGTAACGCAGCAGCCTCAGCAGAACCAGGGCAAGAAGAACAAGAAGAACCGTTTCAACCAGCAGGCTCAGGATAATGCGGCTTATAACTTCTATGATATCCTCGAGGTTACCGGTGTGCTCGAAATCGTGCCCGAAGGCTATGGATTCCTGCGCTCGGCCGATTTCAACTACCTTGCCAGCCCCGACGATGTGTATGTGACCCAGCCTCAGATAAAGAGCTTCGGTCTGCGCCAGGGCGACGTTGTAGAGGCAACGGTGCGCCCGCCGCGTGAAGGGGAGAAATATTTCCCGCTGACAGGGGTGAAGCGTGTCAACGGCCGTGGCCTCGAGTTCGTGCGCGACCGTGTGGCTTTCGAGCATCTTACGCCCTTGTTCCCCGACGAGAAGTTCGACATAACCTCCGGTCGCTCCTGCACCCTTTCCACACGCGTGGTGGATATGTTCTCGCCCATAGGCAAAGGGCAGCGCGGGCTTATCGTCGCTCCTCCCAAGACCGGCAAGACACTTCTGCTCAAGGATATCGCCAATGCCATAGCGGAGAACCACCCCGAGACCTACATAATGATACTGCTCATCGACGAACGTCCCGAGGAGGTCACCGACATGCAGCGCAGTGTCAATGCAGAGGTAATCGCCTCTACCTTCGACGAGCCGGCCGACCACCATGTGAAGATTGCGGGAATCGTGCTCGAGAAGGCCAAACGCCTTGTCGAGAGCGGCCACGATGTCGTGGTGTTCCTCGACTCCATAACCCGCCTGGCGCGTGCCTACAACACCGTGGCTCCGGCATCGGGAAAAATTCTATCCGGCGGTGTCGACGCCAACGCCCTTCAGAAGCCAAAACGCTTTTTCGGTGCCGCGCGCAACATCGAAGGCGGCGGCTCGCTCACAATCATTGCCACGGCGCTCACCGAAACAAGCTCCAAGATGGACGAGGTAATCTTCGAGGAATTCAAGGGCACCGGCAACATGGAGCTGCAGCTCGACCGCAAGCTTTCCAACAAGCGGGTTTTCCCGGCCGTGGACATCATGGCCTCGAGCACACGACGCGACGACCTGCTGCTGCGCAAGGAAACACTCGACCGCATGTGGATTCTCCGCCGCTATCTTTCCGACCGCAACAGCGTGGAAGCCATGGAATTCATCAAGGACCGAATGGAGCGCACCCGCGACAACGACGAGCTTCTGCGCACCATGGGCGACTGAAGGCGCCTGGCAGCACCTCTTCACGACAACTGGATACAACATTGAATTACGGTGTATGGGCGGCCACAACATGGTCGCCCATACTGTCTGGATTGGGGAAAATTCGCTAAATTTGCACCCGAATTGCCCGATACTGCAACAGATAACACAATGACCAAGGGATTCCAAGCTGCCGATAACTGTGCCGATGCCATCCACATCGACCTATGGCGGATTGTGCGCCAACGCATCGGCAGATACGGATACCTGCTGCCGCACTGGCCTGTGATTCCTCTGGAAAGGCTCATATGCCAGCGGCAGATGAACGAGCTTCTTGGCAAGGCATCGGGTCTTGCCGGGTCGGCATTCTGCGGCAAGGTGCTCGCCGAGCTGGGAATAAAACTCGCGGTGTCCGGCAGCGACCGGCTTCCGGCCTCGGGAAGGTGCGTCTTCGTGTGCAACCATCCGCTGGGCGGACTCGACGGAATCGCGCTGATGGCATGGCTCGCCGCCGTGTACGGACGGGAACCCAAGGTGTTGGTGAACGATTTGCTCACAGCCGTGACGCCTCTTGCCGGAAACTTTGTGCCGGTGAACAAGTTCGGCCGTCTTTCGCGCAGCAGCTCCATCGATTTCGACAAGGTTCTCGCCGGCGACGACCCCGTACTGGTGTTTCCCGCAGGGCTTGTGTCGCGAATGGACAGCAACGGATATGTGAGCGACCTCAAATGGCGCAAGACCTTTGTCACTAAGGCATTGCAGTCGCGGCGCGATGTCGTGCCGCTGTTTTTCGACGCGATGAACTCGCTGCGTTTCTATAAATTTTGCCGTTTGCGCGTAAAGCTGGGGATAAAAGTGAATCTCGAGCAGAGCCTGCTGCCTTCGGAGCTGTTCCGACAGAACGGCAACACGTTCCGCCTCGTATGTGGCCAGGCATTACCCTGGGCGACGCTCGCTAACGGGAATCCTGATAAAGAAGCACAAAAAATTAGAGAAATTGTCTACGCTCTGGCATCTCGCACGAGCCAGGCCAAACTGATTCATATATGAACCTCCCGATTATAGATGCTGTAGAAGCGGCGCTTATCGAAGCAGAACTGACTCCCGGGCGCTTTCTGCGCAACACCAACAAGGGACACAACAGCCTGTACATCGTCGACGCACATTCATGCCCCAATACCATGCGCGAAATCGGGCGTCTGCGCGAAATCGCATTCCGCGGCGCCGGTGGCGGAACAGGAAAGGATTGCGACATCGACGAATTCGATACCATGCCGGCTCCGTGCCACCAGCTGATTGTATGGGATCCGGAGAACAAGCTTATTCTCGGTGGTTACCGCTTTATCAGAGGTGCCGAGATGGAATTCGACAATGAGGGCAAGCCGCGGATTGCAACCGCCCACATGTTCTCTTTCTCAAGAAAATTCCTCGAAGAGTATCTTCCCGCCACCATAGAGCTTGGCCGCAGTTTCGTGCGCACCGAGTATCAGAGTTCCCGGGAGGGCATAAAGTCCATCTATGTGCTCGACAACCTGTGGGATGGCCTGGGGGCGCTGACAGTGCTTTATCCCGAAATCAAATACCTGTTCGGGAAGGTTACCATGTATCCGAGCTACAATGAAGAGTGCCGCAACATGATACTCCATTTCCTGCACAAGCATTTCCCCGATCGCGACGGGCTGGTGCGCCCCATTGAGCCGCTGCAAGTGCCTGAAGCGGACCGGGCGATGGAGGAGATGTTCCATGCCGATGACTTCAAGGCCGACTACCGCATACTGAATGCCGCTGTCCAGAGCCACGGCTACCATATTCCGCCACTGGTCAATGCCTATATGAGTCTTAGCCCCACGATGAGAATGTTCGGCACGGCAGTGAACTCAAGCTTCGGCAACGTGGAGGAGAGCGGAATATTCCTGGCGATAGACGAAATACTGCAAGAAAAAAAAGACCGACACATAAATACATTTCATCCATGAGCGACAAAACAATCCTTTCCGAACTCACCGCAATCTCGCCTGTCGACGGCCGCTATCGCCGCAAGAGCCAACCCTTGGCCCGCTTCTTTTCCGAATACGCCGTAATGCGCTACAGGGTGCTGGTGGAAGTGGAATACTTCATAGCCCTGGCCGGAATAGGCCTTCCCCAGTTGCCTGCTCTCTCTGTGGAGGATGCCGGTCGTCTGCGTGGCATATACAGGAATTTCTCGGAGGCCGATGCCGTCGAGATAAAGGATATAGAGAAAGTGACCAACCACGACGTGAAGGCCGTGGAATACTTTCTGAAACGCCATTTCAAGGAATTCGGTCTTGAGAAGTATTCCGAGTTCATCCACTTCGGCCTCACTTCGCAGGACATCAACAACACAGCCTTCCATATGGCACTTGCCGAGGCACTTGCCGAGGTTGCCGTGCCAGCCTACCGCAGGCTGCATTCGGCAGTCGCCGAGCTTGCCGACAGCTGCCGCAAGTATCCTATGCTTGCCCGCACCCATGGCCAGCCGGCATCGCCCACAACAATGGGTAAGGAACTGGAAGTGTTCGCCTATCGCCTCTCGTGCCAGCTCGAAGTGCTGGCCAAGACCCCTGTCACAGGAAAATTCGGTGGCGCCACCGGCAATTTCAACGCGCACCGCGCGGCCTATCCCGGCATCGACTGGATTGATTTCGGCAACAGGTTCCTGAGCGAAACTCTCGGCATCGGACGCGAGCAGTCTACAACCCAGATTTCCAACTACGATAACCTCGCGGCAGTGTTCGATGCACTGGCACGCATAAACACTATCATAATCGACCTCGACCGTGATATCTGGCAGTATATCTCGATGGGCTACTTCCACCAGCGCATCGTCGCCGGCGAGGTTGGCTCCTCGGCTATGCCGCACAAGGTAAACCCCATCGATTTCGAGAACTCCGAAGGCAACATGGGCATCGCCAACGCCATCCTGGCGCATCTCTCGGCTAAGTTGCCGGTATCGCGTCTGCAGCGCGATCTCACCGACTCCACCGTAATCCGCAACATCGGTGTTCCTCTGGCACACTCGCTTATTGCCGTTGAGTCCACCCTCAAGGGACTCGGCAAACTCATAGTCGACCCGGCTACCATTGCCGCCGACCTCGACGGCTGCTGGAGCGTGCTCGCCGAAGCTATCCAGACCATTCTCCGTCGCGAAGGCTATCCCCAGCCCTACGAGGCTCTCAAACAGCTCACACGCACCAACGAAGCTATCGACAGCAATTCCATCCGCGAATTCATCGACTCCCTGCAGGGAATTTCCGAGGATGTCCGCGCCGAACTGCACAGCCTCACCCCCTCGGGATATGTGGGCTATGCCGCCGGAATCTGATTCGGAACGAGATATCTTTTACCGAAGCCACAGCCGCCGATAGCGCGGGCTGTGGCTTCGGTTTGTATATATGGTAAGATACTGAAAACTTTTGGAGACACGGGTTTGTTAGTTTTTTGTGGCACATGGCGCGTAGGCACCGAAGGCCGCAGAGTCAACATCAATCATGAATCCTATAGCCTTCGGGCGCAAAAAAAACGATGAAACACTTATTTCTCGGACTGTTTGCAACAGCCTGTATCGCAGCAGCCGCACAGACCACCGACTCAATTCCACACCGTGCCATCATTCTTTCGGGCAATCCCGACAATCCCGACCATCGCGCGAATATCGCTACCATGTATTCGCGCGAGAATCTCGCTTTCGAAGATCCGGCGTCGCCGCGTTTCCTGTTTCTGGACAAGAAAGGCAAGGTGGCACTGGGTATCGGCGGATACCTCAAGGCTGTGGCCATGTACGACTTCAGCGGCGCAATCGACAACAATCTGTTTGTCACCAACATGATACCTGCTCCATTCGATCCGGCGCAGCGCAACCGCTTCGGGGCAACCGCCAACCATTCCACCATTTTCCTGAAAATGGTGGCTACCGATACACCGCTGGGGCGGGTAATCGTGTATATCCAGACCAATTTCAGCGGCGATGGCGGCAACTATGGCCTACAGCTCAAGCAGGCCTATGTGACAGTGGGGCACCTCACTCTCGGCAAGGCACGAAGCACTTTCGCCGATGGCCCGGCGATGGCGCCTACGGTGGACGACCAGGGCCCTTCCGGACAGGTTTCGTCAAAGAACATGCTGGTGCAGTATGCCTCGCCTTCCTATAACGGCTTTTCCTGGGCCATATCAGCCGAGTTGCCTTCGGCATCCTATACCACCGGCGCCGGTGCAAGAAGCATAGCCCAGCGTTTTCCCGACATTCCCGCCTATGTGCAGTACAGCTGGGCTTCCGGCTCGCATGTGCGCCTTTCGGGAATACTCCGCGAGCTTTCCTATCGCGACAACGTGCAGGCATCGAATCATTTCGCAACGGGATGGGGCGTGCAGCTGAGCGCTGTCGGCAGCATTGCCGGCGGTCTGGGATTCTTCGGCCACTATACATATGGCAAAGGCATTTCGGCATATGTGAACGATCTTTGCGATGAAGGTCTCGACCTGGTTCCGGCGGCCACCGATGGCAAGCTGCATGCTCCTGCCGTAGCCGGGCTGACCGGTGGCCTGCGCTACGACTTTTCGTCGAAGGTGTTCGCCACAGCTTCCTACAGCCGCGCCCAGCTCTACAAGAGCGCCGAAATAGGGCCGCACACCTACCGCTACGGGCAATATGTGACAGCAAACGTGTTCTATAATCCTTGGGGAGACCTCCGCCTTGGTCTTGAATACATCCATGGCACCCGCAAGAATGCCGATGGCGAGCATGGCCGGGCCAATCGTTTCGAGGCCATGGTGCAGTATTCGTTCTGAAGCATTTTGGCTTACACTGCATAAAGCACCGCCTCCGCAGGGTTCTGGCTCTGCGGAGGCGGTGTTTAAGATAGAGAGAGAGGAGGGAGGAGAATGAAAGAGGAGATCAGGAGAAAGAAGATAATGAGAGAGGAGAGAGGAGAGAGGAGAGAGGAGAAGAAAACTGAGAGTCAGTTTCTATCTGGTGTCCGGCAGGAGTTCCTGTTTCGTGCGTCGGCGAGCCTGTCGATGGCCTTTTCGGCGGATATGCGGCATGGGTCGCCCGAGGGCGCTGCCACAACCACCGGCAAGCCTTTGCGGGCCTTCTGGATGTAGAGGCGTTCTACCGCCAGGTCCAATCCCTGGCGCAGGCGGTCGAGGCGTGGTGCCTGGAGTGTCTGATTCATGAGTTTGCGCGAATCTTGTGATAGGTTTCTTGGTTTATAATGCCTTCAGAGGCCGCCACAAGCTCGAGGAGGCCTTCGGAATTGTCGACTATGGTCCATAGGTCGACAGCGGGAATAAATAGCTCGAAGAGGTTTTTGAGCCCCATTCGGTAGCGACGTTCCACCACATGCGAGGGAATGTCGTGGCCACCTTCGGCAACGCGTCTGGCAACACGCTCGCGTGCAAGAGCCACGCTGCACAGCCACACATATATCAGCTCCACTATGTAGCCCAGGGAGTGGGCACGGCGGATAAGTGAGAAGTATGAGCGTGTGGCAAGGGTGGTTTCGATGGCGAAGGTTTCGCCGGCTTTGAGAAGTTTGTCGATTCGCCTCAGCATTATGCGTCCGGCGTCGATGGCCACTTTCTCCGGCCTCAGCGGCGAGAGTCCGTGTGCTATCTCATCGGCGTTGACAAACTCGCGACAACCGAAAATCTCCGGCAGTATTGTGTACGATGCCGTGGTTTTGCCGGCGCCGTTGCAACCGGCGATTATGTAGAGTTTCGGCTGATTCATATGCGGTCTGGATTTACAAATATAACGTTTCCGAATCGGAAAAAGTGCATGCAGACACTTCGTTAACTTTGTTTAAGCCCGACGGCCGCAACTGTCTGGCGCACAATGTCGGCGCGCGGACTACATCAGGCAGAGTATCAAGGCCTGGGCGGCCACCACGCGGAGGAACATGGTGAGAGGATACACCGTGGAGTAGGCCACCGCGGGAGCGTCGTTGCCGGTGGAGTTGTTCGCGAAGGCCAGGGCTGGGGGATCGGTGCAGCCTCCGGAGAGCAGACCCATGATGGTGAGGTAGTTGATTTTGTAGACTCCGCGGGCAATCATACCCACCACAATGAGTGGAATGAGGGTGATGGCGAAGCCTGCGAGCACCCACCACATGCCCTGCTGGGTGAATACACAGGCGGCGAAGTCGCGGCCCGCGGCTATACCCACGGCCGCAAGGAACATGCATATGCCAAGTTCGCGAAGCAGCAGCGATGCCGCCGAGGAAGTGTAGGTTATCAGTTTAGCCTTGTAGCCGAAGCGGCTGAGCAGGATGGCCACCACAAGGGGGCCGCCGGCAAGGCCGAGCTTCATGCCGTAGCCGAGATTGATGCTGCCCAGGACGATACCGAGGATAATGCCCACAAAGATGGTGATGAGGTTGGGCTGGTCGAGACGCTTCATCGAGTTGCCCAGACGCGATGCCAGGCGGTCGATATCCTCGAGGTTGCCCACCACGGTGATGCGGTCGCCCATCTGGATTCGCAGGTTGGGGGCTGCAAGCAGGTCTACGCCGGCGCGGTTCACACGTGTGCAGTTTAGTTTGTAGCCGTTGTGCAGGCGCAGCGAGCCTAAGGCAACACCGTTGTATTCGCTTTTTGTAACCAGAATACGCCGGGAGTACACAGGAGTGGGAGTCGATTCCCAGTCCATTTCCACTTCGGGGCCTATCACGGCCTTGAAACGTTCCGCATCGTGTGCCGAGCATACCACCAGCAGGATGTCGCCGGTGTGTATGGCGGTGCTCGATTTGGGAATGGTGACCTTGCCGTCGGAACCCATCAGACGCGATACCACGAAGTTGGTCTGCACCACATCGTGGAGCTGCAGCATGCTGTGGCCGTCGATGAGGGCGTTGGTCACTTTAACGCTGAGAAGGAAAGGTTTCAGGTGGCTGTCCTCCTGCTCTCTTTCGATATTGCTTATTTCCTGCTCGTTGCGGATGCGGAAAACCCATTTTACAATGAACATGCTAAGGATAATGCCAAGCACGCCGAGAGGGTAGGCGGCTGCATATCCGTTTGCCATGGTGTTGACAGCTTCGGGGTCGACTCCGGGGATTGTGGCAACAGTCTGCTGGGCGGCGGCAAGTCCCGGGGTGTTGGTCACCGCTCCGCTCATCACACCTACCAGTGCGGGGATGTCGTCGATCCATCCGCTGTAGTATATTATGAGCACCAGCACTACGTTGAGGGATATACCCAGCAGGGCGAGTCCATTGAGGCGCAGTCCGCCTTTCTTGAAAGAAGAGAAGAAACCGGGGCCGACCTGCAGGCCTATGGAAAAAATGAACAGTATGAGGCCGAACTCACGCACGAACTTGAGGATTCCGGGATCGATTTCGTAGCGGAAATGACCCATCAGAATGCCTACGAACAGAACAAAGGTAACACCAAGCGAAACGCCGGCAATTTTTATTTTGCCGATGAATATTCCGGCGGCTATTACAAACGAGAGAAGGATTATCGTTGCCGCAAGCGACGTGTTTTCGGGGAGGAATAAATCAAACAAATTGTCCATCGAATCTTTTTCACCAAATTGCGGCGACCTGCCGCTTTCCGGCTGCAAAATTAGCAATTATTTGCGATATAAAAGCTATGCCTGATTCTGCGAAAACCACGGTTGCCCTTTATCACGGGCGGTCAGTTTTTGTTACGAACGGTTTTTATGGCTTCGACGGTCTTGCGCCTGGCGCATTCCAGACCGGGGGAGAGTGTCTGCATCGGCAGCATCGACAGGTGTTCCTGCAGCTCGGAAAGCAGCTCCGGATAAGGGCGGCACATCTTGAATGCCGTGTATATGCAGTATGCCCTCACTGCATAAGCTTCGGATTCCGAGTTTATTTTCGACAGACAGAAGTCGAGGAAATCGGTGCGTATGGAATCACTCCGGTATTGCTGATTTCTGAGGATCTGCAACAACATCCGCTTCCGGGATGGGTCGGTTTCAGCCAGCAGCATGTCGATTATTTCATTCTGCAGCGACTGGAGCCATGCGGAATCGGATTTAGAGCTCTTGATGAGATGAGTGATAGCCCAGAGTGCGTTGATGCTTGTTTCGCGGTCGCCTGAATGGACCATCTTCCATAGCAAGTCCAGATTTTCGTGTTTTCCGGTTGCCATGGCTGCCAGCCGTTTTGTCTCCGGATGGTTCATTTGTCTGCCTCGGGAATTTCAGCCTCGAGCATCTCTACGATGTTGAGCGGCAGTGGCGGAGCCATCGGAGACGGCATTATTTCCACAGTGCTGTCGTCGTTCCGCGTCTCCTTGGCATCCACGGCTGTGAGATGGATGGCTTCGGTAGGGTATATCTCTATTATGCTGTAGCATGTAATGGGCTCCGAGGAATGGAATATCTTTTTTATCCATTTGCCTTTCATAGTCATTTCTATGGTAAAGGATGCCATCTGCAGGTTCCGGGGCGAGTAGGTGTTCCGGTCGTCGATTATATGGATGCTGTTCGACCGCAGGTCTTTGACATCGGTTGTGAGTCCGAGCAGCTTGAAAATCCAAGGAGACCAATGATGGTCTTTTCGGTTCGCCAATGCGTCGCGTGTTGTCATGAGCCTGTTGTCGGAGAGACGCATGCTGGAAAGTACTCCATATTGTCCGGCGGTTGACATTGTGTGGCCGTTCATTACACTGTCAGGAACAGTTTTGCCGGCAGGGTCGATGGAACAGATGGCGAGCCACGACATGAATATGTCGTTTTGGCCGGGAATGGCTGTTGAGTCGAGGCCTGATGCGTTCTTGTGCCTGATTCTTTTGCGGCTGGCTCTTACTTTAGGCTTGTTGTCCGTTTTGAATCCTTTCACCTTTTGCTCCACAAGAAAGTAATCGGCCATATATTCCCCGAACATGTGTATGGTGTCGTTGCCGAATGCCGCGGTTGTGTATTCCCTGATGTAACATTTCAGATTGAGTACCGGCCTGTCGACGGGCACTACTACCAGTCCCGGCAGCATAAAGTTCCGTGGCGCAAGAAACACGGTGTCGGAAATCGCATCCACGCTTTTTTCGGCATATCCCATACAGCGGACTGTGAACGGCAGTGTTGTGCACTGCAGGTCGATAGCTCCGTTGTCGTCGGTTATTCCCAGGATGGTGCCGTCTGGCAAAACCAACGATGATCCTGGAAGGGGCGCATGGTCGATGGAGTCGGCGATAACGATGTTCGCTGCCGCGCGATATGGCGCGATGCAGAGTGCCAGAAGAACGATAAGGCGGATTATGCGGTCGGTTTTCATTTCATTCGGTGTCTTTGCCGAGACCGGCCACCACGAGAGCTGCTTTTGCCGGCCCTGCCACGGCTGCAATCTGCTCCACGGACGCGTTGCGCAGCCGCTGCACGCTTTTGAATTCGGCGAGCAGGGCGGCCGCGGTTGCCGGTCCTATGCCTTTTATGGAGTCGAGCTCGCTGCTTATGGCGTTGCGGCTTCGGCGGTTGCGGTGGTGGGTTATGCCGAAGCGGTGGGCTTCGTCGCGCAGGTGCTGCACCACGCGCAGTGTCTCGGAGTTCTTATCGATGTAGAGAGGCACGGAGTCGCCGGGGAAGTAGATTTCCTCCAGTCGCTTGGCGATGCCGACCACGGCGATAGTGCCACGTAGCCCCATGTCGTCGAGCGCTTCCACGGCGGCGCTCAGCTGGCCTTTGCCGCCGTCGACAACAATCAGTTGCGGCAGAGCCTCGCCTTCGGCCATCATGCGGCTGTAGCGGCGGGTGAGCACTTCGCGCATGGAGGCGAAGTCGTCGGGGCCGACAACGGTTTTGATGTTGAAGTGGCGGTAGTCGCGTTTGGCGGGCTTGCCGTCGCGGAACACCACGCAAGAAGCCACGGGGTTGGTGCCCTGGATGTTCGAGTTGTCGAAACACTCGATGTGCCTTGGCAGTTCGCTGAGACGGAAATCGGCCTTTATGCGCTCGAGAAGCCGCGATGTCCTTTCTTCGGGGTTGTGGCGTTCCAGATGCTTGAGGTCGTCGAGACGGTTCTGGCGTGCATTACGGGCGCTTACCTCCAGAAGCTTGGCTTTGTCGCCGCGGCGTGGGATTGTGAATGTGACTCCCGGCATTTCCACTTCCGGTGGCTCTTCCACAATCACTTCGCCGAATTCGGCGCCGACGCTTTGCCGGATTTCCTCCATGGCGTATCCCAGCAGCTGTGGTCTTTCCTCTGCCATGGAACGCCGGTAACGCAGTGTCACGCTTCTCACCACGGCGCCGCGCCGAACGTGCATGTAGTTTATGTACACGTCGTTGCTGCCGTCGTCGTCGAAGCCGAATACGTCCACGTCGCTCACCGTCTGGCTGACGATCACGCTCTTGGAGCGGTAGTTCTCGAGCAGCCGGTACTTTTCCTTCAGGTCCTGGGCTTCCTCGAAACGCAGCTCGGCGGCGAGTTCCTGCATCCGTTCCTTGAGGAAGGCGAGCAGTTCGCCGGTCTCTCCGCGGAGTATCTGCCTGATACGTTCTATATATCCGGCGTATGTCTGGCGGTCGATGGCGCCGGTGCAGCATCCGCGGCACTTCTTTATGTGGTATTGCAGGCACAGGCGCCCTTTGCCCTTGGCTATGTAGTCGGGGGTGATGGGCAGGCGGCAGGTGCGCACGGGGTATAGTTTGCCTATAAGGTCCAGGACCGTGCGGGCGACGCCGGTGTTGGTGTACGGTCCGAAGTACCTTGTGCCGTCCTTTATGTGCTGGCGGGTGAGGAACACCCGCGGATACATTTCGTTGGTTACGGCAATCCAGGGATAGGATTTGTCGTCCTTGAGCAGGACATTGTAGCGCGGCTGGTACTCCTTTATCATGGAGTTTTCCAGATTCAGTGCGTCCTGCTCGGTGGGTACCACGATGTAGCTCATATCGGCGATGTTGCGCACCAGAATGTTCGTGCGCATCACATCGTGGGTGCGGTTGAAGTATGAAGAGACTCTTCGCCGCAGGTTCTTGGCCTTGCCGACGTAGATAACCGTCCCGGCGGAGTCGTAGTACATGTACACTCCGGGGGTGTCGGGGAGGATTGCTATCTTTTCCTTAAGTTCCGGCGATTTGTCGTGTAGTGCCAAATTCGGGAATGCTCTTTTTATCCGAAAAGTCCGAGGTCGTCGATTATGGGTTCCACCCCGAGGTGCTCGAATGCCAGTGGCGTTACCATGCGGCCGCGGGGTGTCCGTTTGATGAAACCTTCCTTGATCAGGAAAGGTTCGTACACCTCCTCTATAGTACCGGGGTCCTCGCCCAGGGCAGTGGCGATGGTGGACAGGCCCACGGGGCCTCCGTGGAACTTGCGGATTATTGTTGTGAGAATCTTGTTGTCGATTTCGTCGAGTCCGTAGCGGTCGATGTTCAGAGCCTCAAGCGCGTAGCGGGCTATTGCTATGGTGATTTCCCCGTTTCCTTTCACCTGGGCGAAGTCGCGCACGCGGCGCAGAAGAGCGTTCGCAATGCGTGGTGTGCCGCGGCTGCGGAGAGCGATTTCCATGGCGGCGTCGGGCTGGACAGGGGTCCGGAGCAGTGCCGCCGAACGGCGTACGATGCGTTCGAGCACGGCGTGGTCGTAGTACTCCAGATGGCATTTTATGCCGAAACGTGCCCGCAGAGGCGATGTGAGCAGGCCGCTGCGTGTTGTGGCGCCGACGAGAGTGAAGGGGTTGAGGGAGAGCTGTACACTGCGTGCGCCGGGGCCTTTGTCGATCATTATGTCGATGCGGTAGTCCTCCATCGCTGAGTAGAGGTATTCCTCCACTATTGGGCTGAGGCGGTGGATTTCGTCGATAAACAGCACGTCGTTGGGCTGCAGCGAGGTTAAAATTCCCGCCAGATCGCCGGGCTTGTCGAGCACAGGACCCGAGGTTATCTTTATTCCCACCTCGAGTTCGTTGGCCACGATTCCTGCCAGGGTGGTTTTCCCGAGTCCGGGAGGACCGAACAGGAGAATGTGGTCCAGAGCCTCCCCTCGCATCCGGGCAGCGGCCACGAACACGCGCAGGTTCTCTATGATTTTCTCCTGGCCGTTGAAGCCTTCGAAGCGCCCCGGTCGCAGGGCTTTCTCGAATTCGGCTTCGGAGGATGCTGCGTTGCAGCCGTTGCGTATGTCGAATGAGTCGTCGTTCATATAGTCTGGAACACTTTTGCCGCTACCACCTCCGGTGAGATTGCGGTAAGGCATATGTAGTCGCCGCGGTGGCAGGCTTTGTTTCCGAACACCGAGCATGGACGGCATTCCACCGGCAGGCCTATCATCGAGTCAGGTGCGGCGTTCCAGGGCGAGAAGCCGCAGTAGGGATGCGTGGCGCCCCATATGCTCACCACGGGGATTCCTGCCAGAGAGGCAAGGTGCATGTTGGCGGAGTCCATGCACAGCATGGCATCGAGGTGGTTCATCAGGGCTATTTCGGCGGCGAAGCCTGCACGGAGTCCTGCCAGGGACACCACTCCTTCGATTTCGGTCTGCCAGCCGGATAGAATCTTTTCCTCTTTTTCGCCACCTCCGAAAAGAAACACGCGTGTGCGCCGGCCTCCGGGCTTTGCAGTGGCCAGCAGACGCACCACCTCTTTCATTTTTTCGGAGGGGTATATCTTGCCCTGATGGGCTGCGAAAGGAGCCACTCCTATCCAGCATTCGCCGTTTTTCGCTGCCGTGGCCAATGCCGCGTAGTCGGCGGCGGGTGCGGTGTTTCTTCCGGGATAGAGGCCCTCGAAAGGTGCCGTTGTGAGTCCGGCGGCGGCGAAAGTGTCGGCATACAGTTCCAGCTGTGTGCGCAGCGGAAGCAGGAGCTTGGCATTGCCGCGGGTGAGGCGTTTGCGTGCGCGCCGCGGCTTTTCCAGTCGCACGCAGCGCACACCGCGGAGCCGCAGCAGGGCCGACATGAGGTGCGTGCGGAGCACGTTGTGCAAATCGACGAACACATCGGGGCGCCTGTCGGCGACGATGCGCGAACAAAGACGGGCGATTCCTCCGGGTCCGGCATACTCTTTCCTGAGGTCCACGCCGGTGAGCCTGAGGTTGGCGGGCGGATTCACGAAAATGCGCGTCATTGCCGGACGCGTAAGCAGCTCGAATTCTATTCCGGGATTGGCCATGCAGGCACCGTATAGCGCCGGTATGGTCATGGCCACGTCGCCTATGGCCGAGAAGCGTGCTGCCAGTACCCTGCGGATGCCCGCGGGTGTGTTATCCCTGTTTTGCGCCATAGAGCACCGGATTGGTGTCGGTGTCGTTGTACATTTTCATCTGGCGGTACACTTTCATGTATTTGCGGCCTGCGGCGATGTCGTCAAGCAGAGTGTCGATTGCGGTGGTGAGGTCGCCGCGCTGCTCCTCGAGAACGGCAAGTTTGGCGGCACAGCGCGCACGGTGTTCGGCCGTGGCGTCGGAACGTTCGGCCTCGGCCTTCATGTGGTATATTTTCAGTGCCAGGATGGAAAGCCTGTCCAGCGCCCAGGCGGGGCTTTCGGTGTTGATGGTGGCGTCGGGGGCGACCTGCACTTCCGAATATATCTTGCGGAAGTAGCTGTCGAGTTCTTCCACCATGTCGGTGCGCTCCTGGTTGGAACGGTCGATACGGCGTTTCAGCTCCAGCGCGGCCACGGGGTCGATGTCGGGATCGCGGATGATGTCCTCCAGATGCCATTGCACGGCATCGATGCGGTTTTTGGCGTACAGCACACCCTCGATGGTGGATGCGTCGAAGGGCTGGCGGGTGGCGGCGTCGACATCGTCGTCGATGTGGTAGTCGTAAACCGAACGTTCGAAAATATCGTAACTCTTGCGTGCGAAGTCCATGGCTGCTTGTATAATATGGGTGGATGTTTCTTTGAGATTTATTGCAAAGATAACTTTTTTTCGGCAAGAAGGCAAAAATGTTCCCGCAGGAAAAACTGTGAGGCGCGAAAGCAGGTGCCTTCGGAGGTGCGCGCGGGCGCATGTGGATATGTGTGGCTGCTGGCGGGAATTCAAAATTAATCACTAACTTTGTGCCGAATGCCGCTTTGCGCCGCAGGGCGCGGGCATTGTTCTCATACCGCTATCAGATGGCAACAAAGAAAAACGAAAACAGCAGGCCGCGCCGCTATGTAGGCGCCGTGGTGCGATGGATGTGGATTCTGTTCGTCGTGGCCGTGGTGCTGGCGGCGCTGTTTCTTATACTTGTATATAATGGTGTTATAGGCTACATGCCTCCGGTGGAGCAGCTTAAGAACCCGCAGGACCGTTTCGCATCGGTGGTTTACTCCTCCGACGGCGAGGAACTCGGGCGTTACTACCGAGCCACGGGAAACCGCGTATATGCCGATTTCGACGAGATTTCGCCGGCAGTGGTGGATGCGCTGATCTCCACCGAGGACGCCCGTTTCGAGGACCACTCGGGCATCGACCTCCGCGCCATGGGACGTGTGGCCGTGAAAACCCTGCTCATGCAGCGCCGCAATGCCGGCGGCGGCTCCACCATTACCCAGCAGCTGGCCAAGCAGCTCTATACACCGCGGTCGGAGAATATTCTGCAGCGCGCGGTGCAGAAACCTATCGAGTGGATGATTGCCGTGAAACTCGAGCGATTCTACTCCAAGGAGGAGATTCTGAAGATGTATCTCAACCAGTTCGATTTTCTATATAATGCCGTGGGCATCAAAAGTGCCGCCAAGGTGTATTTCAACTGTGAGGCCTCCGAACTGGACACACTCCAGGCCGCGACTCTGGTAGGCATGGTGAAGAATCCAAGCTATTTCAATCCGGTGCGCCATCCCGAGCGCACCCGTCTGCGGCGCAATACCGTGCTGGAGCAGATGTACAAGAACGACCGCCTCAGCCGTGCCGAGTTCGACAGCCTGTGCGCCCTGCCGCTGACTCTCGATTTCCAGCGTGTGGACCACAAAGACGGTCTGGCACCATATTTCCGCGAAGAACTGCGTCGCTTCCTCACCGCCAGGCGTCCGCGTCGTTCCGACTATCCTTCGTGGGATTCGCAGCGCTACACCGACGATTCGATAGCCTGGGCCACGAATCCGCTTTTCGGATGGGCGGAGAAGACCCGCAAGCCCGACGGGACCAAATACGATATCTACACCGACGGTCTGAAAATCTATACCACCATCGACTCGCGCATGCAGAAATATGCCGAGGAAGCCGTGCGCGAGCACATGCAGCAGCTCCAGCAGCAGTTCTTCCGCGAAAAGCGCAATTCGTCCACGGCTCCATATACCTCCAACCGTGCAGAGCTGTCCGACGCCATGCGCGCCACACTGATTCGCAACGCCATCCGCCAGAGCGAACGTGCCCGGGTGGCCCGGGTGGCGGGAAAATCCAACGAGGAAATCGAAGCCGAGTTCAACCGGCCTTTCGAGATGACTGTGTTCAGCTACGACGGCCCCGTCGATACTGTTATGACTCCCCGCGACTCGCTGCTGTATACCAAGAGTTTCCTGCGCACAGGCTTCATGAGCATGGATGCCACCACAGGATTCGTGAAAGCCTACGTCGGCGGTCCCGATTTCCGCTTCTTCCAGTACGACATGGTGAGCACTGGCCGCAGGCAGATAGGTTCGACCATAAAGCCGTTCCTCTACACCTACGCTTTCGAGACCGACTTTACACCATGCACCACCATGCTAAACGAGCAGCCTACGCTCTACGACGAGAACGGACGTGTGTGGCAGCCGAGAAATACCGGGCGCAGCCGCCTGGGCGAGATGGTGGATTTGCGCTGGGCGCTAACCAACTCCAACAACTGGATTTCGGCCCGCATAATCGACCGGCTGAGTCCTGCCGAGCTTGTGAAGCGCATGCATTCCTACGGCATTACCAACCGGTTGCCGGCGGTGAAGAGTATCGCTCTCGGCCCGTGTGAGGTATCGGTGAAGGAAATGGCCACAGCCTACAGCGCTTTTGCCAACGGCGGCATGCGCTCCGATCCGGTGTATGTTACCGCCATAGCCGATGCCAACGGTAACATCATCAGCGATTTCGCTCCCTCGCAGACCGAAGTGATAACCCGCAAGGGCTACTACCGCATCCTTTCAGTGCTCCTCAACGTGGTCGACGGAGGCACCGGCAACCGCCTGCGCCGTCCGCCCTACAGCATAACCGCGCAGACCGGCGGCAAGACCGGAACCACCAACGACAATGCCGACGGCTGGTTCATGGCGTTCACTCCCGAGCTGGTGAGTGCCACATGGGTAGGCGGCGAGGAACGCTATATACATTTCAACAGCATGGCTCAGGGCCAGGGTGCATCGATGGCGTTGCCGATCTACGGCAAATATATCCGCCGTGTCTACGACGACCCCACGCTGCCGTACGACCAGGATGCGCGCTTCCACTTCCCGGCAGGCGTGGATCTCTGTGGCGGCGAAGGTGTTGCCGCAGAGGAGGAACAGACCGTCGACGAGGCCATATCCGGTGCATTCGACTGATTTCAACCATATTCTTAAATATACAATCTCAAGCGATGAACATGAAAAAAGCATATATCCGTCTTCTTGCCCTTCTTCTGGTGGTACTTCCCGTTACTGCCGCCGCGCAGTTCCGGCTCGCACCTGTGGCGGGTGTGAACGTGAACAGTCTGAAATTCAAGCAGGAGCTGGTGCCGGTAGGCCATTCCGTGGGCTTCCAGGCCGGTGTTATGGCCGAGATGATGTTTCCCGGCATTGGATTCGGCATCGATTTCGGACTTTTGTACAACATGGAAGGTGCGAAGGTCAATCTCGGCAGTCGCAAGCTGTGGGCTTCCGAAGGTTTCGGCAACGAGAACCTGAATCTGCATGTAATCCAGATTCCGCTGCATCTGCGCTTCAAATGGACGCGTATGAACGGCCTGGAGGATTATATCGCTCCGTTTGTCTATGGCGGTCCGGAATTCGGCATCCTTGCCGGCCACAGCACTTTCAAAGGCACTTCCGGAGAACATCCCTTCAAATATGCCGGCGGCGACCTGGGGCTGGCAGTAGGCGGTGGTTTTGAATTACTTAAGCGCTGGCAGGTTTCTGTTCAGTACACATGGGGCATGACCTACATTGCCAAGACCCGCAAGCTCGACGATTTCTCGGCTCAGAACCGCCAGCTTGCCGTAAGAGTGGCTTATATGTTCTGAAAACAGATTCTGATAAAGATTATACGGTCGCACCGACCACCTGCCGCAGGGCAATGGTCTGTGCGGCTTTTGCTATGTATCCGGCGGCTATTGCCGGTTTCATGGCCTCCCGGAGCGGGCAATCCGCCGGAGTGGCTGCGATTGCAGCGGCGAATGGCAGTGTCGAGAGGTCGACATCGTGCGCCATGCTGCCGCAGACGGCTATTGCCCGCACTCCTGCCGCCGCCGCCGCGTTTGCGATTCCACAGGCGGTTTTGCCCATGGCTGTCTGGGCGTCGATACGGCCTTCTCCGGTTATTACCATGTCGGTATCGCATAGAGCTTCGCGGAGTCCGATTTCGGCCATCACCATATCGATGCCGCTGTGTAGGCCGGCGCCGAGCAACGCGGCCATGGCAGCGGCAATTCCGCCTGCGGCTCCGCTGCCTTCCATCGACGCGATGTCTCGTCCGGCGATGCGGTCGAGCATGTTGCCGAAGCCGAGCAGTCCTTTATCAAGGCGTTCCACCGCCTGGGGGGACGCTCCTTTCTGGGGGGCGAACATGCGTGCCGCACCCGTTGGGCCGCACAATGGCGAGCGCACATCGCAGGCGATTTCAAAGGCTGCCATGTGCAGCAGCGGATGGGCCGATGACCTGTCTACAGAGGCCACCCGACCCAGTGAGGCGCCGCATGGCGCGAGTTCCCTGCCCGATGAGTCAAGAAAGCGGAAGCCGAGAGCATGCATGGCTCCCATTCCCCCGTCGCAGGTGGCCGAGCCTCCGAGGCCTATGCGGAAGCGGCGCACGCCGGCATCGAGGGCACCGGCAATAAGTTGGCCAAGGCCTGCGGAGGCGAGTGCTTCGGGGTCGCGCATGGCCGCTGGCACGGAAGCAAGGCCTATGGCCGAAGCGGCGTCGAGCCATGCAAGGTCGTTGTTGCGGTAGTAGAAAGCTTTTGCAGGCATGCCATGTGGCAGAGTCACCGGTACGGGGTATGAATCCATACCCGCAGATTCGGCAACTGCCGCTGCTGTGCCTTCGCCGCCATCGCCTACGGCCAGACACCGCACGGTGGCATGTGGCAACGCCGCTCGCAGCCCGAGGGCTACCGCGGCGTTTACTTCCTTTGAACTCATGCAGCCTTTGAAGGAGTCGCAGGCTACCACTATTTTGACTGGCTGCATGTCAGATCCAGTCTTTTGCCATGAAAATGCTGTCGAGTTTGTGCAGGATGGTCATAGGCTTCCAATCGTTGCGGTTGGAAAACACCACGCAGCCTACATCGCGGTCCGGCCAGTATATTTCCATGGCTGTGAAGCCGCCGTTGCTGTTCATGTGATAGATGCGGCGTGGCATCGAATCGGGAGCGTATATCGCTGTCCCAAGTCCGTACCAGGTGTCGGGAATGTCGGTTACGGCAATAGGGCTTTCCATGAGTTTCAGCGAGGAGTCGCTGATGATTTTCCCGCATCTGAGAGCCTTGTTCCACCGCAGGAATCCTCGGGCGGTGCTGCATGCTCCGCGGTCGGCCTTGGTGAGGAAATAGTCGGCTTCGCCGTAGTCGTATTCGTCCCATCTGCCATCGTTGCTTCTGAAAGAACGCGGACGTGAGGATGGATCGGCGATGGTGTATCCGTGGGCAAGCCGCGGGCGGCGTGATCCGGCGCGGAAGTAGAATGCGTCGGGCATGTCGGCGGGATTGAATATGCTGTCGCGCATCCAGCGGTCGAACGATTGGCCTGTGATGCGCTCGATCAGCGGTGCCACAAGTATATATGCAGGGTCGTCGCGCTGGTAGTGTGTGCCGGCTTCGAAGGCCACAGTGTCGAGATTCTGGAATATCTGCATGTGTTCGTCTTCGGTGCCATAAAGGCGGTAGTCTTTGTCGTGGCCGAATACTGAATTATGGCAGGTGAGATATCGGTTCCACTGTTCCATGTTCAGCGGCCGCATGTCGGGCAGGCCGGAACTGTGGGTGAGGATGTGGCGGATGGTTATTTTCTTGAATATGTTTTCCGGGAACTCGGGAAAGTACTTGGCCAGAGGGTCGTCGAGGCTGATTGTGCCCAGTTCGGCGAGTTTGAGCAGGGCGGCCGATGTGAAAATCTTCGATGCCGACGAGATATTGAAGATGGTGGAGTCGGTGATTCGCTCGGCGGAGTCGAGGCGGGCCATGCCGAATGCTGTCTTGTAGACCACACTGTCGTTTCGGGTCACGCAGATTATACCGCCTGGCTCGCCAGGCTTGAAAATGGAGCCGAACAGTGAGTCCAGGCTGCCGGTGATCTCGCATTGAGGCACACCGTGGTCGGCGCGGTAGATGTCGCGCCGGGAGCAGGACATTATGAGGGGAAGGATGGCCAGCAGCAGCACCGCCATGTCGAGCAGCATGAACATGCGGCGTGAGCCTGTGCCTTTGTGTGACATCTCTTTTTTCATTATGCCGGCAAAATTATACTCTTCAACCAGAATGCGAAAGCCGGCAATCTTTTTTTATAGGAATCGTTGCAGAATTGTATAGGTTGTGTCGCTTCTGTAATCTTTGTGATATGATTGAAACATGAAACGGCAAAAAAGAGTCGGGGACATACCTCACCGGCATGTCCCCGACATGGGGATATTGTTTTATGTGTATTGTTATTCGGCTTCGTCCCAGGTGCAGCCTACAGGCTCGAATGTGCCGGGGGCAACTACTTTGAATGTTGCCGTGTAGGGAGTGGTGGCAGAGCCGTTGTAGACGCTGAAGTTGATGATGTACAGCACTTCGATGCCGTCCATGGGCTTGGCGTCGGGGTGGAGCATGGCAAGAGCGCCGGGCATGACTTCTTCCATGAAGCGTTTCTTTTCGAGAGCCACGATTTCATCGTCGCTCATGGAGCCGTATTCGGCCGGGTACTGTGCCTGTGCGGCGCTGGGGCGCAGGTCCACATTGCCCTGGAATGCCGAGGTGCCGGAATAGTACTCGTTGTTGCCGTAGGAGCTGATGTAGAACAGACCGCTCTTGATGCTTGTGTCGCCGAGGGGCTTGCAGATGTTCTCGAACACCCAGTCCACGCAGGCCTGGAAGTACTTTGTGCTTTCGGGCTGGTTCTTGCCGGCGGGGAGGTTGATGGTAACGTTGGGGTCGTAGATCCATCCGGTGGGTGCGTACACGAACTGTTCGGTGCATTCTTCAACGAAATTGTTGGGAGTCCATACAAGGCCGTCGAATACATACTGGCTGCAGTCGTAGGAGGAAGCTCCGGAAGCGTAGTGGTTCCATACAACATTCTTCACGTCGCCTTCGGCAGCATAGGGGAACTGGCGCATCAGCCATACGCTGATGAACGGTTCGGCTGTGCTGAGGTTGGGGTGGCTCTGGCCCATTTCAGTATAGTCGGCGGGCTGGAGCATTACCATGTCGGCGGGTGCTGTCCATTTGGTACCGTCGTAGTGGTAGATGGCGTTGCGGTTCTCGGTGGGAACGAACACACCTGCGCGGGCGGGAGCTTTGGCACCGGGTGTTCCTGTGATGGTGAGGTTCTTCACTTCCCACGTTCCGCTCTTGCCGTCTTCGCTGACATATTTGAATGCGAAGCGCATTTTCTTGCCGTCGAAGGCTGCCAGGCTCACGTCGCCGCTGCTCACGAACGACCAGCTGTCGTTGCCCGAGTATGTGGGAATGGTAATCTGGGTCCATGTGTTCTGGCCATCGACCTGTCCCCAGAGGGTGCAGTTGGCTTTGGCGAATTCCAGGTCGGGGAATTTGTTGACCACGTGCTCGAACACCATTGTGCAGCCGCTTGCGCCGGAGAGGTCCACTACAGGCGATACCAGCCACGATTCCGAGGCATAGGAAGTGCCGTTGGCGAAGGCCGATGCCTTGGCGCCGTAGTTGCTTCCGCCCCACGACCAGATGTATTCGAGGTCGGCGGGCATGTTCCTGTTGTCGATGGTGAATGCGCCGAGGTCTTCGGTGAATGTCTGGGCGAAGAGTTCAACGGGTCCCGAAGGGGTGCTGCCGCCGCCACCGAACGAGGGCTCCTGGAGAGCCTGCTTGTAGGAAACGATTGCATATATGCCGTCGTTGGGATCGGCTACGTCGGTGAGGAATGCCGGCAGATATTCGGCTGCGGGGTGGGAGGGAGCGAAGGCGTCCACGAAGTTTTCCTCGCTTTCCCATACGAATTCCGTATAATAGTCGGCGTCGACTTTGAGAATCTGTGCTTCGCGAGCCTGCTGGAGTGCAGGATCTTCAGCCACGCGCTTGTTGTAGGTGAGCTTCACCGCCGAGCCCTGGGTGAGGGTGAAGTAGGGGAAGCCGGAGGTGGAGAGGAACGCGGGCACATACAGCGATGCCGGAGCTTCCGCGGAGAAGCTTTTCAGCGAGCCTACGGCGGCGAGAGCTGCGGCGCCGTCTTCGCCGGCGATGGTTTTGTTGGCCTCGAGGCCGGCTATTGTTGAGTAGTCGGCACTGGCGAGGGTGTATTCCACTGTCTGCACGTCGGCCACGGGCTGGTCTTCGATTTTGTCGAACCCGTTGAGGTGGTCGTTCCAGGCGTTTTCGTCGCAGGCGGCGGCGCCGAGGGCCACAGCCACGGCCACGGCCGCACGGATATATTTTTTAGCTTTCATTGTGTGCTGATGGTTAGAAGTTGATACGGAGCTTCATGGAATAGGTGCGTCCGAAGGAGTAGAATGTTCCGTAGACGTTTTCCCAGGTCACATCCTCGGATGAGCTGCCCCAGGCGTCCATCACGTAGTTGTAGTTGAACAGGTTGTGGACGTTGCCGTAGAGGGTGGCGCGTACGCCGCCGATGGGGAAGCTGTAGGAGGCGTTGATGTCGAACTGGTTGCCCCAGGGAATGCGCCAGGGGTTGGCGATGTCGACTGTGGAGTTGAAGCTCGGGGTGCTGATGGAGTAGTCGGAGTAGTTGCGGTCGCTCACTTTCCAGTCGGCACCGATGCGGAAGCCCTGGAAGGGACGGAAGCTTACGCCGAGCGCGGCGGTGGTCTGTGCGGAGCCGCCCACCTTCACGCCTTTCTGGTTCAGGATGCCCCATGCGTGGTCTTCGGCCATGATGCCGGAGGCGATGTCGCCGGCGCTGTTCTTGAGGGGCTGGCCGAGCTGGTTGTAGTAGTAGCCTTTGGCGTTGCTGTCCCAGATGTAGTCGCCGATGGAGAGCATACCTGTTATTTCCACCCATTTGGCGGGAACGAGGGTGAAGTTCACCTCGATGCCCATGTGGCGGGCGTTCACGCCGGTGAGGTTGAGCGCATAGCGGTCGCCGGCATGCTGTCCCTGCTCGATCACGCCGCCGCGCACGCTGGTTTTGTCGAGCCACTTGGTGTAGTATCCGTTGACGGTGGCCGAGAATATGCGGCTGCGGAAGTTGTAGCCGGCTTCCACGGAGAACACTTTCTCGTTCACCGGGTCGGGGTTGGTGGCGTTGGAGGTTGCCTGCTGCAGGAACACGCCGTTGGCGAAGAACGGGGCGCGGCTGATGTAGCCGATATTGAAGAATGCGCTGTTGTGGCGGTCGAAGTTGTAGTTGGCGCCGAACTTGGCGGTGCCTCCGAGGAAGTTGAAGGTTCCGCTGTGGGAATGGTCCTTGTCGTAGTAGAAGTGGTCGATACGTTCGTATCCGGTGTTGCTCAGCGAGCCGGAGAGCACCAGGGTGAGGCGTTTCTTGAGCAGCGAGAGTTCGCCCTGCACGTATGCGCCTTCCTGGTTTGTTCGGCCTTCATAGTCGCGGTACACCACGTCGCCAACGCCGAGTTTCTCGTATTTCCAGTTGGGGTCGGCGGCTGCGGCGTTGTTGTAGGGCTTCACGTTCTTGCGGGAGCTGTCGTCCATGAAGTATTCGCCGTCGTAGAGGTCGATAATCTTGTTGTTGTGGTATCCCACATAGTAGCGAAGGTCCACACCGGCCAGGAAATTGAGTTTGCCGTCGAAGAAGCGGTTCTGATAGGTGGAAACGAGTCCGTACCAGTTGTGGGAGTTGTTGCTCTCGCTCATCACCATGTTGGAGCCGGTGGTGGAGGCCATGTTCATTTCCTGGATTGCGGCATAGTCGAAAGTGCCGTCGTCGCAGCGGAAGAGGGTGTTCACCGCGCCGTTGGTCGCGCCGTACCAGCTGTTGTTGCTCAGCGAAGCGCCGTTGTAGGTTCCGCGGCCCTGGCCGGAGTATCCGCCGCCGGTGGCGAGCGATACATAGGCTGTTGTGGAGAGGCTGCTCTTTTTGTCAATCTGCCAGATGTGCGCGAGCGAAATCTGGGGTTTGTGGTATGTGTTGCGGTTGGACGAGCGCACCTTTCCGTGGCGGTCGTAGCCGAAGGTGGCGTTGTAGCGGTAGGGGCTTTCGGAGCCCATCACGCGCTTGGCGTAGGTCTGGTAGTTGATGATGCTGAGACCATCCTTGTTGCCGCGTTTGTTGTGGGTCTGCGGAGCGCCGAAAGCGGTGAGCGACAGCTGGTGGTTTGCGTTGATGCGCTTGCTCACGTTCACAAAATAGTTGTAGGCGTTGAAGTCGGTGCCCTGGATGTAACCGTCGCCCCATTTGCGCGAGCCCTGCACGGTTATCGCCCAGCCGCCTTTGAGGAGGCCGGTGCTCACTTTGGCACCCATGCTGTTCATGCCGTCGTTACCGAATCCGTACCACACGTTGCCGCCGCGCTCGGCGTCGAGGCTCTGGGTGGTTATGTTGATGGTGCCGCCGATCGACGGAGCCGAGAGAACGGCTGCGCCGAGGCCGCGCTGTGTCTGGATGCTGGAAGCCACATCGCCCAGGCCGGCCCAGTTGCTCCAGTACACCCATCCGCCTTCCATGTCGTTCACGGGGATGCCGTTCACGAGCACGGCCACGTTTGCGCTCTGGAAACCGCGCATGTTTATTTTTGCGTCGCCGAAGCCGCCGCCGTCCTTGGTGGCCCAAACGCCGGGGGTGGTGTTGAGAACTTCGGGAAGTTCCTGGGTGCCCAGCTTGAGGTCGATTTCGGCGCGGTTTACCTGCGAGACAGCCACTGGTGTCTGGCGTGTGCGCGCAAGGCTCTGGGTAACCACCACGTCGTTGAGAATCTCGCTGGAAGGTTGGAGAGTGATGGTGCCCATGTCGGCACGGGCGTTTACTGTTTCGCTTTTGTAGCCAACGTAGGTGATGGTGAGGCTGCGGGTGTCGGCAGGTACCCGGACATCGAAGTGGCCGTCGATGTCGGTTGTGCCCAGCGCGCGGCCGCCGGTGATGACGATGCTGGCGCCGATTACGGCTTCGCCCTCCTCGTCCACTACGGTGCCGCGGCAATTCATTGTCGCGCCCTGGGCCCAGGCTATGGCCTGAGCGAGGCAAAGCACCAGAAACACAGATAGTAGTCGTCTCATTGCAATGATATGTTAATGATTAGCTTGGGAGCAAATGCTGCCCTAAGGTTTTAGACGGTGCAAAGTTACAACTTTTAATATTCCTTTGCAAATGCCAACGCAGGTGATGTATCGGCCATTATGTATGTTTATTGGTTTTAAGTAGTCTTTGAAAATTAGTTTATACCATCTTCTTGCCCTATGCCGCAGTCTCCACCCTTCCTTCTCTGTCACGTAACCGCAGCTACCCTCCATCAAAGTCAGGCCGGAGCTTATCGGCCTGTTAAACTACTTACCACAGACTACTTAGACCTTATAAAACATGCGCGGGCGCGAAGCGCGTATGGTCGCGACAATTTTTTTGAAAAAAAGTTCACTGAAATTTTGCAGAGTCGCAAAAAACGCCGTATCTTTGCACCGCAAAAGCCGCCAGAGGGCGTGCAAGCAACTGCTTCAATAGCTCAGTCGGTTAGAGCATCTGACTGTTAATCAGAGGGTCGTTGGTTCGAGTCCATCTTGAAGCGCTTCATTTTCGCTTTTTGTTTATATCTTTTGCTTCAATAGCTCAGTCGGTTAGAGCATCTGACTGTTAATCAGAGGGTCGTTG
>ERZ777011.417-NODE-417-length-66025-cov-6.862180_pt1 | contig 66025 bp, 61 predicted proteins | sample MGYA00374964_ERZ777011 | MGnify/ENA primary metagenome ERZ777011 (study PRJEB29310, sample SAMD00008975) | mouse gut metagenome | study: EMG produced TPA metagenomics assembly of the Metagenome analysis of fecal microbiota from mouse which was promoted...
GAGAAAGGAAAATCCAATCACTTCCTAACATGATTGGATTATACGTAAAAAATGAAAATGATAGTGCTTTATTTTTCGGGAACCGGAAACTCAAAGTTTATAGCGGAGCAGTTTGCTGAAAAAATGCATGCAGAATGTCACAGCATCGAAGAAAAAATAGACTATAGAGAATTGTTTGACAAGTCTGACACCGTAGCGGTAGTCTATCCTATATATGGCTTTTGCGTCCCTCGAATCATGCGTGAGTTCGCAGAGTTGTATCTGGATGATTTGAAAAAGAAAAAACTGATTATTTTCTGCACGCAGATGGTATTTTCAGGTGATGGAGCAAGAGCTTTCGCAAGGCTGATACCGGGTTGCGAGGAGCGTATTCTCTATGCGGAACATTTTAAAATGCCGAATAATATCTGCAATTTCTTCCTTTTTCCGATGAATGGGAAAGAAGCGGCATCTAAGCCTGAGAAAGCGGTAAAACGTCTGGACAAAGTTTGCAGAGATATTGAAAACGGAGTAATAAAGAAGCGGGGATGGAATGCTTTTTCTTGTCTTTTAGGCAAATCACAGAATATTTTTTATCCTAAACTGGAAGAGAAGGCAAGGCATTCCTTTCGGGCGGATGATTCTTGCATAAAATGCGGCCTATGCGTTAAAATATGCCCGATGAACAACCTTGAAATTGCAGACGATCAAGTTATTCAAAAGGACAACTGCACGCTTTGCTATCGATGTGTAAACGCCTGTCCCAAACAGGCGGCGACTGTATTTCTGAAAACAAAACCCAAAATACAATACAAAGGATTTCATTTATGAAAAATCGAAAAATCACGATCCTGGGTACAGGAAATGCCATGGTGAAAAACTGTTACAATACCTGCTTTATGGTGGAAAATGCCGGAGAATACCTGCTTGTGGACGCGGGGGGCGGAAACGGCATCTTTACCCAATTAGATAAAGCGGGGCTTAAACTGAAAAAAGTACATCAGATGTACATTACCCACTCCCACACGGATCATATTTTAGGCGGTGTTTGGATCGTGCGGCAGATTGCAGCATGGATGAAAAGCGGAAAATATGAGGGAGAGTTCACAGCATACGGCAATGAAAAGGTGATCCGCACCCTGCGGACGATCTGTGATCTGACGCTCTGGGATAAGTTTACCTGTTTTTTTGACGACAGAATATTTTTTCGAGTGATGGAAGATAAAGAAAACATAAGGCTACTTGATGCGGAATTTCAGGCCTTCGATATCGGCTCGGAGAAAGAGAGGCAATTCGGGTTTATGATGACCTTTGGAGACGGGGTTCGTCTTACCTGTCTGGGGGATGAACCCTACTCGGCCTGCAGTCTTGAATATGTGAAAGGGTGCGATTATCTGATGAGTGAGGCGTTCTGTCTCTCCTCGGACGCAGACCGCTATAATCCCTATGAGAAACACCACAGCACGGCGAAGGATGCAGCGGTTTTGGCACAGGATCTCGGGGTTAAAAACCTGATTTTGTATCACACGGAAGACGACCATATGGAGAAGAGAAAAAAGCTATACACGAAAGAGGCAGAAAAGTATTTCAAAGGAAAGATCTATGTGCCGGAGGATCTGGAGGTGATCTGTCTATGAAAATCTGTAGCATACCTGTTTCCTGTTTCTCATATAATACACCATGAGAAAAAAATCAATTATCGCACCCTTTGCGGAATCATTAAAACTACCGAAAGATATCACGAAAGGAGACTCCCTCATATCCCTGACCGGAAATGAGGAGGCTTGGATCGAAAATTACAAAGGGATCATTGAATATACGCCGGAACGCATCTTTTTACAGTTGAAAAACGGCAGAGTTGCTTTTTGCGGGAAAAAGCTCCACATCGCATTTTATACGATCGAGGAGATGCGGATCACAGGAATCATTGAGGAGATGCAGTTTTTATGCTGAAATTATTTTATTTTTTCAGAGGTTATCTCTGGATTCGGGTAAGCGGAGACGGCGCTTCGCGATTTATCAATCTCTGCGGTATCAGGCATATGATGTTGTGGGACATCAGGAAAGACGGGGAGTCCTACACGATGTGCATCAGTCTGAAAAGCTTTTTTGAGATGAGAGATATTGTCCGAAAAACGTCCACAAGGGTAGTCATTCTGAAAAGAAACGGACTGCCCTTTCTTATGTCCGGCGTAAAGAAACGATGGTTTTTTCCTGCGTTTCTCGTGGTGGTTACCGTCCTGTTTTTGTTGTCCCAGCTTTTGCTGTGGAACATCCATATACAGGGGAATCAGACGATAAACCAGGAGGACATTCAGGCCTTTTTGGAGGAACATGAGATAAAAAAAGGAATTCTTCTGAAAAAGGTGGATACGGAACTGTTGGAAAAAGAGATGAGAAGGACTTTTCCTTCCATTACCTGGGTCAGCGTTTATCTGGAGGGGAACAGCCTTACGGTCAATATAAAGGAGAATGACAAGCCCATACCAAAGGAGAGCGCAGATGATGAAAAAACGCATAAAGAGGGGTTTCTGGAGGAAGAAAGAGGCATGGATATCTGCGCCAACAAGGCTGGGCGGGTTGTTTCTATTGTGACCAGAACAGGAACGCCGATGGTTCAGGCCGGGGATGAGGTACAGGTGGGGGATGTGCTGATATGGGGCAGTGTGGAGATATTCGACAATGAAGGCAATGTCAGAGAGCGGGTAAATGTTCATGCTGACGGAGAAGTCATATTGTCGGGGGATATTACCACAGCTTTTGAGGTACCGCTTGTCAAAACCGTAGAAACCGAAACCGGAAATTGCAAAAAATATACTTTTTGCAGATTTGGGGAGCGCTACAGAATATGGCATCTGTTTTCAATACCCTACGAGGAATATCGGGCACATCCTCACGCATATATCCGTGCCGGAGAAAGTCTCGGATTTCTGTTCGAGATGGGAGAGATGGAGATCAGAGAGATCAGAAAAGTCCGAAAAGAAAAGGAAAAAGAGGAATATACGGAAGAGCTTACAGGAAAACTCAAAGAATATATGGCAACTTTGCAGGAAAAGGCTATACAAATCGAGGGGAAAAATGTTAAAATAATAAAGAATGCGGATACTGTTACTTTGAGAGGAGTTTTAAAAGTACAGGGACCGTTTTATGAGAGAAAGGAATCGGAGATTCTTCCGGAATCGCCGGATACTGTGGATGAATGATTTTATAACGGAAATGGAAATACCTGCAAAACAGCAGCAGGAACTCTTCGGCATGCAGGATAAGTTTATTAAAAGCATGGAAAAAGAGTATGGTGTCAGTATTTACAACAGAGACGGAAGCGTCCATATCAAAGGCGACATGGAGCAGGTGCGGCGTGTGGAGAATGTGATGCGCCAGTTGTTGTCGCTTTCGAGAAAAGGCGCAGAGATCGCACAGCAGAATGTGGATTACGCCATGACGTTAGAGCCGGGGGCGAAGGAGGGAATACTGGCTGAGATAGACGACGATGTCATCTGTCATGCAGTCAACGGAAAACCGATCAAACCAAAGACGATCGGACAAAAAGAGTATGTGGACGCTGTCAGACGGAATATGATCGTGTTCGGACTGGGGCCTGCCGGAACAGGCAAGACCTATCTGGCAATGGCGATGGCGATTACAGCTTTCAAGCATGAAGAAGTGGGACGGATCATCCTGACGAGGCCTGCTATAGAAGCCGGAGAAAAACTGGGATTTTTACCGGGAGATTTACAGAGTAAGGTGGATCCCTATCTGCGGCCGCTTTACGATGCCTTATATCAGATCATGGGGGCGGAGTCTTTTCAGAAAAATATGGAAAAAGGGCTGATTGAAGTGGCGCCCTTAGCCTATATGAGGGGCAGGACGCTGGACAATGCCTATATTATTTTAGATGAAGCTCAGAATACAACTCCTGCTCAGATGAAAATGTTTTTAACCAGAATAGGGTTCGGATCAAAGGTCATCATCACAGGGGATTCCTCCCAGAAAGATCTGGCGCCGGATACAAAGTCCGGACTGGATATTGCAGAGCGGGTTTTGAAGGGGATCGAGGATATCGCATTCTGCGAACTGACCAGCAGAGACGTTGTGCGCCACCCCTTAGTACAAAAAATTGTAAAGGCATATGAAACTTATGAAGCGAGAGAAGAAAAGAAAAGAGCAGGACAAGCAGGGAAAGAAAAAGATAAAAGAGAATACCGCCGTCGTTAAAAGTCAGGAAACAAGGGGGGTATTTGGCAGAAATATCCTCTGTATGTTGTTTCTCCCGACAGCCATTGCGGCCGCGGCTTTTGCGGGCAGTCTGCTCACGGAGGCGGATTTATATGGTACGGTGAGGAACATTGTGCTGTGTACGTCCACAGCGGTTGCAACCGTTTTTTCCTTTCAGGCGGGCCGGTTGTCCGGAAGCTTTTTCTACGATGACGGCGATTATCCGAACAGATTTCTGACAATCTATCTGTGCGGCATTTTGTGTGCCCTTGTTTTCACTTTTCTGCCGGCGACAGGCTGGATGTTCTTGTTTTTTTTCGTGGGGCTTGCCCGCGTATCTGACAGTGTGACCGGAGCCTGCGGCGGTACGGGCTTACTTGTGCTGACAACGGTTTTATGCGAACAGGTGTCTGTGTCCACATTTTTAGTGTATCTGCTCAGCGGTATGATCGGTATTGTGCTGTTCGCGCATCAGAAAGAGGAATTTTTCACAGCCATTCCTCTGGGACTTTCTCTGGGAAGCCAGCTTTTGTTGATTTTTGCCGCGGAATTGCTTATTCAGAACAGAAAACTGGTTTTGGAAGACGCCCTCGTACCTTTGGCCAACACGGTAATGAACGGTATTTTGATCTGTATCTTTTTGCAATATTATATCAATAAAGTGGCAAAGAAAACGGACAATTTGTATGCACAATTAAACAATCCGGAATATATCGTGATGACGAGGGCAAGAGAGCAGAGACCGGACGACTATTACTGTGCGATCCATACGGCCTATCTGGTGGAGCGCATCGCTTCCGATCTGGGACTTGACGTCCGCAGTGCAAAGTGCGCCGCCTATTACGGTCATCTGCCTTCAGTGGAATTGGAGGGCACTCCGTTTCCCGAGCCGGTGAGAGCACTCTTATCCGAAGTGGAAGGGGACAGGAGCGCCCTGCGGAAAAAGGAAGCCGTCATTGTGGTTATATGTTACACGGTGATTCGGGAAATACAGAGCCTCAACAAGCACCATGCAGAAGAAAAAGCAGATTACGGAAAGCTGATTCGCGGGATGTTTGAAAAACAATTCAGCATAGAGGCGTTGGCGGAGACAGATATGACATTGTCTAACTTACGCTATGTGGAAAAAAGGCTGACGGAAGAGCAGATGTACTATGAAGTATTTATGAAAAGAGGGATAAAATGACGGTTTATCTGGAAAACGAGACGAAGACGCAGTTTGATTTTGATCCGGAAAAGACAGCAGCGCTGGTGGCAGAAAAAGTGTTGGAGGCAGAAAGGTGCCCTTATGAAGCGGCGGTCAATATTCTTTTGACGGATAATGAGGGGATCAGACAGTTCAATCGGGATTTCCGGGAGACGGACGCTCCAACGGATGTCCTTTCCTTTCCGAATATCGACTACGAAACACCGGCGGATTTCAGCGGTGCCGAGGAGGAGACAGCGGACTGCTTTGATCCGGATACCGGAGAACTGTTATTGGGAGATATCATCATCAGCACGGACAGACTGCGGGAACAGGCAAAAACTTACGGACACAGTGAAAAGCGGGAATTTGCCTTTCTGGTTGCCCACAGTATGTTTCATTTGGCCGGGTATGACCATATGACGAAAGAAGAAGCGGCAGTTATGGAAGAGAAGCAGGAAAACGTCCTGCAAATGCTGCAGATTACAAGAGGATAGAGGTTATATATGAGGAAGAACAGCGCTTCGGCGACAGAGTTGTTTCAATATAAAATGTTGCTTCTCGGCATGGTGAACCTTTTGGTTCTCTCAGCTATGTCGGGGATTCAGGTGGCCGGGTATATGGGCATTTCCCTTGTTATATTTGTCTTTTTGGTGTCTTTTCACTCTCTTTGGCTTTCCAATATGGTGGTGCGGTATATTCGGGGGAGAAATGCCAGAGGACAGCATAAGAGCAGCTTGAAATTTTTCAGAGGGGCTTTGTTTTATGCAGTTGTAACGGGGATTTTATTTTGTGTGTTTCTCGTTCTTGGCAGCAACCGGCTGGGCAGTTTTTTTATTCGGGACATTCACATCGGCCTTTGTCTGATTCCTGTGGCCGCGCTCATTCCTGTATATGGTGTGTCGGAGGTGGTGAGCGGTTATCTGCGGGGGATGAATTGTCACGGACCGGTAAAGATATTCTATCTGGTGAGACAAGTGACGTGTTTTGTGTGCAGTGTCGCGGGCATGAAGCTTTTGGGGGAATACGGCGGTAAGGTTGCGGACTTAAAACATAATGAGGCTGTGGCCAGCGTCTACAGCGCCTTCGGAGCGCTGATTGGTCTGTTTGTGGGCTATTTGACGGGGCTGATCCTTCTTTTGGTATTCTGTCTGATGCTGCGGCGGGAATTTCATTCTATGCGCCGCAGGGATAATGCGCGCTATCAGGAATCTGCCTTCCACGGTTTTCAGGTGATGCTCAGTCTCGGTATCATACAGGGCATTCGTTACGCTATGCTCTTTGCGCCGCTGCCGGTCAACTATATTTTGTACGTCCGCCTTTGTATGCGGGACGGGGTTTCAGATGCGTGGATCAAGACGGGAGGCTATCTGTTCGGTGAGGTTCTTCCCATCGCCGCCTTCTTACTTTTGTCATCTGCCATTTTAAATAACAGGAATTACAGACAGCTTGCCGGGCATTGGAAAAACGAGGCTTACGGTCAATTTCGGGAAAAGGTATTTGCCATGTTTCTCAGTGTGACGACGTTAGCGCTTCCGGTCTGTCTGGCCGTTTCCGTGATGGCGGAACCGATTTTAAAATGCCTGACGAAAAGTGCCGCCAAAGAGGGAACCGACATTTTGAGCTATATGGCGATAGCAGCGGTACTTCTTTTATTTGAGATGACGGCGTACAAGCTGATGGAACTTTGGAATGAGACGGTTTATCTGTATTTGACTGTGCTGGTCAGTTTTGCGGCGCAGACTGTTTTTGCAGTATTTGCATTTAAGACATTTGCACTGGGGGTGGCCGGCATTTTGTTTGGGGTGATCCTACAGGCGGTTTTATTTATTGTTTTATTCTTTTTAAAATTTGCAGGACGCCTGCGGTTCTCGGGGGCTCAGATAAAAAAACTGGTGATGGCGATGATACTTTCGTTCTCAGGGGCGCTGATCATTCTTTTAATCTACCAGTTGACCGGAGAAAAGCTTCCAGCGGCAGCCGCCATTGCGGTTTCCATGGTCCCGGGATTTCTATTGTATCTGGCGGCAATTACACTGCTTCGGATCGTCAGGGACGAGGAAGCTGAAGAGATGCCGGCGGGCGGGCTGTTTTTATGGTTAAACGGACTGATCAGGAGATAAATATCGAACGTTATCTGCGCCTGTTTTCGGGCGGATATGGTATAAAATAAAACAAAATGACTGATACTGAATACAAACTCATGTTTACGGGAGCGGAGAGTAAGATGAAAGTTGTAAGAGGTATCAGCCTGTTTGTTATAGCCCTCGGATTATTTGTGATAGGCTGTTTTTTGGGATATGAGGGGCATGATTTTTTTTATCCGGGAGAGCAGGCAAAGAAAGGTAAAACTGTTTCGACGCCGGCTGACCGACAGGAAAAGATACAGGTATCAGTGGAGGATGAAAATATTATCAGCGCGGATACTTCTTTTGTCGTCATCGAAGTCAATCTGGAAGACCGTTCGGAATCCTCGGAAGAAATTCCTGTTCCAACCTACTATATGGGGATGGATCGGGAAAAGTTTGAAAAACAGATTGAAAACTTTGACAGATCTCCCTCTTTGCAGGAACTGCAAAAAGGCTTTCAGGGATCGGAGATCAGAAGCTTTTCCGGCAGCAGAGTGGAGTTGTGCAAATTTTATCAGGAAAAAAAAGAGGAAGAGGCAGAGTTTTATTATCTGGCCATTCAGGATAATAAAGTGGTAGTCTATAACGGAGACGGCAAGACCGTTTATATGAAAACAGATATTTTGGCACAGGATCTGCCCTCTGAGGTGCTGCAGGAGCTGTTGGTACAGAGACGGATCGTAAATACGGAGGAAGATCTCTATGATTTTTTGGAGTCATACTCCAGTTAGTGAAAAGAATGGATGAGGTTTTACATGAAAAAAGTGATTTTATTTGATTTGGACGGCACGTTGACGGAGTCGGGAGAGGGGATTACGAAGTCCGTACAATACGCGTTGGAAAAAATGGGAAAACCGGAACCTGACAGACAAAAGCTTCTTGTATTTGTGGGCCCGCCGCTGACGGAGCAGTTCATGGCATACGCCGGTATGAGCAGGGAGGAGGCTGAGCAGGCCGTCGTCTATTATAAAGAGAGATATTCCGTGACCGGTATATTTGAAAACAGGCCCTATCCGGGTATTCCTGAAATGCTGAAAAAATTGAAGGAAAAAGGATTTCTGTTGGCTGTTGCGTCTTCTAAAAGTGAAGAGGCAGTGGATCGGGTGTTAGAACATTTTTCATTAAAAGAGTATTTTGATGAGGCCGTAGGTTCCTTAAAAGATGGGGGACGGAGCAGAAAGTCGGATGTGATAGAAGAGGTGCTGCGTCGGCTTGACAAAAGCGATGACAGAGAGAACGTCCTCATGGTCGGCGATAAGGAGCACGATATCTTTGGGGCAAAGGAGGCTCACATCCCCTGTGTGGCTGTGGCCTATGGCTATGGGAGCATGGAGGAACTTGAAGCGGCAAAACCGTTAAAGATCGTACATAATGCAGACGAACTGTTGGAATACCTGCTCTCTTTATAAGCATCGATTAATGATTTTAAGTGGATGAAGGATATATAACGATACTATGACAAAAACAGCATATCAGGTAATTGTTATCGGAGGCGGAGCTGCCGGAATGGCTGCTGCTGTGGCGGCACTTTTGGAGGCAGAGGAACATATATATAAAGGGGAGCGGGGAAAAGTGCTCCTTCTTGAGCGGAATGACCGGGTGGGGAAAAAAATTCTGGCAACCGGAAACGGAAAGTGCAATTTTACCCATGAAAATGTGGGGATCAATAACTATCACACAGATAATCCTGCGGTTCTTGACTCCATATTGACAGCGTTCCCGACGGAGGCTGCGCTGCGTTTTTTTGACAGGCTGGGGATGCCTGCCAAAGAGAAAAACGGTTATTTTTACCCTATGACAGAAACTGCTTCCACCGTGCTCGACGTACTGCGTCTGCGGCTTGCGGAACTGGGATGTGAAACACTCTGCGGTATTCGGGTGGAACAGGTAGAAAAGGCCGGGGATGGTTTTGTCGTCTTCTTTAAAGAAGAGAAAAAGACATATGAAATATACGCGGCCAGTGTGATTTTGGCTACCGGTTCCAAGGCGGGCGCATTTTTGCAGGACAAGGAAGAGGATCCGCTGCGGATCGCAAAATCCTTTGGATTACATAGTACGCCTCTTTATCCGGCCTTGACGAAGTGTGTCTGCAGGGAAGAACATTATTACAGACAGCTTGCAGGGGTGCGGGCACAGGCGGATATTTCTGTTTATACGAAAAAAAAATCCGGGCATAACGGGGAAAAGTCCGAACGGAGAACGGCTGACAAAAATAGCTGGGAATTTCTGAAAAAAGAATCCGGTGAGCTGCAGTTGACAAAAGAGGGGATTTCCGGCATCGCGGTGTTTCAGCTTTCCGGTGATATTGCGGAAAATCTCGCAGAAAAAAAGCAGGTGATCGCGGAGATCGATTTTTTGCCGGGGTTTGCAGAAGAGAGACTGGAAACTTGGGTGAAAGACAGGCTTATGCTGCTGCCCGGACGTACACTGGAAGAGTTTTTCCTCGGCGTACTGCATAAGAAAATACTTCAGGTCTGCTTACAGGCGGAGGGCCTGCGGGGAAATATGCGGATTCCCTGTGAAGATGTCCCGCCCAAAAAACAGCAAACAGGCTATCTGTCAGCAGAAACAAGAGCGGCGATCATGGTCGCCTCCGTTATGAAGCGGGCCATGCACTTCACCACGAAAGTGACATCTGTGTCAGATATGAAACAGGCGCAGGTCTGCCGCGGGGGACTTTCTCTGTCCCAGTTTACGGAAAGACTGGAAAGCAAGAAGATCTCCGGCCTTTTTGCCTGCGGAGAAGTATTAAACGTGGACGGCCAATGCGGCGGCTATAATCTGCATTTCGCATGGGCCTCCGGCGCACTGGCAGGAAGAGCTGCAATGCGCAGAATATCTGAAACCTCAAGCAATAAAGATCAGGGGTGATACAAAGCCCCGATCTCCTGAGCAACTTTTATGCCGTCCATAGCGGCGGAGGTGATGCCTCCGGCATATCCGGCGCCTTCTCCGCAGGGATAGATCCCAACGATATTTCCCTGCAGGAGTTCATTCCTGTTGATGCGGATCGGAGAGGAGGTTCTGCTCTCAATGCCGCAGAGCCATACTTCACCGGATGAAAAACCGCGTATTTTGTGATCTAACCCATTCATTCCTTCCACAAACGCCTTATTCAGGACAGGAGGCAGAATCCCGGTGAGATCCGTCTCCTTGAAGGATCCCTTTAAAGCAGGGGCAAAGGGGGAGAGGGCATCGGAATAAGAGGTCTCTTTTAAAAGCCCCTGTCTGCACAGTTCTTTTTGATAATCTTTGTACTTTTGAATCGGGATTTCTCCCTCTGCAGCCTCAAACGCTCTTTTTTCCAGTTCGCGCTGAAAAGCGATGCCTGACAGCGGAGAATCGGAAGAGCCGTAATCCTCCGGGGATATCGAGACGATGATGGCGCTGTTGGCGCAGTCTCCGTCTCTGTCGCTGTAACTCATGCCGTTTACGGCCAGATGTCCCTTTTCGGATGAGGCGTTTACCACATAACCGCCGGGGCACATACAGAAGGAATAAACGCCCCGATCGTCTTTGGCCCTTGCGGTAAGCTTATAGGGGGCAGCGCCCAAAATGGGCGGCGCATCCCATGTGCCGTACTGGGAATTGTTGATAAATGTCTGGGGATGCTGCACCCGGAATCCCACTGCGAAGGGTTTGGCCGCCATGTCCAGCTCTTTTTCATGCAGCATGAAAAATGTGTCCCTTGCGCTGTGTCCGATGGCAAGGACGAGCACATCTGTTTCCACCCAGCTTTCGCCATTGATTTGCAGAGCGGTGATTTGACGGCTCCTTTCGCCGCCGGCTGAAGTTTTTTCCGGTTCGGAGACACGGATATCCGTCATCCGGCTCTCAAAGTGCACTTCTCCGCCGAGGGAGATGATCTCTCTACGGATATTTTTTACAATATCCTGTAAGGCATCCGTGCCGAGATGAGGTTTATTTTCATATAAAATGCTTTTTTTTGCGCCAAATTTTACAAAGGTTTCCAACACATGCAGATTACGGCCATACTTATCTTTTACAAGGGTATTTAACTTCCCGTCTGAGAAAGTGCCCGCGCCGCCTTCCCCGAACTGGACGTTGGAATCTTCCCTGAGGGGTCTGCCCCTCCAGAACGCTTCCACATCGGCGTATCTGGATTCCACATCTTTTCCCCGTTCAAACAGCACCGGACAAAAACCGGCCCTTGCAAGTTCCAGCCCGCAGAACAGCCCCGCCGGACCGGTTCCGATGATCACGGGGCGGTGTTTAAGGATTTTCGTTCCGGTAATCTGAAAATGGAAAGAGACAGAGGAATCTTTTACGATATTGGTGTCTTTGCGCAAGCGCTTTAAGAGTTTTTCCTCCTCTTTGCACTTCGCCAAGAGCGTGTAACTGTAGAAAAGGTTCGGCTTTTTTCTGGCGTCTATGGACTGTCTTGCAATTTTCCACGACAAAATATCCGATTCCCGGCATTTTAGTTTTTCGCACAGGGCGGCAAAGAGGTTAGCTTCGGTATGGTCTATAGGACATACGATCTGACTGATGCGGAGCATGTTGGTCACCTGTCTTTCCATCATATTTTTGCTTTTTTATTTTAAAATACGGTGAAAATAACGTCAAGGAAAATCGGGGAGAGGGAAAGGCGAATAATAAACTCAAAATTGACAAATGTCTTTTGGGAGAATAGAATAAATAGACATAGAGTTGAGTGTGCAAAATTATCATCCGACAGTTGGGTGTGCAAAATTTATCATCCAACGCAGGCACGTTTTCACTGCGGTTTGACCGCAGCGGACACATAAGGCACCAAAATACGGTGCCTAAGTGCCGGCGGTCTCACAGCGCCTGCTTATGGATGGGGAAATTTGGCACACCAAAAAGTAAGGAGAATGAATTTTGCATTTGCCTGTAGTCCGGGAAGAATGAGAGAGGGGATATTATGGAGTCTGTATCTGAAAGGGATGTCGACAATTTACTGGAAATTTTGGACGGTTTCTGTGAAGCCGGGGAGAGACGCATGAAGTTGGATGTATCGGAGGAGACCGCTTCCGGCACTGCAGAAAAATCTTATCATCTTGGATGCTGCGATATCGGCAGTCCTTGGGCAAAAGGGACGGCTTTTGATGTATTGGAGGATACGGAATGAAAAAACAAATAAATCAAAAAGTTTGGAAAAGGATTCTCGCTGTGATTCTGGCGGCTTGTATGCTGAGCGGCTGCGGTTTGACGGAACTGTTTCAAAAAGACAATGACTCCGAGCTGTTTTTTACGGAAGAGGAGGAAGAGAAGGAAGAGGGGGCGGAAGAAATTGCCGGTGATTCTTCTGCAAGGACGGAAATCGTAAGGCCCACTATACTCAATATGATGGATGAGACCGAAATAGGAATGGCTGCACCTGCGGCAGCGCCCTATCAAATAGCATCGGATCTGATCAATGTGGAAAATCTCTGGCAGTTTTATATGGAGGATGACCTGAAAGCAAAACTGGCCCAAAACGGTTTTGCGGTACTTGGCAGTGCGGGGAGTGAGTTTTACATGACATATGAGGAGAACCGTTATTCCCTGATCCCAAATTTTGTGACCGTGGATTCCCTGATGCACACCTATCATTTGTATTTCAGCTACCTGATGAAACATATCGAGCGGGAGGATCTGGCCGATGATCTGGCTGGGCTGAGCGTAAAGATGGCGCAAAACAGCGCAGCGCAGTATGAAGTTCTGAAAGGCAGTGAATGGGAGGACGCAGCAGCCCGCAATGTAGCGTTTTTTTCGGTGGGCGCAAGGCTACTCGGAGCGGAGACGCCTGCTTACGATTACGCGGAAAATATGATTTTAGCCGAACTGGAGAACATAAACGGCGCGGTGGGCATCACGATTTCTGCTGTCACCGGGGAAGAGGAAGATTACACGCAGTATATTCCGAGAGGTTATTATGAGGAAGAGGAAGAACTGCAAAATTATTTCAAAGCGATGATGTGGTATGGCCGAATCCATTTTAAGCAGGAAAAGGAAGAATTGGATAAAAGCGCCCTGCTTATCACAATGGCGCTGACCGAAGATGCGGAAAGTTACGCTTTGTGGGAGGGCATCTATGCGGTGACTTCTTTCTTCGCGGGAGCAAGCGACGATGCCGGCGTCTGCGAGTACGGGCCTCTTGTCAGAGAGGCTTACGGCGAGAACGTTTCGCCCGAGGATTTGGTTGATAATGCCGAAGCATTCCGCGAGTTTCGGACGCTGACGGAAAAGCTTGACCCGCCGCAGATCAATTCGATCCCGATCGCGAACGGGGAGAGCAATGTGATCAAGGGGTTCCGCTTTATGGGACAACGCTTCACGGTGGATGCGACGATCATGCAGAACCTGATCTATCAGAATGTCTCGGAGGACGCCTCCGGAAACAGACGCATGCTGCCGGATGTACTGGATGTGCCTGCGGCGCTCGGCTCTGAAAAGGCTCTGGAAATTTTGGAAAAACAGGGCGATACGGCCTACGGCGGCTATTCTGAAAATATGGAAAAGCTGAGAAACGGCCTGTCGGGAGAAAATAAGGCGTTGTGGAACGCAAGTCTGTACGCGGGCTGGTTAAACACGCTGCGGCCGCTTTTGCAGGAAAAGGGAGCCGGATATCCGGTTTTCATGCAAAATGACGAGTGGACAAAGAAGAATCTCGAATGTTTTGCCGGAAGTTTCACGGAACTGAAACACGATACAGTGCTCTATACAAAACAGGTGATGGCCGAGATGGGCGGCGGCATGGAGGAAGAGCCGGACGACAGAGGATATGTGGAGCCGGAACCCCTTGTCTATGCAAGATTTAACGCTCTTGCATCGCAGACGGCCGAGGGGCTTGAAAAGTACGGCATGTTGAAGGACAGCGATAAGGAGAATTTGTTTAAGTTGGCGGAAATGGCGGAAAAGCTTCTCGTCATTTCGGAGAAAGAGCTGCAAAACGAAACGCTGACCGAAGAGGAATATGAATTTATCAGATGCTACGGCGGAAATTTGGAACATTTCTGGACGGAAGCGGTAAAAAATGATGCAGGAATTGAGGGCGCACAGGAACTTCCCGCCGCTGTTGTGACGGATATCGCAACAGACCCTAACGGCAGCGTATTGGAGATAGCAACCGGAAATCCTTCCAGAATCTACGTTGTGGTGCAGGTGGACGGGAGCGTGAAGCTGGCCGCCGGCAGCGTTTACACATTCTACCAGTTCCCTTGGGATATGAATGACCGGCTGACGGATTCCAAATGGCGCTATATGATGGGCTATCAGGCTGATGAAAACGGAAATTGGCGGGACTTCGGGGCAGAATTGCCGGTGAAACAACCGGAGTGGACCCAAAGTTACCGGTATTGACATGAGGAGTAGGAGACACATCCGAAGGATTTTCGCTGTGATAACGGCACTGGCGGCATCAGGCGCTCTATTCTATATGTTGTGGGATACAGGGGCTTTGCTGCCCGGATGGATCCTTTGGGAGGAACAGCAGATTCCGGACGGATCGGGCAGTTACGAGCTCTCTTTGACAGACAGGACTGTCCATGTAACGTATGAGGGCGATGAGATCTGGAACTCTCCGGCAAATATTCAGGTGCAGCAGATCTTGTCTCTGGATATTGACAGGGATAGGAAGGACGAACTGATCCTGCTGTGTTGGAAAAGGGGACGTTACGGAAAACACAGGCCGTTCTGGGTGGAAAAAGACGAAGCGGGCTGGTCTCAGCACCTTTTTGTCTACGAATATGAAGGGCGCGAAATCAGGCCGAAATGGATGTCCTCTTATATCGGGCAGGATGTGGCTCATATGACGGGGGGCGGAAATAAGAGCGGAGAAAAGTGGCTTCTGTTGACAGATCCCGAGGATTTTGTAAACTGCTGGCAGTGGGGATCTTGGGGATTTGTAAAAGAGGACAAGTCTGTTTCCTTTTCCGTATTTGGCGATAATATAATACATGCCCCGATTTATACTTACGGATTGAACAACGGCGGAAATTTTGATTTTTTATATGAACATGTCAAAGGGCTGATCGAGGAGAGTGACATTTCTGTCATAAATCAGGAGACGCCTCTTGTGGAAGACCCGAGAGAATACGGGGATTTTCCGAGATTCGGAACACCGGTCCAGATCGGGGACGCCATTGTAAATGCCGGTTTTGATGTTGTTTTGTGCGCCAACAATCACGTCCTTGACAGAGGAGAAAAGGGGATCCGCACCACGAAAGAGTTTTTTGACGCGCATGACCTCATGTGTTTGGGAATCCGGATGCCGGAGGAGAAGGAGAAAAAGCCCTATGAGATCATCTGCAGAAAGGGAGCGAAGTTTGCCCTGTTTAATTATACTTACGGACTGAACGGGAATCCTGTTCCGGAAGGATACATAGTGCATCTTCTGGAGGATGAGGCGCAGATTCTTGGGGATATTGAAAAAGCTGCGGATGAGGCGGATCTTGTGGTCCTGTTTGTCCACTGGGGAACCGAAAACAGTACGGAGATCGATGAGTTTCAGCAAAGGTGGACGGAAGTTTTTAAGAAGTCCAAGGCGGATGTGGTAGTCGGATGCCATCCCCATGCGCTGCAGCCCTGCGAAGAGGTTAAACGGGAAGACGGGCACAAGATGTTAGTCTATTATTCCATTGGAAATTTTGTCAGCGCACAATCGGAAAAATCCTGCGTAAAGGGCGGTGTGGCAAATTTTACGGCTGCGCCGGGGGAAGACGGATACGAAATTACGGCATACGATCTGGAACCGCTGCAGATCCTTTGGCAGGAGGGCGGAGGATACACGGCCGTGCCGCAGAAAGACTTTTAGAAATATAACAGATAGAAAGGCAAGACACAGACATGGAAAACAAAAGAGCATTTTTACGGGACAAAAAACGGATCGTCATCAAAATCGGTTCCTCCTCTTTGCAGCATCCGGAGACCGGAGATCTGGACTATACGAAACTTGACGTTCTTGTGCGGGAGATCTGCAATCTGAGGAATATGGGAAAAGATGTGGTGCTTGTAACTTCCGGCGCAATTTCCGTAGGAAAAAAGGCGGTGCATATCACGCAGATCGACGATGAGGATGAAGATCATGCCATCGCGGTAAAACAGGCCTGCGCGGCGGTGGGGCAGGCGCGGCTGATGATGATCTACCAGAAGATCTTTGCAGAGTACAACCAGATGACTGCCCAGATTCTTATGACAAAAAATACGATCGTAGACAATTTAAACAGGTTTAATGCCCAAAATACATTCAGGGAATTGCTGGAGATGGGCGTTGTGCCGATCGTAAATGAAAATGATACGGTGGCAACTTACGAGATCGAGATCGGGGACAATGACACTCTTTCGGCTATCGTAGCGGCGTTGATCGATGCGGATCTGCTGATCCTGCTCTCCGACATCGACGGACTCTACACCGACGATCCGCGTACAAATCCGGATGCGAAGTTTGTGGAAGAGGTGGACAATCTGGATCAGGAAACCATGCAGATGGGAAAGGCCTCCACCGGCAGCAACTGCGGTACGGGAGGAATGAATACGAAGCTGTTGGCGGCGAAGATCGCGACAAAATCCGGGATCGATATGTTGATCGCCAACAGTAAGGATATCAAAGTGATTCACAGACTGGTGGCCGGACTGCAGATCGGGACATTATTCCGCACATCCGGAAAGGATCAAAAATTTGATCTGCCGTTGTTTGTGGAGAGAATGCACCGATAGTTTTTCGGTTCAAATGGCAGAACTTGCGGCTTAGTTATCACAGGAAAGGAATCATTTGCTTGCGGGATAAACAGGAAATCGAAGAGAAAGAAAAAAGGTTGCTCAGAGCGCAGATATTAAAGGAACGAAATGCCTTTTCATCGGAACAAAGAAGGCTGTGGGATAGTCGGATTTTAGAACATCTGATAAAATATGATGCGGAAGATCCCTGCGACGTTTATTTGTGCTATGCGAATTACAAAAGCGAAGTTTCCACAAAGGAATTTATCCGCCGGTGTTTAGACGATGGAAAGACTGTCTTTGTGCCTAAGGTTTTAAATACACAGAGTAAGCGGCCAAAAATGGAATTTTATCAAATCACCGCATGGGAGGAGTTAAAAGAAGGGTATCAGGGGATCCCGGAACCGGATGATTTGCCGGAGCGTACCTTTTCAGTGTGGCTTGCAAAAAGGGAAGAGGAGATCAGGATAGAAAGAGCTCGGATAAGGATGCTGCTCCCCGGGGCGGTTTTTGATAAAGAGGGAAACCGAATCGGCTACGGAGGCGGTTTTTATGACAGATGGATTGCGAAATGGAATAAAAATTCTATCTGTTTTGAATCAGAACTTGCAAAAATAGGGCTGGCCTATAGGATGCAGATCGTCGGAGAGATTCCGACAGAGGTATTTGATCAAAAGGTTGATTATTTGATCACAGAAGATGGTATGATTTGCGCGACAGGTAATCGATAGGAGAGAGAATATGATAAATTTGGAAACACTCTGTAAGAATGCGGCGGCGGTAAAATATGAAATACAGGTTTTACCCACTGAAAAAAAGAATCGGGTGTTGGAGCAGTGCGCTCTGGCACTGGTTACACGCAGAGAAGATATTTTGAATGCCAACGGACTGGATATGGAGCGGGCCGCAGAGAAGGGAATGCCTCAGGGCTTGCAGGACAGACTGAGGCTGACCGCTCAAAGGATCGAGGCGATGGCGGAAGGGCTTAGGCAGATCGCGGCGCTTCCCGATCCGGTGGGGGAGGTAATGGAGCGGTTTGACAGACCAAACGGTCTTAGGATCGAAAAATGCCGCGTCCCCATCGGTGTGATCGGCATTATCTACGAGGCGCGCCCTAATGTGACGGCGGATGCTTTCGGACTTTGTTTCAAGACCGGAAATGCGGTGATCCTGAAGGGGGGCAGCGACGCTTTTTATTCCAATCAGAAGATCGTGGAAATATTGCGGGATGTGTTGGGCAAAAACGGGATATCAGCGGATGTATTGTCCATGATAGAAGACACGAGCAGGGAGACCGCGGCGGAGTTTATGAAGATGCATAAGTATGTGAATCTGCTGATCCCCAGAGGAGGGGCCGGATTGATTCGAAGCGTGGTGGAGAACAGTACTATTCCGGTTATTGAGACAGGAACCGGAAACTGCCATATTTATGTGGATGACGAGGCGGATCCCGATATGGCGGTAAACATCATCTTTAACGCAAAGACCCAGCGGATCGGCGTCTGCAACGCCTGCGAATCGCTGGTAGTGCATAAGGATATCAAGGATGCAGTGCTGCCGAAGCTTGGAGAAAAACTACGGGAAAAACAGGTGGAGATCAGAGGGGATGAACAGGTGTGCGGGATTTTGTCAGAGAGCATCCCCGCCACGGAGGAGGATTACGGAAAGGAGTATCTGGATTATATCCTTTCCGTGAAAACAGCGGGAAGCATAGAGGAGGCGATCGCCCATATCAACCGATATAACACAGGCCATTCCGAGGCGATCATCACGGAAAATAAGGAGCATGCGGAACAATTCCTGCGGGAAGTGGATGCCGCCTGCGTGTATGTGAACGCTTCCACCAGATTTACCGACGGGTTTGAGTTCGGATTCGGGGCGGAGATCGGTATCAGCACCCAGATGCTTCATGCCAGAGGGCCTATGGGGCTTAAGGAGCTGACAAGCTATAAGTATCAGATCTATGGCAACGGACAGATCAGAGAATAGAATAGTTTGCTTGCGCGGATAAACAGTTGACCGATTTGGTCATCAATAAAATACAGGAGGCTGAGACAGTGGAGGAAGAAAAGAGATATCCCCTTGCTGATATGGAGGAAAACCGCCGCTATTTCAGTGAGGTTGCAGACCTGTTATTGTCCAGAGAAAAGGAGAAAAACGGCTTCGGTACACTGCAGGAAAAGACGATCCACGAAGTGATCAAAGACTTTTACTGTTATGATCATGATTTTCAGGAACAAAAAAGAGGGCGCTATATCGCCGATATCGCTATAGAGGATCATATCTGGGAGGTTCAGACAAGAGCCTTTCACAGGCTTCGCGGGAAACTGTCCGCTTTTTTGCCTGAGTATCATGTCACCGTTATTTATCCGGTTGCTGTGGAAAAGAAAATATACTGGCTGGATCAGGAGACAGGAAAGATTACGGGGGGAAGACGTTCGCCGAAAAAGGGGAACGCTTACGACGTGTTCCGGGAACTTTATGCGATCAGGCCGTATCTGTCAGATCCGAATTTTTCCGTCCATGTTTTTTTGATGGATATGGAGGAATATAAACTGTTAAACGGTTGGAGCGCTGATAAAAAGAGAGGGGCGGCGCGCTACGACCGTCTGCCCGGCAGTCTCCGGGATATCGTGCGTCTCGATCAAAAAGACGATTATCTTTCTTTTTTACCCGACAACCTGCCGGAAGAATTTACTTCTCTGGATTTGGCAAAATGCGCTCATATTTCGAGAAATACCGCCCAGACCTGCCTGTTGATCCTGCGTGATCTTGGGATCGTAGAACTGACGGGGAAAAAGGGAAGATCGAATCTGCACAGGATCACCCTCTGACCGATAGAGATACTCTTTTCGGCCGGACCGGTGCAATTTCTCATAAGGCTGATCGTTTCACCAAATATACCGAATAGTTCGTGCTCCGCGTCAGATATTCCGCTTCCTGTTTTTGACCGGACGCCTGCTCAAAAAACGCAAGCGCGTCGGATAAATGTTCCTCATAGACATACAGCACAAAAGTGTCGCTTTGAAGTTCCTGCAGGGCGGTATTCTCCTGTCCGGTTTGATCCGGCGAGAGAAAACAGATCCGTTCCGGAATCCGCCAGTCGTAGCAGGAATAGACATCTGCAGCGCCGCCGTATACGATCCAAGGGATATTTCTGTTTTCCTCCAGCAGATCCATATCTTTTTCCTCATAAAACAGATACGGGATACCTTTTCCGCCTTCAATGACCGAAATCTGGATGGCCAGCATACAGGCGGATAAAATAAAGCCGGTTATCCACTGTGTGATGCGGCGTGTCCTGCCGCCTTCGATCCGGGAGAAGAGAGCCTGCAGCAACAGGATCGCGCCGAAGGCCATGCAGAGCATCATGATTGTATAGGAGCCCCAGAGATAACGTTCCTCAAAACCGGCCGGTATGGTAAAGCACACGATGAACTGGTATACCTGTGCGGTTAAAACGGTGAGAACAAGCGCTGTCAGTCGACGGTATTCTTTTTTCTGAAAGAGAAAGATCCCACCGCCGATAATACAGCCGAAAATTAGCAGAAGTCCGAGCGCTGCAGGAAGGGCAGAACCGAATATGGACAGAGACAAATGCTCGTAGCCGTCTGCAATCTGTCGGATCTTTTCCCCGGAAAAATCAAAAAGAGAGGTCAGCGCCATCTGTCCTTTGCCTCTGTTTAAGTTCCAGCGGCAGTAGGGAAACAGCCATATGGTCGCAAGGAGCGACAGCACAAAGGTCACGCACCATACCGCTGCAGCACGAAAGGCGGCTGCAGTCCGAAATCTTTTTCCTTTTTGGCGAAATGCCAGAATCAGAAGCCACAGGCAAAACATGAAAGCCTGCGCCGCATAAAATATCCAAAAATCGTAGTGGGTGAGAAAGCCTGCCACGCTGACCCCAAAAAGATAGAAAAAGGCGCCGGGCGAAAGCCTGTCTTTTGAGATTTCACGTAAAATCCAAAATCCCCCGAGCAAGAGCAGACCCTCCGCCAACAAAAGCATCATATACATACGCAGGATCATGGTCTGTTCCAGCAGCAGGCGATTGACTACACAGGTCAAAAACATGGCTGTGCCCGCTAGGAAAGGGCTTTTTGTCAACCGGCAAAACAGCAGGTATCCGAGAATAAGGAAGACCAGATAAAACGCAAGGTTTATGGAGAGGCCGATCCATATGGTGCCGCTGCCTTTAAAAAAGAAAAAACTCACCACCCGGAACAGCCAGAAATAGAGCGGCACATGGTCGTTGTAGAGCCGCACCGTGATATCGCGGAAGGAAAGCGTATCTGCGTCGGCCGCAAAAAAAGCGTCCACATCGTCTCCGCTCATCCATTGATCCGGATTGTTCATGGGCCATTCCTGCTCGAAGCCGTTGGCCGACTCGTAACTGTAGATCTCATCGCAGAACCAGACTTCTTTTTTGTCTGCCCAGAATAAAAAGAACAAGATCCCTGCGGCGATCAGTAAAAATCCTATTATGATAGTTTTATGTGTTTCGTTTCCGTTGAATAGGTTGCTTTTCATATTGTTGCCGTACCGGTCACAGCGGACATAAAAGAGCCGCTGTCCTTTCCCGTGATGAGGAAAATTTTCGAATTGTCAAAGTCACTTTATTATAGCGGATTTTCTGTAATTAAGCAACCGATTCGCATCTTCCGTACTGTTTGTATCATGATCGGGTATTTTAATGATATCAATTTGCTTTCTTCAAAGGAAATGATATGATATGATTTATAAAACAGGATGTATCCAGATAATTGCGAAATTCAGTTTTCTGCTGTATTTACCGTGCAAAATTTACGAATCCATAAGCAGGCGCTGTGAGACCGTCGGCACTTAGGCACCGTATTTTGGTGCCTTATGTGTCCGCTGCGGTCGAACCGCAGTGAAAACGTGCCTGCGTTGGATTTCAAATTTTGCACGGCCAAACGACAGAATCCGTGAGTTTCGGAATTATCTGACAGGATATATCGGGAAAGAGGAGGAAACGGATATGGATTACACAGAGGAATTGAAGGCGTACCGCCCGAAAAATGAACAGGAAGCCGCGGACAAGCAGATGATCTTATCCTATATAGAGACGTTTCCCGACACCATACTTACAAGAAAGAATCTTTTTGCCCACATAACGGCGGCATCCATGATATTCAACAAAGACCGTGACAAAGTGTTGATGATCTATCACAATATTTACCGTTCGTGGTCATGGACAGGGGGACATGCGGACGGAGATGCCGACATGCTTTATGTGGCAAAAAAAGAAGCCAAAGAGGAGACCGGTATCCGAAATTTAGAGGTATTGTGCCTCAAGCCGGAAGACGGCCCTATGGCGGCGGTGGATGTACTGCCGGTGTGGGGACATGTGAAACGTGGAAAATATGTCAGTTCCCATCTCCATCTGAACTTCAGCTATCTGTTTGAGGCGGCTGAGGAAGAAACATTGCGCATCAAGGAAGACGAAAACAGTCAGGTTGGTTGGATAAAAACCACAGAGATCGCTCAAAAGGTGACGGAACCCGATATGATCCCGGTCTATGAAAAACTGATCAAATTGGGGCATTTTGCTGAACGGGCGGTTTAGAGAAACATGGAAAAAGCATCCTTCTCACAGGAAATTTCAAGGCGGTTTTCTTTTCTTGTAACTTCTCCGTCCGTATGCACCCAGAGCGGCTTGTCTGTCTCTATCACGATATGTCTGCCCTGATAGGGCGTGATGCCGCGAAAACGATAATGTTTTCCGTAAAAGGCAGTGGGCAGTGCGAACAGGATCAAAGACTTGGAGATATCTCCGACGGCGCACAGGTTTAAAATGCCGTCGTGGGGATCCGCATTCGGTGCAAACATAAAGCCTCCGCCCTCAAAGCGGTGCAGCATACAGCAGGTAAAAAGCATATTGCCGATAGATATGTTCTCTCCGTGATCCGGAGTGAGTCTGCCGGAAACGGCCTTTGCCGTCAAAAGCTGTTTCAGAGCGACGCTCAAGTAGATCAGCTTCCCGAGTCCTAACTTATTTAAAGTCTTTTTGAAGGGGGAGTGAAGCGCTTCCTCACAGACAGCCGCATCATAACCGATACCGCAGCTTACGAGAAAACGACGTTTTTCACCGTCGGAATATGTGATGGTTCCGAGGTCCATAGACACCGGAACTTTCGCATGCAAGATTAGATGCAGCGCCTCTATAGGATCTTTGGGAATCTTTAAATCTCTGGCGAGATCGTTGCTCGAACCTGTGGGAATATAACCGAGGATCAGCTTCATCGGCTCCGCGATTCCCTGCAGGGTTTCATTGACGGTTCCGTCTCCGCCCAGCACAATAACCGAAAGTGAGGTATCGCCTGCAGCATTTGCGGAAATTTCTTTTGCTATCCTGATCACATCTCCCGGTTTTTCTGACAGATAGGACCGAAAAGGAACCCGCTCTTTAAGCAGTGCAGGTTCGATCTTGTTTTTCCATATGTTGAATCCTTTGCCGGAACAGGAGGCCGGATTGACGATGACATGATACATGGCGGTGTTTATCCTTTGTATATAATATATATCCACATTGTAAAGTATCCGCAATTTCATGTCAAATATAAAAATCCGGTCTGTGTATAATGGCTGGGAAGGGCATCAAAAAAACAGTCGCTTTCCGCTGTTATTTGTGTTATAATGACCCAGAATGCATTGTGAGAAAGAGGATTCAATCATGGGTTACATGGAAGATATAGAAGTGATGGTAGACAAGCAGGATCTGACGCTTCCGCCGCCGGCAAAGGAACCGGAAAGGCAGTACTATTTTATCGGAAAATGCAGAGAAATCATCCGGAGAAAGTCAGAGGAGGCCGGACGTCCGCTATATGCGTGTTCGGTATGTTTCGGCTGCCAGATGAACGCCAGAGATTCGGAAAAACTCGCCGGAATCCTGAGAAGCATCGGTTTTGAGGAGACAGCCTCGGAGGATGCAGATTTTGTGATCTACAATACCTGCACTGTGCGGGACAATGCAAACCAACGGGTTTTCGGAAGACTTGGTGCGCTTAACGGTTACAAAAAGAAAAATCCGGGGATGAAAGTAGCTCTGTGCGGCTGTATGATGCAGGAGGATCTGGTGATCAGGAAACTCCAAAAAAGTTACGGTTTTGTGGATCTGATCTTCGGCACTCATAATCTGTACAAATTTGCGGAACTTTTGTACCGCTGTTATACGGAAACGGGCATGATCGTGGACATCTGGGAAGACACGGATAAGATCGTAGAAGATTTGCCTGTGGAACGCAAGTTTTCCTTCAAATCCGGCGTCAATATCATGTTTGGATGCAATAATTTCTGCAGTTACTGTATCGTGCCCTATGTGCGGGGCAGGGAGCGTTCCAGAGCGCCGGAGGAAATTGTGCGGGAAGTAAGGAATCTGGCGGCGGACGGTGTAAAGGAAGTCATGCTGCTTGGACAGAACGTCAATTCCTACGGAAAGAAACAGGGCGAGGGATTTATGTCGTTCCCGGAACTTCTGCGGGAGGTGGAAAAAGTGGAGGGGATCGAGAGGATCCGTTTTATGACTTCCCACCCTAAGGATCTCTCGGACGAATTGATACAGGTGATGAAAGAATCAAAGAAAATATGCCGTCATCTCCATCTTCCTCTGCAGTCCGGTTCCACCAGAATCTTGGAAAAGATGAACAGACGATACACGAAGGAATCCTACCTTGCGCTGGCGGAGAAGATCAGGCGGGAGATACCGGATATTTCTATAACCACGGATATTATCGTCGGTTTTCCGGGTGAGACGGAAAAGGACGCGGAAGATACCATCGACGTGATAAAAAAAGTACGGTTTGACAACGCTTTCACTTTTGTCTACTCCAAACGGACAGGCACGCCTGCGGCGGCTATGGAGCAGGCGCCGCAGGCGTTGGTGCGGGAAAATTTTGATAAAATACTTGCCTGCGTGCAGGAGACGGCGAGAGAGCGCGTAAGGCGCTTTGAGGGGCTGACGATGCCCGTACTCGTGGAGGAAACAAACGAACAGGACAGCGCGTTTTTGACAGGAAGATTATCCAACAATACCGTAGTGCACTTTCCGGGGGATGCGTCTTTGATCGGACAGATCGTGGATGTGACGTTGGATCGGTGCGAGGGATTTTATTATATCGGTAAAAAAGCCTGAAACAGGAGGCGTCATGGCTGAAAACGCTAAAGAACTGACAGAAAAAGAATTATCGGAACTGACACCGATGATGCAGCATTATCTGCAAACAAAAGAACAATACCCGGGCTGTATTTTGTTTTACAGGCTGGGCGATTTTTATGAAATGTTTTTTGAGGATGCGCTGACCGTTTCGAGGGAGTTAGAAATCACGCTGACAGGGAAAAGCTGCGGCCTAACGGAGCGGGCGCCGATGTGCGGCGTGCCCTATCATGCGGTGGACACCTATTTAAACAGACTGATCGAAAAGGGATACAAAGTTGCGATCTGCGAACAGGTGGAAGATCCGAAACTGGCTAAGGGTATGGTAAAACGGGAAGTGATGAGGGTCGTCACGCCGGGCACAAACTTAAATATCCAGTCTCTGGAGGAATCCCGCAACAATTTCCTCATGAGCGTGGCCTATTTTCCCGGGAAGATCGGCCTTTCCGTGGCGGATATCTCCACAGGGGATTACTATCTGACGGAGCTTGAGGACATTCATAAACTGTCCGATGAGATCAGTAAATATGCGCCCTCCGAGATTATCTGCAACGATGCTTTTTTAGTGTCCGGCATGGACATCGAAGATATGAGACACCGCATGCGGATCGCGGTGAACGCTCTGGAAGCCCATTATTTCGATGAGGACGGCGCCAAAAAACTGTTGAAAAAGCATTTTAAAGTGGCAGGATTGACGGGACTCGGGATCGAAGACTTTCCGTTAGGGATTCTGGCCGCCGGAGCTCTGCTCCGCTATCTGTACGAGACGCAGAAATCTTCCATGAGCAATATCACCCATATTTACCCCTATCTGACAAGCAGATATATGCTGCTTGATTCCGCCACAAGGAGAAATCTGGAACTGACGGAGACGCTGCGGGAAAAACACAAAAGAGGATCGCTCCTGTGGGTGTTAGATAAGACAAAGACGGCGATGGGGGCGAGAACACTGCGCAGCTATATCGAGCAGCCACTGATCAATAAAGAACAGATCGAACAAAGGCTGGATGCGGTGGAGGAGTTGTCGGAGGATGCTATCAGCAGGGATGAGATCAGAGAGTACCTGAATCCGGTCTATGATCTGGAGAGACTTCTCGGCAAGATCAGTTATCAGTCTGCCAATCCCAGAGATCTGATCGCTTTTCGAAATTCTCTGGAAATGATGAAACCGATCAAAACGGTATTGTCTGCCTTTCAAAAGGAACTTTTATTGCAGATCAGGGAGGAGATCGATCCGCTGCAGGATCTATGCGGCCTGATCGGTGCGGCTATCGAGGAGGATCCGCCGCTTTTAATCAGAGAAGGCGGCATCATCAAGGATGGATTTGACGATACGGTAGATTCCCTGCGGAGGGCAAAAACCGAGGGGAAAAACTGGCTGGCGGCGCTGGAGGAAGAAGACAGGAACCGGACCGGCATCAAGAATCTGCGGATCAAATACAACAAAGTGTTCGGCTATTATTTCGAGGTGACCAATTCCTTTAAGGACATGGTGCCCGAAGATTATGTGAGAAAGCAGACCTTAGCAAACGCGGAACGCTATACGACGCCCAGACTGAAAGAGTTAGAGGACACGATCCTGAATGCGGAGGACAAGCTCGCAACGCTCGAGTATGATCTGTTTTGCAAAATCCGGGATAAGATCGGGGAGGAGATCGAGCGCATCCAGAAGACAGCGAAAGCTGTGGCGAGACTGGACGTTTTTGCCTCTCTTTCTCTGGTTGCGGAGCGCTGCCGCTATGTACGGCCGGAGATCAATGAAAAGGGGTTGATCCACATTAAGGACGGCCGCCATCCTGTGGTGGAACAGGTGATGGGAAATGACATGTTTGTCACAAATGACACTTATCTGGACAACGCCGGCCATCTGATCGCGGTGATCACCGGCCCCAATATGGCCGGAAAATCTACCTATATGAGGCAGAGCGCCCTGATCGTCCTGATGGCACAGCTTGGAAGTTTTGTTCCGGCAAAGTCTGCAAAGATTGGTCTTGTTGACAGAATCTTTACAAGAGTCGGCGCTTCCGACGATCTGGCCAGCGGACAGAGCACCTTTATGGTGGAGATGAACGAAGTGGCAAATATTTTGCGAAACGCCACGAAAAACAGCCTGCTGATCTTGGACGAGATCGGAAGAGGAACTTCCACTTTCGACGGACTCTCCATCGCCTGGGCGGTGATCGAGCATATCAGCAATCGAAAGCTGCTGGGGGCAAAGACGTTATTTGCCACCCACTACCACGAGCTGACGGAGTTGGAGGGGAAGATAAGCAATGTCAACAATTACTGTATCGCGGTGAAGGAAAGAGGTGACGATATTGTTTTCCTGCGCAAGATCATCAAGGGGGGCGCGGACAAAAGCTACGGCATTCAGGTGGCAAAGTTGGCCGGTGTGCCGGATATGGTCATTGACCGTGCAAAGGAGATCGCGGAACAGCTCGCTGAGAATGATATCACCGAGAAGGTACAGAATATTGCGGTGGACACAAAAACCGACGACAAAAAGGTGAAGGCGCTAGACGAGGTGGATCTCCAGCAGATGTCATTTTTTGATACGGTGACGGATGAAGATGTACTCAAAGAGCTGATGGATGCGGATGTGATGAATATGACCCCGGTGGATGCGATGAACACGCTGTACAGACTGCAAAGCAAATTGAAAAACCGTTGGGGCTGAAGGTAAGATAAATGGAGGGAACATAATGAGACAGGAATATGATGTGATGATAATAGGAGCGGGACCGGGCGGCATTTTTTCCGCCTATGAGCTGCTGCAGAAAAAACCGGAGTGGAAAATCCTCGTACTGGAGGCCGGAAATTCGTTGGATAAGCGGAAGTGCCCCATCGACGGCGATAAGATAAAAAGCTGTATCGGCTGCAAAACCTGCGCTATCATGAACGGATTCGGGGGCGCCGGCGCTTTTTCAGACGGAAAATACAATATCACAAATGAATTCGGCGGAACCCTGCACGAATATATCGGCAAGCAGAAGGCCACGGAACTGATGGAATATGTGGATGGGATCAACGTGCATTACGGCGGCCATAAGACAAAACTGTACTCCACCACTAATACTCAGTTTAAAAGACTCTGCCTGCAAAATAATCTGCATCTGCTGGACGCTTCGGTGCGCCATCTGGGAACGGATATCAATTTTGAAGTGTTGGGCAATTTGTACGATGAACTCAAAGACCGGGTGGAGTTTCAGTTTATGACGCCGGTGCGAGGCATTAAGCTTCAGGACGGCGGGTATGAGGCGGTGACGGACAATACTACCTATTTTGGCAGAAAGTGTATTATTTCCGTCGGAAGAAGCGGCAGCAAATGGATGGAAAAAGTCTGCGGCGAACTGAATATCCCCACTTTGTCAAACCGCGTGGACATCGGCGTCCGTGTGGAACTTCCGGCGGAGATATTCGCCCCCATTACGGACGAACTCTACGAGAGCAAGATCGTGTATAAGACGGAGAAATATCAGGATAAGGTGCGGACTTTCTGCATGAATCCGAAAGGCGCCGTCGTGAATGAAAATACCAACGGCATCGTCACGGTGAACGGGCACAGCTATGAGGATCCTGCCATGCAGACAGAAAACACCAACTTCGCATTGTTGGTGTCCAAACATTTTACGGAGCCGTTTAAGGACAGCAACGGTTATGGCGAGAGTATCGCAAGGCTTTCCAATATGCTGGGCGGCGGTGTGATCGTACAGCGTTTCGGCGATCTGATCCGAGGACAGAGAAGTACCGTAAAACGTCTCTCCAAATCTTTCTTAGCGCCCACCCTGACGGCTGTTCCGGGGGATTTGAGCCTTGTGATGCCTAAACGTATTTTAGACGGTATTATCGAGATGATCTATGCGCTCGATAAGATTGCGCCGGGGACCGCCAACGATGACACGCTGCTTTACGGCGTGGAAGTAAAGTTTTACAATATGGAAGTGGAACTGAACGAACATCTGGAAACCCTGCACAAAGGGCTGTTTGTGATAGGGGACGGCAGCGGCGTTACCCACTCTTTGTCCCACGCTTCGGCGAGCGGGGTGTATGTGGCGAGGTATCTGGCACAGGAGGCATAGAATGGCATCCATTCACATATTAAGTCATGAAACAATCGATAAGATAGCTGCCGGTGAGGTGGTGGAGCGGCCGGCAAGCATTGTAAAGGAACTGGTGGAAAATGCCATTGATGCCGGGGCGTCCGCGGTCACAGTGGAGATCAAAGACGGCGGCATCAGCTTTATCCGCGTCAGCGACAATGGCTGCGGCATTGAAAAGTCGGAGATCCGCAAAGCCTTTTTGCGCCATGCCACATCCAAAATACAGGATGCGGAGGATTTGATGCGGCTCCATTCTCTGGGGTTTCGCGGGGAAGCTTTGAGCAGTATTTCGGCGGTTTCCCAGACGGAAATGATCACAAAAACCAAGAGCGAACTGACCGGCATCCGCATCGCCGTCGAAGGAGGCATCGAGACGGATTTTGAGGAAGCCGGAGCCCCGGAGGGGACGACGATCCTTGTGCGGAATCTGTTTTATAATGTGCCGGCAAGACGGAAATTTTTAAAGCAGCCCGCCACCGAGGGCGGTTATGTGGCCGATCTTATGGAGCATTTAGCGCTTGCCAATCCAAAGGTTTCCTTTCAGTTTATTCAGAACCATCAGGTGAAATTTTCCACCTCCGGAAACGGAAACTTGAGGCAGACAGTATATAAACTATACGGAAAAGAGATGGCGGATTCCCTGATAGAAATCGGGAGGACGGGAGACGGCATCCGGCTGTCCGGTTTTCTGGGAAAGCCGGATGCCAACCGCGCCAACCGCAGCTATGAACTATATTTTCTGAACGGCAGATTCATTAAAAGCAATCTCGTTTCCAAGGCCATAGAGGAGGGATATAAATCTTACCTGATGCAGCACAGATATCCTTTCTGTGTACTGATGATGGAAGTGGAACCTTCCAGAGTGGATGTAAATGTACATCCGACAAAAATGGAAGTGCGGTTTACACAGGAGAAACAGATCTATGATTTTCTGGCTTTTTCCGTGAAAGAGGTCCTTGCAGCCCATGAGATGATACCGGAAGTTTTGCTGACGGAACCGGAAAAAAATGAGGAAAAAGAAAAAGCCTTAGAGCCTTTTCAGAAAGCGCGGATAAAACAGCTCAGGGAGAGTGGGGAAACTGTTTTGCCGGCGCATACCGAAAAAGAAGAGAAGCCCAAAATTACTTCCAAAGATTTCTTTGTGGATTTTGACAATGTTGAAGAGTTTCAAAAAGAGGAAATTATCCCCCAAAAGGAAATTTTCCAAAAAACAGAAAAGACAACGTCTGTTTATGGCGAAACAACTGCGGGAAAAGTGCAGGAAGAGGCGGACACATACTTGACTGACCAAGTTAGTCAACAACTTGATCTCTTTGAGGAGAGGATCATTTCTGAGTCTGAAAGACAGAAATTTCAGATATTAGGGCAGGTTTTTAAAACATACTGGATCGTTGTGTATGAAGATAAAATGTTGATGATCGATCAGCATGCGGCTCACGAAAAAGTGAAATATGAGCGCATCATGAAGTCCGTAGAGGAGAGCGCTGTCGTATCCCAATATCTTTATCCGCCCCTTGTGCTTTCTCTTTCCGGCAAAGAACAGGAAATTTTCGGCCGTTACAGGGAGGCCTTTACAAAGCTTGGATTTGAGCTGGAATATTTCGGAGGCAGGGAAATCACAATAAGGAGCGCCCCGGCGGAACTGTTCGGCAGCACGATCAAAGAAATGTTTTTGGAAGTGTTGGATGAGCTTTCCGTGACCGGAACCGGCAAGGCAAAGAGCGTGGAAGGACGGATCGCAACGATGGCCTGCAAAGCGGCGGTAAAAGGGAACAGACCGATGAGCGCGGCGGAAATGAAAGAGCTTCTTAACGAACTGATGACATTAGAAAATCCGTATTTTTGCCCCCACGGCCGGCCGACGATCATCTCTTTTACGAAACAGGAGTTAGAGAAAAAATTTAAGCGGATCGTATCGTAGGGGAAACATTTTCAAAATGAGTATGCAAAACCAAAAATATGATGAAGAAAAACTTCATAGGCTTCGTCCCCTTGTCGTGCTGACAGGGCCCACCGCCGTCGGAAAAACGGCGGTTTCTGTTGAGTTTGCAAAAAAAGTGCGGGGCGAGATCATCTCGGCGGATTCCATGCAGGTCTATCGGGGAATGGATATCGGTTCGGCAAAAATAAAAAAGGATGAGATGTCGGGAATCCCCCATCATTTATTGGACATATTGGAGCCGGAAGAGACTTTCAACGTAATGCTTTTTCAAAAACTGGCGAAGGCGAAGATAGAGGAGATTTACAGCCGCGGCCATATTCCGGTTCTGACCGGCGGCACCGGATTTTATATTCAGTCGGTGCTGTATGATATCTCATTTACGGAGGAGGCGGATAAAACCGTCAGAAACAGATTGGAGCGGGAGGCTTTGGAAAAAGGAGCGGAATATCTCCATGGGAAGCTGGCCGCCGCAGATCCTGTGACAGCAAAAAACATTCATGCAAACAATGTCAAACGGGTCATCCGTGCGCTGGAATTTTATGAGCTGAATGGGTATCCTCTCTCGGAACACAATGAGACGCAGCGGCAGAAAAGTTCACCCTATCTGTTCCGCTACTATGTGCTGAACGAACCGAGAGAAATCCTCTATGGAAGAATCGAAGGCCGTGTGGATGAAATGATGGCCGAAGGACTTGTGGCGGAGGTAAAAGCGCTGAAAGAAAGAGGCTGTACCAGAGATATGATTTCCATGCAGGGGCTAGGTTACAAAGAGATGCTGGATCATCTGGCGGGCGCCTGTACCTTGGAGGAGGCGGTGGAGACGATCAAAAAGGAGACGAGGCATTTCGCCAAGAGACAGCTCACATGGTTTCGACGGGAAAAGGAAGTCACTTGGGTGGAGAAAGAAAGCTTTGAAGATAAGCGGCAGATTCTTTCTTTCCTGACAGAAGATTTCGATAGAAATATCGGGGCAAAGCTGCGAGAGGAGGAAACAACATCATGACGAAGAAAACAGATATCATTCTCGAGACACAACGTTTGTTTCTGCGTCCCTGGAAAGAGACGGATGCGGAGAGTTTATACGAATATGCGAAGGATCCGGCGGTAGGGCCGGTGGCGGGATGGCCGGTACACACCGGCGTGGAAAACAGCAGAGAAATCATTCGGACTGTTTTTGGGGCGCCGGAAACCTATGCGGTCTGTCTGAAAGAGGACAACAGGGCTATCGGCTGTGTCGCCATCACGATCGGCAAAGCGAGCAATATGAAGCTTCCTGAGACAGAAGGGGAGATCGGTTACTGGATCGGCGTTCCTTTCTGGGGACAGGGGCTGATACCGGAGGCGGTGCGGGAACTAATCCGCCGCGGTTTTGAGGACCTGAAACTTGAAAAACTCTGGTGCGGATATTTTGAGGGAAATATCAAATCGAGAAGAGCACAGGAAAAGTGCGGCTTTGTCTACCACCATACGAATAAAGATATGCGCTGGGAACTGATGGATGATATCCGCACGGAACATGTGACCTGCCTCACAAAAGAGGACTGGGCGGATCATAAAGATTCTTGACATATATAGAATGTCGATATATTATATAGATAATCGATATATTGATAATCTATATGAAGGAGACAGATCGAATCGCAAGGCGCCGGCGTTCGATCCGGAGAAAAATGAAATATCAAAAAATGAAATATTTTATTATTTTTGTAGGTGCTGCTCTGTTGTTGGCCGTAGGAGTTTTTGTATGGTTTCTGACGGGCGGCTTTGTCAGGGCTGTGACCGGGCAGATAGCGGATGAAGATTACCGGGAAGGCAACAGGAAGTATTACAGACGGGAACAATATTTTCCGTATAAGAGAGATGTTTTATCGGAAATTCCCGAGACGGATGAAAATATGGGGCTTGATTTGCGGGGAGGGGACGCTTCTGCTCTGGATTTTACGGAGGAAACCGAACTTTTAAGCCGTGTGACCTTTGACAGTTCCACCGTCTGGCCGGAAAAACTGCCAAAAACCTTTTCCCCGGATGATATCATGGAAAACGGAAAAAATCCGGGACTGGGCATAAGGGCGCTCCACGAAAAAGGGATCATCGGCGAGGGCGTAAGCATAGCCATCATAGATCAGGCATTAAATCCGGAACATCCGGAATATGCGGATAATCTGATGAGTTATGAGTTGCTGCACTGCAGCGATCAGGCGGCACAGATGCACGGTTCCGCAGTGACCAGCCTCGCTGTCGGCAAAACCTGCGGTGTGGCGCCGGGGGCAAAGGTCTATTATATTGCGTCCACCTTCGGAAGCCATCGTATCGGAGGAATGAAGATGGACTTAAACTATATGGCGGACAGCATTGACCGGGTACTGGAGATCAATGAGCTGCTGCCGGAGAGTCAAAAGATCCGCGTGATCTCTATTTCCAGAGGTTTCTCCTCCGAAAAGGGGGCGGATGAAGTGCGTAAGGCCATCGAACGGGCGAAGGAAGAGGGTGTGTTTGTCATAACGACTTCCACGGAAGCAAATTACGGTTTTGTGTTGGCGGGACTCGGAAAAGAGCAGACAACAGATCCCGACGACGTATCGGTCTACGGTCCCGGACATTTCTGGAGCGAGGCTTTTTACAGCGGATCGACGCAGAATGCCTCCTCCGTGCTTTTAGTACCGATGGACGCAAGAACCTACGCTTCATGGTATGATCCGGAGGGCTATGAGTTCGCTTCCTCCGGTGGATTGAGCTGGTCCGTGCTCTGGCTTGCCGGCATGTATGCCCTCTGCCTGCAGGTAGACCGGGAGCTTACGCCGGAGGAATTTATCCGGACAGCCTTTGATACTGGTACGGTACAGACAGTGGAATATGACAAAAGAGAGTATAAGCTTGGGACGATCATAGATCCGGCAGCGTTAGTCAACGCGCTTCCATAATGCAAATATCTGGGCTTTTGAATATCTCTGGTTTTGACCGGAAGCAGCCGGCGAAAAATGAGTGGAAGGAGAATTACAAGAAAGATGGAACAATATTATAAAAATTTAGGCATCTCGCCCGATGTTTACCGATTTTGCCAAAGGATCTGGGAATCTCTGGCAGAGCGCTTTGCAAAGATCGACGCGGTGTCCGAGGCAAATCAGTTGAAAGTTTTAAAGGCCCTGCAGGAAAATCAGGTGTCTGAGGCCTGTATGCTTGGCACCACCGGCTACGGCTACAACGATCTCGGACGGGATACTCTGGAAAAAGTATACGCCGGCATCTTTCACACGGAGGATGCGTTGGTGCGTCCTCAGATCACCTGTGGAACCCATGCTCTGGCGTTAGCGCTTATGAGCAATCTGCGCCCGGGTGACGAACTTCTCTCGCCGGTGGGAAAGCCCTACGATACGCTGGAAGAGGTCATCGGGATCCGGCCCTCGAAAGGATCTTTGGCGGAGTACGGCATCACCTATGCGCAGGTGGATCTGCTGTCTGACGGCGGCTTTGATTATGCGGGCATCGAAAAAGCCATAAACGAACGGACGAAGCTTGTGACGATCCAGCGGTCAAAGGGATACGCCACAAGACCCACGTTGTCCGTGGAGAGAATCGGCGAACTGATCGCTTTCATCAAAAATATAAAACCGGATGTCATCTGTATGGTGGACAACTGCTACGGGGAGTTTGTGGAAATTATTGAACCCACGGATGTGGGGGCGGATATGGCGGTGGGCTCCCTGATCAAAAACCCCGGAGGAGGCCTTGCCCCGATCGGCGGTTACATTGCCGGAAAAAAGGAATGCGTCGAAAATGCGGCTTTTCGTCTCACAAGCCCGGGGCTCGGGAAAGAGGTTGGGGCTTCGCTTGGGATTTTGAGCAGTTTCTACGAGGGACTGTTTTTGGCGCCGGGGGTGACGGCGGCCGCGTTAAAGGGCGCGGTCTTTGCTGCCAATGTCTATGAAAAGCTTGGCTTCTCCGTGGTTCCCGACAACAGCGAAGAGCGGCACGATATCATTCAGGCGGTGAGTTTTGGGAAGCCGGAAGCTCTGATCGCTTTCTGCGAGGGCATTCAGGCCGCATCCCCGGTGGATTCCCATGTGCGGCCGGAGCCGTGGGCAATGCCGGGATATGACAGCGATGTCATTATGGCCGCCGGTGCCTTTGTCTCCGGTTCCTCCATCGAACTGTCCGCAGACGGTCCGTTAAAAGAGCCCTATGCGGCCTATTTTCAGGGCGGAATCACTTGGCAGCATGCGAAATTCGGCATTATGCGTTCCCTGCAGTCTCTTGTCGATAAGGGGATCATTTCATCGGATTTTCAGAAGTTATGCTGACAAATTTTGTCTAAATTTTATATACAGATTTTGAATTATGTGGTAGTATGTTAAAAGTGGTAAAACACTTGGAGGGATAATATCCTGTCAAAATGCAGGAATAAGATTCCATATTTTGTAAATACTAGATAAAAATGCAAGCCTTTGTCCGGAGAGTGGGAAGGAAGGCATATGCATTCATATGAGTTGATGCCCTATGAGATCGTGAAGGCGTATGGGGCAAAAGAGCTGGGAGACGATGAACTTCTGGCGGTGTTTATCAGGACAGGCACAAAGGACGAGAACGCGGTAAGCGTCGCGAACCGTATCTTAAACAGTTTTCCGGAGAGAAATCTTTTGGGACTTTGTCATATACCGTGGCGGGAGCTGATGAAAATCCCCGGCATTGGCGAGGTAAAAGCTATCCGGCTAAAGTGTCTGGCAGAACTTGCCGGACGGATCTCTAAAGCGGAGGCAAAAAAGGGACTGCGGTTTGACAGACCCGATACGGTATGGCGCTATTACAAAGAAAGCCTGCGGCATGAAGAGCGGGAGAGGGTTCTTTTGATCATGTTGGATCAAAAACTGCAGCTGATCGCCGACGCTGTTCTTTCCATAGGAACGATCAGGGAGTCTGTCCTCTCACCGAGGGAACTTTTCTTGACGGCGCTTGGAGAAAAAGCGGTGCAGATCATGCTGCTGCACAATCACCCCAGCGGCGATCCGGAACCCAGCAGAGCGGATTTAGAGATCACGGAGCGGGTGAGGATGCTTGGGGCAATGATGGAGATACCGCTTGTGGATCACATAATCATCGGAGATAAAACATATTGCAGTATGCGGGAGAACGGTTATTTTAACGAAAACGTCTATCCTGCAGGATGAAAGGAGTACAGTTTTGGCTAACAATATTTTCGGTATCGATCTGGGGACAAACAATATTAAGATATACAACAAGAACGACGACTCTATCATGGTGGAAAAGAATATGATCGCCATCGAAAATAAGAAGAATCTGTTTGCCTATGGAGATTCCGCATATGAAATGTATGAGAAAGCCCCCGGCAATATTCAGATATCTTACCCGTTATGCAACGGTGTGATTGCTGATATCCACAATATGGAAACGTTGGTCCGCTATTTTATCACCGACCTCTCCAAGGGAACTATCAAGCCGGCTGATTTTTATATCGCCGTGCCGACGGACGTGACGGAAGTCGAGAAGAGAGCTTTTTACGACTTGATTCGCGACGCAGGCGTCAAAGCAAAACGGATAATGATCGTGGAAAAGGCGGTGGCAGACGGTCTGGGACTGGATATCGATGTGAAAAATTCTCAGGGCGTGCTGGTGGTCAACGTAGGATACGACACCACAGAAGTTTCCATCCTTTCACTGGGCGGTATTGTACTGAGCCGTCTGATCAAAGTGGGAGGTCTCAAGTTTGATGACGCAATACGGGCGGCGGTTCGAAAAGAATTCAGCCTCCTGATCGGCGGAAAGACTGCAGAGAACGTGAAGTTTTCCCTCGCGGAACTTGAAAAAGAAGGAAAGAACGCGCAGGTGTTCGGACGGGACATCGTGACCGGGCTGCCTGTGGAGCGGGATATCCCCACAAATTTGATCGACACATGTCTGACCGAAAACTTTAATATGATCATCGACAACGTAAAAGTGATCCTTGAGCGGACACCGCCGGAGCTTGCGGCGGATATTTACAGGCACGGTATTTTCCTGACAGGCGGCGCATCTCAGGTGAGCCATCTGGCGGAACTGATCAGCGTGGGCACGGGTTTAAAAGTCAATGTGGCCGCTGAACCCATGAACAGCGTAGTGCTCGGCATTGCCAAGATCATCAAGGATGATAACTATAAATCCGTAGCATATTCTATTGAAGGAATGAGTAAATGAGTCCAGTAATAAAACCAAAAGGAGAAAAATTTACGCTGCCGGGTAAATATCTCCTTTTTATTTTAACGATCCTGTGCACCGGACTGATGGTTTTAACTTTTACTACATCAGCGCTGAGCACGCCGCTGTCCTATGCCGCAGGGTTTCTTGTGGTTCCCTTTGAAAAGGGTATTTCCAAAGTGGGCAGTTATTTGAACGAGCGCACCGAGATGCTGCAGGAAATACAGCATTTAATAGAAGAAAATGAATCTTTAAAGCAGCAGGTGGCGGATCTGACAGGGGAAAATATTTCCCTCCAGCAGGATCGATTTGAACTGACAAACTTACGGCAGCTCTACCAACTGGATGCAGAGTATGCAGACTATGAAAAGATCGGCGCCAGAGTGATTTCCAAGGACAGCGGCAACTGGTATCATTCCTTTGTGATCGACAAGGGGACTGACGACGGCATCGAAGAGAACATGAATGTGATAGCCGGAACAGGTCTGGTAGGAAGGGTCGCCTCCACAGGGAAAAACTGGGCGAAGGTCACGACGATCATCAGCGATAACGTGAGCGCCAGCGGTACGGTTTTGTCTACTTCCGACAATATAGTCGTCACGGGAAATCTGGAGACTTACGCGGAAGGACGGATCGAATTCAGCAAACTGATCGACGAAAAAAATCAAGTGGTGGAGGGAGATAAGATCGTAACTTCCAACATCAGCGATCACTATCTGCCGGGAATACTGATTGGATACATATCCGGTATAAATACAGATTCCAACAATCTGACCAAGTCGGGTTACGTGACGCCGGCTGTAGATTTTTCTCATCTGGAGGAAGTGCTGATCATTTTGGAACAAAAACAGACGATTGAGGATTAAATGAGAAAAAGAATCTTATCTATTTTATTTTATTTCATCATGTTTTTCTGCTTTTTGCTGCAATGTACGCTGTTCAAACGTTTGAGTTTCGGCGGGATCAGCCCTAATCTCCTGATCATTACGACCACTTCCATCGGTTTTATGCGGGGAGAGAAACCGGGGCTTTTGGCCGGATTCGTCAGCGGGCTGTTTGTGGATATTTTCTTCGGCGATGTGATCGGGCTGTACGCCATGCTCTATATGTACATTGGCTTTTTAAACGGAAAATTCAGCAAGATCTTTTACCCGGAAGATCTGAAACTGCCGTTAGCGCTCATCACACTGAGCGATCTGTCTTTCGGCATGGTCTGCTACATTGTATTGTTTTTACTGCGGGGACGGCTAAATTTCCCCTATTTTTTCTTTCGCATTATTCTGCCGGAAACGGTGTACACACTGGTGATGGGAATCGTGCTGTATCCGATTTTGCTCACCTTGTATAAACGGCTGAATATAGATGAAGACAGGAGCGAGACAGAATTTGTTTGACCAGATAAAAGATAAAATTTTAAATATGATACTTTCGAGAGAGTTCGTGCTGATCCTCGCCCTTGCGCTTTGCTGCGGCGTATTGATCCGTCAACTTTTTACGCTTCAGATCGTAAACGGGGCTTCCTATTTGGAAAACTTTCAGTTGACGATCCGTAAGGAACGTTCGATCCCTGCCGCCAGAGGAAATATTTACGACAGGAACGGTAAATTGCTTGCCTATAATGAGCTGGCATATTCCGTGACCATCGAGGACGTGTATGAATCCGGCAGGACGAAAAACCGGGATATCAACGACACCATCTACAAGGTGATCTCCATGATAGAGGAGAGCGGAGACGAGGTCATCAGCGATTTTGAGATATATCTGGATTCTTCCGGCAATTACCAGTACAACGTAAGCGATAACACATTGCTTAGGTTTCTCGGCGATGTGTACGGCAGAGCCGATCTGAGCAAACTGGAATACAAGGAGCGGACGGCAACGCCCGACGATGTAGTGGCTTTTTTGTGCAGTTCTGATAAATACGGTGTGGGAACTTACACGGAAAATGAGGAGGGAAAGCTTGAGCTTTCACCCGGTGAGGGCTACACAAAGGAGGAGATCCTGAAGATTTTGACGGTACGGTTTGCGCTTTCTTCCAACAGTTACCAAAAATATATCGCCACCACCATCGCCAACGATGTAAACGAAAAGACAGTGGCGGTGGTCAGTGAAAATATTCAGTATCTGGACGGGGTAAATATCGCGGAGGATACGATTCGCAAATATGTGAACAGCGTCTATTTCAGCCATATCATCGGCTATACCGGCAAGATCCCCTCTGAGAAGCTTGCGGAGTATACGGAGAGAGATTCCACCTATTCGCTGAACGATCAGGTGGGGGTTGCCGGTATCGAGTCCTCGATGGAAAATATTTTGCGGGGGAAAAAAGGTTCTGAAGTCATTTATGTGGACAGCTTCGGAAAAGTGATCGAATCTACTGATTATGTGGAACCGGGAGCCGGAAACGATATCTATCTTACTCTGGATACGGAACTGCAGGCGGCTGCCTACAATATTTTGGAGCAGAAGATCGCAGGTATCGTGGTTTCCCGCATTCGCAATATCAAAGAATATGTGCCAAAAGAAAACGCGAAAAGTTCCGCGATCCTGATTCCGATCTACGATGTCTACAATGCGTTAGTAGAGAACAGCATTATCGATATCTCCCATTTTACGGAGCCTGCGGCAAAGGAGACAGAGCGGATCGTCGCCGATAAATATGAAAAGAGAAAAGAGGATGTGCTTGAATCTCTGCGGGAGGAACTGCTTGAGACAAAGACTCCGTATGATAAACTTTCCACGGAATATCAGGTTTATATGCTGTACATTGTCTCTCTTTTGGGAAACAATAATATTATTCTGACCGATGAAATAGACGATACGGATGAGATCTATCTGGCATGGCGGCAGGATGAGAATATTCCGTTGGAACAGTATCTGCGGCATTGCATTGCAAAACGCTGGATCGACGTGACAAAGCTGGAACTTGAAAACGATTATGCGGATTCGGAGGAGATATACGGAAAACTTGTTGAGTATATTCTGAAAAAACTGGATTCAGATTCCACTTTTCAAAAGCGGATCTACCGCTATATGATCAAGCAGGATATCGTGAGCGACAGGGAGATCTGCCAGATCCTCTGTGAGCAGAAAATTGTGGAAGTGGATTCCGATGTAGAAAGCCGCCTGTATAACGGCGGAATATCAGCCTATCAGTTTATGCTGGACCGCATCTCGAATCTGGATATCACGCCTGCCCAGCTTGCTTTAGAACCCTGTTCCGGCTCTATGGTTGTAACGGATGTCAATAACGGAGATGTTCTGGCGCTCGTATCTTACCCCGGGTATGATACGAACAGGCTTGCCAATTCCATCGACGCGGAATACTATGCGAAGCTGATGAATGACGAGGCTCGCCCGATGTACAGCAGAGCTACGCAGGAGAGGACGGCGCCGGGATCCACTTATAAGATGGTTTCGGCCACGGCAGGGCTGATGGAGGGGGCTATCTCCCTTTCTTCCACCATAAACTGCGCAGGGCCTTTCGAAAAAATCACGCCGTCGCCCAGATGCCACATTTATCCCGGTGCTCACGGCAATATGAATGTGATCACCAGTATCGAAAAATCCTGCAACAGTTTCTTTTATGAGATGGGATACAGACTGGGGTCTCTGGGAGATTCCTACAAGAGCGATCGCGGTACGGATATCCTTGCAAAATATGCGGATATGTACGGACTTTCCGAAACCTCAGGCCTTGAACTCGAGGAATCCGATCCTAAGATATCCACAGAAGATGCTGTTCGTTCCTCTATCGGGCAGGGCAATAATAACTACACAACGGCGCAGATCGCCCGTTATGTGACGACAGTGGCCAACAGCGGAACCTGCTACAATCTGACGCTGATCGACAAGATTACCGATAAAAACGGTACTCTGTTAGACGACAGGAACGCCGAAGTACGCAACTATGTGGAGATGGATGAAAGTTACTGGAATGCGATCCACACCGGAATGCGGGGCGTTGTAGAGAGAATGGCCTACTATGAAGATCTTGGAGTCAATGTGGCGGGAAAAACCGGAACGGCAGAACAGTCAGAGCGACATCCGAACCACGCTCTGTTCGTCAGTTATGCGCCCTATGAAGAACCGGAGATTTCCGTGACAGTTCGTATTACCAACGGTTATTCTTCCTCCTACGCCGCGCGGACGGCAAAGGACTTTTATACATATTACTATAAACTGGACGACGAGGATAATATTCTGACCGGTCAGGCAACAGAAAACTTGGGTAATACTGTTATACAGGGAGATTAGTGAAAAATACAAGTCAGAAATGAGGCTGAGATGAAAGAACGTTTGTTTACGTTGAAAAGTTACCAGAGAGGACTGGCGCTTCAAATTAAACCGGAAGCGGACATGGAAACATTACTACAGGAATTACAGGAAAAATTCAGAAACTCCAGACAATTTTTCGGAAATATGCAGGTTGGTCTTGCGATCACCGGCAGAGAATTGACGAAAGAGGAAGAGGATAGTATTCTGGATGTGATCGAAGAAAACTCCGATCTGCAGATCGTCTGTCTGATCGGAAAAGATGAGACTATCCGATCACTGTTAGAAGATGCTTTCGAGAAAGATCCTGAAACGGAGAAGCTGCCGAAGGCAGACGGACAATTTTACAGAGGAACATTAAAAAAAGATCAGAGTCTGGAAACGGAACATTCAGTCATCATTGTTGGGGATGTGAATCCCGGAGCAAAAGTATTTTCCAAGCGGGATGTGATTGTTCTCGGTTCGCTCCGCGGAGAGGTTCATGCCGGAATCGGCTCGGAGGAGGATGAGGGACATTTTGTCTGTGCACTGGAATTTTCTCCGGAAAAACTAAAAATCGGCAGCAATAAATACAAAAAGAAACCGGAAAAGCATTTCTGGCCGGATTCTTATAAAAAATCACCGAAGATAGCCACCCTGCAGGGGGGAGAGATTATTGTAAAACCTGTCACAAAAGAATTACTGGGACAGCTAACGCTCACGGAATATTGACCTATTTGGTCATCACATGTGACTAATCCGGTCAATAAGAAGTGTGAGAAGGTTTGCCCGGTGGACGACAAAATCACGAAAAGATCCGTTTTCCGGATCATGGAAAGAGAGGTAAATTATATGAGTGAAGTAATTGTCGTCACGTCAGGGAAAGGCGGTGTTGGAAAGACCACAACATGCGCAAACGTAGGAACAGGTCTTGCAAAACTGGGCAAAAAGGTACTGCTCATCGATACGGACATCGGTCTGCGAAATCTGGATGTGGTTATGGGGCTGGAAAACCGGATCGTCTATAATCTTGTGGATGTGGCGGAGGGAAAGTGCCGTGCGAAGCAGGCCATGATCAAGGACAAGCGTCACCCGGGACTTTGTCTTTTGCCGTCGGCCCAGACCAGAGATAAATCGGCGGTGAAACCGGAACAGATGGTAAAGCTTATCGATCAGTTGAAAAATCAGTTTGATTACATTTTGTTGGACTGTCCGGCCGGCATCGAACAAGGTTTCAAAAATGCCATAGCGGGAGCAGACAGAGCTCTGGTCGTTACGACGCCGGAGGTTTCCGCAATCCGGGATGCAGACCGGATCATCGGTCTTTTGGAGGCCAACGGTTTTGAAAAGATCGATCTGATCATCAACCGACTTAGGTACGATATGATAAAACGCGGGGATATGATGTCCTCAGCGGATGTAGTTGATATATTGTCTATTCCTCTGATCGGCATTGTGCCTGATGATGAGAGCGTAGTCGTTTCGACAAATCAGGGTGAGCCCGTTGTGGGCAGTTTCACAATGGCCGGTGAAGCATACCGGAATATCTGTCATCGGATCCTCGGTGAGGAAGTTCCTTTTATTGAGTTTGAAAAGGGATTTTCGTTCTGGACTAAGGTGACCGGCATATTCCGGAAAAATTGAAAAGGGGGGGAGCAAATATGAAGTTACATCGATTTTTTCAAAAGAGAAGTTCCAGCAATATTGCAAAGGACAGACTGAAGATATTGCTCATTTCCGACAGGGTGAATTGTTCACCGGAGATGATGAATATGATAAAAAATGATATCGCAGGAGTGATATCCCGTTACATGAAAATAGATGAAGAGAGCATGGAGGTGCAGATCACCAAGAAAAACAGTGTCGGAGCATCCAGAAAGTCACCGTTTTTGTACGTGAACATACCGATTCTTGACCTGTCCTCCACGTCCTCCGGAAAACTGTTGTAGGGTGCGGCAGGCCCGTAGGTGTAAGATATGTTCAGACAGCATGGAATACGTGATTTCCTGAAAGATTATGATTTCAAATTGATATTTTTGGTGGTTTCCCTGTCGATGCTTGGCGTTTTCGCTATCGGAAGCGTCAAGCCTTCCCTTCAGGGACGCCAGCTCATGGGGATGGCACTGGGAGTGTTCCTAATGTTGACCGTCTCTTTTATAGACTACCATTTAATCCTTAAACTTTATTGGGTTATATATTTTTTTAATATTATTCTGCTGGGATTGGTTTTAACTCCTCTCGGAGATGACGGCGGCGGCGCACAAAGATGGTTGGATTTGAAAGTAATTCGCTTCCAACCGTCAGAACTTGCGAAAATACTGTTGATTTTATTCTTCGCACAGTTTATTATGGTAAATAGGGAGAAATTGAACAGTTTTGGAATTATTCTGCTTTCTCTGCTTTTAATTGCCATACCGATGGTTCTTGTTGTGAAAGAGGATCTGTCAACTACGATCATAATCGCTATTGTTTTTTGCATTGTGATGTATATCGGCGGTTTAAGCTACAAGTTGATTTTTGCGGTGCTCGCTGTCACGATCCCGGTAGCTGTCATTTTCCTGACGATGGTGATCCAGCCGGATCAGGAAATTTTGAAAGATTACCAGCAAAGACGTATTCTTGCATGGCTCTATCCGGATGAGTACAAGGATACGGAAGCTTATCAGCAGAATAATTCCATGATGGCGATCGGCTCAGGCCAACTTTTCGGAAAAGGTTACAACAACAATGAGATCGGTTCCGTGAAGAGCGGAAATTTTATTTCTGAGGCCCAGACAGATTTCATCTTTGCCATCATCGGAGAAGAATGGGGGTTCATTGGAAGCTGTTTCATTATCATCCTCCAGTTTTTAATTGCGTTGGAATGCGCGCTCATCGGATGGAAAGCCAGAGATATGGCGGGACATGTGATAGCCGGCGGGGTCGCCGGTCTGGTTTGCTTTCAGAGTTTTATCAATATCGGGGTTGCAACCGGACTTGTTCCGAATACCGGACTTCCGTTACCCTTTGTCAGTTACGGCCTTACGTCCCTTGTCAGTATGTATCTCGGGATTGGGTTTGTCTTAAACGTGAGATGGGTGAGCCGCAGGGCAAGAAACGACTGGAATGTTACCAATTGACAGAAATTTATTGCATTAAAGAAGAGGTGAGAAGGGATTATGAATATTGCATTGATAGCGCACGATGCAAAGAAAAAACTGATGCAGAACTTCTGCATTGCTTACAGGGGTATTCTGACAAAAAATGATTTATTTGCTACGGGAACCACGGGCAGGCTTATTGAGGAGGTTACAAACCTGAACGTACACAAGTATCTGGCGGGGCATCTGGGGGGCGAGCAGCAGATGGGAGCGGATATTGAGCACAATCACATCGATCTGGTGATTTTTTTGCGGGATCCGCTTACGTCGAAGTCCCATGAACCGGATGTGAACAATGTGGTCAGGCTGTGCGATACGCACAATATTCCGCTTGCCACAAATCTTGCATCCGCGGAACTTTTGATCAAAGCACTGGACAGAGGAGATTTAGAGTGGCGTGAAATGTACAAATAAAGTTGTGGGATTGCACCCACGCCGCAAGATCTGCTTTACAAAAGGTATGCTCGCCGCAAGCCTGTGCCTGATATTGCTCACAGGCTGCGGGCGCAACGATTATCCGATGCCCTACGATGCCTATTCCACAAACAGCAGCTTTACCATATTGAGCGCTGATCAGGCCGGGCGGGCGGAAACCTTTGCTGCGGATTTGTGTATTGCCAATGAAAACTACAACGAAAGTGCTGTGGATATGTCGGAAGCGGAAGCCGCAGGGTTGTTTTCCCTCGGGGACAAACAGACGCTGTATGCAAAAAATGTCCATGAAAAACTGTATCCGGCCTCGCTCACAAAAGTCATGACAGCTCTTGTCGCTTTAAAAAACGGAAACCGTGAGGATGTTCTCACCGCTTCCGCGAATGTCAAGATCACTGAACCCGGAGCGACGCTTTCGGGATTGAAACAGGGCGATAAGATGACTCTTGATCAGGCACTTCGGATTCTATTGATACATTCCGCCAACGACGTAGCGGTCATGATAGCGGAACAGTACGGCGGAACCGTAGAAAATTTCTGTGAGATGATGAACGAAGAGGCGGCGGCCATTGGCGCTACCAACTGCCATTTTTCCAATCCCCATGGTCTGACCGACGAGGAGCATTATGTCACGGCATACGACATGTATCTGATTTTTAATGAAGCCTGCAAATATGAGCTTTTTAAAGAAATTATCGGCATGTCTTCCTATTCGACGGTCTATTATGACGCCGCAGGCGGAGAGATCAGTTTTGAGAAGGCCTCCACCAACTGGTATTTTAACGGGAAAGCCACAGCACCGACCGGTATCACAATGCGCGGCGGAAAAACCGGCACAACAAGTGCCGCCAGAAATTGTCTGGTTCTTTTGTCCAGTGACAGATCCGGAAAATCCTATATTTCTGTCGTTTTGAAATCTTCGGAGAGAGGGGTCATGTATACGGAAATGACGGAGCTTTTGGAATTGATACAAAAATAAATACAATACTTATTGTCTTTTTTGGTTAAATCGCTTATAATTAGCATAGCATTTAGGTTATCTACCGCAGACGTGCTGTTTGCGATAGCTACTAAAACTACTTACATCAGGAGGTTTTTGAATGATTCAGTTAATCGTGGGAAGAAAAGGAAAAGGGAAAACAAAGCAGCTGCTGGATAAAGTCAACGCAGAGATAAAGATGGTATCCGGCAATATTACGTATCTGGATAAGAGCACAAAGCATATGTTTGAACTTAATAATAGAGTAAGGCTGATCAACGTGGCAGATTATATGATTTCCGATGCGGATGAGTTTATCGGATTTGTCTGCGGTATCATTTCTCAGGATCACGATCTGGAGCAGATGTATTTTGACAGTTTTCTGAATATCGCATGTCTGGAGGGACAGGATATCGAGCCGGCGGTCAAGAAGCTGGACGCAATCAGCGAAAAATTCGGCGTACAGTTTGTAATAAGCGTTTCGTTAGACGAACATGAATTACCCGATTCCCTGAAATCCAACGTACTGGTCGCACTTTAAATCGAACAGAAGAAAAAAAGTTACATAAAGCCTCGGAAAATGCTCCGGGGCTTTCAAATTAGCGTTAGAACGGGAGAGCATACTGTTTGGCACATAAAAGCGATTCAAATATCAGGAAATATCATAAACCGCTGAATATCAATATCGGTATGATCATCTTCGGCGTGATGTTTATTTATATCATCATTTGTATAATCATGTACACACGCACAGAGCATCTCACCGGATATGAGGTGAAGATGGGATCTCTGACGGTCAACAATGTTTATCGGGGCATCGCTCTCAGGGAAGAGACTCTCTATGAGGCTATCGACGCCGGTTTCGTCTACTATTTTGTGCCGGAAGGAACCCATGTGGCCTGCGGCGATCTGGTCTATGCGGTGGATTCCTCCAGCAATCTGGCAGAGATCATGAACGAGACGGCTGAAGAAAGTATGCTGACAAACAGCGACTATAACAGCCTGAAGTTAAAGATCATGAACTACCGCAGCGGTTTTGACGAGACTGCCTTCTCCACTGTCTATGATTTTAAGTACGATCTGCAGAGTGAAGTAGCAAAGCTGAATAATCAAGCGCTGCTGCATGCCATGAACGCGATGAATGAGACCGCCGGTATCAGCAAGTGTTATGCTGACAGAGCCGGGGCCGTAGTGTTTTCCGGCGACGGCTTTGAGGAAACGACGCCTCGGGAGATAACTTTGGACAGTTATGATGAGGAAAAATACATCAAAAATCAGTATCTTGCGGCGGACCGTTTCGGAAAAAATGATAATGTATACAAACTTGTGACAAGCGAAAACTGGGAGATCGTGATTCCGGTCGATACGGAGCGTGTGCCGGAACTTGAGGAGGCAAAGTATGTCAAGGTGAAATTCATGAAGGATCAGTACCAAACTTCAGGAAAAGTAACGGTTTACGGCAGCGATGCAGAACAGGGCGTCACTTTCGTCGGGCTTTCTTTTACCACTTCCATGATCAATTATATCACGGATCGTTTCATTGATATAGAGTTGGTTCTGGAGGAAAATACCGGTTTAAAAATCCCGAATTCCGCCATCGCGCAGCGCAATTTCTTCCTGATCGAGGAGGACTATATCGTGTTGCACAGTGACAACAAGACGCAGGGCGTTATGCGTCAGACATTTACCGAGGATAACGAGCTCACGACGGAGTTTGTGAAAACGCCGATCTACAATGTGGACGAGGAAAAAGGCATCTATTATGTCGATGAGAGCGTGCTGAAGGTAGGGGATGTACTCTACAAACCGGATTCTGCAGATACCTGTACGGTAAGCAAGCAGGCTTCTCTGATCGGAGTTTTCAATATCAACAAAGGGTATGCTGATTTTAAACAGATCAAGGTGCTCTACGATAACGAGGAATATTCTATCGTGGAATCAAACACCAGCTACGGGCTCAGAGCCTACGATCACATTGCGTTGGACGCATCGACGGTAGTGGCGGATCAATTTGTGACCGAAAAAGGGCTTTCCGGGAAAGAGAATGATGAATAAACGCCTTTTTCGGTTTGAAAGGGAGACAGAAAAAACATGATACGGGAAAACCTGAATACAGTGACAGATAAAATCAAAAATGCCGCGGCGGAAACCGGAAGAAAGCCGGAGGAAGTCACGCTGATTGCAGTCAGCAAAACAAAACCTCTCGCCATGATAGAGGAAGCATACGCCTGCGGCTGCAGGGATTTCGGCGAGAATAAAGTGCAGGAACTGTGCGATAAATATGAATTGCTGCCGAAAGACATCCGCTGGCATTTGATCGGACACCTGCAGCGCAACAAAGTAAAATATGTGGTGGGGAAGACCTGTTTGATCCACAGTGTTGATTCCCTGCGGCTGGCTGAAGAAATACAGAAGGAAGCGGAGAAAAAACAGACGGACGTAGATATCCTGATAGAGGTGAATATGGCCGGAGAAGAAAGCAAGTTTGGCGTTGCTCCGATGGAGGCGGAAAGTCTGGTTCGGGAGGTCAGCAAACTCCCGAATATTCATATAAAAGGACTGATGACGATAGCACCTGTTGTCGAAAAACCGGAGGATAACGCAATTCACTTCGGCAATTTAAAACAATTATCTGTTGACATAAATGAAAAAAACATTGATAATGTTAGTATGAATGTTCTTTCAATGGGTATGACCGGCGATTATGAACAGGCCATAAAAGATGGCGCAACCTATGTGAGAGTAGGCACCGGCATCTTCGGGGCGCGATAAGGAGAGGATAATCAATGGGAGCATTAGACAACTTTTTGAAGTATATGAAGTTAAACGATGACGAAGACGGCGGATACTACGACGACGATTATTATGATGACGACGATGATATAGTGGAATCTGTTCCGAAAAAGAAATCATCAGCAACAAAGGACATCGATGCGGAAGATAGTATCGATGAAAAACCGGTGAAAAAAACGGTACCAAAGATTACCCCGATGAAACCGGCTTCCAAACGGGTAAACGCCGGCGGTATGGAAGTCTGTGTGATCAAACCAACATCTGTGGAGGACGGAAGGGAGATTACGGAAACCCTGCTTGCGAACAGAACAGTAGTGCTTAATCTGGAAGGACTTGATATGGAGATTGCACAGCGGATCATTGATTTTACAAGTGGTTCCTGCTTTGCAATCAGCGGCAACTTACAAAAGATATCTCACTATATTTTCATTATCACACCGCCCAGTGTTGACATTTCGGGAGATTTTCAGGAGATCATGGGATCTGCACTGGACATGCCGATTTAGGGTACTGACATCAGGTTTGAAACATAGATACAGCACAGCATACATAAAACATCCTGCAGGATGCCCCGCAGGATGTTTTTTCGGATAAAAGAATGACTAAAGGAGATACTCGTATGAGCGAAGAAACAAAAGGAACAGAGTTTGGAAGACTTTCGGTTTCTTATCAAAAGAAACCCTGTTACGATATCGTGTTTGAAAATTCCTTTGCAAATCTGCCGGCGGAACTTCTGAAACTGTATCCGGAGGAGAACGGGGAAAATCTGTTAAAAAAGCGAAATCTCTGTGTGATCACAGACAGCAATGTAGATGTGCTCTTTGGCCGAGAGATAAAAGAACTGATGCAGGGGATCTGCAAGGAACTCTTTTTCTATGTGATGCCGGCCGGAGAAGAGCACAAAACCTTAGAGACCGTATCGGATATCTATCGTTTTTTGATCGCTAAAAATATAACAAGAAAAGATATGTTGGTGGCTTTAGGCGGAGGCGTTGTCGGGGATATCACAGGGTTTGCCGCGGCTTCCTATCTGCGGGGCATTGATTTTGTACAAGTTCCGACGACCCTTCTTTCTCAAGTGGACAGTTCTATCGGCGGAAAGACCGGCGTGGATTTTGAACAATACAAAAATATGGTGGGAGCTTTCCATATGCCGCGTTTGGTCTACACAAATGTCTCGGCATTGAAAGAGTTGGATGAAAAACAGTTTGCTTCCGGTTTTGCCGAAGTCATGAAGCACGGACTGATCAAAGATCGAAAATACTACGAGTGGCTTTTGGAAAACATGTATGAGATTGATGAAAGAGATCATACCATACTGCAGGAAATGGTCTATAAAAGCTGTATGATCAAAAAGAAAGTAGTGGAAAAAGATCCCACTGAGCAGGGGGAGCGTGCACTTCTCAATTTCGGCCATACCATCGGCCACGGCATCGAGAAGGCCAGTAATTTCACGCTGCTGCACGGAGAGTGCGTGGCTCTTGGCTGTATCGCCGCGGCTCATATCTCTCATATGCACGATTTGATCGGCGAGGACGAGTATCTTGAGATACGCGATATGTTTGTTGCCTTTCATCTGCCGATCACCCTGCGCGGAATTGATTTTACCGCAAAAGAGGTCGTTGAAAACACAAAGTCTGACAAAAAAAATGTATCCGGGACGCTGCGTTTCATCCTGTTAAATAAACTTGGAAAAGCATTCATCGATGAAACCGTATCGGAGAAAGAACTGCTTCAGGCAGTGGAGGAATTGATTATTCATGAAGAAGCGTAAAATGATACTGTTGCTGATAGATCTGGTTGTCATGGTGATCCTCACCTTTTTTGACCAGTTTACGAAATATCTTGCCGTGCTTTATTTAAAGGGACAACCATCCATTCCCATATTGAAGGATGTCCTTGTCCTGCAGTATCTGGAAAATAAAGGTGCCGCTTTCGGCATGCTGCAAAATCAGAAAATATTTTTTATTTTTATTGAAGTCCTCATTCTTTTTGTGATCGCGTTTGTATTGTGTCGAATGCCTTCGCACAAAAAATATACGCTGATGCATATGATCCTTGCATTTGTGGCCAGCGGCGCTGTGGGTAATATGATCGACAGAATATCGCAGGACTATGTGGTGGATTTTATTTACTTTGTGCTGATCGATTTTCCGATCTTCAATGTGGCGGATATCTACGTAACTTTTGCCACAGCAGTCTTTATTATCGCCATTTTATTCTATTATAAGGAGGAGGATTTCGCTTTCTTGAGCGTAAAACAGAAGATGATGCGGACTCCGAATTATACGGAGGATGGTAATTTAAAATGAAACAGGAAATCAAGTTTGAGGTGATGGAGAAAGACGCCGGAGAGCGGATCGATAAATTTGTCGCAAACTGCATTGATTCGTTGACCCGCTCCTATATCCAGAAGATGATAGCGCAGGAAAACTGTTTTGTAAACGGTAAAGCGGTAAAAGCGAGCTATCGGGTGAAAGCAGAGGACGAGGTGGCTTTTTCTTTGTCGGAAAATGTGGAACCGGATATTGCAGCGGAAAATATACCCCTTGACATTTTATATGAGGACGGAGATATCCTGATCGTTAATAAGCCGAAACATATGGTTGTGCACCCGGCTCCTGGTCATGTAAGCGGCACTCTCGTCAATGCGGCACTCTATCACTGTAAAAGCTCCCTCTCGGGAATCAACGGCGTTATGCGTCCGGGCATTGTACACCGCATCGACAAAGATACATCCGGTTCTTTGATCATCTGCAAAAATGACAAAGCCCACAACAGCATCGCCGCCCAGTTAAAAGACCATTCCGTAACCCGCATTTATCATGCGATTGTTTACGGTGTCTTGAAGGAGGATGAGATGACCATTGACGCGCCCCTTGGCAGAGATCCGAGGGACCGGCTGAAAATAGCGGTGGTTCAGACGGGAAAGAGAGCGGTGACACATATTCGGGTATTAAAGCGATTTGCAAAATTTACATATGTCGCCTGCAGGCTGGAAACGGGCAGAACCCATCAGATCCGTGTACATATGGCCCATATCGGACATCCCATTCTGGGCGATACGGTTTATGCCCCCGGACGGAAATCGCCTGTGAAATGCGACGGACAGGCGCTTCACGCCAAAGTCATAGGCTTTATCCATCCCACAAGCGGAGAATATTTGGAATTTGATGCTCCTTTGCCGGATGAATTCAGGCATTTTCTGGAAGTCCTTGCATAAGTTTAATCCACGGATTTGTCCGGTCGGACTTCTTTATATATCTTGTTTTTTTCCCGGAAGAGGAGTATACTTTTAGACATAAGAAAGAAAAAGCAAGGTGGTGAATAGAATTGAAACGATTACTTCAGAAATTTATCACATGTGCCTGTATGGCGCTTATGCTGTTTGTCGGGCATGGTATAACGGCAAACGCGGCAATTCTCTCTGATCTGTTCGATGCAGCCTATTATGCGAAGAAATATCCCGATGTGGTTGCTGCGTACGGGAACGATCCCAATGTGCTGTACAACCATTATGCGAACAAAGGTATCCACGAGGGACGTATCTCCGGCCCGCTTTTTAATGTGGTGGAATACAGAAAGCATAATCCGGATCTGGAAGGGATCTATGGCAATAACTGGGCTGCCTATGTGAATCAGTACCTGAACGAAGGGCTTAACGAAGGGCGTGTGGGCTATGGCGAAGAATTTGATGCGGCTTCCTATGCCAACAGATACTCCGACCTGAAAAATATATACGGTTACGACCTGAAAGGGCTCTATACTCACTATGTGACAAGCGGAAAAAAAGAGGGCAGGAGCGCTTCCTACGAACTGACCGAGAAGGAGAAAAGCGAAAATAAAAATAATAATGCCACGCAGGCGCTGAAGGGACATCTGGTGCCCAGAAAGGCAAGCCGCCTGTTTGCTATAGTCAACGAGGAGAGACGGGCGTGGGGTGTGCGCAATATCACATGGGATAACTCTCTGGCAGCCCTTGCAGAAACAAGAGTAATGGAACTGCCGCTCAGATTTGATCATATCCGTCCAAATGGGGACAGCATTTACGAATACCGTGTTGACGAGGAAAATATAGCCATGTGGTACAGCGATCCGGAAGATGTTCACAATACCATGATGAATGACTGGGTTTCCGGCAATATTATAATAGATCCCGGTCTTAAAAAAATCGGTATTGCCTGCTATGAGGTGGGAGGCGTATATTACTGGTGTGAGTTGTTCAGAGAATAAAACCTTTCACGGATAATTTTATACTGATTTAGAAGAACTGCTGTAAAAATTCATTGTAGCAGTTCTTTTTTTGTGCTATAGTTATATTATAAACAAATGCTGGGCATTACAATAAAAGCTATCAGTGACAGGAGGGCGGCAGATGAACACGATTATTACAATAGGAAGACAGTACGGTTCCGGCGGGAGAGAGATTGGCGAAAAACTGGCAAAGCGGTTGAATATTCCCTACTATGACAGGGAACTGCTCAGCAGGGCAGCAAAAGAAAGTGGTTTCTGTGAGGAAATGATAGAAAACCACGATGAACGTCCGACTAATTCTTTTCTGTACAATCTGGTGATGGATACCTATTCTTTCGGCTATAATTCCTCATCTTTTGTGGATATGCCGATCAGCCACAAGATCTTTTTGGCGCAGTTTGATACGATCAAGAAGATCGCGGACGAGGGAGCCTGTGTGATCGTAGGAAGATGCGCTGATTACGCACTGGCTGATTATCCTAACTGCGTTCATATTTTTATCCATGCAGATGAAGAACACAAGGTAAAACGTCTCATGGAAAAACACAATATCTCGGAATCCAAAGCAAAAGAAACGATAAGCAAAAAAGATAAGCAGCGTCAAAGTTACTACAATTATTATTCCTCCAAAAAATGGGGACGCTCCGATACCTATGATCTTTCCGTCAATTCCGCAAGACTCGGTATTGACGGTACCGTAAATCTTTTGGCACAATATGTGGAGGATGTGGAAAAAGAAAGGCAATAAAATACAAATAAAAGAAATAATGTTTCCCCGGCTGTGACCAAATCAGTCGGGGATTTTTAGTGTGACAGCAGTAGATTTCTGCATCTGGAACTATTCGCAAAAGAATAGTTTAACGAATAGTTGATAGGTATTTTATACATTTATACATTTTTACAGGGGATTTATGACGTACAAGGCACGAACAACGGAAAAGCTATTTTGGATATGTTTACTGTGAAGCACAAATCGGCCGGTCTCAAAAAATTTTTATAATTTGAAACCGGCCGTCTGATTCGTTTTATATTATTATATTATTGTTTTTATAACCGTTTATTCCTGACCTTGTTCGGTTTGTGAGGAATCCCGGCCGCCGGCAATTTTAGCGCCTGCAAATCCGGCCAAAACGGAACTCAAATCGATTCCGGTGGATTCTTTCAAACCGTCTGTCACCTGATTCAGCGTATTCATAATATCCTTCATCAGTTTGGAGGAATTGCCGTCGCCATACATCGTGATCTTATCTACTTTAGACAGCGGTTCCGCAATATTTTTAGCAATTTCAGGCATCGCTTTAAAGTACATTTCCAGCACGGCAGCTTCGCCCATCTGCTTCATGGCTTCCGCCTTCTTTTCAATACCTTCCGCCTCCGCAACAGCTTTTGCCTTGATCGCCTCGGCCTCTGCAAGACCTTTGCTTCTGATACCTTCCGCTTCCTGTTCCATTGCGTATTTCCGCGCCTCGGCCGTTGCCTTCAAAGCCTCCGCCTCTTTTTCCCTCTCAAATTTTTCCGCCTCAGCATTTTTCTGGCGCTCAAATAACTGAGCCTCAGACTTTCTCTGGGTTTCGTAGAGGTTTGCATCGGATTCCTGTTGTTTTGCATATTTTTCGGCATCCGCCTGTTTTTTGACGGTAGCTTCCAGGGTTCGTTCCGTAAGTTCAACCTCTTTTTCTTTCAGAGCGATGGCTTTTTCCTGTCTGGCCAGATTTGCATCTGCAGTTGCAACTTCCACTGTTTTTCGCTCTGTCTCCTGCTGGATCTGATAGGCGGCATCTGCGATAGCTTTCTTGGTGTCCGCATCTTTCTGTAATTCTGCCTTGCGGATCGCCAAATCGTTTTCTTTTTGGGCAATCAGAGTCTCCGCATTGATTTGGGCTTCCTTGGCTTCCCTGTCCGCCTCCGCTTTGACAACTGCTTTTTCTTTCTGCGCTTTCGCAATAGCATTTGCAATTTCCAGTTCGGAACTCACCTGTGCGTCATTCGCTTCCTTCTTTGCCTGCGCCTGCGCCTTTGCGATCTCTTTTTCACTTTCAGCTCTGGAAATGGCCGCATTTTTCTGGATCTTGACGATGTTGTCAACACCCAGATTTTCGATAACGCCGTTGCCGTCCACAAAATTCTGGACATTGAAACTTACAATATCAAGTCCCATCGCCGCGAGGTCCGGCTCAGCGTTCTCCTTTACCAGCGTTGCAAATTTCTGGCGGTCGCTCACCATTTCCTCCAGATTCATTTTGCCGACGATCTCTCGCATATTGCCTTCTAAAACTTCTCTGGCTACCTGAGCTATGTATTCTGTAGGTTTATTCAGAAAATTCTGAGCCGCCAGATTGAGACGTTCCTCATTGTCGCTGATCTTTACATTTACTGCTGCATCCACTTTGATGTTGATATAGTCTGCCGTAGGCACCGCGCTTGAGGTTTTTACATCGATGGGGATCAGCTGCAGGTTTAACTCATCCTTTTTTTCGAGAAACGGGATCTTTAATCCCGCTTTACCGATCAGCACCTTCGGATTCTTTCTCAATCCCGAAATAATGTACGCCGTATCCGGGGATGCTTTTACATAACCCGTTGCAAACAATATGATCACAGCTATTGCAATCATTGCAATCGGGATAACAGTTCCAAACATTCTAAATAAATCGCCTAACATAATTTTTTCTCCTTTCTGTCTTTCAATATTTATTAAATGCCGGAAACACATCTGAACCGGTATTTAATGCCATTCAAAATAATTCCGCTGAATCCAACATGACTGTAAAGGGGCCTTCATTTGTAAAGGAAACTTTCATTTCTGCGCCGAATTCGCCTGTCCGGACATTCGTTCCCGTATCTTTGCATTTTTCTATAATATAGTTGTACATTTCCTCAGCATGCTCAGCGGAGCCTGATCTTGTAAAGGAAGGTCTGTTTCCTTTACGGCAGTCCGCATACAGCGTAAACTGCGATACTAAAAGAAGACTTCCGCCGACCTGATCTAGGCTTAAATTGGTTTTTCCGTTTTCATCTTTAAAAATGCGCAGCCCCAACATCTTTTTGATCATTTTATCTGCAATTTCTTTTGTGTCGGCATTTTCCACGCCGATCAACACCATATAGCCAAAAGGGATTGAGCCGGCTACACGCCCCTCTATCGATACGGAGGCATCTGAGGCAATCTGTATCAAAAATTTCATCTCGGTTACTCCTCGTTCTTTGTTCCTGTGCTTTCTTGTGCCGTTTCTGCTTGTGAATTATTTAACATTTCAGTCTCTTCCATTTGTATATACTCTTTTTCCACACTGATATACTTCAGCTTTTCGTAGTCATCCGTAAGGGTGGAAAGGGTCTTCTTTTTCAGGGACTTGTTCACAATATACTTAACCCCTGCATAAAATACCGCAAATAACGGTACGCCCACTACCATTCCGGCAATGCCCCACAATCCGCCGAACAGAGTAATGGAAAAAATGACCCAGAAGCCGGAAAGACCTGTGGATTCTCCTAGTATCTTCGGCCCGATCACATTGCCGTCGAGCTGCTGCAGCGCCAGAATGAAAATAATAAAAGGAATACACTTCTTCGGTTCTGTCATCAAAATAAGCATTGCGCTTGGAATCGCGCCGATGTAAGGGCCGAAGAACGGAATGATATTCGTCACACCCACGATCACGCTGATCAACACAGGATACGGCATCTTCAAAAGACTCGTCCCTGCGAAGCACAACACACCTATAATAGCTGAGTCCACGATCTTTCCGCCGAGAAATCCGATAAAAGTTTTATTGGCAAAACGGCATGCTCTGATGACCTGATTGGCTGTGTGACGCTCAAAAAGCGCGTAGCATATCTTCTTCGCCTGACTTATAAACTTCTCTTTCCCCGACAAGATATAGAGAGAAATGATCAGGCCGATCACAAAATTATACAGTGCCTTCAGAACTCCGATCATGCCCACAGAGGCGGAGCGGATCAGGCTGTTGAGCGTAGGCAGCACATTGTTGTCCAAAAAATTGTCCAAATCTTTTGAGTAAGCGGCAAGCATATCCTCAATGTATTTCTCTACTTCCGGATTATCTGCCAACAGCTTTTCCGTAAGAGAAATCAAATTATTGATGTAAGTCGGAAACCTCGTGATAATGCTCTGAATACTTGTGATCAACTGGGGAATAACGATCGCAAAAAATCCGTAAATAACGGTACCGATGACCAAAAAAGTTATCAGAAGCGAACCGGCGCGGATACGCTTTTTGATTTTCATCGCTTTTACATTGATATGAGCCTTTCCGCACAGCGGATAGATAATCTTTACTTCTATCCAGTTCAGTACCGGCGTGGCGATAAAGGCGATGATCAGGCCGTCGATAACCGGCATGGCAATCCGCAGGACAGTGTTGAAGCCATTCCATATGCGGTCTCCCTTAAAGATCAGACACACAAAGCAGATCGCTAAAATCAGTACGATCAACGCTGTCAGCCCCCATTTCATATACTTATTAGTAAATTTTTTCATGCCGCCATACCCTCTTTCTTATCTGATATGTTGAAATATTCTTCTGCGCCTGCTATTATTATAATAACAATGTGCTGCACTTGCAACTTAAATTCTGAAGAAAGCAAAAAACGGATCATGAAATTACAGCAATTATACAGTTACACGAGAAAAGCTATCGATGATTATCATATGATCTCCGAGGGAGACCACATTGCCATCGGGATATCCGGCGGTAAGGATTCCCTTGCTATGCTCTATGCTTTGAGCGGTTTGAAGCGCTTTTATCCGGCCGATTTCTCCCTGACCGCAGTGACGGTCGACCTCGGCTTTGAAAACCTGAATTTGGACCGGATACATGCTCTGTGCAGGGAGCTGGCGGTTCCCTATCACATTGTGACGACAGATATCGGAAAAATCATCTTTGAAGACAGAAAAGAGTCTTCCCCCTGCTCATTGTGTGCAAAAATGCGAAAGGGAGCTCTGAATCAGGCTATGAAAGACTTAGGCTGCAACAAGGTTGCCTATGCCCATCACAAGGACGACGTGGTGGAGACTATGCTGCTTTCTCTTGTCTACGAGGGACGGTTTCATTGTTTTTCACCTGTGACTTATTTAGATCGGATGGATATGACGGTGATCAGGCCGTTGATCTATGTGCAGGAGGCGGATGTCATCGGATTTGTCAACAAGTACGACGTCCCCGTGGTGAAAAGTCCCTGCCCGGCGGACGGACATACAAAGCGGGAATACGCCCATCTGCTCCTTCAGCAGTTAAACCGCGAAAATCCCGGTGTGAAAGAACGGATGTTTCACGCGGTGCAGGACGCTCTGACGCAGTGGAAATTATAAAAAGGAAAAGATCTATGAAATACTACGAGGAACTGGACAAAAAGAATATAGAGAAGATCAGGGAGATTCTCGGCACACTCCCCTCTTTCTGCAAAGCTTACTTTTACGAGATCGCGGACTACACTTCCACCCGCACAAGGCTTGCCTACGCCTATGATTTGAAAGTGTTTTTTGAATTTCTGCAAAAAAATAACGCCGTCTGCAGAAAGATGGAGATGACAGAGATCCCTGTTTCCATATTGGACCGCGTCACGAAGGATGACATTCTGGAATATCTTGACTATATGACGCTCTATGACAAAGAGGGACGGGTGATCATGAACAAAGAACGCGGAAAAGCCAGAAAGATTGCTTCCCTGCGCAGTTTTTACAATTATTTTTTCCGCAATGAAAAGATAGAAAAGAATCCCGCCGCCCTGATTCCGCTGCCAAAGCAGCACGAAAAAGAAATCATCCGCATGGAGCCGCAGGAGGTGGCAATTTTGCTGGAACAGGTAGAGCGCGGCGAAAAACTGACAAAATCCCAGTTAAAATACCATAAGATCAATAAGGTGCGTGATATTGCCATTCTGACGCTCCTTCTCGGAACCGGTATCCGCGTGTCGGAGTGTGTGGGATTGAATATCAACGATGTGGATCTGGATAACGGTGCTTTAATCGTGCACAGAAAGGGCGGATATGATGCCACGATCTATTTTGGATTTGAAGTGGAGACCGCTCTGCGGGACTATATGGAAAAACGTGAGGATATGATCCCTATGACGGGACATGAAGACGCGTTTTTTATCTCCATGCAGAATAAACGGATGGGGGTGCGCAGCGTGGAAAATATGGTGAAAAAGTACACCCGAAACGTGACCACATTGAAAAAGATCACCCCCCACAAGCTGCGCAGCACTTACGGCACTTCGCTCTATAAAGAAACCGGTGATATTTACCTTGTAGCCAGCGTTCTTGGCCACAGCGATGTAAATACCACCAGAAAACACTACGCCGCCATCAGCGACGAGGAACGTATGAAAGTGACCAACGCGGTCAAACTGCGCGGAGACCGGAATTTATAATTTGCTTATCTCATCCTGCCCCACCAGCCTGATGCCGTTTTTTGTCAGTACATCCACGGCCCTTTCATTGTCATTCACCCGCAGGATCATGTATGCCACATCTTTTCTGCTTGTGGTAAAGGCATAGGAATACTCCAGATTGATGCCGTTTTCTCCGAGCACCGACAGCGTGTTTAAAAGGCTGCCGGGCCTGTCTGGAATTTCAACGGCTAAAACCTTTGTTGCAGAACAGATATAGCCCGCATCTTTCATCGTGCACATTGTATTGTAGACGTCGTCCACGATAATGCGAAGGATGCCGAAATCCGGCGTTTCCGCGATACACATCGCCCTCATATTGATGTTGTTTCCGGATAACACTTTGGCAAATGCCGCCAGTCCTCCCGGTTTGTTCTCCAAAAAAACGGATATCTGTTGTACAGTCATTTTATGATCCCCCATTATTGATATAGATTACGTTTATCGATGATACGTACTGCTTTTCCTTCACTTCTTGCGATGGATTTCGGCGCCACCAGTCTTACTTTTGCATAAATGCCCAACATGGATTTCATCGCGTTCACCAGTTCTTTTTCCTTTGCGCTGATTACGCTGACAGAATCGGAGAACATTTCAGCCGTCATCTCCACCTGCACTTCCAGCGTATCACTGTTATTGACACGGTCTACAATGATCTGATAGTTGGCCGCATACCCCTTATTCAAAAGTACCGTCTCAATCTGGGACGGGAATACGTTGACGCCTTTGATGATCAGCATATCATCGCTTCTTCCCATAGGTTTCGTCATCTTTACATGAGTTCTGCCGCAGGAGCATTTTTCTCTGGTCAACACACAGATGTCACGGGTGCGGTAGCGAAGAAGCGGGAACGCTTCTTTTGTGATACTTGTAAATACCAGTTCCCCCTTTTCACCATCCGGCAGCACTTCACCTGTCTTTGGATCGATGATCTCCGCAATGAAATGATCCTCGTTGACATGCATGCCGCTCTGAGCGCTGCACTCAAAGGATACGCCGGGGCCGGATATTTCCGTCAAACCATAAATGTCATAAGCCTTGATGCCGAGAGACTTTTCGATGTCGCGGCGCATTTCTTCAGTCCATGCCTCCGCACCGAAAATGCCGGCCTTCAGTTTGATCTTGTCCTTTAACCCTCTCTCATTGATGGATTCACCCAAATATGCTGCGTAAGAAGGGGTACAGCACAGAATTGTGGATCCGAGATCCACCATAAACTGAATCTGTCTGTCCGTGTTGCCGGAGGACATAGGAAGCGTCAGAGATCCAACCTTATGGGAACCGCCGTGCAAGCCTGCGCCTCCGGTAAACAGGCCGTAACCGTAGCTGACATGGACAACGTCTTCCTTCGTGCCGCCGGCAGCCATGATCGCTCTGGCACAGCAGTCCTCCCAGAGATCAATATCATGCTGGGTATAAAAAGCCACTACTCTTCTGCCGGTAGTGCCGCTGGTGGACTGAATACGCACACAGTCTCCCACAGGAACGGCGAGAAGTCCGTAGGGGTATGCTTCGCGCAGGTCGTCTTTTGTCAGAAACGGCAGTTTATGCAAATCTTCTACCGATTGGATATCCTCCGGTTTTACGCCGCTTTCGTCCATTTTTTTTCTATAATAAGGCACATTGTCATAGACATGTTTTACCTGCTTCACAAGTCTTTCGTTTTGTAATTTCAGAATCTCCTCTCTGGAGGCACATTCGATTTCAGGATGGTAATAGTGTTCCATGGTCTTTGGTGTCCTTTCTTAAAGTATAAAATATATCATGGCATTACATAAAAGCATTTCCGGAAATCACTTAGGGGCAAGATATTTTTTCTGAGCGTCTACAGTAATCTTGCCATAAACGACAATGAGCGCAAAAAAGATGCCGCAGACAATCAGGCTGAAACTCGGAATATTCCAATATTTGTCATTTAAATAATTTGAAACTCCGCTGGCTATCACCAAAACTCCCATGAGAATGGATTTCAAATACATATATTCGATAAATCCTTTCGGGTCTTTTGCCTTTTTCGGGTCATACCCCTTTCCGACAATGGCGGAACTGATCTCTCCGGTGCGTTTCATCTGTACAGAGGCATAGATCAGATAGACGCCGCCCAGCATAATGATTATATCCATAAAACTAAATGCGCTGTCCATAGTTTTCTAAATCCCTTTCTTCCGTGAAAAATCAATGTTATTTCGTGACTGCAGCCGAATCCTTCATACCCGGTTAAATTCCAAGATACTTTTTCACGACGTCCGCCATTTCTTCTTTGCCGCAAACTGTATCGTGCAATACAGGAACCGTCCTGATCCCTGTCACTGCCTCCGGTATTTTCACGCCGGACACTTCGGAAAGCCTGTCGGCAAGTTCAAAATCATCCGCCTGCCCGTCATCTTTCCCCAGCGCTTTCATGACACTTCTTGTGAATTTATAGGGACTTGCAGTGGATGCGATCACCGCCTTTGTCTCGTCTTTTGTCTCTTCTCTGTACTGTCTGCAGACTCTGGATGCAACGGCCGTATGAGGATCGATGACATAACCGCAGCTTTCATAGAGGGATGCGATGGCAGAGGCCGTCTGTGCCTCATCCGCATAGCCTCCATAAAAATCTTGCAGCTTTTCTTGCATTTCTGTCGATATCTGATACTTTCCTGACGTAGAAAGCTGCATCATCAGCTCTCTGTTTTTCTCAGCGTCTTTTCCGGCAATCAGATAGATCAGCCGCTCTAAGTTGCTGGAGATCAGGATATCCATGGACGGGGAACTTGTCAATACAAAGTCTCTGTTCCTGTCGTAAGTCCCTGTTCTGAAAAAATCAAAGAGCACTTTATTTTCATTGGAGGCACAGATAAGCTTGGCAATCGGCAGACCCATATTTTTTGCAAAGTAAGCGGCCAGAATATTCCCGAAATTACCCGTGGGAACGACCACGTTTATAGCTTCCCCGTCCGCGATCTTCCCCTCTTTCAACAGCTGTGCGTACGCATAAATATAGTAAACTACCTGAGGGACAAGTCTTCCGATATTGATGGAATTTGCCGAGGAAAACTGATAGCCGTTGTCTGCCATCAACTTTTCAAACTCTCTGTCGCCGAATATCTTTTTCACGCCGTTTTGAGCATCGTCAAAATTGCCGCGGATGCCTACGACAAAAGTATTATCGCCTTTTTGAGTGACCATCTGTTTTTCCTGTATCGGACTGACGCCGTTTTTCGGATAAAAAACAATGATCTTTGTTCCCTTTACGCCGGCAAACCCAGCTAACGCCGCTTTGCCGGTATCGCCGGATGTTGCGGTCAGAATGACGATCTCATTTTTGATATGATTCTTATTGACCGCCGTAGTCATTAAGTGGGGCAGAATGGAAAGCGCCATGTCCTTGAAAGCGATGGTCGCACCGTGAAACAATTCCAGATAATAGACGCCGTCCGCATAAGCGAGAGGCGCGATCACTTCCGTGTCAAATTTGGAATCATAGGCATTTTTAATGCAGTTTTTCAATTCTTCTTCCGTATAATCGGAAAGAAACGCCTGCATTACCTCGTAAGCCGTCTCCTGATAAGTCATCTCCGAAAATTCTTTTAAGGTTTTGGGAAGGGCAGGGATATAGTCGGGAAAGAAAAGCCCGCCGTCCTCGGCCAGTCCTTTTAAAATGGCTTCTGATGCGGAAACCGCCCCGCCGCCGCCTCTAGTGCTGATATATTTTACCATTTGTAAGTCCTCCGTAACTGTTACTACATCGTAAAGTATAGCATATGTGCAGTCGCGGCGTAAACAAATTTATGAAAAAAATTCATGCCGTCCGTGGGCGAACAAGAATGTGCACCTTGTATCAAACCATGTCATATTCCCGGCTTTTGTGGCATGTCTGTTGACGAAAAACAACGCCCCTTGAGAGATGTCCTCCCCCCGCAGCACCCGATCTACAGCATTTCTTGTTTTTTCCGATACCTTTACACGATAGTAGCTGCCCGTTGCAATCGGTGAAAACTGGCACACCCCGCCGTTTTTCTGAAACACAACGCCCTTTACGGTGTCCGGGAAACGTCGGCTTTCCACCCTGTTTAACACCACATTCGCCACAAGCATCCGCCCCTCTTCATCTTCCGTTCCGGCTTCCGCTTCCACGATCCTGCACAAGATATCAAGGCTCTCCTCGTCCAGAAAAACGGCCTCTTCGTTGACTAATACTTCATACTCAACCTCTCGCTCCGGTGATGAGATTTTCGGCATTCCAGCGAGGGAAAGCAGTGCTGCATCCGTATAATTTTCCTCCAGCTTCTCCTGCACTTCCTGTATTGTCATATTCAAAACATCCTCCGGCAGTTCCTGTCTGACAATCGCATCTTCCGCATGAACAGTACACACACCTGTAAACAACAAAAACAAACACAGCACTAAAGTACAATTTTTATACACGATATTTACCTCCGCATTTATATGGTTTGGAAAACGACATTTTTATATAGTCTTTCCGTTTTCCTTTAAATGTATTACCATATATTGTATGCGGAGGTTGTCCGGGACATGCATAATAAAAACCCGGTATGGGTTCAGGGACACACCGGGTTTTACAGCAATAATATGATTGATGTTATATCGGAAGTATTTTGTACGTACACTCTTCGTTGTTTATGGTACACACATAGATTTTTTCTTCATTATGTGTTAACCAATGCTCTAAAATACTTTTTACATTATTTGAAAGATTATATGAAAGGACTTCTGATTTAGGAATCCATTTTAAAATTCCCTCTCCCGTTTCAGATAATGGAATTTTATTCGTTAGTTTACCAAAAAAGTAGAAGGCAATTCTTACTTCATCATCTTTATTATTGATGGTAATATATTTCATTTTCAAATCTAAAACATTTTTTTCCTCAATACCTGTCTCCTCTTTTATTTCACGAATACAAGCCGCATATGGTGAATTCATTTCAAAATGCTCCATATGTCCGCCGACTCCAGCCCATTTACAGGGTTCCAATTGTTTGCTTTTATCCCGGTATATGCATAATATATCATTATCGTGTTCTAAAAAAGCCCCCACCATATTTCTTGTATTCATTAAATCCATTTCTCCTCACTTTACTTTCTTAATTAGTGAATACTGTTCATATTTAGAATATCCAAGTTTCAAAAAATATTCTTCAATACCCGGTGTTGGATATAATATTATTCCTTCACACAACTTATTCCTGGCAATAGTTTCAATATAGTTCACTAATTTTTTTCCGATGCCATGATGTTGAATATAACCAGCGCTATTTTCCGCTCGGTCGGAGATACTGCCGGGATATCCAAAAACTCTGATATCCCTGAGCAGTAACCGGTTATCGTCAAATGTTCCGCGCAAATATGCCAGTACTGTATCATCCTGCAGCAATACCTGTACAGATATATCCTTCCCGGAAAGCTGCTCCTCAAACGTATAACTTAATTCTTCATATGCCGCATTGATATGTTCTGAGTGTTGAACAGCTCTTTGAACTATACATTTATTTATGCCATTAAACTTTTTTCTGTCAATCCTTTTTTTGGGTCCATAAGCAATCTGATCTTCCGGTATTATTCTCTGGAATCTGCTAATAAATATATTCCGTGGGATATACGGCAAAACTAAATAGAGCCAGTTTAGATAATCATCATCATTAAGCGGCAGCCACTGTCCGGCTTTAAACGCTTCATATAATTTTGGCTGAAGAGAATAATTATTTAAAAGTATGCAGGGGTATAACTTAATATAATCCGGATACAACTGCTCTTTCCATAATAATTCAGTGCAGTTCATGAAATCAATTTCCGGCGTCGAGGAGGGCAATCCCGGCATCATATGGTATCCTACTTCAAATCCATATTTTTTTAATAATCCGGTTGCATGGATAACTTGTTCGCTGCTATGCCCTCTTTTATTAAAAAGCAAAACGGAATCAACCAAATTTTGAACACCTAACTCAACAGAAGATACTCCTAATCTTATTAATTCTTTGCACCAGCTTTCATCAATTAAATCCGGTCTGGTTGAAACGGATATAAATACACATTTACTTTTAGCCGTTTTTTGTTCTTCCCGCGCCTCTTCAAAACTTGAGGATGTTTTTCCGTTAAAAAACTCATATATTTCCTACTACAATGTATTTATGGTTAATATCCCTTACAGCCAGTAAGGAATTATCC
>ERZ777011.418-NODE-418-length-65942-cov-9.279023_pt1 | contig 65942 bp, 53 predicted proteins | sample MGYA00374964_ERZ777011 | MGnify/ENA primary metagenome ERZ777011 (study PRJEB29310, sample SAMD00008975) | mouse gut metagenome | study: EMG produced TPA metagenomics assembly of the Metagenome analysis of fecal microbiota from mouse which was promoted...
TTGGATTGAAATTTAGCAGTTCCCATGATTGTGAAAATTAGTGATTCAACAATAAGTCAATATCGTTTTGCTTAACGATTACGATGCAAATTTACGGCCTTTTTGACAAATGCAAATATTTTAAAGTTAATGTATGTTAAAACGGTAAATAATTTTATTTTGCAGCCGTATATAGCTATGCCATAGCTATTTAAAAATGACTACTGCCGTTACACAAATGTTACAAACGCCGTATTATATTGTTACAATCTCACTCCGGAGGGGGCTATATGTTGCGGACGAACCACCATAGAAGCAGGGCGGCTACGAGGGTGTAGAGAGTGACGCGATGATAAAGGATTGCTTCCAGACGATGGTTGCGGTAGCCGCAAAACTCATGGGCAGCGTATGCTATGGCAAGCGGAACAAGGAAAAACAGGGCAGGATTAAAGTGCCACGCATCGGCTATGCGACCGTGCAGCAACGCATGCAGGGCTCGCTGGGCGCCGCAGCCCGGGCAGTCGTAGCCGGTGACAGTCTTCAGCAGGCATTTGGGAGAGGGTGTGGTGGTCGGGTCGTTAAGGCCATAGAATAGCATAATGGCCACCGCCGCCGGGCAGATGGCCATTAATATCAATTTTTTGCCGCGTGGCAATCTCATATTAGAAAAGAATGGCGAGCGGTGATATCAGCAGTGATATTGTTACTGATAAGATAATCAGCAGCTGGGCGGTTTCGGATGCTTTGTACGCGCCACGTTCGTCGCCCTGCTGCCAGCATGGTTTTACCTTGCCGGAGTAAATTATGGCGGCTATACCCAGCGGCAGACAGCAGCAGATGGTGACGATAATCGACCATGCCAGATATGTGGGCGGACATTCGCTCTGTGGCCGTGACTGTTCACAGGCGTGGCTGCGGAGCGGTTCTTGAGTTTGTTGTGGCCCGAACTGGTTGCTGCTGAAAGCTGCACCCGCTGAACTGTCGGCTTCGGTATATTCCACGTCTACCGGGCGGTTATCGGCTCCGTCGTTGCGTGTAGTCAGGAACGGGGCCAGCCCCGGCGACTCGGCGGCTGTAATCCAGTTGTCGAGGCCTTCGTACCATACCGGAGTATCCGGTGTGAGGTTCATGTCAGCGAGTTCTTCGATAGTGAACGGCCCGCGTTGCAGTCCGTCGCGATATATCCAGTATTTCATTATTTGATACGCATGCGTTTATACCGCAAATTTACGAATTTTTTTTCAGTTTATAACTTACTGTGATTCTTTTTCGGCGCAGCGAGCGGCCGTCAGTGTGGCAGTGTCGGGCGGACGGTTATGTTTTGTTTTTGTACCGACTTGGTGTACAGCCGTATATGGCGGCGAAACACTTCGAGAAGTATCCCGGCGAGCTGAATCCGACCATGTACATAACCTCGCTGACAGTGAAGCGGCTGCCGAACTTACCCTGCCTGTGGAATCATCGCCGGTGGAGGCAGGCCCGATAGCTATGAAATAACCTGATTTTACTATTTTTTGACATAAAATTATGTTTTGGATGCAAAGAATAATGTTAACTTTGCATCCAAAACTTATTACAAACTAAAACCCTTGAATCCGTTAATCATGGAACTTAAAGAAATAATCAGCAACATATTCACCGAGCGATTCGGTGGCGAAGGCACTTTCTATGCCTCGGCAGGACGTATCAACCTTATCGGCGAGCACACCGACTATAACGGCGGCTTTGTGTTCCCCGGTGCAATCGACAAGGTAATCATGGCCGAAATCCGTGCAAACGGCAGCAATAAGGTACGTGTGTTCTCGGTCGACATCGACGACTACGCGGAATTCGGACTGAACGAAGCCGATGCTCCCGAGCAGTCGTGGGCCCGCTACATATTCGGCGTGTGCCGCGAGATTATCAAGCGCGGCGGCAAGGTTGAAGGTTTCGACGCCGTATTCGCCGGCAACGTACCTCTGGGTGCCGGTCTGAGCTCGTCGGCGGCCCTCGAATCGTGCTTCGCTTTCGCCATGAACGATATGTTCAACGGCAACACCATAGAGAAATTCGAACTCGCCCGCATCGGACAGAGTACCGAGCACAACTACTGCGGTGTGAACTGCGGTATCATGGACCAGTTTGCAAGTGTACTCGGCAAGCAGGGCAACCTCATGCGCCTCGACTGCCGCAGCGGCGAATTCGAGTACTTCCCCTTCAACCCTCAGGGATATACTCTGGTGCTGGTCGACTCTGTGGTAAAACACGAGCTCGCCGACTCGCCCTATAACAAGCGACGCCAGTCGTGCGAACGTGTGGCCAAACGCCTGGGCGTGGAAACCCTCCGCGACGCCACCATGGAAATGCTCGATGCTTCCAAAGGCGACATCACAGCCGAAGACTATTTCCGCGCTAAATATGTAATAGAGGAAAAACAGCGTGTGCTCGATGTTTGCGATGCCCTCAATGCCGGCGACTACGAAACTGTAGGCCGCTGCATGTATGAAACACATCGCGGCCTGTCGAAAGACTACGAGGTAAGCTGCGAGGAACTCGACTACCTCAACGACCTGGCCAAGGAATGTGGCGTTACCGGCTCGCGTATCATGGGCGGCGGTTTCGGCGGCTGCACCATCAACCTGGTGAAGAACGAGCTGCTCCAAAAATTCACCTCCGAGGCACGCGCACGCTTCAACGAAAAGTATGGCCACGAACCCAAAATCTACGAAGTAATAATAAGCGACGGTGCCCGCCGTCTGTAATATCAATATGCTTACCCAGAACATAAACGGCAAAATAACACTGCTGACCATCACCAACGCCATTGGCGCCAAGGTGGTGCTCAGCAGCCTCGGTGCCGGTATCGTGAGTATTGTTGTGCCGGATGCAAAAGGCCGTATGGCCGATGTGGTGATAGGCTACGACAATCCCGACGATTACCTCGCCGACGGACCCTGCGCCGGCAAGATTCCGGGCCGCTATGCCAACCGTATAGCCCGCGGCCACTTCGAACTCGACGGCAACGCCTATTCGCTGGCCATAAACAACGGTCCGAACGCCCTGCACGGCGGACCCACCGGCTTCCAGAATCGTATATGGCAAGTTGAGGACGTGTTCGACAACTCGGTGACATTCCATTACACCTCGGACGACGGCGAAGAGGGCTATCCCGGCAAACTCAATGCTTATGCCCGCTACATCTGGACCGACGACTGTGCCCTCAGACTCGAGATGTGGGCTACCGTCGAAGACCGCCCCACCGTGATAAACCTCACCAACCACGCCTATTTCAATCTGGGCGGACATGAGAAGCCCTCGGTGCTGAATCATCAGCTGCGCCTGAACGCCTCGCGCTGGCTGCCTACCGACGAAACCCTCATACCACTGCCCTCGGCTCCGCAGCCAGTGGCCGGAACTCCCATGGACTTCACTGCCGCCAAGCCTATAGGCCGCGATATAAAGGCCGATTTCCCAGCGCTATTATATGGCAAGGGCTACGACAACTGCTGGTTTATCGACGGTGCCGACGGCAATATGGCCGTGGCAGCCGAACTCACCGACCCCGAAAGCGGTCGCCGCCTTACAGTGAGTACCGACCAGCCTGCAGTGCAGGTATATACAGGCAACTGGCTCGAAGGTTGCCCCGCAGGCAAAGACGGCGTGACATATCACGACTACTGCGCCGTGGCAATCGAATGCCAAAACTGTCCCGACGCTCCTAACCGCTGCGACTTCCCCTCGCCGCGGCTCAATCCCGGCGAAACCTATCGGCGTACTATTGAATTCAAATTCTCATAACTCGTGCAGCGGCGGCCTTTTTGGCCGTCGCTCTTATTTGTCGTAAATTCGCGACAAAAAAAATGAATGACACTCTCTTCGTGTTCATGGAGAGGCTTATCGCCGGCTTCAGGAACAACGGCAAATACCGCACTGCAGAAACCTATCGTTCAGCTCTAAACAGTTTCAAATCATTTCGCAATAACCTTGATGTCGATTTCATAGCCATTGATTCGGCACTCGTCGAATCATACGAAACATGGATGAGAAACCGCGGCCTTATTCCTAACACAACATCGTTCTACATGCGCATACTGAGGGCGGTATATAACCGGGGCGTCGACCTTGAATACACCGACAACCGCCGACCCTTCCGCCACGTATACACCGGTGTGGACCGTACAGTAAAGCGGGCGCTGACACTCAGTGCCATGAGGCGTATAAGAACTCTCGACCTCAAGTCCTATCCTTCGCTTGATTTCGCCCGCGACATATTTATGCTCAGTTTTTATCTGCGTGGCATGAGTTTTATCGACATGGCATTTCTGAGAAAGTCCGACCTCCGCTACGGTCAGATTGTGTACCGGCGCCGCAAGACCGGTCAGTTGCTCACCATTGGCTGGACCAACGAGATGCAGCAGATTCTCAATAAATATCCCATGAACCCCACCCACTATCTGTTGCCTATACTCCACCGCCACAAAAGCAACGGACGCAACTACTACCGCAACATAAGCTACAATATCAACCACAGTCTCAAGCGGATAGGCTCGATGGCCGGAATAAGCATCCCGCTTACCCTGTATGTGGCGCGGCACAGCTGGGCAAGCATTGCCCACTCCAACGGCATACCGGTGAGCATAATATCGGAGGGCATGGGCCACGGCTCCGAAGCTACTACACGCATATATCTGGCCGACCTCGACACTGCCTTGATTGACCGTGCGAATGCTCGTATAATGAAAATGCTGTAAGCGACATTAACGCAACAAAAGCACAAGCCGCACCCTGAGATATGGGCGCGGCTTGTGCCTGTGGGAAACTGTTATAGAGAGTGTGTAAAGCAACAATAAGGTCAGAGATGTATCAGCGGTAGTCGGCGAAACGCTGCTGGAGCTTTTTGCGGGCGAAGAATATGCGGCTCTTGACAGTGCCCAGGGGCAGCTGCATGTGCTCGGCGATTTCGTTATATTTGTAACCTGCCACGTGCATCGAGAAGGGGATGCGGAATTCCTCGGGCAGGTCGCTGATGGAGTCGGAAATCTCGCTGACGCTGTACGAGCCTTCGGGAGTTTCCATGCCCGAATCCTGCGCAATGTTGAGCAGGTATAGGTTTTCGGTGGTGTCGACAACAGTGGCCTGGCGTGCGCCGCGGCGGTAGTTGTTGATAAATATGTTGCGCATTATGGTGAAGACCCAGCCCTTGAAGTTGGTGCCTTCGGTAAACTTGTCCTCGTTGTCGAGGGCCTTCAGGGTAGTGTCCTGGAGGAGGTCGTAAGCGTCGTCGCGGTTCGAAGTAAGCATGTAGGCAAAGTTAAGCATGTTGGCCTGGAGGCTCATCAAATTGGATTGAAATTTAGCAGTTCCCATGATTGTGAAAATTAGTGATTCAACAATAAGTCAATATCGTTTTGCTTAACGATTACGATGCAAATTTACGGCATTTTCGACAAATGCAAGTATTTTAAAGTTAATGTGTGTTAAAACAGCAAATAATTTTATTTCGCTGCCATATATAGCTATGCCATAGCTATTTAAAAACCGATGTTGCTGTTACACAATTGTTACAAACATAGTATTGTATTGTTACAAAACCATAATTTACCCTATAGCTGAGGCGTCATTTCCTCCGCTATAGGGCTACAGTTATATATGCTTATTGATGCCTTACATGGTGTACAGGCGGGTGTAAGCCTTGCCGAAACAGGCGGTGGCGGCACGGTCATAGTGGTGTAAAACACCCTCACGCAAGCATAGACTACGCAGACAGTCCACCGCCGGGCTTTCAATATATGTGTCGAAGTTCTTAGTCAAATACAGATTAAGCGTGGCTCTCGGCAACTTATTGTTAAAAGAAAGCGCGAGCCAACTATGCCACGGCTAATTGGAGGCCCAGAGAAAGCCCATGATGCAGATGTAACAATAGTGACCCACGCATATGCGTGAGAACCATTATGCTATCTCTTGCATCAAATCGAAAATTTCTTAGAATTCCAATTACAAGATGAGCAACGCTTCTTATTTTTCCAAAATGTCGTGCAGGCCAAATGCTTGCGAGTGCAAATTTAGTGATTTTCCGCAAAATAAGAGGTCTTATTGCTGTGAAATATTATCAGCTTTGAGAAACTTATTAAGTCGGTCAATACAACGTTTCTTTTGGTCGATGTTCGGGTGAACATAAAGATTGAGGGTTGTAGCGACGTTGGAATGACCGAGAATCACACTTACTGTCTTATAGTCGCACTGGCTTTCGATGCATCTGGTGGCGAATGTGTGGCGCAGACCATGAAAGACGATTTGAGGAATTCCCAGCCGTCGAAGCAGACGGCTGAATGTTTCTCGATAGGTGCGCGGCTCTTTGGCTTTGGTTCCGTCGCCCACAACATAGTTACCGCCGGACTGCTGGCGTTTCACTGACCGCAAGGCAATGAGAAGTAAAGATGATATGGGAATCTCACGATTGCTGCTTTTGGTTTTAGGGGAAGATGAATAATGTTCGGTATGCTTTGTGTCGCAGTTGTATATGCGGCTTACCGTGTTGGCTACGGTTATAATTCGTTGCTGCATGTCAACATGTTGCCATTGCAGTGCACATACCTCTCCGATTCGAAGTCCACAACAGAGAGCTATCATTATACCGATGTTTTGTGTAGTTGGATTTGCCGATAATACGTTAAGGAGTTTTCGGTGGTCAGTCAGCGAGAGCACCGGAAGTTTCCTTGCCGTGGTTTCGGTTGGATAATCGATATCCCATGAGGGCAAATCGAAAATGTCATGTTTGGCACCATACTTGGCTACCGCTTTCAGCACTGCGAGTATGTCGTGAACAGATTTGCGACTTAACCCGGATTTCAGTTTGTCAAGAGCAAACAGTTGAACTTCGGATTCGGTTATTACAGTTGCATCGCCGAATTCAGGAAGCAGGTGCGTTTTCAGGATAAGCATATAAGCGCAGAATGTAGAGTGTTTAACCATACTGCGCTTATTTTCTTTCCATAGGTCTGCGACCACGCGAAATGGAAGATATTTTTGCATATTCAGTGAATTTTATGTTTCATTGAATATAATGCAATTAAGTCGGAATCAGCGGTTGCCTTTGGATCGGTTGTGATGTTTGCAGAGCATTTGGCAATTATCTATGGATGTGGCGCCACCCCGGCTCCAGGCTGCTACGTGGTCGGCGTCCATCTCGCTTTGTTTCCATATTTTCTTCGCGTTGGCGTCAGGGCCGATGGCGCAGTATGGACAGTTGGATTCATTTTTTTTATTCGCCATCTCTGTCTGACTGGCATATACCGCCCGTTTGGTCGCTTCATCGAAAATGCGTATGTCGAGAAGTTTGGTGTCCGTTTCGCCTCCGAGCAGAAATTCATAGACACCTTTGCGGTTTTTCACAAAGGGGTCGGCATAAAGAGCCAGAACGCGCTCTTTGATATAAGCCGGATTGTAGGGAGTGTTGTGATATTTCTCGTACAACTCGCCCCACGGCAAACCGCGCATCTCATTTTCGACGATGGGGAACACTGTGCGCACCCAGTCGATAACGCTATTGAAGTAGCTCGTAAGTTCTGTAATGTCGCCGCTGAAGCGGTGGTCTTTCATGTAGTCTTCGGTGTGGCCACGGCTCACCCATTCAAGAGCGGTGGCGAGAATGTCCTGACGGTTTGGCGCACCGGCCACGTAGGCTTGCCACATCTGCATCTTTGAGTTCTGCGTGTTGCTGAACACGGCCTTTGCTGCGGTGACGAAAGGCCCGGAGTAAACTGCGTTGAGCAACTCTTGGGCGTTGAGCGGCACTCCGGCGATATTGATGGTGCGAAACCACTCTTTAATTTCGCTTTCGGTGCCCTCGCATTCGTAAATCAGCAGTGGAGTAGCGAGAAATTTTTCGCGTTTCTCCTTTGCAATAGAACCTATGCTCTGCGGAAGTCCGTTCTCATCTTTTATGCCGAGCTTGCCTGTGCAGAAGCGGCCAAGTGAGGTTATACGCTGCTGACCGTCGAGCACTTCGAGGCGCCCGTCAGCTGTGCGATTGAAATAGATTACGCCCAGCGGATACCCTTTGAGGACAGAATCTATTACGGCCACGTCGCGCTTGCCGTCGGCATAGATGTAATTGCGCTGATATTCGGGTTGAATGGTAAGAAGCCCACCCATACCGAAAAGGCCTTTGGCCTCAAGCTCGTTGTAGACAAAGCCATCGCAAATGTCGGCGACCGTCCATTCTGTTTGTAGTTTTGTTTTCATTGTTATTCGAGTTGTTATTTAGTTGAAATCTTAGGTGTCTTTAATCATGGGTCAGATGGGCCTTGGGATTTTGCAACTGCAACGGTCAATGGCGTTGACAAATATAAGCGTTTAGCCATACGAAGATGTTTGAAATCTTAGGTGCTACTGAAAGTGAGGGCAAAGGTTTTTCTAACGGTATTTGGTTAGAATCAAGTAATATTTCCCAACCATTAGTTTGCGAGGATAAGAAATATAAACGGATTTTTATTAAACATGTTTGATTACAAGCCTACAATATAACCTATTATATCCATCTGACGTCTTTGTGTAGAATGCCGGTCCACCTTGTTTATCTTTGGGTAAATCCTTTGGCTTAGTAGTAGCAACCTCTAAACTTAGCCCTAAGATTTCAAACATCTTCGTATGGCTAAACGCTTATATTTGTCAACGCCATTGACCGTTGCAGTTGCAAAATCCCAAGGCCCATCTGACCCATGATTAAAGACACCTAAGATTTCAAATTGCTCCGGGCAATATTTGTCAAGGAATGTGATAGGAACACCCATCGCACCATTATAATCAGAAGGAATGGCATCAACAAATGGTACTTCGATTGCATCGTAGTTATCATACTTTGCGTAGCCTTTCCCTTTTATATCTTTATGACGCGAGTACATGATATTTTCCTCCATTGTCATAAGCGATAGCGGTTGATGTCGACGGCCATGTTCCATATTAGTAAACCAACAAGAATTGCCCAGTCTGGTGTAATTACCAACATAGCCCATTTTCTCGGCTTTTTTCTTGTAAGCCTCAGGAATAATGGTGCCCTCGGGTACTCCAAAAACCATGTCTGTAGAAAATCCCGTGGCACCAAGCCAAAGTCTATTCTCTTTGATAAGAGGAAAAACTTCTTTGTATGTAATGGCATTGGTGTTTCCAATCATAAGGCACTTTTTATCTGCCTCAACTATCCATGCAAGGAACTCGCGGAATAGAGAGAACGGCGGATTGGTGACAATGATGTCGGCCTCATCGCGCAAGGCGGTAACTTCGCGACTGCGGAAGTCGCCATCTCCCTCAAGATACTGCCATTCTATGTCGTGGAAGTCTATAACTCCATCGCCGCTGCGGTCATGGTCGAGTACAAAGATTTTGCCGCGTACCGAAGTTTTGGCCGGATCAAACTGGGGCGCGTCCTGCTCGAAAAGAGAAGGTTGCCATTCTGTTTTATATTTCTTGCTATCGGGAGCATAGGAGGTGGAAATCAATTTTTTCAGGCCGAGCGTTTGAAAATGTTGTGCGAAGTAGAGCGTGAAGTTGCTCCACTCCGGGTCGTCGCACGGCAACAGTACGGTCTTTCCACGAAATACATCAGGATTATATTCGAGATATGCGTTGATCTCACGCTCAATGTCGTAGTATTGAGTATAGAACTCATCATTTTTGGCTGCTTTTGCCGCTGAAAGAGATTCGTTTGCCATTTCGTAAAGACTATTTCATCACGCTTGAAAACGTGGGTATAAACTGAATACCGAGCACTGCGGCAATGCGGAAAAAACTCGAAAGCTGTATATCGGCTTTACCACGTTCAACTCGCGCTATATAGCTCTGCTCACGACCGAGTTTTTCGGCCACTTCGCGTTGTGTCATTTTCAGCTCGCGCCGACGGTCGCGGAGCAACTGCCCGTAATACCATGAGAGAGCTTCCTCATGAAACTCCTCGCGCTGCGGGTTTCCGGGTTTTCCGTACTCTTCATCCAACTGTCGGTTGAAGGAGCTAAGATTTGCTAATTTTTCAGGATTTAACTGCCTCATTGTTCCAGGTCGTTTAGCTTGGAGATGTTTGACAAATTTTGTGGAAACATCGTAGATGGTGGTTACAACATCTATTACATATTTGAATTTAGTCTGCACCTTTGTAGGTAGCGAGTTATAGAACGCCTCAAACTGAGGCGTTTTATAGACCTATAGACCACGCGAATTTCGCCACTTTGTCTCTCATTGGATTCCATGCTGCAAAGATAACCAATTAGTAATAAATAGACAAATTTATCTGCAAAAAGTTCGGTTACGAGTTAAGAGGCATATCCCATCAACTGAATCATATAGCGCCCGACATTGAGAGGCTGAAAGTGTCGTGATAGGGGGACTTTTGCGGTGTGGCTTGATGGCTTCGCCACCGCGCAGCAGCTACACTCCAAAAAACACAAGGCCCCGACCGGAGCCGGGGCCTTGATGATTTTATGGCTACAGTTATATATGCTTATTGATGCCTTACATGGTGTACAGGCGGGTGTAAGCCTTGCCGAAACGGGCGGTGGCGGCACGGTCGAGTTCTTCGCGGAATTCGGGTGCGGCTACCGAAATAAGCAGCTTGGCACGCTCGGCGTAGTTGCGGCCACGCAGGTTCACGGCTCCGTACTCGGTTACAATCCACTGAGTCTGAAAACGGGTGGTGACCACACCAGCGCCAGAAGTCAGATGAGCCTTGATTTTATTGTGGCCCTTATTGGTCTTGGCAAGCATGGCCAGGAACGATATACCGCCCTGTGAACGCGACGAGCCATACACAAAGTCGTGCTGGCCGCCGATGCCGCTGAATATGCGCTCGCCAATGGAGTCGGCGCATACCTGGCCGGTAAGGTCTACTTCCAGACACGAGTTGATTGATACCACGTTGGGGTTCTGGGCTATGATAAAGGGGTCGTTTGTCCAGGCTACGTCGCGGAATATCATGTCGCGGTTATAGTTCATGTGGTCGTAGAGCTTGCGCGAGCCCAGAGCGAGCGATGCCACGGACTTGCCGGGTTCGATGCGCTTGAGCGAGTTGTCGATTACACCGCTTTCGAGCAGCGGCAGCACGCCGTCGGTCATAGCCTCGGTATGCAGCCCTAGATGCTTGTGGTCGGCAAGTGCACGGATTACGGCATTGGGAATGCCTCCCACGCCAATCTGCAGGGTTGCACCGTCGGGGATATGCTCGGCGATTGCTGCACCGATGCGCAGTTCGGCCTCGGTGGGCACTGCGGTTGGTACTTCAACCAGAGGGTCGTCGCATTCCACACAAGCGTCGATTTTATCGATGTGGATTACGGGGTCACCATAGCTGAAGGGCATGGCTTTGTTGATTTGAGCTATCACCACTTTGGCACATTCGACCGCCGATGTAGCCAGGTCGGCGCTGACGCCGAAGCTCACATATCCGTCGGGGTCGGGCACGGAACAGTTAATCAGAGCCACGTCGACGGGGCAAGTGCCGTCGCGGAACAGAGCGGGAACTTCGCCCAGGAAGCGGGGTATGCAGCTGCCGTTTCCTTCAGCTATGTACTGGCGCACCGAATTCGACACAAAGAATGAGTCGACAAAGAATGAGTCGGCCATCTCGGGCTTAGTGTATGGTGCGGGGCCTTTGGCTACTGCAAAGGCGTTGTACACTGTCACATTGCGGAGTTCGCTGTATCGGCGTGCCATTGACTCGGATAGTACCTCTGGGATGGAGGTACTGCCCTGTATGAACACATGGTCGCCGCTCTTTATCAGTTTTACGGCTTCGTCGGCCGTCATGAATTTTGCCATAAGAGCTTATTTAGGGGTTTACTCTACAGGGTGGTCTTTCCTGAATGCCTGTAGGCGGGTGTCGAGGCGCTCGTAGTCTTCGTCGCGTGTCAGCAGCGGCACACACACTCGCACGCCCTGCTGGAACGAGCCGGTGCTTTTGAGCGATATGGTGCTGATGCCGTAGCGCATGAGCTCCTTCTGGAGTTCGGCTCCGCTCAGAGTGCCATATTTGAGGGTGAAGAAGAAGCCGTCGGATATGGGTTTGCCGTCACCGTCGTGGCTGTAGAGCAGGTCGAAGCCTCCGCGTTTGAATATCTCCTTGGCGCGTTTGGCACGCTCGCCGTAGGCCGAGCAGTCGGCCACAAAGTCGAGCCGACCGTCGGCGGCGGCTCCGAGCATAGCTGCAAAGCCGTATTGCGCCGAGTGGCACACGCCCGACGATGCCACATAGAGCACGCCGAAGATGTAGGCGTCGCCGTAGGCGGGCACGCCGTAGAAGTCGCGGTAGAAGTCGTATTTGCGGTCGTACACTTCGGGGCCCATGCACACCAGGGCTATACGCTGGCCGGCATAGCTGAATATTTTCGATGCCGAGAGGAAGAGTATGTAGTTGTCGGTGTAGCGTGCAACGGTGGGAATGAACGGTTCCTGACCGGGGCGGCCATAGCGGTGGCGGAAATCCATGCCTATGTATGCGTGGTCTTCCATCACTACTACGTCGTGACGTGTGGCTGCCTCGCCTATAATCCGGAGTTCTTCTTCGGTGAGGTTGGTCCACGCCGGATTGTTGGGCGTGGAGTAGATCATAGCGGTCACACGGCCTTCTTTGAGTACATTCTCCAGGGCGTCGCGCAGGGCGGCACCGCGGTAGTTGTAGATGTCAATCGACTCCTGGCGCATGCCCAGCACAAAAGCCTGGTGGTGTTGGGCGGGGAATCCGGGGTCGAGAAACAGTATGGTGTCGCGTCCGGGCAGGCGGTCTTTCATCATCAGCATGGTTGTGAAGCAGCCCTGCATGGAGCCTACAGTGGGCACAATGCAGCGCGGCGGCATGTCGATGTTCATGAATGCCTTTATGAATCGCGAGCCGTTCTGTTTCAGCTGCGGTATACCGGTGATGTTCGGGTACTGGTTTGCCACGCCGGCGCGCAACGCCTCTATCTCGGCCTCGATGCCTATGTTGCTGGGAGGCAGGCCGGGGTTACCGAGTTCGAGGTGCAGAAAGGGTTCGCCTTCCTGCTGCTGTATAGTGTCGGCCACGGCCAGAATCTGGCGGATGGTGGCGTGGTCGACATCACTTATCGAAAAGCGGTCGAGAACCTGCTCGAGCGCTTCTTTGCTTATTGGCAGCATAGTTTATTTGGCTTTAGAAAGTCCGAAACGGAAAGCGGCCAGGTTAGCGTCGACCATGGCCTGGCCCTTACGGCCGAATATAGCGCGGATGGCATCTTCGATTTTCTCGGGTTCGATGCCGGTGAATGGAGCGCAGGCACCCAGCAGCACCATGTTGCTGGAGCGTACGGTGGCCACTTCCTTGGCGGCGGCGTCCATGTCGAAGGCTACCACGTGGGGCAGCGCGTTGAGCTCGGCCAGCAGCGCTTCGTGCTCGGGATAATCGGGTATGTTCACAAACGGAGCGGTGTTGGTCACCACGGTGCCGCCGGGCTTGAGCCAGGGCAGGTAGCGCAGAGCCTCCATGGGTTCGAGGCTGACAATGAGATCGGCGCCGCCCTGCGGTATGAGGTCGGAAGCTATAGGGTCGGACGACAGACGGAGGTTCGACTGCACGTCGCCGCCTCGCTGGCTCATGCCGTGTACTTCGGCCTGCTTCACATAAAGGTTTTCTTTGAGGGCCGCGCTGCCCAGAATGGTGGCGATAGAGAGGATACCTTGTCCGCCCACGCCGGCTAATACTATATCGGTTTTCATTTTTGTCAATAGGATTTAAGAGTTATTTCTTAGGTGCGTGGCGGCGTGCGGTCTGTATACATTCGCGGCGCGAAACAATTACCGACAGGCCGGGATAATCAATTTCTTCTTTGAACAGGTCCATCATAGCCTGGTGGTTCTTGGGCAGGGAGTCGATGGTGCGCACGTGGGCCGGGTCGGCGCCGAGGCCAAGGCATATATCTTCGAGTTTGCCGGTGCCCTGCGAGTCCTGTCCGCCGGTCATGCCGGTGGTGAGGTTGTCGCTAATAATCACTGTGATGGGTGAATTTTCGTTGATGGCATCGAGCAGGCCGGTCATGCCCGAGTGGGTAAATGTCGAGTCGCCGATAACAGCTACGGCGGGGTGTTGTCCGGCATCGGCGGCGCCCTTGGCCATGGTTATCGACGCGCCCATGTCGACTACGGTGTCGATGGCGTTGAACGGAGCCAGCCAGCCCAGGGTATAGCAGCCTATATCGCCGAATACCTTGGCATTGGAGTAAGTGGCCAGAACATCGTTCAGTGCGTGGTATACATCGCGGTGGCCGCAGCCCTGGCACAGTGCCGGCGGACGGCGCACTACCTGCTTGGAGGCAGCGGGGGCCTCGAGGGCGGGCAGTCCGAGAGCCTGGCGCACGCAGTCGGGGTTGAGTTCGCCGGTGCGTGGCAGACGTCCGTCGAAGCGGCCGCTTATGTTGCAGTCGTCGCAGAGAATACTGCGGAGTTTCTGCTCGATGAAGGGCTGCCCCTCCTCGATTATCAGCACATGGTCGCACTCTTCGTAGAGGCGGCGCAGCATTTTGCGCGGCAGCGGATATTGCGAAATCTTCACTACCGGGAAGGGGCAACCCTGCGGGTAGTTCTCCATCAGATAGTTGTATGCGATACCCGAGGCTATGATGCCCAGCGAGTGGTCGGGGCCGTCGGTGTAGCTGTTGAAGGGCGATTTTTCGGATTCTTCTTCAAGCTGCTTCCACTGCTCCAGCAGCACGGGATAGCGTCGTTTGGAGTTTCCGGGCATTAGTACCCACTGATCGGTATCGACAGGATATGACAGCGCACGCTCGGCAGCGGCTTCTTCGGCACATTCCACCACGGCGCGCGAGTGGCTCAGGCGTGTTACCAGGCGCATCATCAGCGGAATGCGCATGCGCTCGGAGAGTTCAAAGCCATAGGCGGCCATGTCGTAGGCTTCCTGCTGGTTGGAGGGCTCCAGGGCAGGCACGAAAGCGAAGTCGGAGTAAAAGCGCGAGTCCTGCTCGTTCTGCGACGAATGCATCGAGGGGTCATCGGCGGCCACTACTATCAGGCCACCGTTTGCACCGGTGAATGCACTGTTGACAAAGGGGTCGGCGCAAACGTTCATACCCACATGTTTCATACACACCATGGCGCGTTTGCCGCAGAACGACATGCCTAAGGCCTCTTCCATGGCAGTTTTTTCGTTAGACGACCAGTGGGAGTGGATTTTGCGTTCTTTAGCCAAAGGATTTCCCTGGATAAACTCGGTGATTTCTGTCGAAGGGGTGCCGGGATAGGCATATACACCCGACAAACCTGCGTTGATGGCGCCAAGAGCCAAAGCCTCGTCGCCAAGTAATATCTTGCGCATAGCGTTCATGGATTATAGATGTAAAGATTGTTCAGTTAATGCGATATGCCACAAAGGTAGTCAACTTTTTTGAATCCACCAAATATTGGCGCGGCGACAGCCGAAAAAGTCGGTGCGTTTATGCAAACATTTCACAATTAATCCACAAATAATGATTACAACCAAAGTTTTAACAGCTAAAATTTTGTATCCTCAAAGATAAGTGTTAACTTTGAAGTTCCAAAAATTCAATCCGTAAACCCCATGAAAAGAACCCTGCTTGCGGCTGTAGCCGTGCTTCTGCTCTCGTTCGGTATGAGCGCCCAGAATAAGGGCACCCAGATGGCCGGCATTGCTTTCTACAACCTTGAAAACCTCTTTGACACGATTCCGAACAACCCTGAGAACCGCGACGAAGAATTTACTCCCGGAGGTCAGCGCCAATGGGACGGGCGCAAGTACTGGAGCAAAATCCACAATCTGGCATACGCAATATCGCAGTTCACCACACCTACCACTCCATACGGTCCGGCAATTATCGGTGTTTCGGAAATCGAAAACATCTCGGTGCTGCAAGACCTGGTGGCACAGCCAGAGATTGCCAAATGGAACCTGCAGATATGCCACCACGACTCACCCGACGCCCGCGGCGTGGACGTGGGCATGCTATATAACCCGCGCTATTTCAAAGTTGAAAATGTAACCAACCACCGCCTCACCGCAGTGCCATTCCGCACCCGCGACCAGATGTGCGTAGTTGGCTCGCTGCTGGGCCAGCGCATTGCCGTGATTGTGAACCACTGGCCATCGCGCCTGGGCGGACAGACCAAATCGGAGCCCAACCGCATGGCTGCGGCCGCTCTATCCAAGGAAATCGCCGACTCGCTGTGGCAGCGCGACCCCAATATAGGCGTGATAATAATGGGCGACCTCAACGACGACCCCATGGACCGCAGCTGCGCCGAAGTACTCGGAGCCAAACGCGATTCCAAGAACTTGGGCGAACATGGATTCTTCAACCCCTTCTGGAAAAAACTCGACGACGGCATCGGCACCCTGGCCTACAAGAGCGCCTGGAACCTTTTCGACCAGATTATCATATCGGGCAATCTGGTGGATACCCCCGAAAACAAATGGCACTTCTACCGCGCCGACGTTCTTAACAAGGAGTTCCTCAAAGATACTGAAGGCAACCGCCAGGGATATCCCAAGCGCACTTACTCTGCCGGAATGTTCCTCAACGGCTACTCCGACCACTTCCCCACCGAAATACTGCTTATGCGAAAGGTGGAACGCAAAAAATAACAACTACTTGTTCAATAAATAAAATATAGCAACATGAAAAAACTATTACTCTCAATGGCCGTGCTGCTTGGTGCATTCACCATGTCGGCAGAGCCTGTGACTGTAGATTTCAGCACCGCCACCAATCTGCCCACAACAGAGGCCGAGGAACCTTCGACAGCCACTATCAATGGCGTTGACTTTACATTCGTAAACTGCAAGCAGGGAAAATACCAAGGTGCTACTTATCTGCAGATTTCAGGTAAAAATCACGAAGGTAAGGCTTACATGGAATTTACTGCCGGTTTTGCCGTAGAAAAAATTACTATGCACACCGGCACCAACGCATCTACAAATGTTACCGTACAACTCTACGCCAACGACGTAGCCGTAGGCGGTGCCCTGAAACTGGGTGAAAAAGACGCCGATTTCACTATCGCCGTTCCCGCAGCAAACCAAGCCGCAGGCACCAAATACAAACTGGCCACTTCGAACAAATACAACGCCCAGATTACCACTCTGACCTTCAACGGTGACGGCTCAGCAGTAGAGCCTCCTGTGGTTGAAACCAAAAAGGCTGCCAACATCGGAGAGTTCCTTAAAGCTGCCGATGCTGACAACCTCACTGAAATCACCTCGACCGTAACCGCCGTATATCAGAATGGCCGCTACCTGTACGTGACCGACGCCACCGGCAACCTGCTGGTTTATGGTGATCTCGACACCAAGTACACCAACGGCAACATTATCCCCGCTGGCATCACCGGCAAGTACCAGAACTTCTCCGAGGGCCTGCTGCAGATGTCGAGCCTCGAAAAGGCTACCTTCAAGGCAGGTACTGCCGGCACCGCCGTACAGCCCGAGGAAATCACCGTTGAGGAAATCGGCACCGATATGGTCAACAAATACATCGTTGTAAAGAACGTAAGCATCGCCAAGGCCGAGGCCGCCAACACCTACGACCTCACCGACGAAACCGGCACCATGGCACTCTATAACACCTTCTACAACTCGCAGTATTACGATGTAGTTGAAGTAATCGAAGGCAGCGAACTCAACGTTGAAGGCTTTGTAAGTGTACACAGCGGCGTTGCCCAGATTACTCCGGTTCGTGTATATAGCGCCACCGGCATGGAACAGGTTGCAGCTCCGGTGTTCACTCCTGCCGCAGGCACTGTAGAGGAAGGCACTGAAGTAACCATTGCCTGCGCTACCGAAGGTGCTAAAATCTATTACACCCTCGACGGCACCACTCCCTCGGCAACTTCTACCCTCTACACCGCTGCCATCGTAATCAACGAGGAAACCACCATCAATGCCATCGCCATCAAGGAAGGCATGCTCGACAGCCGCGTAGTTGAAGCCAAATACATCATTAGCGAACCTGTGGTTATCACCGGCGACGCTCAGTTCAACTTCGGACAGCCCAACACACTCAACCCCGCACAGAACATTCCTACCTCTGACACTCCCGCAGGCGATGCAATCGACGGCATAAAGTTCACCAACAACGGTGTAACTGTTGAATTCAGCGCAGGTTCGAGCGCATCACGCATGTACTACGGCTACAACACCGGCGTTGAAGCTCGTCTGTACAAGACCGGCACCATCACCATCACTGCTCCCGAAAACAACCCCATCAAGATGGTTGAATTCACCGGCGCAGGCATCGGCAACCTCTCGGTCGACGGCACTCCCGTTGAAAACATGACCTGGACTTCCGAAGCCGGTGTAGACAAGTTCGTGGCCACTGCCGTTGAACAGCAGGAAACCAAAAACGGTCGTGTAGACTTCAAGACCATCAGTGTTACCCTCGAAAAGTCGGGTGTAATGAACATCGAACTCGACCTCAACGCTCCCGTTGAATACTACAACCTCCAGGGCGTACGCGTAGAGAATCCCACCAGCGGCCTCTACATCCGTCGTCAGGGCAACAACGTAAGCAAGGTGGTTCTCTGATTCACCTGCATAAATCCCATAAAAAACCGCGTCCGGCATAATACCGGACGCGGTTTTTTTTGTGTAGTTGCGACGGCGGACGCAGTCATTCACAATCATACGACTTCTATAATTACGTCGACCGTCAATCCAATCGCACCCACGCTATCATGGACATCTGCCCGTGATGTGACTATAGTAAGCGGGAGTCCATTTATGACGGCAAGTGCCGTATGCGTCGATTTTCCTTGCGAGTCGCGTGCGACAACATTCAATTCCCGGCTCAGGCGGTGAATAAATCCGGTTGAGATTCATCACAATACAAAAACCACTCAGAGATACGCTACCCCGGCGTTTACAAATATTGCGGAATGAGGTCTTAGAAAAACGAGGCTGTGTCGTAATTTTGACACAGCCTCGTCGCTATTATGCAATGGCCGGTTAGTTCCAGTTAAGATTCCAGATGGCCACTCGTTCGGAGTTGGTGGTCTTCTGACCAAGGCAATCATTGACAATCTCGATTACGAAGTCACCCTGGATGTTCACGTCCATGCTGAAATCGTAGGCCTTGAACTGCTCGATGGTGTCGAGCTTCACGGTCTGAGTCTTGACAACAGCGCCGTTCTGCTTTATGTTGACGGTAAACTGGCACTGAGTATCCTTATAGGCAAAACCGTACTTGAACGACAGGGTAGCGATGCCGCCGCTGAGAGTCGACGATGTCAGCGTGCCGGCCGAACCTGCCTTACCGTTGAGGCATGGCGCCAGAGTGCTGACGCTGCCGATGAAGCCGAAGCGCGGATTTGAATCAGGCTTGCCGGCCTCCTGACCGCCGAGAATATTGCTGTTCACTGCAGTCCAGCCCGATGTGCTGGTGTATGTGCCGTAAGTACTCTTGGGTACACCGCCGTTGAAGGTGCTGAAACCGGCTTTGTCGTCGTCTGTCACAGGGGGGTCCGGAGGAGTAACCGTACCGCCGCCGGCACCGAGTTTCACGTTGTCGACACACCAGGTAGCGTAGTTGCTATCAGTAGTGGCCACATAGCGGAAACCTATGTAGATAATGCCGCTGAAGGCGCTGAGGTCGAGAGTGCCGGAGTTCTCCCAGCTTGAGTAACCGCTTGCCGGAGCAGAAGGCAGAGCGGGCTTGAGCTGAGTCTTGGTGGCAGTATTAGGGTCGGCCGAAGTAAGCACGTACACCTCAAGTTTGGTTGTGGTAGAGCTGTAACCGTTCACCTGTGTGTCGAAAGCCAGAGTCTTGTTGCTGACTTTGCTCATGTCGACGGGAGGAGTGATAAGCCACTGGTCGAAGGGAGCTACGCCGTTGTATCCGCTTATGGTAACGTACCAGTTGGATTCGAACTCGCGTGCATACCATGTCTTGTTGCCGCTTACATTAACCTGAGTCCAGGTCGAAGGAATAGCACCGCCCTCGAAGTTCTCGTCAAGCGAGCTTACAGGGTCTGCCGGAGGAGTCACGGGGGTATCGCCGCCACCGTTGCCCAGCTTGTATTCAGTGGCATTCTTCAGACCGGGGCCGCCACAGTACTTCATCACATCACCCTTGAGGCTTACCTGCTTGCCGAGGTTGCCGGGCACCTTCTGCAGCGACAGAGCGTCGCGCATGGTAATGGGCAGCTGTATGCCTATACACTTGGTGTAGTCAGTTTCATTGGGGTCGGCAGCGATTACAAAGTTAGTGTTGGCAGCATCGTCGAGGCCGAAAATTGTGCCCGACAGAGTGGTGCTCGAACCGCCGGTAGGCATGGAGCCTACAATGTAGCCGCTAACCCACACACCGCTTGCCACGGCTTCGGTTGTACTGGTGGGATTCATGGCCACAATCTGGCCTACATTGTAGGGCTTTTCGGCCGAGCCGTCGCCGGACTCAATGCCTGTGTTTATGCCCTCAATGGTAAATTCGTCGACAGTTCCGCGGTTGTCGGTCACGCCGTAGGTGCCCATATATTCAGCGAATGTACCCTTTACACTGATGGCTTTGCCATAGTTGCCCGGGTTTTCGCGCAGGTTGCCGACCTCGCGCAGCTTGGAGCCGGAAGGCAGTGATATTACCAGACACTGAGCCAAATCTTTGGTTTCGGGAGTTTCGCCAATTACCAGAGTATTTGCCAAGGTCACATCAGAAGTCCATTCTATGTCGCTGTTGCCGCTTATAGTTTCAACTTCGGGGCCTACAGCGCCAACAATGTAACCGCTTACCCAGCCGCTGGCCGGAGTGCCGTCAGCCTCGAGTTTCACTGCCTCGGCCACGGTATAGGGGTTGTCTTTTGTACCCGGGCTTACAGTAGGATTGCCGAAGTTCATACATCCGTCTTCGTCAATCAGCACCAGCTGCCATCCGGTAGTGCCGTAATAGCTGCAGATGGCCACAACGTCGCCGCGGCCTTCGGGCAGGGTCTTGTTCCAGAAGTTGGAGTAACCCGATGTACGTACAGGCAATGTGGAGCCGTTCACGTCGAGTATATTCTGGTTGACACCGCTGGAGTGGTAGGTTGAGAAGGTCTGAGTGCCTCCGTTCTGGAATTCCACGTTGTTGAAGCGGACAATCTGGCTCTGCCACTGGCGCAGCCCCTTGGGATTGGAGCTGAGCTGGTCGAAAGAGTTCACTACGAGGGTGTCGATGGTTTCTACATTCGGCCAGCCGTTGAGCTGTACGTGAGCCTCAAAGAATTCGGGGCCCATGAAGCTTGTTTCCCAGGCGTTGCCGTTCTCGTACCACTCCGGCATGCCAAGCTGCTGCAGACCGTTGTACTTGCCTATGTACATGTCGGTGACGTCGAGTACAACTTCCTGTCCGCGGCGGTATTTCAGATACAGGTTATATGAGTTCACGCTCATGGCCAGCGAACCGGTTTCGTCCTGGATTACCAGCGATTTGAACACGTTGCCGGCTTCGTCGCTGGTGGTTACATGTCCGTGGATGATAATGCGGTCGCCATAGTTCTTGGGCAGCGGAGTGCAAGTGGCGTCCTGCTCGTTGAGCGCTTGTTTGAGGGATTCGCTCCAGAGGCCTATCTTTGTGGCATAGTTCACGGCGTCGTCCCAGTACATGGTTTTAAGCTCGTAGATAGTGGTGTTGGGCTTAATCGTGGCCACCGGCTCTTCGATGCGCATTTCGTCGAAGTCGTCCTGGCACGATGTCAGCGCTACTGAGCCGCCAAACAGAGCGGCCAGCACCAGTATATATGATTTCAAGTTTTTCATTGTTCAACTATTTGATGATGACGTTCTTAACCTCCCATGTACCGGCCTTGGCGGCGGTGCTGGTGTAGTGGAATGCTATCTGTATTTTCTTTCCGGCGAACTTGGCCAGACTGATGCTGCCCGAGGGCACGAAACTCCAGCCCATCTCGGCAGGGTATGTGGTGCCTTCGAGTGTTTCCCATTCGCCGCCTTCCACGCGAGCCTCTACCGTAGCCTGCTGGCGTGCGGTGGCGATGTCGGCGAAGAAGTTCAGCGCATGCTCAAAACTCAGAGCCGGGGCACTTGCCGAACCAAGATCGATTACGGGCGACACCAGACGGCTGTCGGAGTCGAGATTAGTCTGCGATTCGCTTTCATAAGCGGTTGCCACGGCACCATAGCTGGCCGAACCTTTCCATACGGCGTCGAGGCCCGAGGGAAGATTTATATTCTCGATTGTGAACTGGCCGAGCGAATTGGCAGCGAAAGTTTCGCTGAATATGGCATCGCTGGTATCGGGAACATCTGGACCCTTGCCGTCGAGCATATAGTCGGTGAGATTCTTCAGGCCCGGGCCTCCGCAGTACTTCATAACATCGCCCTGAAGCATCACTTCCTTGCCGAGGTTGGCGGGCTGATTGGCCAGCGACAGGGCGTCGCGCATAGAGGCCGGGAGCTGTATGCCTATACACTCCGAGGCATCCTTTACATCGGCCGAGGCTGCAATAACCATGTTGGTGGTAGCGGCATTTTCAATACCGAATACAGTGCCGGACAGCAGAGTAGCATCGCCTCCGGTGGGCATAAAGCCTACAATGTAGCCTTTGACCCAAACGCCCGATTCAACAGCTGCGGTGGTGCTGCCCGGAGCCATGGCTATCACCTGATCCACGCCGTATGGCTTGGCTTTGGTGCCGTCGCCGTTCTCGCCGGGCTGCACAGGCTGGTCGGGTTCATCGCTCTCTTCGAAGTCCTGGCATCCGTTGCTGTCGATAAGCATCAGCTGCCAGTCGGTGCCGTAGTAGCTCAGAATACCGGTCACAGAGCCGTAGCCCTGGGGCAGGAGTTCGTTTTTGAACGATGCGTATGCGCTGTTGCGCACCAGCAGCTGGTTGCCGCTTTCGTCAATTATATAGCGGTTGGTAGAGGAGGTACCTTCGGCGTAGGGCTTGCCGGGGGCGTCCCAGCGAACGTTGTCGAAGCGTACCAGACGGCTCTGCCACAGAATCAGCCCCTCTGTCGACTGCTTGGCAGCCAAGACATCGGGGATAGTGGCCGGGATGGTGTCGACCAGCTGCGGGTTTGACAGACCATCGACCTGAGCGTGGGCAGCGAAGACTTCGCTGTCCATAAATGTCATGGAGGGGGCATTGTTGTAAGTGCCTTCGCCTCCGAGCTGCATAAGGCCGTTGTAGCCGCCGATATTCAATTCGGTAACGTCAATGACTACTTCCTGTCCGAACTGATAGGTCTGGTAAAGGTCGTAGGCATTAATCGACAGGTTAAGGGCTGCCGAGCCGTCGTATATGATTACCGATTTGTATATATTGCCTGTTTGGTCGCTCGAAATCACGCGGCCCCTGATAATGGTATGCTCGCCGGCATCGTTCAGACCGATAGTCTTCACGTAATTGCGGTCGGCGGTCCAGTAGGCGGTCTTGAGGTCGAGAATCGACGTATTGGCCTCGATAGTGGCGGAGGGTACCACCATCGGAGGACTCACGAAATCGTCGCCGCACGAAGTCAGCGCTGCTGCGCCCATCATAGCGCCTGCTATGTATAACAGTGATTTTTTCATTGTTTCTTTAGTTGACGGTGATACATCAGAATCTTACACCTGCATTGAGGAAGATGCGGATACCCTGGGCATACTGGTAGCGGTTGGGATAAGCGTCGCGGTTCCAGTTCTTGGTATCGATTCGGCCCTGCTGGTAAGCATAGGTAACGATGTTCTTGTTGTTGAGAATATTGTTGATGTTGAGGTTGAAGTTCAGCGACACCTTGCGGTTGATGTAGATGAGCTTGCCTATCGACACGTTTATAGTGAAAGCATCTTTGAGCTTGTCCTGCTGGGCGAGTTCCTCGATTTTTTGCAGAAGCTCCTGCTCAGTGCCGTACTGCTGCCACAGGTCGGGCTGTGCGCGGTGGTAAACCGGAGCGAGGTTCACATAGGAGTTGCCCTGCCATGTGCCGTTGATGCCGAAGAACCACTGGTAGGGAGCGGCCCAGTCGATACCTATGTTCATGTTGGTATTGGGAGTCGAGCCCAGGAAGTAGTTCTTGAGGTACACGGTGTAGGTGGAGTCGGGATACAGACCGTTTTCTACCGTACGGGTGGCCTGGGGATTGTTCTTGTATTGTGCGCGGGCAAACGAGCCGATAGCCGACAGTGTCACTGTGGGGCTTGCCTTGAATTCCATACCTACTTCTATGCCTTTGTACACTCGTTTTACACCGGCCAGAGTGTTGTTGGTATAGGTGTTTATGCTTTCGTCGTAGAAGCCGAAGCGCTCTGTAGCGTTGTTCACGGCGGTATAGTAGCCGGTAACAGAACCGCGGAAGTTGCGGTAGTTCCACATGTAGCCCAGGTCGAAGGCGAGGTCGCGCTCGCTCTGGGGATTATCGACTGTTGTGTTCTTCACACGCGGCAACACGTACACGTCGTCGGGCAGCGGGGCGCGTGTGCCATATTCGGCATGGGCGCTGAGGTAGTTGCGTCCGTTTACCTTCCAGGTGGCGCCTAATTTTACGGCTGCGTTGTCGAAAGTGAGCATATCGCCGTAGCCCAGCGAGTTATTCGGGGCACGGCCATTGCGCATGCGGCCTTCGCGCTGGAACTGGGTGTAGCTGACCTTAAGGCCATAGTTGAAGTTCCAGTGAGGCAGCACTATGAGGTTCTGCAGCCATGCTTCGGCACGCAGAGCGTAGATGTTATAGTTGTAGCCGAACTTGTCGCCTTTGACAACACGGCGGTTGGGATTGTCGAGGTCGTTCTGCAGGTTGTTCGGAGCGAGGGTGATGTCACGGTCCGAGAATGGGTCGATATCAAGCCAGAACTCGCCGCCCAGGAGGTCGCGCACTGTCTTGTAGTTCATGCTCTTGGTGTAGTTGAGCGACACACCTCCCTGAAGCGACATAAAGTCGTTCATGCGGTAGTTGAGGTAAGAGTTGAGCATGAAGTTAAACTGGTTGTTGGTGCGGTTCTCAAGTATGTACGACGAGCCTTTTTTGTCGGCTTCCGACAGTGTCTGGTTCTGTACATTGTTGAGTTCATTAACTCGGTAGAGTTCGTCCCAGTCGATCTGACGGGTATTCACGTCGTTGAGCCAACGTTCGGTATAGAGGTCGAACAGTTCCTGGTCGTCGGCGTAATACGAAGGCAGGTAGCGGTAGTATGTAGGATTGGGGTCATTGGCCTTATAGTACTGCAGGGCCGAACGGTTGTAGTGTACCCAGCGGGCAGCCACGGCGGTATTGACCTGTACACGGTCTTTCTTGAACAGCCAGTTGAGCATCACGGTGGGGTCGTATGTTTCGGTGATTCGGCTCGAACGCTTCTTGCCGTCCTGATATCCCCAGAAGGGGTTGTAGAGGTTTGAGCCTGCCAGGTCGTATGCTTCCTGAAGGGTTGCGCCGCCGGTGGCACGCTGAGTGGGGCCGCCGAAGGCAGTGAGAGTCAGCGAGTGGTTGGGGTTGAGAACCTTTTCGAGCGACAGGAACAGACCGCCCGAGTTGTAGAATGTACCCTCCATCACGCCTTCATTGGCGTAGCGTCCTATGGCGCTCATGGTCAGAGCCCATCCGTGCTTGTTAAGGCCGGTGGCATAGGTAACCATGCCGCGGAGCATGTAGTTGGAGTTGGTATAGGCCACCGAACCGTTGAAGCCGGGGGCGTAGGTATCGGTTATGGTGTTATAGTTAACCGAACCGCCAAGGTCGCCGAAGCCGTATGCGGCGGCATCAAGACCTACCGAGGTGGTTTTGTTGCGGAAAGCACGCGAGGTCATGCCCAGCAGCGACGAGAAGTTGAATCGTCCGCGCACGAGGTCGTTCATGGCCACGCCGTTGATGTATACGGTCTGATAGGCGTTGTCGAGGCCGCGGAAACGATAGTACATGGGGCTGAAATTGTATGATGCGTTTTTGTAGAACACATCGTCGCCGGCTCCGTTAAGGGCCGATACCCCCTGCGAGGTACCTTCTTCGTCCTCAAGCACTGCATCATCGAAGAACAGGTCTTCCTGATCGGAATAGAAATCGTCGGCGAAGTCCACGGGCTGAAGGCGGATTGTGCCGAGCGAGTTCTCGCCGGGCAGGATATTGACATCGAATCCGGCAGCGGCATAGCCTTCACAGGTTACGGTCACATACTTGGTGCCGGGAACAATGCCGCTCAAGCGAAAATCGCCGCCAAGACCGCTGTCGGCAGCCTTGTCAAGAATGCTCACTGTGGCTCCGTTGACAGGGCTTCCCGAGTTGCTGTTGACCACCATACCGGTAACGGTAGAGGTCTGCGCTGTTATCGACATAGCTGCCGACAAAAGCAATAGCAGAAACAGTTTTAGTCTCATAGAAGTGGTAAATTATTGATATTTAATTGAATTATATTTATTTATCCGGCCTTTGACGCCACAATGGCACTCAAAAAAGCAAAGGGGTTGTAAAAGTACCATTTTTTTTTGGTTTTTTATAATTTTTGACCATAAATTTATTGTTAAATCTTTTATTTGACTTTTGCGGACATCTACAGCTACACGGCACTACATATCAGATACATATAAGCAAGCCGGCACAGCCTCCTTTACGTGAGGCTGTGCCGGCTGTATATTATCCGTACCTGCCGGACGGAATCAGTACTGTTCGGAGGCGTTTGGAAAGTCGCTGCTTTTAACGTCGCTGATATATTGCACTATAGAGTTGTTGATTATGGTGCCTAAGTCGGCATATCGACGCAGGAACTTGGGCGAGAATCCTTTGTTAATGCCCAGCATATCCTGAAGCACCAGCACCTGTCCGTCACAGCCGCCTCCGGCTCCTATACCGATAGTAGGTATATTCACCTCCTTGGAAACACGCTCAGCCAGAGCGGCGGGTATTTTCTCCAGTACCAAGGCAAAGCAGCCTATCTCCTCAAGCATGTGCGCGTCGGCTATCAGTTTGGCGGCCTCTGCCTCTTCCTTTGCCCGTACGGCGTAAGTACCGAACTTGTTTATTGACTGCGGAGTAAGCCCCAGATGACCCATTACAGGTATTCCGGCAGAAATTATGCGTTCGATGCTCTCGCGCACATCAGCGCCGCCCTCCATTTTCACAGCCTCGGCACCGCTCTCCTTCATTATGCGTATTGCTGAGGCAAGCGCCTCCTTGGAATTGCCCTGATATGTACCGAAAGGCATATCACATACAACCAAAGCGCGGCTGACACCGTTTGTAACACAACGGGTATGGTAAATCATCTGGTCAAGTGTTATGGGCAGAGTGGTATCGGAGCCCAACATTACATTGGCGGCCGAGTCACCTACGAGTATCACATCCATGCCAGCCTCGTCGACCAGACGGGCCATCGAATAGTCATAAGCTGTGAGCATGGCAATTTTCTCACCACGCTGTTTCATTTCGATCAGACGCATGGTAGTGACCTTGCGTGCTTTATCGACTGTGTTTGTTGACATAAAACTGCTATGTTTGAAATTGAGGCTGCAAAGTTAATAATAATATCCGTAAACATGAACTCTGAGCGTTAAAAATGCGTTAATATGACAAACACTTATTAGTTGCATGCTTTAGCGGCCAGAGATCGTAATCTCCTGTGATGCGGGTGAAATTACCGCAGGCCGATGACTGCAAAGACAGCAAAAACACGGAGCGCCGGCCCTCGTCATTGGCACTCCGTGTTTTTTATAGTCGGCTGGCGTTTACCTCGCTTTGCATGAACAATGCTGCCAGGTCGTTGAATTTCTCGGGATTTTCAGTGGTTAGGTATTCCACTGTACCGCCGCGTGTAAGTCGGCTCTCCATCCGGGGGTGGCGCTGCAGATAGTCGCTGAGCGATGCCGCCACAATATCGCCCTGCTCTATTATACGTATGCCGGCAGGCATGTACTGCCTTATTTTATTGATAAGCAGCGGATAGTGTGTGCAGCCCAGCACCACACTGTCGATTTTCGGATCGGCATCAAGCAGTCGGCTTATATACTTATGTACAAAATAGTCCGCACCGGGGCCGTCGGCTTCTTTATTCTCCACCAACGGCACCCACATGGGGCATGGCTGTCCGGTGGTGACGAAGTCCGGATAGAGTTTGGCTATTTCTATGTCGTACGACTGCGACGCAATGGTTCCGGGTGTGCCGAACACTCCCACGTGCCCTCCGGAACTCAACTGCCCCAACACTTCTACAGTGGGGCGTATCACACCAAGCACACGCCGCGTGGGGTCGATACCCGGCAGGTTGCGCTGCTGTATGCTGCGCAGAGCCTTAGCCGATGCGGTGTTGCAGGCTATTATCACCAGTGGACAGCCGCGGCTGAAAAGCTCATTGACCGCTTCGAGCGTAAACTGATACACTATGTCGAACGAGCGGTTGCCGTATGGCGCACGGGCATTGTCGCCCAGATATATGTAATCGTACTGCGGCAACAGTTTTCTGATGCCACGCAGAATGGTGAGTCCGCCGTAGCCGGAGTCGAACACACCTATGGGTCCGTCGATGCTTAACATTTCAGCATGCCGCTCTCATAACCAGGCGGCGGATGGTGTAAAAGTTGAATATGGTTATCAGTGCTATCAGTGCTGTACCGGCAAGTACAGGCGCCAATATGCTGCCGCCTGTAATGTCCATGGCGGCAAGCGACGGACGCCACAGCAGCGAGGCTGTCGCCGAGGCTGTTATGGCCAGCACAAGTACTACAAGGTTCACCAGGCCTACAAGGCGGTAGTAGTAACGGCATATCTGACCGGGTGAATAACCCAGCAGTATAAGGTCGCGCAGTTTTTCGCGACTTTTCTGTATCAGCAGGTATATGCTCAGCACAAGTATGAATACCGCCAGCAGTGTGATTATCACACCTACACTTGCCACTATGCCGGTAATCAGGGTCATAAGGTATATGGCGCGCGACGAATTTGCCTTGTCGCCGCCTATTTCTATGCCATGCTCCCCTAAGTAGCGCTCTATGGCCGGATCGCCGGGCTTGCTTACCTCTACAATCAGACGCGAGGGTGCTTCGACAGGCTGTCCTGGAGTGCCGTAGCGCTTGTTGGCCCACTGCATGAACTCTTCGGGCACGGCTATGGTGTTGAGCCGCGACGAGAAGCCGGCTATACGTGCCGGCAGACGGTCGTAGCGGCCGTTTCCTGCCAGAGCCACACTTATCGGCACCTTTCTGATAAGCTCCTCGCTCAGCTGCGGATAGCCGCGCGAGGCCGCGAAGCCGAAGTTGTATAGCGCAAGATAGTCTTTCGACAGTACTATAGGAATCATCGGGTCCGACGGGTCGAAAGTCCAGTCTGATGGACTGACGTCGTAAAATTCGTCGGGTATGGACTCAAAGAACAGGGCCGTAGACATCCTGCGGCCTCCAAGTTCTATATATGCTCCGACATCGAATTCGGCCGACTTGAACTCCCCTACTTTCTTTACCCATGGCTGACTGCGAAGCCGGTCGATTTCGTCGGGGGTGAAGGTGGTGGCTTCCTGCCTGCCGCCGCCTATTACCGACAGCAGAGGCACCGGCTTGGATATTATCATATAGTCGGAGCCGACAAAGGAGTCGTCACCGTCGCTGAAAGCTCCGCGAACATCGCTGTAGAAGCGTATGGCAGTAAGCACTATCGCCAGGCCCACCAGGTTTGCCACGGCGTAGCCTGCTATCTGCCCTACCGATATGTTTTTCTTTAACAGGTTCCAGACCATAGGTTCAGAGTTTTATTTCTACGATTGACTCGCCGGGGCTGTCGCCTGCCCGGAGCAACAGCGGATTGCCTACTGAGGTTGATATTATCGCAGCGTCGCGGCTATGGGCAGCCTCCATAATCATGCGGGCGGCTATGAGGTTGTTCTCGCGGTCGAGATGGCTTACAGGCTCGTCGAGCAGCAGAAAGTCGAATGGCTGGCACAAAGCCCGCACTATGGCCACACGCTGCTGCTGGCCTATCGAGAGCAGGCCTGCCGCGATGTCGTACTTATGCAGCAGATCGAACTCGGCCAGCAGATTTTTTATCTCCTGCTCGCTGAAGAAATCGGTCAGACGGTTTTTAAGCATTATGTTCTCGCACACGCTTATTTCCGGAAAAAGGCGCAGCTCCTGCGGCAGTAGGGCCAGATGGCGTCGGCGCAGCTCGCACCAGTCGCCGATGCCGAAACTGCGTATGTCGGTGGAGTTGAACAATATGGTTCCGTCGTAGTCGTGGCGGTTGCCGTAGATGAAGCTGCACATCGACGACTTGCCGGTGCCCGAGGCGGCCTCCACCGTGTACCTGCCGGGGCGCAAGAACGAGCGGCGACTCAGCCATACATCGCTATGCTCTATGGCTGAGTCGCCGCTTACTGTGCGGAATACCGCAGGCAGCGTATTTTCAAATGTTATGCTGTTTATTCTTTGCATCAATTACTCAACAGAGTCGACTATGGCCACGCTTACGGGCTCATAGTCCGACAATTCATCGTCATCGTAAAGTTCGTCGAACATTACAGCCTGTTCTTTCTGCATTTTGTTCATCTCGGCAATATATACCGATGCGGTCTTTATAAACAGAGCCATAGTGCCCGGACACTTGTCGGTGTATTCGGCTTCGGAGTGTATGCCGTCGGCATTCCATGAGCCGGTGGCCGACTTGAGCATTTCGGCTGCAAAGGCCATCATGCCCTGAGTTCCGTATACTTTGCCATTTGAATAGCTGTAGGCCAGAGTATTGGAGGGCAGCGACTCGGAACGGTTGCCGGGCTTGGCATTGTCGGCGCTTACTATCAGAGCATCATTTTGGTTGCTGAAGTAAATAGCATCGAGTCCTTTGATATTAGCCTGGGTCATATCGAGTTTCAGGGTATTGTCGTCTACAGTTTGGATATCAGGTACAGACGATGCTATGAATTTGAGTATTTCGGCGCTCTTGCCGGGTGCAAATTTGGCCACTACAGCACCGTTCTTTACAGGATAAGTGACGATGTTGTTGGATGCGGCTTCCAGAGATGAATAGTCAATCGAGCTTATACCCATGGCAATGGACTGCAGCGATTCAATAGCATCGACCAGTAAATTGTTTTCGATTGCACTGCGCAGAATCGGCAGGTCTGCCATCACTTCCTTGCCGGAAATACCCAGTGCGAACTTTGATTCACAGGCATCGGGTAACATATTCCAGGCCGAAAGGTCGGCCGACTTGTAAAAGCGCTCGTTGAACAAGGGCACATTTTTGCCCTCGGCATCGAGAGTCATCAGGTGGACCGATGCCTTGTGGCCGCTTTCGCCGGCGGTTAGAACCATATACGATATGTCACCGCCAAGCATGTCGGCGGGAACGTTCATCATGCGCATAAGTCCGTTGAGGTTCACGCCCATGGCGCTGAAGTTGCCCATGGCGCTGAAGTAGTTGTCGCCACTGCCCAGGTACTTGTGCGCCCACTTGGACATAGATTTGTCGGCGGCGCGCGACTTGATGTTCTTCACAAAGCGTACGGCATCGTCGGAATCTCTCTCCGTTACCATCCACAGCAGCTGGTCGGTATTGTCGATAAGCAAACATGCACCTTCCGCCAGATTCACGGCATCGAAACCGCTTTTATTCTCTATCTTCATATCGCAGACGTTGCTGATATAGTCAGTCAGGAGGTTCTTGTCGGTCACTGCTCCAAGCATGTACCACGAATTGAAGTTATTGCCCGAAGCTACAATCACCGACTCCGGATTCAAGCCTTTAATTTTAAGATAAGCATCGGCATTCTCGTCAAACTTTACATGCTCGCCTACCTGATTCAATAAATCGTCGATATACGGGCCGCGCACTATTCCGTCGGCCTCAGTCCAGTCGCCGCCGGCGCTGCGCAGCATTTTCTGAGGATTAATGGAAATGACAACCTGAGTCTTGTCGGGTACAAAGCCCAGCAGTTCAGACCGTACATCGTCGCCACGGTCTATGCCCGAGCATGCTGCCATCAGCAAGGCGATAAGGGCAAAGGAGAGTGTTTTTAGTTTGTTTATCATCTTTCAAGGTTTTGATTATCTTCCGCAAATTTACGTTTTTTATAGCTGATTACAAAATATATAGTGCTAAAAAAGCAACTTAGTTCCGTTCTGTATTGTTTTAATGCAAAAAAAAATACAACTATGAAACGCACTTACCGAATCAGTTTCGCACTGCTCATACTGAGTTCACTTATGATTGTACTGGAGATGTTCGATATTATAACACCCCCCGACTGGTTGTCGAACACCATCGGGGCCCTTATAATAGCAAGCCTCTATTCGGTGGTGTACATCCGCGTGCGCCGCTCTGTGCCCCGGAATAGGTTTTTTATTTGACAACTGCTGTTACGCGTAGATTCAAACATTCTTTTAGAGTTTGCGTATGATAGTCATGCCGTCGCGCAGGGGCAGAATCACTTTTTCCACACGCGCGTCTGCGGCTACAAGGTCGTTGAAACGGCGTATGGCATCGGTCTGGCCGTCGTGACAGTCCTCGGTAACTTTGCCCGACCACAAGGTATTGTCGGCAATTATATATCCGCCCGAGGGCACCAGCGGTAACACAGCCTTATAATATTCGCTGTACTGACGTTTGTTGGCATCGATAAACACCATGTCCCACGGGCCGGGCAACTGCCGGGTGAGTTCGAGGGCATCGCCAATATGGAGGGTGATTTTGCCGCCGCACGGTGCGGATTCAAAATAGCTGCGTATATCGTCGGCATACTCGTCGTCGAGTTCTACAGTATGCAGTTCCGCTCCTTCGGGCATACCTTCGGCCATGCACAGGGCCGAATAGCCGGTGAATGTACCTAATTCGAGCACCCGCATAGGGCTAATCATCTGTGTGAGCATTTTAAGCATACGGCCTTGAATATGCCCCGAACACATGCGCGGGTAAAGGCGGGTAAGCTGGGTATGGCGGTAGAGTTTTGCCAGGTGGGCGGGTTCCTCGCTGATATGTTGCTCGATGTACTCCTGTAATTCGTCTGTCATAATATACTATACCACAAAGCCATATGGGTCAACAACATGATTGCCAGCAGTATCCATGCCAGTTCGCGCCGGGCCGGGTAGCACATCACGGCGCAAATGCCGGCCGCGAACACATACAGCGGATAGAACCACACGAATGTGGTCAGAGGTGAATCGTCGGGACACTTGCCCAACAATGTCGAAAATCCCAGCACCGGCAGCATGAACAGTATAGTTACCGCCAAGAACCGGCGCGGTATCCGGGGCTGACGCTTGTCGCTCATTTCTTTTTCGATTTAAGATATTCTTCTACCGTTATGTCTATGCCGCGCTCAAGCGGGAACTGCGGATTGAAGCCGAAGTCGCGCTTGGCGTCCGATACATCGCAGTTCCAGTTGCGCTGCTTCATTATCTTGAATTTATCGCGGTTGAGAGTAGAGGGTTTTAGGCGTATCAGTCCCCACTTCTCAGCTACGACCGATGCCGCGTACACAGCCCACATGGGCAGTTTCACAGGCACTACCCATTTTCCGCCCAGACGCTTCGACACTATATTCCGGAATTCCTTCTGGGTGTAGGCTCGGTCTTCGCTGATTATGTATTTCTTGCGCAGCACGCCGGCGGCGAGAGCGTCGAACATGGCGTTCACAAGGTCGCTGACATAAATGAATGTCAACATCTGCTTGCGATAGCCGACTCCGAAGTCGAAGTGCGAGTCGATGCTCTTTATCATCATCAGATAGTCCTTTTCGTGAGGTCCGTAAACTCCTGTCGGCCGGAATATTATCCACGGCAGTTCGGGCTTGGTTTCCAGATATGTTTCAGCCTTTATTTTCGACAGGCCGTAGCGGGTGTTGGGGTTTGGTATGGTGCGCGAGCTTATGGGGGTATAGTTCTGCTCGTCGGCGGGTCCTACTGCGCTGAGCGAACTCATAAAAAGGAAGCGTTCGGGCACAGCGTTTTGGCTTATCAGTACCTCCACAAAGTCGCGCAGATACTGGAAGTTGATTTTGTTGAAGTCGCTGAAGTTGGTACACTTTGTGGCGCCGAGATTCCATATTATGTAATCCCAGCGGCCGGACTCAGGCACGGATGCGCGCAAGGTTTCGGCCACCGACCCGGGGTTGTCGTAGTCGAAAACCACAAATTTCAGTTCGGGTTCCTGCAGATAGCGGCGCGAGGTGCTTTCGCGCACACCCACGTATGTGTCGTAACCGCGGCTCAATGCCTCGCGGGCTATGAAACCGCCGATGAAACCGCCGGCGCCAATTATCAGTATAGTCTTTTTCATAATAAATCTAACGTGTCAATTATGGCTTTCTTATAGCATGCCATGGTTTTACGGGCAAAATCGCCGGTATTGAACTTGCGTATGTATCGTGCGCCCTGCTCGGCCAGCTTGCGGCAGAACCAGGAGTCGTCGAGCAGACGGCGGGCGGCATCCACGTAGGCATCCACGTCGTCGGGGTCGACATATACAGCCCCGGGGCCGCCGGCCTCCTCAAGGCATGAACCGGTGGCGGCAATCAGCGGTGTGCCGCTGGCAATGGACTCTACCAGCGGTATGCCGAAACCCTCGTATCGCGAAGTATAGCTCGAGAACGTGGCCGTGGCATAAAGCACCGGCAGGTCGGGCCACGACACCGGGCCGAGCCATTTCACACGGTGGGTCAGACGGTTGGAGGCAATATAGCGGTCAATCTCGGCGCCATAGGCCTTGTCGCGGCCGCCGGCTATGGCCAGTACCACGTCGTCGGGCAAGCCGCGCAGGGCCTTCACGGCCAGCAGCTGGTTCTTGCGGCTCTGAACTGTGCCCACGCTTGCTATAAAGCGCTCGGGCAGACCCAGGCGACTGCGCAATTCGTTGCACTGCTCGCCGCTGACCTTATTGAAGAACGCCGGGTCGCAGCCCTGGTAAATCACATCGATTTTAGCAGGGTCGATATTATAGTCACTGATGAGGTCGCGCTTGGTACACTCGCTGATGGCAATAACACGGGTGGCATTTTCGGCCGAGCGGCGGTACTTGAAGTCATACAGCCGGCGGTCGACGGCGGCATAGTCGGCCTTCACACGACGGTATATAAGGTCGTGGATAGTCACTACCGAGGCAATGCCGGCGCTTTTGATGTTCAGTGGAAGTTCGTTGCTGAGGCCGTGGTACACGGCCACATTGTCGGCACTCAGGGCCGCCGGTATTCCGAAAGTGCGCCACAGCGAGCCAAAGTGCCGGCCCAAGGCCGACTGCGGCTGTCGCAGTTCCACATTGCCCATGGCCAGGAGTTCGCTAAGGCGGTCGGAACACTTAACCTCAGGCGTATACAACAGATATTTGTCCGATGGAAAATGCACAGCCATTGCCTGCACCGTATAGCGACTGTAGTTGCCAAGACCGGTGAGGTTGCAGGCGGCGCGTTTGCCGTCATAGCCTATGCAGAGTTTGTTCTGTTCCATATTCAAATAGTTGTACCCCAGTTGCTTCGGTCGAGATTGCGGTAGTTTACGGCCTCGCTCATGTGGTGGGGCATTATTTCGTCGCTGTTGTCGAGGTCGGCTATGGTGCGCGACACCTTCAGTATGCGGTCGTAGGCGCGTGCGCTCATGTCGAACTTTATCATGGCATGCTGCAGTATGTCGGAGCTTTCTTTCGACAGCTGACACCAGCGCTGCAGCAGACGGCTGTTCATCTGTGCGTTGCAGTGTATCGCCGGCTCATCGGCAAAGCGCGCGGCCTGAATGGCCCGTGCCTTCACCACCCTCTCGCGTATGGCCGCTGATGGCTCGCCGGTAGCGGCATCTGCCAACTTTTCGAAAGGCACCGGCAGAATTTCAACCTGCAGGTCGATACGGTCGAGCAGCGGGCCGGATATTTTGCCCAGATACTTGTTTACGGCTCCCGGCAGGCAGGTGCAGGCCTTGGTAGGATGGTTATAGTAGCCACACGGACATGGATTCATCGAGGCTACCAGCATGAACGATGCTGGATAATCCACGTTGTATTTGGCTCTGGACACGGTTATATGACGGTCTTCGAGCGGCTGGCGCATAACTTCCAGTACTGTGCGACTGAATTCGGGTAGCTCGTCGAGAAACAGCACACCATTGTGGGCCAGCGAAATTTCACCCGGCTTGGGATTGGAACCTCCGCCTACCAGAGCCACCGGTGATACGGTGTGGTGAGGCGAACGGAACGGTCGGTGGGTAAGCAGCCGCGAACCTTGTTTCAGACGTCCTGCCACCGAGTGTATCTTGGTGGTTTCCAGAGCCTCGCGCAGTGTCAAAGGCGGAAGTATGGAGGGCAGGCGCTTGGCCATCATTGACTTGCCCGAGCCGGGAGGGCCCACCAGAAGTATGTTGTGGCCGCCTGCACAGGCTACCTCAAAGGCTCGCTTGACGTTCTCCTGGCCTTTGACCTCGCTGAAGTCGAAGTCGAAATACTGCTGTGCGGCGGCAAACTCGGCACGTGTATCTACCACGGTAGGACCTATCGACGGAAAACCCTGCACTATCTCCAGCACCTGGACTATATTCTTCACACCGTACACGGTAATATCATTTACCACTGCGGCTTCGGTGGCGTTTTCCTCCGGCACAATCATGTATTTGAATCCGGCCTTACGGGCCTGGATAGCCATGGGCAGTATACCGCGCACGGGGCGCACATGTCCGTCGAGCGACAGCTCGCCCATAATCATGTACGAATCCAGCTCTACGGGCTGTATCACTTCGCCTGCGGCAAGCAGACCAACGGCAATCGGAAGGTCGAAGGCGGCGCCTTCCTTTTTAATATCGGCGGGTGCCATGTTCACCACAACAGAGCGGCGCGGCAGATTCATGCCCGACTCGCGCAAAGCTGTGTTTATGCGCTCGTAGCTTTCCTTTACTGCCGTGTCGGGCAGGCCGACAATGGTGAAATTCCAGCCGCGCGCTTCCATCGACACCTCTATGGTCACAACCAGTGCGTCGATGCCCTGCACAGCGGCTCCGTAGGTCTTTACTAACATGGTGTTATTTTATATACTTTAGTGCCTGTGCGATAGATAAACCGCGATAAAGCTGTTTGCCGGTTGAGTCGGCTACCACAAAGAATGGTATCGCGCGGACGCCCAGACGGCTTATGGCGGGCGATGCCAGCGAACCTGCTCCCCAGCCCTGCAGCCAGCGCGAGCTATCGTTGCGTATGCTCTGTTTCCAGACTGTAGTGTCGCGGTCGACCGAAAAGTCCACTATGGCCAGCTGTTTGTCGTTATATTTTCGGCGCAGACGGCGCAACTGAGGCACTATGGAGTCGGCTCGCCCGCTTTCATTGTCGCTTATCACTATCAGCGACAGGCGACTGTGACGCGGATTATAGCTGCGCAGCGAGTCGTCGCTGTCGGCAAAGGTCATGGGCAGCACCGGCTTCGAGGCTTCCTTGGTCGCCACACGGTTGAGCATATATTCGAAGCTTTCGATTAAATTCAACGGATGTGCATCAGGCCCCAACATTCGTATCAGCGAGTCGGCTCCGGCCACATCGCGGGCCGCATCATAGCTGCCCGAAATGAGCATGGCCGATACAATATCGTCGGGGTTATCGCTTACATATTTTGCAATCAGAGCGTTGGCATCATCGCCCGGACGTAGCAGCACCTCGGCGTTGGCGTTGATGAATTTAGTCCAGCGCTTGTTTACATCGTTGCCTTCGAAGGTCGACTTATAGGGGTTCTGCCGGTTGAGCACACATTTGATTTCATCGCCGTTGCGGGCATACAGGCGCCCCATCAGATGATAGTCATTGTCGAATATCTCCACCATCACAGGCTGTCGCGACGAACCTGCGAATGTGAATTTGCCTTCACGCGAAGCAGTTATGCCTGTGTGCAGTGCATCGTCGCCGAAGTAATGGAAACGCATGTTGAACGTCGGCGCTCCTTCGATAGTACCGGTGACCTTGAAGTGCTCGTCGTCGCCGCAAGCTGCCATAAGACACATCCACAGCAGAGCAGCCAATATGTATACACCGCGACGCATCAGTCTATCTTGCCTCCTTTTACTTCTGTACGGTATTTGTAGCTGTCGCGCATCTGCTCGAAATTCTCCGGATTTGCCTTAAGCGCGGCAGTATCAGTCATGGGATTACAGGTCTGCACCAGATCGACCACGCGCACACTCGACGGTACCCTCATGCTTACATTCATGCCCAGCGATATGCGCGGCAGAGTAAAAAAGTTGGTTAGGGCGTCGAGCACCATCTGTGAGGCGCGTACCTTGCCCTCGTGCGAGTAGCCGGCAATGTGGGGTGTGGCAATGGCCGCACGGCGCAGCAGTTCGGTGCTGATGGCGGGCTCGCCTTCCCAGCAGTCGATTACGGCATTTGACACCTTGCCGCTGTCGAGCGCTTCTATCAGGGCTTCGGTATCCACCACTGGGCCGCGTGCGCTGTTGATGATTATTGGTGCACGACGCAGTTTGTCAAAGAACGATGCATCGGCCATATGCCAGGTGGCGTTGTCGCCGTCTTTGGTCAGCGGTGTATGAAAAGTGATGATGTCGGACTCTGCAGCTATCTGGTCAAGACTGCTCCAGCCGTCGCCGCCTTCGGCGCGTTCGCGCGGAGGGTCGCATACAAGCACACGCATGTCGAATGCCTTGGCCCACTTCTCCACTATAGAACCTACATGCCCTACGCCAACAATACCCAGAGTGTACTGCGACAACGGTCTGTTGGCCATGTGTACAATCGACGACATCACATACTGAGCCACCGCAGGAGCATTGCAACCTGGAGCGTTCACCACGGCTATGTGCCGTTCGGCGCAGTAAGCGGTGTCGATATGGTCGGTGCCTATGGTGGCGGTGCCTATGAAGCTGCAGCGCGAAAGCTCAAGCATAGAGCGGTCGCAGCGGGTGCGGGTGCGGGTAATCAGTGCGTCGGTAGGACGCATCTTCTCCACATCAATTTCAGCAGAGTCGAGATAACGCACGTTGGCATACGGCTCAAGCAAACCTGCCAGAAACGGCACATGCTTCTCTATAATGATATTCAAAGAACGATTTTCCATACGAAAAGGGCTATATATATTACATACAGCGACAGAATCGCCATATACGATTTTTCTGTGTTATGGATTGCGAAGAAATGGCTTACCCAAAAGGCCGCGCACACGTTCAGCGCGGGTATGTAGGTGATTATGTTGGTATAATCCACCATCATGGCAAGCACGGTAAACACCGACAGAACCGACAGAACTCCGTTGAATGAGCGCCGGCGGGCATTATAGGTAAGAACCTTGAAGAAGGTGAGTGTCATGCCTGCGAATAGCAACAGTATCGTCACAAGCACCGTCAGCAGCAGCACCATGGTTTCGGCCATATCAATGGCACTGAATATATTTACAAATGTGGGCCAGTGGAGTTGCGAGGGCTGAACCAGGCCGGACCCTATAATCAAACACCAGGGCGTGACTATGCCCAGCAGAGCGGCTATTGCTGTGCGCAGACCAAATATGCGCATCTGTATGCAACCGACCAGAAACACAAGCACATAGCCGGCATATACATACTGCGTGGCCGTACCCGCCGAAAGCAGAAAGAATATCATGAATATCTTCCGCATCGACTCGGGGGTGCGCTGCCCGAAACACTCAAACAGAAGTCCGATACAGAACAGCAACACCACACACAATGCAGTGCCGCTGTAGAACTGGTCGAGCACGCCCGGGGTGGCGAGCTGCATATAAGCGAACACACTCACATAAATGAGTGTCAGCGCCTTTATAAAATTATAGCTGCGGTTTATCCATATCATCAGCCCCACAGCCAGCAGGTTGCAGGCTATGTTTACCCAAAAACTGAGCAGAGGGCTGCGAAGCCACTCTATGGCCGACGGCAAGGCAAATCCCTTGTCGCCGGCAAGTTCCGGCAAATCGCCACGGCTGAAACCAAGCCATGCCCCAGCCAGCATCAGCAGCAGAGCAAGGATGGCATTGAAGCGCGAATGAAGATATCTGGTTACCGACAGCATCAGTTTACTTCATCATTTTCAGAATATCACAGCCTATGTCGCCTCGACGGTACATGCCGTCGAAATGTATGTTTTCCAATGCCTTGTACGATTTTTCGCGAGCAGCTTCGATGGTATCGGCCAGCGATGTCACAGCCATTACACGGCCTCCGGCGGTCACAAGCTGTCCGTCGGCATGAATCGAAGTTCCGGCGTGGAACACTATGCTGCCCTCAGGCTGCAGATTGCCGCTGATGGCCTTACCCTTGGGATACGAGCCGGGATAGCCGCCCGACACCGCCATGACGGTAACAGCCGGACGGGGATCGTGTTCGGCAGGAACATCGCCTAAATTGCCCTTGGCGGCGGCTTCAATCAAATCTACCAGGTCGGAGGCCAGGCGCGGCATGACCACTTCGGTTTCCGGATCGCCCATACGGACATTGTACTCTATCACCATAGGCTCGCCGCCTACGTTTATAAGGCCCAGGAATATGAAGCCGCGGTATACTATACCGTCGGATTTCAGGCCCTCGACTGTAGGTTTAATTATACGTTCATCTACTTTGCGCATGAATACCTCGTCGGCAAACGGCACCGGGCTTACAGCACCCATACCGCCGGTGTTGAGGCCGGTATCGCCTTCGCCGATACGCTTGTAGTCTTTGGCCACAGGCAGCACACGGTACGAACCGTTGCCATCAGTGACAACGAATACCGAACATTCTATGCCCGACAGGAATTCCTCTATCACCACTGTAGACGACGACCGGCCGAACATGCCGCCCAGCATTTCGCGCAACGACTTGCATGCCTCTTCCAGATTGTCGATTATAAGCACACCCTTGCCGGCTGCCAGACCGTCGGCCTTCAGCACATAGGGAGCCTTCAGCGATGCCAGGAACTCACAGCCTTCCTCCACTGTCTGTGCGGTAAAGCTGCGGTAGGCTGCAGTAGGTATGCCGTGTTTATACATGAAACGCTTGGCAAAATCCTTGCTGCCCTCGAGTTCGGCGCCGGCTTTCGAAGGGCCGGCCACAAGCACATTGTCCGACTCAAAATAGTCGTATATACCGGCCACGAGCGGGTCTTCGTTGCCTACAACAATCATATCTATTGCATTGTCGGCCACAAAACGGCGTATGCCTTCAAAATCCAGAGGCGAAAGCTTCACGTTGGTGCCATATGCTCCTGTGCCGCCGTTGCCTGGGGCGATATACAGGTTGTTGCAACGAGGACTCTGACTGAGTTTCCATGCCAGGGCTGATTCGCGACCGCCCGAGCCAAGCAGAAGTATATTCATTTATATGGAGTTTTGAATTATAATGTCACGGTTATTTATCGGGATTTGCATCGCGCAGTATGCGGTTCCAGCGCAAACCGCCGTTGAATATGCTGCGTTCGGGGTCGAACGACACCAGCACAAACATAGGAGTACCTACGATATGGTCTTCAGGCACAAAGCCCCAGAAACGCGAGTCCTGCGACATGTGGCGGTTGTCGCCCATCATAAAGTAATAGTCCATAGCAAAGGTATAGCTGTCGGCAGGTTTGCCGCCGATGTACACTTTGCCATTTTTGAACTCAGCATCGCTGTGGCCCTCATAGTTGCGTATGCAGCGTTGATATAAAAGCCAGTTGCGCGGTGTAAGTTCTACTGTCATACCTTTTTGCGGTATCAGCAGGCCTTCGTCGCCGCCATAATCGGCCAGTGTCCACTGCTCTATGTCGGCTATTCCCTGCGGGAAGAGGTAATACTCCTGGGCACTGCCGTCCCAACGCAGATAATTCACCAGCTGGCCATCGGCCTTGAGGCTGTCAATCATGGCCTGAGTCATTGGCAACTGATACAGGTAGGAACCGGTTTTGTTTCCGGCAGGCATGGCGTCGACAGTATAGCCGAACTCCGGCCTGTTGGACGGCACCATCTGTACATCGGCCAGGGCAATGCCAAGTTCGTGGCACTGCTCCTCGCTAAGCGGACGGCTCATAAGAGCAAAATAAAGAAACTGTGCGTTCTCGGGCACAAGCTGCTTCTTGCCATTGATATATATGGTGTCGCCTTTGATGCTGATGCGCTCGCCGGGCATGCCCACCACACGCTTTACAAAGTTGGTACGGCGGTCGACCGGACGGTATTTGATATCGCCGAACATAGCTTTGTTGCTGTTCACTTCGGCCCATCCGTAGCGTTTTACAAGCATTTCGTAATATTCGGCACTGTTTTCAAGCTTTGTCGATACAGTATCACCGGCCGGGAAATTGAATACCACAATGTCACCGCTCTCAACTGAGCGCAGACCTTTCAGGCGGCGGTATTCAACCGAAGGATGGTCGAGATAGCTGTCGCAGTTGAGTATGGGCAGAGTGTTGTGTACCAACGGAAAGTGTACCGGAGTCATGGGCACACGCGGGCCGTATGTGACCTTGTTGACCCACAGATAGTCGCCTGTAAGCAGAGTTTTCTCCAGCGACGACGAAGGTATCTGATAGTTCTGGCCCACGAAATTGAACACAAAGTACACCAGAATCAGTGCATACACTATGGCATCGACCCAGCTCATCACCGAGCGGGTGGCCTTGCTTTTGCTGTGCTTCCACCAGGTAAACGGTATGTAGCCGGTGATATAGATATCGAACAGCAGTATCAGACCCAAAAGCCACACAGGCGACTGCATCCATATAACCCAAGCGATATATATAGCCGCCACAATGCCGAAGCGTATCCAGCGTGTGGTTTTTATATCCTTTAGCCTGCGTTTGAAATCATCGGCGAACGAAGGCTTTTTATTGTCAGTATTGTTTTCCATAAATTACAAATTTTTCGACCATGCACGGCGGCGGCGATGCTGACGGTACTCGAAATATTCCCACTGTTTCTGAACATTTTCATTACCTTCGAGTTCAATATTGCTTTCGGCATACTTATACCCGTTCTTTACATACACCGGTATGAGGTCGGCGAAAATCATGGCGTTCACACCTTTGCTCTGATACTCAGGTTTTACAGCCACCAGCAGCAGGTCTACCACGTCGACCTTGCCGCGTATGGCTTTCCACAGATGATACCAGCCTGTAGGAAACAGTTTGCCTCCGCTGCGGCGCAAAGCCTGCGACAGCGACGGCATACTTATGCCCACAGCCACCAGATTGCCATCGCCGTCCACTATCAGGCATACGTCCTCAAGGCGTATCACACCCAGATACATGTCGATATAATAGTCAATCTGACGTTCGGTCAGGGGCGAATAGCCGTAAAGGCCTGTATAGGCCTCGTTGATTAGTTCGAAGAGGGCATGTCCGTATTCCTGCTTGATTTTTTTACGCGAAGTGAATTTTTTTACCGACAGATTGTATTTGCGTGCCACAATGTCGGCTATGCGCTTATACTTTTCAGGAATTGCGTCGGGCACAGTCATGCGGAATTCAATCCAGTCCACTTCCTTGCCGTAGCCCATGCGCTCCATATGGGCCGGATAATAAGGATAATTGTACAATGTGGCCATGGTACCCATTTCCTCGAATCCTTCGGTAAGCATACCTTCGTGGTCCATGTCGGTGAATCCCATGGGGCCCACAATTTTGTTCATGCCACGGCTACGGCCCCAGTCTTCGGCAGCCTTGAACAAGGCGTCGACAACCTCGGCATCATCGATAAAATCGACAAAACCAAAGCGCATGGTGCGCTCACCTGTCTTTTCATTCACTATATCGTTGATGATGGCTGTGATACGGCCAACAGGCTCGTTGTTGCGGTAAGCCATAAACGATTGAGCCGTACAGAATTCAAACGCCGGATTCTTGTCGGGCATTAAGGTTGCCACTTCATCGAAAATCAATGGCGGCACATAATAATCATTGCCCTTGTACAGGTCGATGCCGAACTTTACGTAACTGCGCAGTTCGCTTGCTGTAGGGGCTATTTTTTTTATAGTAACAGACATGGTTACATAGGAGGGTTGGGGGCATACGGCGATGAAAGCCACGCCAGTATCGCCACCATAATGGTAAGGAAAATAATTATAGTGATATATAGTCGATTCGACTTGCGGTTGTCGAGGGCAAGCTGCAGCGAATCAATGTCTTTGTACCGGCGACGGCTGTCGGAGCTGGTACAGCGCTCAGCCACGTGCCGCAGCACCGAATCGTGATGTCCGCAGCTGTCTAAAGCCTCAAGCACAATGGTGCCGTAGTTGTATATGTCTTCCGCTGTATCATGCGGAGTTAGCGCCGGAGTCTGCTCGAAACCTACGTCGATAAGCTTCAGATTGCCTATATTCTCGGTAAAGATAATACGTTCGGGACGTATAGGATGATGCACTATATGGTTGTTCTGGATATACTTCAGAGCACTCGGAAGCGATGTGCGCAATTTTTCGATGTGGTCGGCGGTGAGCTTATGCTCATCGATAAGCTTGCGCAGCGAATCGCCATACACGTCGTCGGTGATTATGCAGCGCCCGAGGCCCGGCACTTCCTCATAGTCGTTTATCATCACTATGTTGGGGTGCGCCAGGTTGTATCGTACGTCGAACTCCTTTTCAATCATGGCCCGCGCATCGGCATTGTCGGCAAGTTCCGGTTTAAGTGTCTTGAGCATTACCCATTTGCCAAATTTCTTGGCTGTGTATACGTGATAGTATTCCTCGTCCCATGCGGGCAGGTGCTCAATCTCAGTCCATTTTGGAGTATCGTCGCTCATGTTTCAAAATTTATTATATACAACAAGTGCAATATCACACAAAGTTACAATAAATTCAGCAAACACATGGCATATACCTTAAAAAAAAGACTTATCAGTAAAAAAATTCAGTTGTGCCACACCGGGCCACACCGGGTTCTTGTGGTTTTATTCAGAGTCCTGCCAGGTCGCGCAGATGGTCGAGAACCTCCTGCGCGCTGAATGTGCGCCTCGATTCGAGTTCGCTTGCAAAGGCATGGGCTATCGATGCTACGGTACGGTGGGTAAACAGGCGGTCGAAATAGTTGAAGTTGCGGCGGAAAAGGTTGTCGATTTCGTCGTTCTCCAGCGAGCACAGCTCACTGCCTTCGCCACGCACTATCTCGCGCAGTTCGTCCACTACTTTATCGGGCAGTCGCTGTCCGTCTATAAGGTAGCTGCGGCACATCACATTGCCGATCATCATGCCGGTTACGAGCGACAGCTGCTTAAGCATCTGGTTCCAGGCCAGCTTGGCCGAGTATCGCGGATTGCCCTGGAAATAAAAGTCGGGCGTAAATGTTATTCCTTCGCCTGCAGGCGCATCGAGCGATACCTGCATCAGCATATCTTCGCCATCGGCCATCACCAGTGCTATGGCCATGCCGGTAAGGCCGTATGTTTTGTCGCGATTGTCGCGGTATTTCAGTTTATGTTCCATGCAAAAGAACGAATCAGAAGTTCTGTTAGTTTATCACCATTATTTTGGTTACGGCAGAATAGTTCGAGCCACTGCCGTTTTCGGAAGCGAGTACAAAGTATACACCCGAACGGACGCGCTCGCCGGCTTGGTTACAGCCGTCCCATATCACCATACCGCCTTCCGAGCGGCCCTGGAACAGCACCGAGCCCTGGGCATCGGTAATCTTCACGAGCGAGTTCTCCATAAGGCCGCATACTGTAATCCAGCCGCTGTAGTCGGGGCGCACCGGATTAGGATATGCATACACATTTTCCATATTGTCGGCAGCCGGGGCGGCATCGGAGCTGTACACTATGGTGCCGTAGTTAGTGCCTATGTACACTTTGTTGTCGACACGGCTTGCCTCCACGGCATTGACAACATTTGAAGGCAGTGGCGAGTTGTCGGTGGTATAGTGTTCGAGAATCTTGTCGCCGGTTTCGCTCACAAGGTACAAGCCCGAGTTCTGTGTGGCAATCCACTTTCGGCCGGCGGGGTCTACCGAAATCCAGTTGACTTGCTCGCCGGCCAGCAGGTAGTCGGCGTAGTTGGTGCCGTCGTTGCGGGGCACTTTTATACGGTTGCAACGGAAATCGGAATTAAAGGCCTCGCGCGGGTCAATCTCTATGATGCCGTCCTGGCTGCCTATCCACACTTTGCCGCGCTGGTCTTCCGCCACAAAGGTATATATGGTTGGCGAGAAGGTGTTGCCGTCCTGGTCCAGGAAGGAGCTGAAATGAATCTCGCGGTCGTCGGATATGGATTCGGTACCCTTGGTATCTATCACCACCACACCCAGGCCGTAGCCCGAACTCTGCAGTATTATATTGTTGCTGAGGCGGCAGCTGAGCATCATACATTCGAAATTGTTGCGATAGTTGGTGGGCATTCTGTGAGTGAGCCAGTCGGAACTTTTCACATTGGCAGGGTTGCGTAGCGCGGCAGCCGGCAGTATGTACACGTTGGAGTAGTCGGTGTCGTTGTTTTCCATGCCGTTGAGTACCCACAGATTGTTGAAGCGGTCGAAACCGAGAGCAAATATGTTGTTGCCCCAGCTGCCCACAAAGGGAGCGTTGCCGTTTTTCTTCGAAAAGCGCACAATCTGGCTGCGGGTGTCGCGGTCTATCACACGCACGCCGTCGAATCGGCTGGCGAGGTAGTACACCGAGTTGTCGACAGGGTCTTCCACCACCATGCCATCGCCGCCGCGGCAGGTGAATATACCCTCATGGAGCTCGTAGTCGCTGAGGTCTTCGTACGACACATCGTGCATGTCGCCCTGCTCTATCATGTCGGTGGTCTGGTAGGAATACATGCTGTTGACAGGTCCGGCAAAGCGTGTGCCGTCGCAGGTGCGCACCACCATGTTCGAACCGCTGGTAAGATATACTCTCTCGCCGTCGGCCGAATGGCTTATATAGGCCACATGGCGGCAAACTCCGCCCTCGGGGCGGTAATACTCCTGAAGCACCACGGGCGCATCGGCCGATATATCGAAATTTCCTACACCGTCCTTACAGCCGTGCCATATATTGGTGTCGCTTTTCCATTTGGCAATCTGCGATTTTCTGAACAGCTGCGGCAGAGTTGTGGAGGCAAGCGCTTTGCCTTCGTTGCCGAAGTTCTTTATCTCATTGTCGCATACCAGGTAATAGCCGTCGGCCGACGGCTTGAACCAGTCGCTGCGGGTATAGTTTTCGGCAAGCAGCGCCACACCCGCCGGGTTGGCGGCATCGGCATTGAAGCTTATTATATGGTATATATTGCGGTTATTGCGGTGCTGATAAAATAGTTCGTTGCCTATTACCTGCATTTTGCCGGCGCTGCTGCCAAGACGCAGATATTTGAAGTCGTCGAGCGAGGTATGCCGTTCGTCGAGCCGGGCATAGCGCATATCCGATGCCGGTTCGATTACAATCATGTCGCGCCATACGGTGACGCCGTAAATGTCGCTGCCCCAGTTGCGCGACTCCTTTACCACCAGTTTGTCGGCGTCGTAAAGCACATATCCGAAACTGGTTGCTATGCAGATATAGTCGTCCTGCATGTTCACGCTGTTGATTTTCTTGTTCACCGTAATATTGGCGTTAAGAATTTCGGGCAGATTCACCACACGTCCGTCGTCGTATATGACATCCATGTTGGTGTTTTCGTACACAGCCAGCAGGTATTTGTGTTTCTTATTATATAATATTTCAGTTACCGTACAATCGCTTAGTTTGTTGGCGCTGGTGAAAACATAGGTTTCCTGTGTGTTCTTATCGTAGGAATACAGACTCCCGTTAGAACTGTAGTACAGCTTCGACGGTGTTTCCACCATGCCCGACATCACTCCGTCGTACAGCGGATACACAGTCCATGTCTGTGCGCCTGCCACCGAAAGAGTCAGAAGCAGGGTTATAAGAGCTAAGGTTCTTTTTATCATTCTAATGTCGGTTTATATATTCGATAAGTGCTGCCACGGCGCGTCCGCGGTGACTTATGGCATTCTTTTCCTCGGCAGTGGCTTCGGCAAAGGTTTTGTTCCAGCCTTCGGGACGGAATACAGGGTCGTAACCGAAGCCTCCGCAGCCTGCGGGCTTCGTTGTTATCTCTCCTTCGACTTCGCCTGTGAATATATTGGTGCTATCTCCTTCGATAAGTGTGATTACAGTACGGAAACGCGCCTTGCGGTGGCTTACACCGCTGAGGTTTTTCAGCAGCAGCGCCGTGTTGGCAGCTGAGTCATGGCCGTCGGTGGCATAGCGGGCCGAGCGCACACCGGGTTCACCACCCAGTGCATCGACTTCCAGACCTGTGTCGTCGGCGAAACAGTCATAGCCGTATCGGTCCTTTACCCAGCGGGCTTTTATCATGGAGTTCTCTTCGAGAGTGGCTCCTGTTTCGGGTATGTCGTCGCTGCAGCCTATGTCGGCGAGCGACAGTATGCGTATACTGTCGCCCGCTATCCGGCGTATTTCCGATAATTTATGTGCATTGTTGGTGGCGAACACCAAAGTATTTTGTCCGGTCATACTATTAAAAACGGTATTTCTCCGCTTTTATTGTAGGAATCAGGATACTACGATGTTCACAATCTTACGTGGCACCACAATCACCTTTCTGATTGTTTTACCGTCGAGCCACTTGGCTGCGTTCTCGTTGGCTTTTGCCAGAGCCTCTACCCGGTCGGCGGGCATATCGGCCGGTACGGTGATGTTGAATCGTGCCTTGCCGTTGAACGATACTGCGTAGGTTACTTCCGATTCCACCAGGTAGGCCTCGTTATACTCGGGCCACTGAGCGTCGCATATTGTGCTTTCGTTGCCCAGAGCCGAGTGCCAGAGTTCTTCCGACACGTGCGGGGCAAACGGTGCCAGCAGCACCGCCAGGGGTGCGAGTATCTCGCGGCTGTGGCACTTCTGTTGGCTGAGCTCGTTGACACAAATCATAAACGCGGCCACAGAGGTGTTGAACGAGAAGTTCTCTATATCCTCGCTCACCTTCTTGATGAGCTTGTGAAGCGACTTGAGGTTGTCGGCAGAGGGCTTGCTGTCGTCGACCAGCAGCTGATCGCCTTTATAATAGAGGTTCCACAGTTTCTTTATAAAGCGGTTTACACCGTCAATGCCGTTTGTGTCCCAGGGTTTGCTCTGCTCCAGCGGACCAAGGAACATCTCGTACAGACGCAGAGTGTCGGCTCCGTAGCGCTCTACTATATCGTCGGGATTCACTACATTGAACATCGATTTCGACATTTTTTCAACAGCTGCTCCACAACGGTACTTGCCGTCGTCGTCGAGCACAAACTCGGCGGTGGCGAATTCCGGACGCCAGTTGCGGAAGGCTTCCAGATCGAGTACATCGTTGCTCACGATATTTACATCCACGTGGATGGGAGTGACGTCGTAGCTGTCTTTCTTGCCCAGGGTCACAAAGGTGTTGGTGTCTTTTATACGGTACACAAAATTGCTCCGGCCCTGAATCATGCCCTGGTTTATGAGCTTGCCGAAAGGTTCGTCGCGGCATACCGCACCGAGGTCGTAGAGGAACTTGTTCCAGAAACGGCTATATATAAGGTGACCGGTAGCATGTTCGGTACCACCTATATAGAGGTCGACGTTCTGCCAGTATTCATTGGCGTCTTTCGACACGAGCGCCTCCGCATTATGGGGGTCCATATAGCGCAGATAGTAGGCCGACGAGCCTGCGAAACCGGGCATAGTGTTGAGTTCGAGAGGATAGCCCTCGGCGGTACACCAGTTCTTGGCGCGTCCCAGCGGAGGCTCGCCGCTTTCGGTAGGCAGGAATTTGTCGACCTCGGGCAGCTGCAGCGGCAATTTATCGTCGGAAAGCACATTGGCCATACCGTCTTTATAATATACAGGGAATGGTTCGCCCCAGTAGCGCTGACGCGAGAATATGGCATCGCGCAGGCGGTAGTTTACCTTCACCTTGCCTATACCGGCTTCTTCGATATACTTCTTGGCCTTGGCCATTGCTTCTTTTACATCGAGGCCGTTGAGGTCCAGACGGTCCGAAGCCGAGTTCACCATCTTGCCACTTTTGGCGTCATAGCTTTCCTCGCTTACATCGGCACCATCTATCAGAGGTATTACCGGAAGGTCGAAGTGGCGGGCGAAGGCATAGTCGCGGCTGTCGTGGGCCGGCACTGCCATGATTGCTCCGGTGCCGTATCCGGCAAGTACATAATCGCTGACCCAGACCGGAATTTTAGCTCCGCTGAGCGGGTTCACGGCGTATGCGCCGGTGAATACACCGCTCACAAGCTTGTCAATCATGCGTTCGCGCTCTGTCTTATGCTTTATGCTGCGGCGATACTCGTCGACAGATTCGCGCTGCCCGGCGGTAGTAACCATATCCACATACTCGCTTTCGGGTGCAAGCACCATAAAGGTTACGCCGAATACGGTATCGGGGCGGGTGGTGAATATCTCAAGCTGCACATCGCTTCCATCTATGTCGAATTTCATTTCGGCACCTTCGCTGCGTCCGATCCAGTTGCGCTGGGTTTCCTTGAGCGAGTCGGTCCAGTCGAGTTTCTCCAAATCGTTGAGCAGACGGCCTGCGTAAGCCGACACTCGCAGACACCACTGGTACATCAGTTTCTGTTCCACCGGATATCCGCCGCGAACCGACAGGCCTTCGCTGACCTCGTCGTTGGCCAGCACAGTGCCGAGTTTCGGACACCAGTTTACCATAGTGTTGCCCAGATAAGCTATGCGGTAGTTCATCAGAGTATCGGCCTTCTGCTTTTCGTCCATGGCCTTCCATTGGTCGGCGCTGAAGCAGAGTTCCTCGCCGCCTGCTGCATGCACACCCTCGGTGCCTGACACTTCAAAGCTGGCTACAAGGTCGGCTATGGGCATTGCCTTCTGCAGGGCTGTGTCGTAATAGTGTTCGAACATGCGTATGAACGCCCACTGGGTCCACTTGTAGTAGTCGGGGGCGCATGTACGGATTTCGCGGTTCCAGTCGTAGCTGAAACCAATTTTATCGAGCTGCTCGCGGTAGCGCGCTATGTTCACATTGGTAGTCTTCTCGGGGTGCTGCCCTGTCTGGATGGCATACTGTTCGGCGGGGAGTCCGTATGCATCATATCCCATTGGATGAAGCACATTGAAACCCTTCAGACGTTTATAACGGCTATATATGTCCGAAGCTATATAACCCAACGGATGTCCAACATGCAGACCTGCCCCTGAAGGATAAGGAAACATGTCGAGGACATAAAATTTTGGTTTGCTGCGGTCAATTTCAACCTTGTAAGTACCGTTATTGCGCCAGCTCTCCTGCCAGCGGCTTTCTATATCTTTATTATTGTATTCCACTTTTTTAATATTGAATGTTAAAGATTAACTCAGCTCCAGCATACGCTCAATGGGGCGGCGGGCCTTTTCGGCAAGTTCTGGGTCCACTATAATTTCGGGCTGCTCGAATTTCAGACAGTTGTAAAGCTTCTCCATAGTGTTGAGCTTCATATAGCGGCAGTCGTTGCATCCGCAAGTGCTGTCGTTGGGCGGAGCCGGTATGAAAGTCTTGTCGGGGCAGCTCTTCTGCATCTGGTGCAGAATACCGCTTTCGGTTGCCACGATGAATTCGGTATCGTCCGATTCAACGGCATACTTCAGCAATACGGCTGTCGAACCTATCACATCGGCCATAAGCTGCAGCGGACGCTTGCATTCGGGGTGTACCAGCACCTTTGCCTGCGGATGCTGCTTTTTTAGCTCGGCAATTTTCTCAACCGAGAACTCCTCGTGTACATGGCAAGCACCATCCCACAACAGCATATTCCGGCCCGTAACCGAATTTATATAATTGCCCAGATTACGGTCGGGTCCGAATATAAGCTTGGCATCGGCAGGGAATGTATCGACAATCTTGCGGGCATTGCCCGACGTAACCAGCACATCGGTCAGTGCCTTCACGCCTATAGAAGTGTTGACATACGAAATCACCGTATGGTCAGGGTGAGCTGCCACAAACTCCGCGAATTTGTCGGCCGGACAGGAGTCGGCCAGCGAGCAGCCGGCGTTGATATCCGGAATGAGTACTTTCTTGTCGGGGCACAGCACCTTTGCAGTTTCGCCCATGAAGTGTACGCCGCAGAGCACAATCATGCGGGCATTGTCGAGTTTTGCCGCAATCTGGGCCAGAGCCAGCGAGTCACCTATATAATCGGCGATATCCTGGATTTCGGCCGGCTGGTAATAGTGGGCCATAATCACCGCGCCTTTTTCTTTTTTTATACGCAGTATTTCGGCTTTCAGATCAATCGCCGGATTCACTGGAGCATCGACATATCCTTTTTCAACAGCCATTTTTTATTGTTTATATTTTTTGAATTTTTAAAATTTTAAAAATTTCCTTTCCCAAATAATAATAATGTGTGTTGAAAAGGTAGATAAGTTTTTGTGTGTCAAAGTATAAAAATGACTTATGAACATATATTTTACTTTGTGTACATACTATCTACACCTTCATGCTCTGAATAAAAGCGCACTAAGGATGTTTTCAACACCATGTCAAGAATGTGCAAAGTTAATAATTTTCTCCGACACTATGTGTCAATAAGCACTTAATATAGTGTTTAAAAATAAATAAAACATTCAGTGAATTAAATTTGGACTTACGCCACCAGGTTTTTATACAGATATCGGATGATATTTTCCAAATTTATTTTTTGATTTTTTACTGAATACTTTTCAACAGTTTTCTACATGGTTTTCTACAGCTGTCGAAAAGTGTCGTACACTCCGGTCGAGGCTGCGTGGTGTTGATGATGAATCGTGACGATGTAGCAGTATTATGCTGTAAATGTGTGATATACGTTATAAACAGGCTTATTTACAGTTTATCTACAAGTCAATGCGTTGTAAATCAGTATTATATTAGTTTATCAACAACTGTGTTGATAACTTTATATACATGAGTGTTGATTATTTTAAGAACCGAGTCGAATTATTTTATTCAACATTCTTATATACAAGTTTTCAACAAGTATATATGTTGAAAATCAACATATTAAGCAGTTATCTACATTGGTGTTGATAATGTTGTATACATATTTGCAAACACACTATTAATTGCAGTTAACTGCAATTAATATCTACATATTTTGCACTTTTTTAACCAAAATGATATTAAACCTCGCAGCAAGAAGATAGTCTTATTCAATGTGTGCCAAAATACACAGAATTTATCTATTCAACATCCCATACATCGCAGAAAAAAAAATGATACGTAGAATACTGCTGTTACTCTCGCTTGCATTCGGTATGCTACATGCTATGGCTTTTTCCATAAAAGGCAAAGTACTCGATGAAAATTCTGAGCCTATGATGCAGGCTTCGGTGCGAGTACTCAAACCGGACAGCACCCTGTTGAAAGGAGTTTTGACAAATGAGGACGGCGCTTTTACAATAAGCGGTATAAATGCCGGAAACTACATTGTTGAAACATCGTTTGTAGGCTATGACAGCCAGAGTCGGAATATTAAAATATCTAACGCCGATATAACGCTCAAGCCTATCGAAATGCAGGCCGGAGCCCTGATGCTGCGTGAGGCAGAGGTGGTGGGAGTGCGTACCCCTGTTAAAGTGATGCAGGATACCGTTGAATATAATGCCGACGCGTACCGCACACAGCCTAATGCTGTGGTGGAGGATCTGCTCAAACGTCTGCCGGGCGTGGAAGTGGACTCTGAAGGAAAAATAACCGCGAACGGAAAATCTGTAACAAAGATACTGATCGACGGCAAGGAATTTTTTGCCGACGACCCCAAGGTGGCTTCGCGAAACCTGCCGGTCGACATGGTCGACAAACTGCAGGTAGTAGACCGCAAAAGCGACCTGGCCCGTATAACCGGTGTAGACGACGGAGAAGAAGAAACCGTAATAAACCTTACCGTAAAAAAAGGTATGAACAACGGTTGGTTCGGCAATGCCGAGGCCGGATACGGCACCGACGACAAGTATAAAGCCAACTTTATTGTAAACCGTTTCTGGAACGGCAACCAGATTACGCTGCTGGGCAATTTCAACAACGTAAACGAACTTGGATTCAACGACGGCATGAGCGGTCGCTTCCGCCGCTTCGGAGGCGACAACGGCATCACCAAATCGCAGGCGCTGGGACTGAATTTCAATGTGGGCAAGGACGAGATTTTCCGTGTAGGCGGTAATGTTATGTACAGCCACACTGACCGCGACACCCGGACATCGTCGGCCCGCACATATATATTCCCCGATTCAAGTTCATATTACGACACCGAAAAAAACTCGCGTGACAAAGGCCATACATTCCGTGCCGACTTCCGTGTGCAGTGGAATCCCGATTCGATGAACAAATTTGAGTTCCGCCCCAACTTCAGCTACTCAAAAAACGACAGCTGGTCGAACTCTCATGCCCTTACACGCAACGGACTGCTCGAATCCGTAACCGAGAGCCGTAATGAGCAGTACTCGCGCGGCACATCGTATGAATTCCGTGGTAATCTTATCTACAACCACAAATTCCGCAGTCGTCCCGGCCGTTCGTTCTCGGTATTCGCTAACTACAATATTACAGACACCCGCGAGAAAACCGATAACTACAGCTGGAACAAATTCTTCCTCCTCGGCGACTCAATCGATATCATGGACCAGTGGACCGACAATCATACCTGGAACAACAATATATCGGCGCGTGTAAGCTGGACCGAACCTTTGGGCAATGTAAAGAACGGCAACTTCCTTACTTTTGCATACCGCTTCCAGTACCGATGGAATAATGCCGACAAACTTACATACAACCATCCGGTGGATTGGCCCGACGGCTTCGAAGGCGAGCCTGAGATAAGCGAAAAACTTGAATTCAATTCCGAACTCAGTAATCAGTTCCGCAACGACTACATGAGCCAGGACATACGCGCCGGCTTCAAGCATGTGTCGAAAAGCGGTTCAATCGACGTTGGTTTGTCGTTGGTACCACAAATGTCGAAAAGTATAAATCTGCTCAACGAAGAAAAAACGATACCTGCGCGCCATGTATTCAACTTCGCCCCCTATCTGCGCTACCGTTACAAAATGGGCAAGAGCCGCTCCATGAACGTCGACTACATGGGTCGCTCGTCGCAGCCCTCCATGACCCAGCTGCAGCCTGTGGCCGACATATCCGACCCCTTGCGCATAGTAATAGGTAATCCTGACCTGAAACCATCGTTCAGCCACAATGTACGCTTCCGTTTTCAGGATTTCAACGCCGACGCACAGCGCTCAATAATGGCTATGATTGACGGTACGCTCAACCAGAATTCCATAGTGTCGAAAACCTCCTATGACGACCAGACCGGTGGTCAGACCACAACCTATGAGAACGTAAACGGAGTATGGAACATCCGTGGCATGAACATGCTGTCGATGCCTCTGCACAACCGTCAGTTTATGTTCAACAACTTCTTGATGCTCAACTATAGCACCTCAGTAAGTTTTAACAATGGCGATCGCAACCGCAGCGGTTCGTTTATGATGCGCGAGCAGCCCGGCATTAGCTGGCGTCCGGACTATGTGGAACTCGAACTTCGTCCTTTCTACTCACTTCAGACCGTAAACTATTCGATGCCCACCACAACCGGTCGTACAATACAAAGTTATGGCGGGAGCTTCCGCGGTACATATAATGCACCTTTCGGACTCAGTGTAAGCTCTGACGTGGAGTACAGCTCCACCAGCGGTTACAGCCAGGGCTACGACAGCAAACAATGGATGTGGAACGCCAACATCAGCTACAGCTTCCTGCGTGGACGTGCCATGACTGTAAGCCTCAAAGCCTATGACCTGCTGCAGCAGAAGTTTAACATCAACCGTACAGTAACCGCTAACTACAGCGAAGACATACGCTACAACTCGCTTACCCGCTACTTTATGGTAAGCGTAGCCTACAAATTCAATACATTCGGAGCAGGCCAACAGCCCGAAGACCGCAACAAACGTCGTGGCCCGGGCGGTCCTCCTCCCGGCGGTCACGGTCGTCCGTTCTAATTTTATAGATTGTACAGGCATATGAGGGTATATCAAATTTCTGGTGTACCCTCAATTTTTTACGGACTCTACAGACTCTACATAACTCACTTAAATTTTGTCGAATGTGATTTTTTTGCTAATTTTGTGTTCGGAATATAATTTATTCAACCATAGCTATGAAGAAAGAACGCATTTTGCTTTGCCTGGCTCACATGAGCGGCAAAGAAATGGATTTCATAAAGGAGGCTTTCGACCAGAACTGGGTGGTGCCACTGGGGCCTAACGTAAACGGTTTCGAGAAGGACCTCGAGAATTTTGTAAACAAACGCGAGAACGCCGAAGAGCTGCATAAAAAAGTTGTGGCCCTGTCGGCCGGTACAGCTGCCGTGCATCTGGCCCTGATTGCCTGCGGTGTGGGCCCCGGTGACGAGGTGCTGGTACAGTCGTTTACTTTCTGCGCGTCGAGCCACCCTGTGACATATCTGGGCGCTATTCCGGTATTCGTCGACTCAGAACGCGATACATGGAACATGGACCCCGACCTGCTTGAAGAGGCCATCAAGGACCGTATAGCCAAGACCGGTCGCAAGCCTAAGGCTATCATTCCGGTAGCCCTGTATGGCATGCCTTACAATGCCGAACGTATCATGGAGATTGCAAATCGCTATGGCATACCGGTGATTGAAGACGGAGCCGAAGGCTTCGGCTCGAACTTCAAAGGTCAGGCGTTGGGCACATTCGGCGAATACGGCGTGCTTTCGTTCAACGGCAACAAGATGATTACCACCTCCGGCGGCGGCGCATTGATTTGCCCCGACGAGGAAGCTTGGCGCAAGATAATGTGGTACGCCACTCAGGCACGCGAATCATACCCCTACTACCAGCACGAGGCCATAGGCTACAACTACCGCATGAGCAACATCTGCGCCGGCATAGGCCGAGGCCAGATGTCCATCCTCGACGAGCACATTGCCCATCACCGCCATGTGCAGGAGCTGTACGTGGAACTGCTGAAGGATGTAAAGGGTGTGACAATGCACTGTAACCCTGCTCCTGAATATGACTCCAACTTCTGGCTATGTACAGCCACTCTCGACCCGGACCTGAAAGTAAAAGGTCAGGAAAATGCTTACAAGCAGGTGATAACCGGTGCCGTAGGAGGTGCCGCAGGTGTTACCCACGCCACTTCTACTGCAGTTACCGACTGCCAGCCTAATGATAACGTGGAGGCAATGCGCATAGCTCTGGATGCCGCAGGTATCGAATCGCGTCCGCTGTGGAAGCCTATGCACAAACAGCCGGTGTACCGAAGTAATCCGGCTTACGTCAACGGTGTGAGCGAGGAACTGTTCAAGGTGGGCATCTGTCTGCCTGCCGGTCCGTGGGTGACCGACGAGCATGTCCGCTACATAGTTGAGCAAATCAAGGACTGCATTCTCTGACACAGCCTCTTTAGCGTCATAATCCCGGAGCAGCTGAAGCAACAATCGATAATTCAACTGCTCCGGGTTCTTTATTTTTGATGCCTGCGCGGCAGCATTCAAAATTTTTGTGTAACTTTGAAACCATAACGATTATTATCCTGAATATATGCGAAAATATATCTTCTTTCTGCTTGCAGTGTCGGTTTGTATAGGACTTGGCGCTTGTTCGGACAGTAGCAGCCGACTCGAAATCGAATATCTGCCGGTGCGCCTTGAGCCGGGGCAGACCGGCACGCTGGTCGGTTCCGACGGAGCTTACGCTGATGCTGAATTCAAAGGCTTTGTATCGCCTGTTGTGAACGGTTTCTTCACTGTCAAGGGAAAGAATGGTTACGATGTATACCGCTATGGCCAGGACAAGCCTGTGGAGGGCCTCTCAGATCTTTACAGGGCCGGACATATGAACGATGGCCTGATACCTGTTCGCCGCCGCGACGGCGGTGAGCTGGAAGTGACCGACGATAAAGGCAAGGTCCGCTTCAAAATGGGCAGCCAGGTAAGCAATTCGGAATATTTTACCGACGGCATGCTGCTGGTGGGCGAAGTCGACAGTGAGAGCTACCAGACCCGCTGGGGTGCCGTGAACAGCGACGGCGAACTTACCGTGCCCATGAAATACGATAAACTTTACCATTTCAACGAAGGATGTGCCACGGCCAGCCTCGACGGCAAATGGATGCTTCTGGACCACGGCGGCGATGTGATTGCCGAGCTCGACGGAGTTGATAATGTCAGTGGCTATATGCTTGACGGGCGTATGGTGGCTTTTAAGGACGGCCAATACGGCTTTTGCAACCGAAGCGGAAAGTTCCAGCCGCTTGGTCAGCCGCTTAATATACTGGATTTCAACGGCAAGTATGCCATAGTAAACGATGCTTCCAGGCTGGCCTACGGCGTAGTGGATACGGACGGCGAGTCGGTGATTCCTCTGAAATACAAGTTCATACAGTTCTATGGCAGCGACCGTTTTGTGGCACAGCAGTCCGACGGTGTATATCTGTTGCTTGACAGCGACGGCAGTCAGCTTGCCGAAATACACGAGAAGGGCATGCACAGCTTCAATGGCAACACCATGTTTTTCAGCGGCGACTTCCTTGTAGGCGGCGAACCGGGCTGCTACTATCTGTACGGTGCTGACGGCCGCCGACTCAACGACACCCCCTTCTATCAGCTTTATTAGTACTCTGATCCACACCTGTTTGCATCGCCATGGAGAAACTTATGCAGTATGTCTGGCAACACCGGCTGTGGATACCGGGACAGCTGCGTACCACCGACGGCAGGCGGGTGTGCATTGTCGACCAGGGTGTGCTTAACAACGGCTCCGGTCCGGACTTTTTCAATGCCAAGATAAACATCGACGGCCATGCCTGGGCGGGCGATGTGGAGATTCATGTGCGTGCCAGCGACTGGCACCGCCACGGGCACGACGGCAATCCGGCCTACGACTCGGTGGTGCTGCATGTGGTAGGGGTGAGCGACTGTACGATAGTCCGAAGCGACGGCGAGCTGATTCCGCAGATTGTAATGCCCTGTTCGCCCGATTTCCGGCGCCGCTACGATGCAATGGTCAATAATCCGCACGACGAGTTGCCATGTGCACGCGAACTGCCGGGGCTGCCGCAGATTTACATAAGCGACTGGATAAACTCACTGGCCCACGAACGGCTGTACACCAAGAGCGACCGTGTGCTGCAATATGTGCAGCACAGCGGCGGCGACTGGCGCAATGCCGCATATATAACTCTGGCACGCGCACTGGGTTTCAAAACCAACAGTGAGCCCTTCGAAAGGCTGGCGCGTTCGCTGCCGCTGCGGCGGTTGATGAAGCACCGCGACTCGCAGGTGACGGTCGAGGGTATGCTCTTCGGCATGGCCGGTTTTCTGGATTCGCAGACTGCCAATCCCGACCACTATGTGCAGCGTATGATACAGGAGTACCGTTTCATGGCCGCCAAATTCGGCATGCAGCCTCCGCAGAGCATGGGCTGGAAAATGTCACGCATGCGGCCTCAGAATTTTCCTCACCGGCGTCTGGCTTATCTGGCTGCGATGATGGCCGACGGTTTCAGCGCCGGTTCCGGGGCGCTGAGCGTGGATAGCCTCGACGAAGCCCGCGAGCTGTTCCGTATCGACATGACAGGTTACTGGTCGCGCCGCTATAATTTTGAGTGCGAGAAGGCTCCGACTGTGCGCGCCATGAGCGACAGTATGATAGATTCGCTTATAATAAACATGGTCATACCCCTGCAGCATGCCTACAGCGTGGTGCACGATGACGGCCGACGCCGCGAGCGTGCCGTGGAGATGCTGCAGCAGATAGGCGGCGAGAGCAACGTGTATACCCGCCTGTTCGGTCAGTTGGGGATAAAGTGCAGCGATGCTTTCACCTCGCAGGCTCTGATACAGCTGCGCACCACTTACTGCGACTGCCGCAAATGCCTCTACTGCCGCATAGGACACCGCCTGCTGGCCGCCAAGGTGGCGCCATAGGTGCAAGCTTTACTCCTGGGCCGGAGCGAGCAGGCTTACACGTATGAGTTCGAGGCGTGTGGCCGATTTACGAATTATGTCGAAGCGGTAGGGTCCGATGGCCACCTGCGAGTCCTCTTCGGGTATGGTGCCGGTTTCGTGCAGAATAAGGCCGGCTATGGTCTGGTAGGCGTCGTCTTCGGGGAGGTCGAGGTGGAACTGCTCGTTTATGTCGGCAATCTCACAGCGACCGCTGAATTCCCATACACCGTCGGACAGCTGTCGCGATGTCAGGCCGGTGCGGTCGTGTTCGTCTTCGATGTCGCCGAATATTTCCTCCACCAGGTCTTCGAGGGTTACGAGTCCGGCTGTGCCTCCGAATTCGTCCACTATAGCCGCCACCGATTTTTTCTGTTGCAGCATGCGTCGCATCATTTTGTTGGCCAGCAGGTTTTCGGGGGCGTACAGCACCGGGCGTATGTGTTCGTGCCAGTCGCTTTCAGGTTCGAAAAGCTCGCGTACGTGTATGTATCCTGTGATATTGTCGATGTTTTCGCGGTAAACAATTATTTTGCTGCGTCCGCTTTCGGTAAAGAGTTTTACGAGCTGGTCGCGGTCGGTGGAGTCGATGTTTACGGCCACAAGTTCGTTGCGGGGTGTCATGCAGTCGCGCAGACGTGTGCTTGAGAAGTCGAGTGCGTTGCGAAAAATCTTTACTTCGTGTTCAACCTCGGTTTTCTTTTCCTCGAGTTCGTCGATTGTAGAGTCGAGATACTCGTTGAGGTCGCCGATTGACAGCACTCTCAGGCGCGGTTTGGTGTCTTTTACGCCCAGAATCTTCATAAGCAGCCTCGACAGCCATGTGGCCAGCAGCGAAATCGGGTACAGTACTATGTAGAATATGTATATGGGCAGGGCCACAATCTTGAGCGAGCGGTTTGGGTTTACGCCGAACACGGTCTTGGGCACGAATTCGCCGGTGATCAGTATCACGGCAGTGGAGATAAGAGTCTGGCCCAAAAGCACCAGAGTCTGTCCCAGGCCCAGTTTTTCGAGCCATGGCTCAATCAGTGCCGCCGCGCCCATACCGTAAATTACCAGCATGATGTTGTTGCCCACCAGTATGGTGCTGATGAAAAATTCGCTGTTGGCATAGAAACGGTTGATTATCCGTGCCAGTATTCCGCCGCGTTTCACGTCGATTTCCATGCGTACCCGGTCGGAGGTGACGAATGCCATCTCGGTGCCGGAGAACAGGCCGGAGAACAGTAGAGAAACTAATGCTATTATTAACCAGGTCATTTTTTAGGGATGGATTATATGGGGTTGGCCGCTTGGTGTGTGGTTGTCATTGTGCCGCAGGGGCGCGTCGGCGGCCTGGTGTTGTCCGTGCAGGAGCATCGGCAGTGCTGTCGGCCTGTGGGGCAGTGGCGGCAGAAGAGCCGAACTGGCTGCGCTCAACCGGAATAATTCCTGTGGGGTGTTTCAGGTTATAGGAGTTCATCTGCTCGTCGCTTTCAAAGCCGTAGCCTTCGAGTATATGGTCGGTGCGGACAATGTGTACAAATGAGTCGGAGTAAACCTTGCGCGAGGTGCGGTTCCAGAACAGCTGGTTGGTAAGGAAGCTGTCGCGCATGGTGTTTACGGCCACCACGTGTCCGTCAAGCTGCCAGAGGCCTCTTGCGCTGAAGAAGCGGGCCGAGTCGCAGTCAATCGACGCCTCGGGGTTCATTTCTTTGTCGAACTGCAGCAGGTGCAGCCCGTCGGGGAAGTGCCAGTAAGGGTCTTCGGCGTCTTCGTACATCACCCATAGCGGAGTTTCGATTTTGTATCTGGTGTATCCGGAGTCGCTTACGAAGGTGTTGACGTCGGTGGTGCACATCGTAGGGGTGCGCTCACCGGCATTGGCTACATATTCATGCTTTTCCTCACTGCAGGCCTGTGATGTATGCAGTATAGCCGCAATGAGCAATATCAGCGGGAGGCGTCGCATCAATAGAGTTTATTCTGGCGGAACCACATTTCGTTGAAGTTGATACCCAGGGTAACGAATATGTAGTTTTCTTTAATCATCGGGTTGGGAGTACCCTGACGTTGTTTCCATTCGAGTCCAAGGTTTACCATGGTCTTGAAGCTTGGTACCGGCAGGCCAAAACCTATCGAGGCTCCGTATTCCTTGAGGTTGTTGCCGCGAATCTGCAGGTAGTCGCGATTCCAATAACCGCCAGCTCGATAATGTATGCGTTTGAAGTAGCTGCCTCGGGGTGCCGGTACAAATTCACCGCCCACGGCAATTTTGTAACGGTCGGCCAAAGCGTTGTCAATATTGTTGCCTGCGGCATCGATGCCCGGGAACTTGGCTTTGCTCCAGGGCTGATAGGTGAAGTCGGCCTCAAGCATCAGCCGGTTGTCCCAGCGCCAGTTGATACCGGCGCCCCAGCTTTCGGCCAGCGAGTAGTTGCCGGATAGTTTCCGGGCTTCTTGTTCGGGAGTGTTTTCAACCGTGGGGTCGTAGAAGTACTCGCGGTAGTGTCCGAGCAGTTTCTTGCCGGGTGAGTATGTCAGGCCCAGGGTAAAGGTGTTGCGGGCGATGTCGAAGTTATATTGGGCGCCGAAGTCGAGATGGAAGTCGCGTACGTCAATCTGGCGTTCGAGCAGCGAGGTTGAGCCGGTCGAGGTGTAGGCGTAGGTGTCGTTATATATTGTTCCGAACATGTAGCTGATGTTAGCGCCTATGGAGAAGCCTTTGAACAGCCGGCCAGCCACACCTAAGTACAGCATGTTGATGCTGCCGCCGCCCTCGCGGGCCTCCGAGCCGTTGTCTATCGAGTTGCCGAACGAGTAGCCTACCGACGAGTATGGCAACACGCCTACGCTTGCACCCATGTAGCGTCCGAGAGGGAACTGCATGTTGATATAGTCGAGTCCGCCGCCGATATGGTTTTCATTTACGTCTTCTTCATTCATCCATACCGAGGTGAAGTCCACACCCATGTCGAACAGGAAGGTCAGAGAGTCGATTCGGGCGTATGATGCGGGGTTCATCACGTTAATCTGTCGGCCTGAGTTCATGGCGTAGCCTATACCGCCCATCGACCGCTGGGCTGATGTGGCGTTGTCGCGGAGCATGCCGTAGCCGAAGCGCGAGTAAGGAGTAAGAGTGCCGTTCTGGGCGTGAGCGGCGAAAGCGCTTGCGCCGGCTATGATTACGGCGGCCAATGTTTTAGCAAGAAATTTTAGCTTCATTATATGTGAGTATGCTGTTTAATCCTATTAATACGAGGTCGTGGTTTACTATACATTCTATGCTCGTGTGGGCGGCGATAACGTCGGCCCACCCTCCGGTAAGCACCACTTTGGCGTCCGGGCCGGTGTGGCGGGCGTAGAATTCGAGTTCGGCGGTTACACCGTAAACGGCTCCTGAGCGCAGAGCCTCGCGAGTGTCGGCGCCGAACAGGGCGGTCGGGCCGTCGTAGGCGTCGACCAGCGGCAGTCGGGCTGTGAAACTGTTCAAGGCCCTCAGGCGCATTCCCAGACCGGGCGATATGTTTCCGCCCAGGTATTGGCCGTCGGCTGTTACCATGTCGTAGGTGGCAGCCGAGCCTATGTCGGCCACCAGTATTGGCTTTCCACCGTAGAGGTCAAAGGCGCCCATTGCCGCTGCAATGCGGTCGGCGCCCAGAGTTTCGGGCGTGCGGTAATTTATCTTCAGGGGCATCGTGGTGCGGCAGTTTATGTCCACGGTGTCGATGCCGTATCTTTCGAGAGTCATCAGCATTCGGGCCTGCGAATCGGCTACACTGCACAGGGCCGCCTTTAAGGGGAGCTTGCAGCCGGCTGTCAAGTCTTTGATAGCCTGAATTTCGCCGTCGCGCACACAGAAACGGTTTTTAATCTCACCGTTTTCCCACAGTGCGGCCTTGGTGCTTGAGTTGCCTTGATCTATGGTCAGATATGCGAACATAGGCACAAAATTAGCAATTAGCCTTTACATACAGGCCTAAAGCTTAAAATTTAACTATTTATTAACGCAAAAAATGCTGTATGCCCATAGCCGACAGGCACGGAGAGCCATACTTTTATGGCCGTCCGTGCCTGTAATTGCTATATGCCTGTAATAGGTGCAGGTTTACAGTTTTGCCTTGATTGCGGCAGTTTCGGCTTCGTAGCCGGGTTTTTCGAGCAGTGCGAACATGTTGCGCTTGTAGGCTTCGACGCCTGGCTGGTTGAACGGATTCACGTCGAGTATATAGCCCGAGATACCGCAGGCGGCCTCGAAGAAGTAAATCAGCTCGCCCAGATAGTCTTCGCGCAAGCAGGGGATGGTTATACGCATGTTGGGCACTCCGCCGTCTACGTGGGCGATACGAGTGCCGAGTTCTGCCATCTTGTTCACTTCGTCAACTCGTTTGCCGGCTATGTAGTTGAGGCCGTCGAGGTTGGCGTTGTCTGACGGAATCACAACATTGTGCTTCTGTTCGATTACAGAGATAACTGTTTCGAAGATGGTGCGTTCGCCCTCCTGAATCCACTGGCCCATGCTGTGGAGGTCGGTCGAGAAGTCGACCGATGCGGGGAATATGCCCTTGTGGTCTTTGCCCTCGCTTTCGCCGTAGAGCTGCTTCCACCATTCGCCGAAGTAGTGGAGCTTGGGATTGTAGTTGACCAGAATCTCAATTTTCTTGCCGGCTTGGTAGAGTGCGTTGCGGGTCTGCGCGTATGTGAGCGATGTGTTGTCTTTGCCTTCGAGAGTGGCACGCTCCATGCGGGCTGCGCCTGCAACGAGGGCTTCGATGTCGAACCCTGCTACGGCTATGGGCAGCAGGCCCACGGGTGTGAGGACTGAGAATCGACCGCCTACGTTGTCGGGAATCACGTATGTCTTGTAGCCTTCTTCAGTGGCGAGGCTGCGCAGGGCACCCTTGCTTTCGTCGGTGATGGCGACGATGCGCTTTGCTGCTTCGTCGCGGCCTACTTGCTTTTCGAGCTGCTCCTTGAGCAGACGGAATGCTATGGCCGGCTCGGTGGTGGTACCCGATTTTGATATTACCACAATGCCGAACTGGCGGTCCTTGAGGTAGTCGCTGAGCTCATAAAGGTAATCTTCGCCTATGTTTTGGCCGGCGAAGAGAACCTCGCAGCCTTCGTGACGGTAAGCGGCAAAGCTGTTGCTGAGAGCTTCGATTACAGCCTTGGCACCCAGATAGCTGCCGCCTATGCCTATGGCTACTACAACCTGGCATTTAGTGCGGAGATCTTCGGCGGTGGCCTTGATGTCAGCGAGAAGTTCGGCAGTAGTTTCAGAGGGGAGTTTTACCCAGCCGAGGAAGTCGTTGCCTGCGCCGCTGCCGCTGACGAGAGTTTTGAAAGCATCCTGAGCCACAGGGGCGAGTGAATCGAAAGCGCCGGGCTTGAGGGCACTCAAGGCGTTCTCGATGTTGAGTTCTATCTTGTCCATATCTAAGTTTGGTGTTTATGTTAACTATAAACGGTGAAATCAGGTGCAAAGTTACGTCAAATAGCTGAAATCGATAGCTTTTTTTTACCAAAAAGTGTTAACGTGGGTTTCTTGGGATTATGGAACAAATAAAAATGGAGCAGGCCGGTCCCGCTCCATTTAATACGTTAATATTCTTTTTCTGAAAATCAGAATTGTATTCCCAGCTTTACACCGAAAATGCCGAAGTTGGCGTTTGCACTGTCAAACCCGAAATCATAGTGGGCCACGTTGCCTTCCCACATAAGACCGAGCGATACTGCGGGATTCAGTACCACACCTACGCCGAACTCGTATGCGAAACCATGCCAACTCTCGAAATCGTTTACGTTCATCTGGTAACCGGCGGCGAAGGTGGCGTATAGCGGCTTATCGGCCAGAACCGGGGCTGAGTTGTAACGGATGCCGGAGAGGAAACGCATCGACGATCCTTCTTCGAAAGCGGTGGTTGTGGAGGGTGCATAGTAGGCCACACGCAGAATATCCCAGCATAAGCCGCTGCCGAAGTGGTAGCGGTAACCCAGACCTACGCTCAGACCCAGATCGCTTTCAATGTCGCCGCAGGCTACACCCAGGCCGATTTCGGAGAATATGCCTGATTTTGAAAAATTAGCATCGCTTGTGCCGAGATTGTACTCACCGGCACGCTGTGCGTTTGCGCTGAAACTCAGTGCAGCGGCAATAACTGTGATGATTGTAAGGATTTTTCTCATTGCTAATATGTGTTTGTTTGGTTATATCAAAGGT